>Ga0209266_1000652_pt1 | contig 25691 bp, 28 predicted proteins | sample GraSoiAngelo_132_FD_185889 | JGI IMG/M metagenome (GOLD analysis project Ga0209266, IMG submission 185889) | Grasslands soil microbial communities from the Angelo Coastal Reserve, California, USA - 14_0929_02_40cm (SPAdes) (version 2) | ecosystem: Environmental > Terrestrial > Soil > Grasslands ...
TGAAAGGAGCTACTAACAGCACCAGCCTTGCCGGTTTCTTTATTCCGTTCATCATACCTTATGGTGCCATCGTTCAGGCCTTGATCCTTGCTCTTGCTGCTGTACTGACTGGTAGTCTGTATCCCGCAGTAAGAGCCTCTCGATTAGAGATTACCCGGGCCCTGGAACAAGTATGATGAGTGCCCGAGACTAAATATCAATGCAGACACTGTTCAAGGGGAAAGGGTTTGCCTGGTAACGCCCTACTCTCAGTCTACGACAAGACAGGGCTGGACAGGCTAGCCTGGATATTCTCGAAGCTCCAAGTCAAGATGCTTGGGTCTGGAGGGACGGCGGAGGCTGTTAGGAAACTTGGCTTCAACATCCTGGAGGTTTCAGAGTATACACAAGTCCTGGAGATGCCTAGAGGACTCGTGAAGACACTGCATCCCAAGATTCACGGCGGGATCTTGGGAGACTGGAAAGATCCCGAGCAGCGGAAGTACTTGGAGGCTAACCTGATTGAGCCGCTGGATTTTGTGGTTGTGAATCTCTACCCTTTCCAAGAGGTCGTTAGGGCTGATCCAGAGAATCTTCGAAGAGCCGTTGACAATATCGACATCGGAGGCGTGGCGTTGATCAGGGCCGCGGGTAAGGGAGCATTGTTGAACCATCGGGTAGCCCCTGTAACCAACCCGTTACAATATGAGGGAGTAGTCGCGGAATTGGAGAAGAAGGGGTATGTGGGGAACGAGTTGCGGCAGCGGCTGGCTCGGGAAGCGTTTGTTCTAACTGCAGACTATGACAAAGCAATACGAGACTACTTGACGGGTCAGAATCTATGAGCAAGCAGGAGATTCGGAGAATCTACCGGACCGCTCTCAAAGAGGATTTCCCTCAAGTTCTAAGACTGGAACTCGGCGGAGAAGTGTTCGAATATTCCAAGGTTCACTGGACGATCGGCGGAGAGAATCGTGGGTTGCGGTATGGGACGAACCCGCACCAGAAAGCCGCGCTGTACAAGGCCAAACATTCCGAGGGTGGGATTGGAAGCGTGGAATGGATCAAGTGGGGGAAAGATGGGCCGTCGGCCACAAATATTGAGGATGGGAGTCATGGGCTGCGAATTGTCGGATATTTCAGCGAACCTGCCGTCGCGGTGATGAAGCATCTCAATCCGTCAGGAGTCTCTGGCGGACGCGGGGGTGAGTCCCTGTCCTCAGTCTATGCTAGAGCTCGGGATGCGGATCCGAGAGCCGCGTTTGGGAGCGTTGTTGTTCTTAACCGTAGAGTTGACAAGTTGACTGCTGAAGAATTAACGAAGACGTTTGTCGAGGTGGTCTACGCGCCTGATTATGAGGAATCGGCGATTTCAGTCCTCCAAGCGAAGAAAGATATTCGAGTTGGAAAAATCCCAATGCCTGATCACGATTCGAATTCGCCGGACATTGTAGTGCTGGATGACGGGTCGCTAATACTCGAGGATTCCTACCGAACCAGGTTACAGTCGCTGGAACAGCTGAGGATGCTGCCCGTAATTACGAAACGCTCACCATCTGAAGCAGAGTATCATGCTCTGTTGCATTCCTGGTGGGTAGTCTGTGAGGTCCGGTCGAACGGTGTCGTTTTCTGGAAAGATGACGGGTCTCAGGCGATCGGGACGGGACAACAGGACAGAATCGGTGCAATCGAATCCTGTATCGAGAAGGCGCACAGGTTCGGCCACGACCTCACAGGCAGCGTAATGGCCTCTGACGGATTCCTGCCGAATGTCGATAATGTGGAGGCAGTTGCGAGGGAAGGAGTGTCGGCAATTGTTCAGCCTGGAGGGTCAGTCGAAGACCCGGAGCTGATCAGAGCATGCGATGAGCGCGGAATCTCTATGGTCTTGACTGGAGAACGTTCCTTCCGGCACTTCTGAGGAAGAGATAACCTCTTTCATTTGGGACATGCCGAGATTCCTCCCGCACCTTTGAGATGAGTTCTTCCACTTACTTTAGCTCCTAAAACTCTTTTATGGACGAATCCGAGTTTTGATTGTCTTCGAATTGCAGATCAGACGATCCGGCAGCGTCCGTGCATATTATGAGCTGATGAAGCCGAGGATCGTCTACTTGCTGGATTTTACTGCACTGACGGCCTTTCTGGTTGCGGCTCCCAGTATCAATCTCCTCCGACTCGTAGCAGTCATCGTTGCTGGCACGCTGGCGTCGGGAGGGGCGGGTGCGCTGAACTGCTATCTTGACCGGGACGTGGATCGGACGATGGGGCGCACGAGCTGGAGGCCGATTCCTCAAGGAGAAATCTCTCCACACAATGCACTGCTCTTTGGTCTCGGACTCATCGGCATCAGCGCCGTCATCTCTGCAGTGTTCCTGCCCTTGCTGGCCGGGCTGTTCATCGTCTTGGGCGCCGTCATCTACGTACTGTTCTACACGAAATATCTCAAGCGTCGAACCACCCTGAACATTGTGTTAGGTGGCTCGGCGGGGAGCTGCGCTCCCTTAGCGGGTTGGGCTGCAGCGACGGGACAACTTACAGCGCTGGCGCCGTGGTTGATGGCCCTCTTGATCTTCGTCTGGACTCCCAGCCATTTCTGGGCGCTAGCTATGAGGGCTGTAGGTGACTATTCGAAGGCTGGAATCCCGATGCTGCCGGTGCTGGTGGGTGAGAAGAAGACAGCGCAGTACATTGCGCTCAACACCTTCCTACTCGTTCCAATCTCCCTTGCATTTGTTCTTCCGTCCCTTGGAGGATTTGGCATAATCTATCTGGTGACGGCTGGGCTGTTGGGTCTTGGGATGATCCTGGTCGACCTTAGACTCGTCGCTAATCCGACTAAGGCGCAGGCGTGGACTGCGTTCAAGTTCTCCAGCCCGTATCTGGCTATCGTGTTTCTCGCGATGGTTCTAGACGTGAAGCTTCTTCCGCACTATCTTCCGATATAGAAGACAGGCTAGAGTTTCGCGGCAAGTCTCAGAAAGTTCTGGAGGATTATGCGTCCGTGAGGATGCTTCTCATCCGATCTCTCAGGATGGAACTGGAGACCATAGACAGGGCGAGTCTTATGGCCGATGGCCTCAACCTGTGATGTTGATGATTCGGCTAGGAGCCTAAATCCTTGGGGGACCCGGGTTAGAGCCTGACGGTGCGACTCCGACACTCTGATCGACCCCGGCAGTCCTTCGAAGACAGGATCGCTTCCTACGAGTTTGACCTCTTTGAACTCTCGAACGGTATGGCCGAGATCCACTACTTCTGACCCGTACGCGGCGCCGATGAGCTGATGACCAAAACAGATTCCGAGAAACGGCCGGTCTAGCTTTCTGACAAGGTCCATTTCAGGCTCGAATACCATTCTCGTGTCAGGCTTGGATAGCATGAAGTTGGAGCCTGTGAGTATTGCAAGGTCAGGCTTCTTCTCCAGAACGGTCTCGTGTAGTCTGGGGGTCGTGTAGTCTAGCATCTCTGGGTGTTGACCTGTGCAGAGTGCTATGTTGTGGAGGGTCTGTTTCGCCTTTTCGGGTTCTTTGTAGTTGTTGATTACGAGGATCTTCAATCTATCAGGTCACAGGGCTGCGAGGAGCTTGTCTATTTCTTCCTCGGTGTTGTAGTAGTGGGGGGATGCGCGTATAGCCTTGACTCTACTCGCGACGATGATGTTTAGTGACTTTAGCTTGTTGAAGGTTGTTTGAGGGTCAGGGTCTTCGAAGACTACTATTCCGCTGCGGCGTTCAGACTGCAGAGGGGTGAGTATTTTCCGGTCTTTCTTCTTCAAGCCTTCGATTAGACGGTCTGTTACTTTGAGGATGCGATGGTATCTTTCTTGCGGATCATGTTTGAGGGCATATTCGAGGGCGGCTTTGGCTCCGACGATCGAGACTACCCCCCAGCTACCCCCCTCAAAACGGGTCGCGTCCAAGGCAGGCTCTGCATCGTTGATGTTGAAGGGCTTGCCGAACAAGTCTTCTTGTTTAGTGAGTCTTCTGACGACCGAGTCTTCCACTCCATGCCAGCCGATGTAGTTGGGGTCGAGCTCGCTTAGCCTTTCACGGTCTATGTATAGGTAGGCTGCGCCGTGGGGTCCCTGCATCCACTTGTACATGCCGCAAGCCAAGGCGTCGACTCCGTCCTGCTTGGCGTTGATAGGGAAGACTCCTAGTCCGTGGAAGGAGTCTGCGATGACGAACGCGTGGTGCTCATGTGCGATCTTCGTGATCTCTCGGATCTTTTCTCGGCAGCCGTTCGCCCAAGAGACATAGTCGACTGAGACGATGGAAGTGTCATCATCAATCGCTTTCTCCCACTCGTCTAACGGAACGATGCCACTCTGGTCTTTTCGTAGTAGTCGAACGTCGTTCGCGCGTCCGTGCTTCTTCTGGAGATGCCAGAGGTAGATGTTGGTGGGAAAGTTGAGTTCGCTGATGACAATGTTCCCACTAGGCTTGTACTTGACACTGCTCGCTAGTGCGGTGAGTGCCGAGCTGACGTTCGGGATGCTTGCTACTTCTTCGAGGCCTGCTCCTATCATCCTGGCGAAGAGTCTGCGGGAATCGATTATGATGGGCAGCCATTCTTCCCAGTTCTCGCCATAGTCACGCCAGTCCGTAAGATATTCGTGGATAGCGTTGAGAACGCTGATCGACGGGGGTCCGGTGCCTGCGTTATCGAAATAGGCTCGTCGAGAGGTTACAGGGATCTCCTTTCTGACAAGATCGATATTCACGGAGGGTCATACCTTGGGATGGTTTGATTTTTCCGGTCTGGAGTATAAAGGCAGTACTAGGAGCGGAACGAGTCAGCGCCAGCTTCTGAGATACAGTTCTTGCACCAGAACTGATTCTTCTCGGGGCTGTATTCTGCATAGGAATCGGTGACTATGTTTTCGCATCGGCTGCATCGCAGTATCATTACTCGTCGCATCTTGTGATGGGGCAACTCCTTCTTATGAATTGAAATGTCGGCGTCTCCGGGTTCGATGATTACGTTGCATGTCTCACAGTAGTATACGATGTTTAGTACTGCCTTGTCCCGTTCTTCCGCCCACACGTCTGCCATTAACCAATATGAGGACGGTTCTCCTTGAAATAGTTCTGTAATCCGACGACAGTCAAGCGTTCGGGGGCTTGCGACTTCGCAGTCAAATTGAGATCTACTGACGGATTGACTTTATGTTGACAGTTAGCAAAGCGTTGTAACGGTCATTGACGAAGCTGGGAAGATGAGGCCCGCTTGAGAGACTTGTACATCATCTCTGCACCCATGGCCTCTCTATTGGGTTTGCTGCGTTCGAAACTTGGTGGTTCACTGGACTCTGTCTCTCTGCAATCGGCCTTGCGATGGCGGTCGCCCGCATTGCGGGCCCCAGCTCGAAGATTGATGGATCAACCTTCCCAGAATCTTTTTTTCCTATGCTGTTCTGGCAACGGGCTAATGGGAAAAATGGCACGGTTCTAATTGAGCCCATCTGCCGAATTGTTTGAACCTGGAGTAAGGTTCACAATATGCCTTGAACCTTAGTCAGGGTTGATCGAGGCGATTCGTGATGGGTCTTCCCGAGAAGATTAAGCAGATCGAGCAGGAGATGAGTAAGACCCAGATCAACAAGCATACTGAGCATCATATTGGGCTGTTGAAGGCCAAGCTCGCCCGGCTTCGAGCTGAGCTCGAGAGCTCCACTTCCAAAGGCGGAGGACCTGCTTTCGAGATCAAGAAGGGAGGCGACGCGACGATAGTTCTGATTGGTCTTCCCAGCGTGGGCAAGTCGACGATTCTGAATCGGCTGACGAACGCAAAGTCGAAGGTGGCAGCCTACGCTTTCACTACTCTGACGGTCGTCCCTGGAATACTCCGGTACAATGGTGCTGATATTCAGATTCTTGACTTGCCGGGAATCATCAGCGGTGCTTCTTCTGGACGCGGCAGAGGGAGAAGAGTTCTATCGGTGGCACGAAACGCGGACCTGGTTCTGCTGGTCTTGGACGTGTTCCAACCGGGTCAGGTAGAGCTGTTGAAGCATGAGCTTCATGAGATGGGCATTAGGATCAACCAGAAGCCCCCCGACGTGGTCATCACTAGGAGCAACAAGGGTGGCCTTGCGCTGACCACGAGCGTCAAACTTACCAAGCTCACTCCAGCAACTGTCAAGGGAATAGTTCAGGAGTACGGGGTCAGTAATGGCGGCATTCTGATGCGAGACGACATCACTGACGATCAGCTGATCGACGTGCTGACTGGGAACAGAGTATACGCTCGCGCTCTCGTCGTCCTGAACAAGGTGGACCTGGTTAACGAGCAGTACCTCGCCGCCGCGAAGAAACAAATCGGCACCAATTTTGTGCCCATATCCGCAGAGAAGGGCTTGAACATGGACCTCCTTACTGAGCGGATCTGGGAGACCCTCGATTTCATCCGGATTTACCTCAAGCGTCCTGACGGTGAGCCTGATTTTGAGAAGCCGCTGATTCTCCCTAGTGGCTCAACTCTCAGAGACGTCTGCAAGAAGATTCATCCAAGGTTCAGCGAGGGAGCAAAGTATGCTCTCGTCTCTGGGCCGAGCGTAAAGTATGCTGGACAGAGAGTTGGACTCGACCATACGCCGGTCGACAAGGACATTGTCACCATAATGAGGTAGCTGAATCCAGACAACTTTCGATCCGCGCGACAAGGGTCGCAAGAAAGTTGACGTTAATTTCTTAGAAAACGATGTGGAATTTGAACGCAAAATAACACAAGTGGTCCCTTAGGGGATAAGCTTACAAAGCCTTTCTTCGCCGTGAACCTACTTGCCATAATCGATCATTGAATGAATCCGGTGTGCAAGGCTCTAGGCTTTCGGCGGAGCGCCGAAGGGGGCGCGATGAGAAAAAGCCCTCAGGGGTCAAATAAAAGACGAATCATGATCGCGCGAATGGAAGTCTTGTAGGGTCAATCTCGCAATATCATCCTTCTAACCGAAATCTCGGAGGATAGCTCATCTGAGTGGCAGAATAAATTCCCCAGTCAAACTGATCCTCGTCGTCGCCGCTATCTTCTCCATGATGGCTCTGCCCGGTGCCGTCTCGAACAATCTTCATCTCCCATTCGGGATGCTCATCACCCACTCCGATCGGAGGATATGATTGTTGAAGAGCCCAAATGCGACGTCCGCAACTAGACTGCTGATTGTTTTCGTAGCCATTTTCTCTCTAGTCAGTCTAGAAGCGCCGCTTTCGAGTAATGCTCTCTTTCCCAACGTCCACTTGGCCTCTGCGTGTGCTGGCATAGGGTGTGGCGGATGTCAAACGACCAATGCCCAGGGGGTCTGCTCCAATTTCTGGACTCCGGCTGGACCCAGCATGGACACCGAACTTGTCAGCATCTTCACTGACTCGAACGCCGAGTTTACGAATATTCAATCCAGCTCTCCTACCATCGACCTTACAGATAGTCCCCTGAACGCGGGGATTTACCCCGGGTTCATCAATGATCCCCGCTTCATAGTTACCGGGTCCGTATCAGAACACGGTTACATGGAAGTCGAGTTCAACTTGGAGAACAATTTCTGGGGAGTCAACATGAACTTCGGCAACGACCCTAACGGTATCCAGATCCGGCAGGGTCTAGCCCACATGATCGACAAATCATCATTCGTCACCAACGAGGCCACCCTCTCAGGACTAGCTTCAGCAATCGATAATCCAGTTTCCGGGGCCAACGGAGGACTTCCATCCCCGAATCCCTGCGCATGGGACTCCTCGTTTCCGGAGACTGGAAGTAATTGCGTCGTTGGTGCTCCGGGTGGAACAGCGTATCGCCTAGGCCCAGCGACCGGTGCTAACGGTATTTCGTGGCTTCAGGCTCCAGGCAGTGCGGACCTGAATGCAGCGGCTCAACACTTGGTAAACGCTGGAATCGCTACTGGGTTCAACCCATCCACATCGATCCTGACCGGAATCAGCTCTGCCGCATTGTCTCATTCTCCCAACTTCCTCATCAGAAACGATGATTCAGCTCGCCTACATCTTGGAGACAGTTTGGCTGAACAGATCTGCTACCTGTTCACGGGTTCTTACACAATTCCCTGTAGCTACCTCAGCGTAACCCACGGGGTTCCTTTTTGTGGAAGCCTTCAACCATCCTGTTGCATCGAGGTCTGCACGGGAATCAATTTGAATTGGTGGATATACACCGCCAGCTTTTCTGATGCTTATCCATTCGATTCGAGCCTCTACTTCACCTACAATAGCCATTTCGTCTACGGGATCCCATCAATACAGACGCCTAACGGTCCATGCTCCTCTCAATCAGTGCCGAGCTACAGCGTTGCCAACTACATGTGGCTCTGCAACCCGAGCTATGACAGTCTCAGCTCGCAGATGGAGAATGGTCCCTGCTTGAGTGCTGCAGGAGATCCGGCTCCTGGCCAGACTAGCAATGGTCCTGGAGCTGACTGCGCGGGCACAAGCCGGCCCTCTGCCATAAGTCTCGGGATTCAGGCAGAAGACACGTTCGGAGCTGGCGCCTATACGATACCAGTGTATGATCGGAGCATTGCTTTTGGGTATCTCAACAACGGCTGGACCAGCGCCGTCAATGCCGACGGCCTGGGCCTTCCCAACCATTTCGAGTCGCTCAACGCGTGGAACCAGAACCCGACCGTCCCGGGTACTCTCCGGCAGGGCTTTGCCAGGACAACCGGCGCCGTGAATCCCTACACCGCGAGCAGTCTATGGGACTTTTACATAGTCTCAAACATCTACGACTCCCTGTCGATTCCCAACCCATTATCCTCATCGCAAATTATCAATTGGATGACCGTAGGCACACAGCAATTATCCAACAGCAGTCTGACGTACACAGCACCTGCTCATACTGTCGCCACGTACCGGTTCACTCTGCGGAGCGACATGTTCTTCCAGGACGGAAGGCCACTTACGTCATTCGATGTTGCTTTCAGCTACCTATCAATGGTCGGAACAGGAGCATTCGCGGGCATCGGCGCAACGCCCATGACCGGAGTAACCATACTCGGATCTCGCCAAATCGACATTGGAGTAAACTCGATGGGTCCGTTTGTTCTATCCAGCTTGACAAGCATTCCAATCGTACCCGGTCATTATTGGACAAACGCTGGGAGCGCTGCGTGGGATACTGGAATCGGCACATGCACTTCGATGGGTGCTACATGCTACCCCGCGCAGTACACTCTGTCCAGTGGAACGACGCCCTCCTGCGCTCTGAGCTGCGCCAACTTCCCCGCGACGCTGATGAACGTAAACCCAGCCCAGGTCTCCGCGGGATACGACCCGGTTGCCAACCACACCTTTGTGGGCTCTGGCGCTTGGCAGTGTGGAACGGTGACGAGCTCCGCTAGTGGCGTTTGTACTTCGACGGGCAGCCAGAACCCGCCAGTTGGTGGCAGTTATACTCTGACTCGTTTCGGCAGAGGATTATCTCCCGCGTCGAGCGTCAGCAGCATCTATTCTCGTAGCTCAGGCACTCTAGCACTCTACCTCTGGTCGCAACAAACCGGCGATTTTGTCCACGACTTTCTGAATTTTTCAATCGTCGCCTCGTGTTACGGGCAACCGGCTCAACCGTTGGGATCGACTGGCGCATGCGCTCACTATCAGCAAGGCATAGGAGCAAATGGTGATACTACTGCAGGTGGAACAGATGGCTGCCCGACGGGGAGCGTCTGCGGCAGTCGCGTGGGCCTTAGTCAGGTCACTATTGTTAATCGATTCGTTGGGCTTAACTGGGTCGCACCTTACAACTGGGCCTCCAGTCCACCGGTAGGCATCGTTCCACTGCCACCGGTACTCTACGAGAATACCATAACGCTCAACCCATCTAGCGTCGCTGGCTGCACGACCGCCTATCCGGCGGGTGGATATGACTGTTGAAGACTGAGTTTTCAGCTTCTCTAGCGAAGCTTCTGATCGTTTTTCTCGCGATTTTTTCCTTGGCTAGCCTTCAAGCGCCGATTTCGAATAACGTTCTCTTTCCGACCCTTCACCTGTTCACGGCGATAGCCTGCCCAAGCCCAGGCGCGCAGCAATGTGGTGCTTGTCAAGTCGCTATTGGAACTATTTGTGTCGAATACTGGGTGCCGGCAGGTCCCTCTGAAGACACGCTCACGGCCACCATCTTTACAGATGAGCAGGCCGAGTTCACCAACATACAATCGGCGAGCCCGGCCATCGATTTCACCGACTGGCCCCTAACCCCTGATCTCGTGGGGCCATTCACGACGAGCAGTAGTTTCCGTATAACATCGACGATAAGTGAGGCTGGATACTTTGAGATCCAGTTCCTGCTAGCCAACAACTTCTGGGGCTGCGACTTCAACTTTGGTAATGCTGCCTGTGGCGTACACATACGTCAGGGTATCGCTCACATGATCGATACTGCAAAGTTTGCTGCCAACGAGCCAAGTATCTCCGGCCAAGCCGTAGCGCTGGATACGCCAGTTCCATCTGACAATGTTGGGGGTCTTCCAACAGCGAACCCTTGTGCCTGGGACGCTCTGTTTCCCGAGACAGGAACCAACTGTATCGTCGGTGCCCCCGGCGGAACCGCGTATCGTCTCGGTAACGCTACGGGTGCCAACGGTATCTCATGGCTCCAGGCCCCAGGCAGCCAGGACCTGAACGCCGCCGCTGCTCATTTTGTCGCCGCAGGCATCGCCACTGGCTGTGACGGTGGCACCGGAACTGCCAGCTGCACCGCTTCGACAGATTCTAGGCTCTCAGGAATCAGCTCTACAGCAGCGTCTCACGTGCCCAGCTTCGCGATCGAGAGCGACAACGTACCGCGACTTCACCTTGGTGATAGTATTGCACAGCAGATCTGCTACATGTTCACAGGGTCATACATCATACCCTGCACTTACCTCTCCGCTAGGTCCGTTTGCCCCGGCTGCATTCCAGAGTCTTTTCCAGGTTTCACCACCTCGACCACCGCGGTCAATCTCAGCTGGGGGATCTACACTGCCGCGTACAACAGTCCAACCGGTCCGTTGCCCTTCGACTCGTCGTTGTATTTCAGATACAATAGCCGGTTCGTCTCAGGCATTCCTTCGATCCAGCCTCCCAACGGTCCCTGCGCGTCCACTGCGGTGCCGACGGTCAGCGCACCCGACTACATCTATCTCTGTAACACGAACTACGACAGTCTAACTAGCCAGATGGAATACGCACCCTACCTATTCCTTTCAGGGTGTGACCCTGTCGTCGGCTCTACTCTTAACAATAACACTCGTGTGGCATGTCCCACAAGCCAGCCCTCCGCTGTTGGTGGAGGCGTCATGGCAGAAGACCAGTTCGGCAAGAACGCTTTCACTCTCCCCATCTTCCAACAGACTGCGCAGTTTGGTTATCTCAACAACGGCTATTTCAGACAAATCACCAATGTCGGTACGGGTCTTCCCAACTACTTCACATGGCTCAATTCTTGGAACCCGAGTCCAGTTCAACCAGGGACCATACGTCAGGGTTTCAAGCAGTCAACCAGTTCAGCCAGCCCCTTCGTCGATACCAGTCTTTGGGGCCAGTGGATCGTCGGCAACGTCTACGATTCCCTCATGGTCACCAATCCATATTCGGGCGGTCAATTGATCGATTGGATGATCCTGAGCGTGCAACAAAACTTTCCCCCCGCCTCCCTGACCTATCCGCCGCCTCCTGGCACGACGCAGACCTTCCGGTTCACGCTTCGATCCGACCTGTTCTTCCAAGACGGTCGGAAAGTCACATCGTTCGACGTCGCTTTCAGCTATCTCGCCCTGAAGTCGACAGGCGCATTCGCGGGCGGCGGTGCGGCGCCAGTGACGGGCATTACGATTCTCAGTCCAAGCCAATTCGACATCAATCTCAGCACCGTCGGACCATTCACGTTACTCCCCCTCACCAGCCTACCCATACTACCAGGCGCCTACTGGACAAACTCTGGCATGTCAGCCTGGAACAGTGGAATCAATACGTGTACAGCAACGGGTGCTACATGCTATCCGTCTCAATACACTCTTACAGGCTTAGGCACTCCCATGGTCGCCTGTGCTCTGAACTGCGCCAGCTTCCCGGCCTCGTTAATGAACGTCAAACTGTCCCAGACGGCAGCTGGATACGATCCGATCGTCAACCACACTTTCGTCGGCTCTGGGCCGTGGCAGTGCGGAACAGTGACAAGCTCTGGCAGTGGCACATGTACGTCGACTGGAAGTCAGAATCCTCCTGTCGGAGGCAACTACGTTCTGACCCGTTTCGGCAAAGGTCTAGCGCCTGCATCGGGTGTCAGTAGCATCTACTTCCGGAGCAACGGTAACCTCGCCGCTTACATCTGGTCTCAGGACACTGGTGATATTACGCATGATTTCCTCAACTTCAGTGTTGTCGCCAGCTGTTTCGGTGCTGCTGTAACATCAACGGGTCCGTGTGCTCACTTCCAACAGGGTATCGGAGCCAACGGAGGCCCAATCCCCGTCGGTCTCAGCCAGGTTGCTATTGTCAACCGGTTCGTGGGCACGAACTGGGTTGCACCCTTCAACTGGGCAACTTCTCCACCTGTGGGCGTCATACCACTGCAACCAGTACTCTACGAGAACACTCTGATACTCAACCCTTCTGGTGTTGCAGGCTGCACCAACCCGTATCCGACCGGCGGTTATGACTGCTAGATCGAATAATTAGACCCCGAGTCCGACAATAATCGATTGCGAGAACGGCTTGTTCTTCTTTCTGGACACGCTGTTCTAAGGGCTGGGATTAATTCGCTAGTCCGACACTAGTTCTGGCGGTCTTCAAGGTTTGACGTTGCGCTCGTTTCTTATCAAACGTGTGGCTTACACTGCGGTGCTTGTCGGGTTTGTCGTAGTTTTCAACTTCATAATCTTCGAGGCTATGCCGGGCCAGGTAGGGGCTCTCTACGCCTGTCTGGGTCAGCCTAGGGTTCCTCCCACCATCTGCGAGAAACTGATGGACCAGTTCGGCTACAACCAGACCGTCTGGGTCCGATTCTACGACTATGTCAAGGCAGTGCTCACGTTCAACTTCGGCGTCTCCTTCACCAACGGCCAGGACGTGGCCTATCAAGTGGTATCCTCCGGCAGACTAGCCAACACCCTTCTTCTGCTCGGCACATCAACCATTATGGCCATAATCATAGGCACCGTCTCAGGCATCATTGTCTCAAGAAAGCGCGGCTCCGCACTCGACAACTTTTCAGTAACCAGTTCTCTCACAACCTTCTCCCTCCCAACATTCTTCACGGGCATTCTGCTGATCTTTATCTTCGCGGTTTCGCTAAACTGGTTTCCAGCGGGCGGAACCTATCCGAGCAGCTGGGATTCGCTCGGATTCCCACCGCTTGGACAGCAGATTCTAGTCCGCCTCCAGTACCTCTTCCTTCCTGCCCTCACTCTAACTCTATTCTCGTACGGTGGTTTCTTGCTCTTGACTAGGGCGACTATGATGGAAGCGTTGAGTGAGGATTATGTTCTGACCGCGCGGGCTAAGGGCCTGGGCGAGAGAGCAGTGCTCTTCAAACATGCTTTCAAGAACGCTTCTCTTCCGCTAATCACCAACGTTGCTTTGTCGTTCGGTTTCATATTGAGCGGCGCGATCATTACTGAGACGATCTTCAACTGGAACGGACTGGGCAAGTGGCTGTTCGATTCGATCGCGTACAAGGATTTTCCAGTAATGCAGGCCATGTTCTTCATGATCGCCCTCTCTGTCATAGCTGCGAATTTCATCAGCGATATTGTCTACGGCGTCGTCGACCCACGAATTAAATACGAATAGTTCAAGTCGGCACGACGATGACTTTTCGGACAACAGGATCTAATTTATCTCGTCTATAGCAGGCTGCTAGGCGAGAATGCTCGGAAAGCCAGCGGTCCTGGCGCTCGACTGGGACGCGATCTATTAGTGTTTCTTTCCGAGTTGGAACTCATCATGTATGACTCGGACTGCTTCAGGGCCTTCATGTTCGGACACTACGAACGAGACGTTGTATTCGGAGGAGCCTTGCGCGACGACCCGAACGTTAATCTTTTTCTGGGCGACAGCACCGAAGATTCTGGCTGCTACTCCGGGTGTTCCTTTCATTCCCGATCCGACGACGGCTATGATGCAGGCGTCTTTCTCAGCGACAACCTTGTCAACGAGGCCCTGTCCCAGTAATGCGAGCTGTAAAGTTCGAACCGCATTGTCCACGTCTTTCCGGGCCACGACGCACGAGATAGTCGCTTCCGATGATCCTTGAGAGATCATCATCACGTTGACATTGCTGGAGCCTAGAGCACTGAAGATTTTCGCCGCGGCTCCAGGCGAACCTATCATCCTGGTCCCGCTGACAGTGACTATTCCGACGCTTCTGATGATGGAGACCGCTTTCACTACTCTGCTTCCGTTAGCGGTCTCCTTTGTAGAGACCAGAGTTCCTTCGAGAGATGACTTGGAAGAGTTTCGAATTCGAACCGGGATCTTTCCCTGTGCGGCGGGCTGCATAGCTCTCGGGTGCATCATCTTTGTTCCGAAATATGATAGTTCTAGGGCTTCTCCGAAGGAGACCGTGCGAATCAGCCTTGCATCCTTGACGATTCTGGGATCAGCGGTCATCAACCCGTCAACATCTGTCCAGATCCAGATCTCGTTAGCGTTGAGCGCGGCTCCTAGAATGCTGGCAGTATAGTCGGACCCGCCTCTACCGAGGGTCGTTATGCTCCCGTCTACGGTTGCGGCTATGAACCCCGTCACTACCGGGATCTCGTTTCTAGCAAGCATGGGGTCGAGGCGTCGTCGTATCTCATGATAGCTCACTTCTGCTAGAGGATTGGCTTCTCCAAATCTTTCGTCGGATGTTATCCCTGCCTCCGCTCCGGTGAGAGCACGAGTCTTGAGGCCAAGGCTAAGAATTGCTGCCGCTAATATCGGCGTAGAGAGGCGTTCGCCGAAAGAGAGGAGATAATCTCTGCTTCTGGGAGTCAGTTCTCTAAGGTGAGATATCCCTTCGACAGTTTTTTCCAGTTCCTTGTTCAATCGGTCAATTCGGTCGAGAAGCTCCTTCGACATTTTCCGCGACGAAGTTGCTCGGGCTGTCTTTGTGTGCGCTGTCTGAATCCTTGACAGAATTCTTCTTGCTCGGGCAGTCTCTTCACTCCGCGCGAGTTCTCCGATTTCCACCAGCCGGTCGGTCGTGTCGTCCATCGCTGATGCGACGACAACTATTCTGTTTTCAGGTGAGAACCGCTCGACTACTCTGGCTGCGTTTTTGATTTTCGCAGCGTTGGCTAGTGATGAGCCGCCGAATTTCATAACAAGCTTCAGTTTTGGTCCCTAGATCGAGTATTCGCTTCGAATGTCAACTAGGTCACGGACTATCGCGCTAGCCGTTTCTTCTCCTCCTGCTCCCCGACCTATGAGGGTCACATCACCTATGTGTTCGGTAGAGAATGCTACAGCATTGAGATTGCCAGGGACGCACACAGGATTGTCGGCAGGAACTTCTTCCGGTTTCACCGTAGCTCGCGATTCTGTGAGTCGCCCCATGAGTTTGATTCTAGCTCCGGATTTCTTGGCAATCCGGATCTTTTCCGGTCCTATGTTTTGGATCCCAGTTATTTCTAGTTCTTTGATACTTAACCGGCGTTTGAGAACCCAGTTCGCGATGATAACTATCTTTGCTGCCGTGTCTAGTCCTTTCACATCATTGTCAGGGTTTTTCTCAGCGTACCTTTTCTCTTGCGCCTCGGCGAGGGCCTTTTGATAGCTGAGCGAAGCCTCGTCCATTCTAGTCAGGATGTAGTTGGTTGTGCCGTTGAGAATGCCGTTGATTCCGAGTATCTTCTCTCCCGGGAGGCATTTCGATGCGAAGCTCAGGAATGGGGTACCCGCCCCCACCGTCGCACTGAAGCGTAGCTGCATTCTCACATGATTTGCGAGTTCCAAAAGCGCTGGCATTGCTAGGGCTAGCGGTCCCTTGTTGGCGGTGACCACATGTCTTTTCGCAGACAATGATTGTTTGATGTTCGTGATGCCGGGTTCTCCATTCTCGAAATTCGAGGGAGTTGTCTCTACAACTGCTTCTGCCTCTGTTCCGGAGATGACTTGTGGGGTGTTTGTTTTTCTTTCACCTCTTCCCGGGTACTTCTGGACCGTTCCGTACTTCTCTTTCACCTTCAAGGCTAGGTCAAGGTTCAAGCCGTTATCGTCCCGACATGACCCTCGGCTATCCACTATTGCAGTGACTTGAGGATCGAAGCCATAGTTCTTGACGAGCCATTCCCGATCTTTCGTTAGAATGCGAGCGAATGATTGGCCTACTGTACCGAAGCCAATGAGGACGATTCTCAAAGGATTCTCTCTAGGCGTTCGATCCAGTCGCGTTGAGTAATCTTGAGAGTGTAACTATCCTGGTGAGGCATGTGGTCAGCTATCGACGGGTCTTTCAAGCCATGACCTGTAGTAACACATACGACTAGATCTGATCGGTCGACTCTACCTGCCTCTCGACTTTTTCTGAGGCCAGCGATGGAGGCTGCGCTGGCCGGCTCGACAAATATCCCCTCTTTCGAAGCTAAATCTCTCTGGGCTTGTAGAATCTCCTTGTCGGACACTGTTTCCGCGGTCCCACGGGATTCGTTGATGGCAGGGAGCACCTTGGTCCAGTTAACTGGAGAGCCAATTCGTATTGCAGAAGCGATTGTTCGCGGATTGGTGACGGGTTGAATCTTGTTTTGTTTTCGTTTGACAGCCTTTGCGATGGGTGCTGCATTGTCGGCTTGGACCCCAATCATTCTAGGCCTCGTTTTCGTGACTCCCAACGTCTGGAACTCGGTGAAGCCCTTCCAGATCGCGCTGATATTCCCGCCGTTGCCGACCGGGAGTACGAGGGTGTCTGGCGCTCCTGCATCCAGTTGATCACACACCTCGAAAGCTAGAGTCTTCTGGCCCTCTAGTCGGAATGGATTAAGGGAATTCATCAGATAGAATCCTTTCCGGCGTTCCGTCAGTGTAACGACCGCTTTCATCGCCTCGTCGAAGTCGCCGCTGACTCGGAAAGTGCTTGCGCCATGAATCATTACTTGGAGCATTTTGCCTGCCGCCACTTTTCCTTCCGGGACGATGACTATGCACTTGAGTCCTGCGCGTGCCGAGTAGGCAGCGAGGGATGCTGCGGTGTTCCCTGTGGAAGCACATACAACCTTCCTCTTTCCCAACTCCCTTGCCTTGGATAAGGCGACTGTCATGCCCCGGTCTTTGAATGACCCGGTTGGATTCTCTCCCTCATTCTTCACAAAGAGTCTCTTTAGACCGATTTCGCGGCCGAGACGCCGGCAGTGGTGAAGCCCAGTTCCTCCCTCTGCCAGGGTTGTTACGAATCGATCGTTATCGATAGGGAGAAGTTCTCGATATTTCCAGACTGATAGGCCCCGTTTCTTCCAAGGAGTCTTTCGGCTTGAGATCTGGAAATTGACCTCTAGAAGACCGCCACATTTCTCGCATCGGTAATTCGTAGTCTGGGTTGGATATTGGGTGTGGCAGTTGAAGCATCGTAGATGGTAAGGCCAGGGCATTTGCTAAGCCTTCTTGACCATACTGGCCCCTTGGGCGGGCCGTGCAACGAACGAGGTTGAACGCACACTGTTTCGTGCAAATGCCCGTACCATTGCTTGAGCAACTAGTCGAGGGTCGCGGTTAATTCCATCAACCAACGCGACGAGGCTTGGTCCTGCGCCGCTGATGGATATGCCGGCAGCTCCCGCTTCCAAGCCCATACGTCTCACATCGTCATAGCCGGGAATGAGGTCCTTTCGATAGGGCTCGGCGATCTGATCCTTCATTCCTGTTCCAATCAGTCGAATATCGCCTTGAGCAAAAGCCGCTGCCATAGCAGAAGCTCTACCGAGATTTAGTACTGCGTCCTTGACTGGGATTTTTCCAGGAATGACCTTTCGCGCTTTTCTTGTCTTTTCGGATTGAACGGGAAGCTGAGGAGTCGCAACAACAACGGCTAGGCCATGGGGTGGCTTTAGACAAATTGTTCTAATCGGCCTGTCGTATACGATCACGAATCCTCCTAGGAGCGAAGCCGCGACATTGTCCGCGTGCGGCGTTCCTGCGACGGCCTTTTCGCCGAGACTTGCTATTTGCACCAGCTCATCGTTTGATAGTTGAAGATCCAGGAGAGTGTTCACAACCATCGTACATGCTGCAGCAGTAGCCCCACTGCTTCCAAGTCCAAGGCCGTGAGGTACACGCTTCTCGACGATTATCTCCAAGCCTTTCTTCAACTGTGCCTTCCTGGCCAATTCTGCAGCTGGAGGCCCAGCAGAGTTCTTCCCCACTTCTACTGGTATATTGCGACCCTCAGGGCCACGAACGACTATTCTGATCCTCCTTCCTGAAGTTATTCGAACATCCACAGTGTCAGAGTATCTGTTCAAGGCTAAGCCGAACACATCGAAGCCCGCTCCAAGGTTCGCCGTAGAACAGAAAGCCCTACCAACAGCCCGCGTCCGAACGGCATTCATAGCCCGATCGAGGCTAATCGCGAAGCCTGAGACGGATAAAAGAGGACTCGTACCTTTTGATCCCGTCGGAGAAAATCGGAAAACATGCTCGTTCATGTTGAAGCATTATAACGCCATTTTCGTGACGCTTAATATCAGAATTTCTCCGGGTTCTGTAAGTCACCGAAGGCTACCTTTCCGAACCATTTGTTCAGATTCCCGAGGACCTACGGGCCCTGGTTGAGTTCTAGATCATCTTGAAGTCGACTTGCGGTATATCCGCTCGAATTATGTTTCCACTGCTGCCGTCTATGATGGCGTTGTAACTCTTTCCTTTGTACTCATATTGGACGAACCAGAGAGGTGCGTGTAGATAGGTAGGCTTGTCAACACTGAAACTAGTGTTGAACTGGGTTACCTGATCCACTTCCTGCTTTAGTAGGAATCGCTGGTTATCTTCAACTTCATCTTTCGCTCTGATGACCGCCTCATCGCTGTCTAGTTCGCTGTTCAGAAACTTGGCCTGAGGTTCTATCTTGGTGAAGTCGAAGGGTATCTTTCCTTCAATCGGAACTTTGTAGTCTCGCGTTGGGAATTCAGCCCCTTTTCTTCCTAAGACGAGCCAATCGTACTCATTCTGGATTCTCCCCTTTCGTGATGTTGGGGGCGAGATTCTTTCGAGTATTCCCTCGTACGCGCTAGTAGCAGTGAGAGGTACCACCCAGAAGGGGAGATACCTAAGCTCTAACCTCGTGAGTTTGCTCTTTTTGGCGAGGTCTCCTGGCTTCAGGAATCCTGACCTCATCCAATCTTGCAGATTCTGGGTAATTCTGGAGTTGTTGAGGTTGTTGATTATGAGGCTGTGTTGCAGCTGGAATGGCGCGTTGGTGCCCACTACGGAGGTGTAGCCGCAGTATCTGCAGGTAGCTACTAATTCTCCTGGTGAGAGGTTGAGTTGGGCTCCGCAGTTCGGGCATTTGATCTCTGAGACGATCTGGGACATGCCTGATTTTCCTTTCGTTCTGGGATAGAATTAAAGAAGGGCCGGATTAAGTTCTCTAGGATCGGGAATGGATCATGGCAGGCCTTGGGGCGTTGAAGCGGACGATGGGTTTCACGATCATACTGGTCTTCGCGATCTTTCTCGGCCTTCTGACAGTTGTTTCCGTCTTCTTCATTGACCCTACAGCGGGCCTAGTCCTCGGGCTTGTGGGAGCGTCCTTCATAATTCTATTACAGTATCTGATCGGCCCTGTGATCGTTAGGGCTACTAGTCGACTCCACTACCTATCTCCAGGAGAGAACCGCTGGCTGGAGACCAAGGTTTCCCAGATGGCCTCAACATCAGGCATTCCCATGCCGCGATTGGCGATCTCCCCGGACCCTACCCCGAATGCGTTTGTGTTCGGCCGGACCCAGAAGAGTGCCACTCTCGCGGTTCATCAGGGACTGTTGCAACGGTTGAACGAAGATGAGATCGAGGGAGTCATAGCGCACGAACTCGGTCACGTAAAACATCGCGATTTTATCGTCGTAACTATGATCTCTGCTATACCACTAGTTGCGTATTTGATTGCGCGCTCGGTGCTCTGGGGAGGGTACGTTAGCAGTGGTCGCGGATCCAACCGTAACAGCAGTGCTGGAGCGTTGATCGCCATCGCCGCTGTGGCGTACGTGGTCTACATCCTGACTACTCTTCTGGCTTTGAGGCTGACTCGTCTGAGGGAGAGCTACGCCGACGCCTATTCTGCCTACCTGACCAGACAGCCTAGAGAGCTTGAGAGTGCTTTGACCAAGATCGCCTACGGCTTGTCTATGGCCCCGGGCGAGCCGCACGGTGCGAGGGCCTTCTTCATTGAGGACCCGGCTCAAGCAAAACAGGACGTGGCACAGATCATGGATCAGAAGTCGAAGTACGACTTGGACCACGATGGTGTCCTGAGCGAGCGGGAATTGGAGATGGCTATGGAGGCTGAGGCAAAGTCGAACTGGCGGAAGGCAGCTCAGCTCTTCATGACCCACCCCCCGACCTACAAACGGATTCTCATGTTGCGAGAGATCGAGCAGGAAATGAACACTGGGACCTTTCAAGAGGCAAACATCTACCAGCATGTCTGATGGGGTTTCGCCCTCGCTCATCGATTCGAGCGCAATAGTACTATAAACAGGGCGTAGTCTGAGATTTGTTGATCTGAATGAACCGTGTTCCCTGGGCGCCTCTCAACGCCAGCGTCTTCCTAATAATTCTCGGAGGGCTTATCCTCGCATCACTCCTCACAGGACTGACCATTTTCGCAGTCTTTCCCTTGATCTTTACGTTCTTCGGCGCATGGATGATCGTTGAAGCATTTGTCTTTCCTCCAGCGAACTCGTATGCTCCGCCCAGGATAATGGTGGTAGGCTGGGGTGCTCTGATGACCGGTTTCGGAGTTCTCTTGCTTGTCTCGTACTTTGCTGCTATACTGTTGCCTGTCGTGTTCGCTGTGATCCTGATCGTCGTGGGAATAGCCGGAGTCGGATACAGTTTCAGAAGGTCAAGCCCCAATACCCCGAAGACTTCCACGTCCTAGCCCGTGTTTGATGCCAAGGCCCATTACGTCCGGAGCCTATTCTCAAACGTCCCGTTAGAATACGATATTCTGTTGAGCCTGCTTTCCTTCGGGCAGGACAAGCGATGGCGAGCATATGTCGTTAGCCAAGCCAGACCCCGAAGCAATGAACGGATACTTGACGTCGCCACGGGAACTGGGCTCTTAGCCGCTGATTTTGCAAGGATCGTTTCTGGCGATGGATCTGTCGTCGGTGTGGATCTTACTCTCTCAATGCTGAAAACCGCCCGTTGGAGGTTGCAGTCAAAAGGTCTGGGAGACAAGGTCGACTGGGTCTTGGCACGAGCCGAGAATCTCCCGTTTCGAGATAATTGCTTCGCATCGGCTTCTATCAGCCTCGCCCTCAGAAATGTCTCTAGTGCCCAGTTGACTTTTCGGGAGATGACTCGGGCTACGGATCCCGGAGGAATCATCATATCTTTGGACTTCGCGCGTCCTCCCAACCGGATCTTCCGAATCTTCTATTACGATTACCTGCTCGGTCTCTTCCCATTCTTCGGGCGCATGGTTTCAGAGGCTTGGGGTAGGACTTTGTCATACCTGGGCAGATCTATCTTGAAGGCCAGAACCGGGGAACAGATTGCGAACCTTCTGGTCGAAGAGGGTCTTGCTGATGCCGTGTCCGTCCCATTGACTGCGGGAATTGTTTGCGCGGTCTACGGAAAGAAGAGATAGTGCGCAACGCGATCGTAGGAATGTCTCCTATAACATGAAATCTCTGTCTGCTTTCCTGTTACACGCTTGAGGCTAGGAGCTACCAGTTAGTATGTTGACATCAGGTTCAAATCTTGACCGGTCTTGAGACCGAGTCTGAATTAGGCTTTTCAGATTTTGGAGCCAACAGGTCGAACGTCAATGCACCGCCATGGACTAACCTTCGAGCAATGTCGAGGAGACTGGGCCGACCGGGTTCGAGGAATGACTAAGCTAGGCTATCGTGAGCGCATTGTGGAGAACTTTGGGAATATGCGGAAATAGGATTGAACATATTGAGAAAGCGGACAATAGCAAGTCTTAAACCGACTGCTTTCTCGAGCAATACGAGGATACGGGTGTAATTCTTGAAGAATATTACACTGGTTTCTGCATCTATTTTTCTGCTGATTGGAACCATCTTGTTTGCCGCTTCGAATTCTGCTCCAGCATATGCAGCGTCCACGGGCGTCATATGCATAATTCCTGCGGGTGCATTTTCCTGTCCATCGAGCCCCGCGTCGATAGCCGGAACCGTTGGGACTCAGCTTCGGGTCTCGGTGTTTGTCCAAAACTCCACCGGCTTGAACGGTTTTGATGTCACCCTCTTGGCTGACCATACGATTCTCAAGCCGGCCGGCGCTGACTTCACTGGAACCGTCCTACCCGGGCCACAGACTCTTTTGTTAGAGTGCTTGAGCGGAGTCCTTGTATCTGGCCCCACCTGTTCGTCAACGGATACCATTGATACGCTTCACTTGGCGGTGGGCTCGGCTCCTGGAACAATAACCGGGACACCCACAACAGGGCTCCTCTTTACGGCAATCTACAACGTCACAAGGACAACATCTGGCACGACTCTGGGTTTCCAGACGGGTTGCGGCTCTCCCACCGCACCGACTAGCGACCCGCCCGTCTGTGTAACAGTTGCCAATGGCTCTCCCAGAGCTGTCCCGGAGGCGGTTGAGTCCGCCATATTTTCAACCGTCACGACCCCCAATTTTGTTCTGTCTGCAAATCCGAGTAGCCTAACGATTGCCGCAGGATCTTCAGCCACATTCGCTCTCAGCATCACGAGCATCAACAGTTTCGCAGGCATAGTCAGCCTAACGACTGCCGTGTCTCCTCCAAGTCTTCCTGTCACTCTGAGTACCTCCAGTGTTACTCTAACCGCCAATCAGACACTCACTTCTACCCTGACCGCATCCACGTCGACTTCAACTCCAACTGGAACCTACACGATAACGATTACAGGAACCAGCGGTTCGCTCGTCAACTTAGTTAGCATCACTCTGACCGTGAATTCACCCCCACAGCCTGGCTTCACCATGTCTGCTAGTCCCGACACCCTGTCTCTCACGGTCGGCTCCGCTGGCAACACCACGATATCTCTGGGCAGCACCAACGGATTCGCGGGCACAGTCAACTTGACAGCATCGATTTCCAAACCAGGGCTATCCGTTTCTTTCAACCCTGCGAATCTCACGTTGCCCTCAGGAGGAACAAGAATCTCGACAATGACAGTGTCAACAACCTCGTCCACTGCAGCCGGACCTTATTCAGTTCTGGCAATAGGAAGAAGCCTGACTGGCGTATTCAATACGGTAACAGTTTCAGTCATGGTGACCTCGCAGCCTGACTTCGCCTTGACTGCTAGTCCCAGTAACTTAGCCATCACGGCCGGCTCCTCCGGTTTTTCGACGATAACCTTGAGTAGTTTGGGCGGGTTCACTGGGACCATTAACCTGGCCGCCTCTATATCTCCATCAGGACCCGCAATCTCGCTAAGCGTTTCAAGCATTGCTCTGTCCGCGGGAGGAAGTGGAACCTCCACGCTGACGGTCTCGACAACAACATCAACAGCATCAGGTTCCTACACAGTAATCGTCTCGGGAGTCAGCGGGACAGTGTCGCACTCGACTACCTTGTCGGTCATGGTCAACCCAGTTTCAAAGCCAGACTTTTCCATCGGCCCCAGCGGAGTCAACATCGGTCTGGCACAGGGCGCCTCAACGTTTCAGCCCGTAACGCTGACCAGTCTGGGAGGATTCACTGGGACAGTGAGCCTAACTGATTCCGTCTCATCCTCAGGTCTTACCCTAGGCTTGAGCCAAACAAGTGTCACCCTCACCTCCGGTGGAACTGCAAGTTCTACCCTGACAATATCGACCACATCTTCCACGCCACCCGGCTCCTACACGATCACAATCACAGGAACCAGTGGGTCGATATCTCACGCAATCACAGTTTCAGTCACCGTCTTCTCGAACCAACCTGACTTCACTATCGCAGCTAATCCTTCATTCCTCACTGTTCCGGCCGGAACACCGGCTACCTCGATCATAAACACGGGAGCCGTAAATGGGTTCAACAGCAATGTAATCCTTACCCTAGCAACATCCCAAGGTCTTACCGGGTCAATCAGTCCGACTAGCATCGGACCAAACGGGCAAGCTACTCTAACGGTCACCGCTCCCGTTATAGGGAACTACACGGCAACGGTGACTGGGACCAGCGGTTCTCTGTCCCATTCGACAATCGTGTTCGTAAAGGTGACCTCCAACGCTCCTGACTTCACTATTACCGCCAATCCAACGAGCCTCACAATAGTTCCGGGTGCATCGGGGCTCTCTTCTATCAGTCTGCACGGCGTGAACGGATTCAACAACACAGTGTTCCTATCGGTTTCAGCTTCGAGCATGCTGACCGCTACAATCAATCCGACGAGCACTGGTCCATTCGGCACCGCGACCCTAACAGTTACCTCCAACACGGCAGGTTCCTACACAGCACAAGTCACAGGAACGAGTGGATCAATATCTCATACGACTACAGTCACAGTCATCGTCTCCAGTTCTGGTGTGGGAGTCGTGTGTATTGTTTCATCAGGAGCAACGCCCTGTCCATTCAGCCCAGCTTCCATAACTGGGACTCCTGGAACCCAGCTCCGGGTTTCAGTATTCATTCAAGGCTCAGGCGCCCTTAACGGATTCGACATCACGCTACTAGCAGATCATACCATCTTACGACCAGCAGGCATAGACCTAACCGGCACTGTCCTACCGGGACCAACAACTATTATCGCAGAGTGTCTCGGCGGCGTCATCGTTCATGGCAACGTTTGCTCGGGAAGCGCTGACACTCTTGAGCTGGCCGCGGTAGGCGCTCCTTCCCAGGTTACGTTTCCGCCTACTACAGGTCTTCTGTTTACCGCAATCTACAACGTGACCGGAACAACATCGGACACCCCCATAGGATACCAGACCGGTTGCACCTCAAGTAGCGTAAGCGGGACAACCACCTGCGTCGTAATCGCGAATGGTTCCACGAGTCCTGTTCCCGAGACCGTGCAGACCGCCATTTTCTCGACCAACACGACACCTGATTTTGTCATGACTGCGAGCCCCGGCGCTATCACAATTACGGCAGGGTCCTCGGGATTGTCCACGGTCAGTGTCACAAGTAGCAACGGTTTCTCGGGCACCGTTAGTCTGAACACGACGGTCGTAACTGGAAATCTTACGATAAGTATCAACCCAGTCACTGTTACGATTGGTGCTGGTCAGACCGCCACTTCCACAATTACAATTTCGGCCTTCGCGTCTACTCCTCCGGGAACCTACTCGGTCTCTATCGCGGGGCTCAGTGGCTCACTGTTTCACTCAGTCGCGATCTCCCTCACGGTCAACCCTTCACCAATTCCCGACTTTTCCCTTACCGTTAGTCCAAGTAGCCTCAGCGTTGTACAAGGAACTTCGGCAACCTCTACTGCGACCCTAACTAGTCTCAACGGTTTCACGGGCACAGTAACCCTGTCCGTTTCAGTCCCAGCAGGGCTAACGGTAAGTCTGGCTCCCGGGATCATCACTCTCTCATCCGGAGGGACCGGTACTTCTGTTCTTACGGTATCAACC
>Ga0209266_1000656_pt1 | contig 25605 bp, 19 predicted proteins | sample GraSoiAngelo_132_FD_185889 | JGI IMG/M metagenome (GOLD analysis project Ga0209266, IMG submission 185889) | Grasslands soil microbial communities from the Angelo Coastal Reserve, California, USA - 14_0929_02_40cm (SPAdes) (version 2) | ecosystem: Environmental > Terrestrial > Soil > Grasslands ...
ATCACAGAGAAAATTTTCCCGACAATCACAGGCGACGGAATTCGTTCAGTGGAAGAATTGATTCGCACCGACGAACGTGCAGCGCTGATGGCGCGGACTTATCTTCGACGATTTGCTTCGCGCCAAAGTGAGATTCTGCAACCGGGCGCGATTCTAAAACTGGTCGAAACCGGCAATCACGCCCAAGGCTGCATTTTTCGCAACGGATTGCATCTGCATACTGACGCGATGGAGCGTGTAATCGATGAGATTTCGCAGAGGCTGCCGGGCTTCTTTATCGGGAGATACGACGTTCGCTACGAGAACGACGAAGACTTTAAACAAGGCCGCAATTTTCAAATCGTCGAACTCAACGGCGCCACGTCGGAGGCAACCAGCATCTACGATTCGCGCAACTCGCTGTTTTCGGCATATCGGACACTGTTTCGGCAATGGAGATTGGTCTTTGCTATCGGCGCGATAAACAGGGCGAAAGGTCACGCGCCTTCCTCACTCGCGATGCTCTGGCGTAACTGGCGGCAATATTCCGCCGCTGCGCTATCCTATCCGTTGGCGGATTGATGTGCACGGTTTCGTTTCTTCCAAAACCGCGTGGATTTTATCTCGCGATGAATCGCGACGAAAAACGGGAGCGCTTTGCCGCTCTCGCGCCGGCGATCGTTGACCTTGAAGGCCATCGCGCAGTTTTTCCCACCGAGCCGAACGGCGGCACATGGATCTCGGCGAATGACGCCGGTGTTTGCCTGGCGTTGATCAACTGGCACCGAATCGAACGCAGGCCGAAGAATGACACAATCAGTCGAGGTTTAGTGGTGAGAGAATTGGCGGAAAAATCCAGCGCTGATAAAATCGCCGCCGCGCTAAAGAAGTTGCCACTTTCAAAGCTGCGGCCGTTCCGTTTGATTGCCGTTGCCCCGCGCGAGATGCGCTTAACTGAATGGCGCTGGAATCTCCAACGATTGACGAGGCGCGATCACGAATGGCAACGGCAACACTGGTTTTCGTCTGGGTTCGATGAGGAACGTGCCGAACACGAACGCCAGCGGGTCTGCGACGCAGCTAACCATCAACAATCAACCGAAAGCCTGACATGGCTGCGGCAGTTGCATAGTTCTCATGCGCCCAAACGCGGGCCATTCTCGATCTGTATGCATCGGCCGGATGCAGCCACGGTCAGTTACACTGAAGTGGCTGTTTCCGAGCGGCGCGCGACGATGCGCTACAAATCCGGGCCGTGTTGTTCTGATGGAGCGCTAGTGAGCAAAACGATTTCGCTCGCCCATTAGTTGTAAGCTTGCCTACGCTGTAGCGACAAATCAAAGCATGGCTACGCAAGATATCACTCGACCCGTTTTTCTCCCGGTCGTTATAGGCACGCCGCGACAAGGCCGATTGACCGAGCCCGCCGCCAATTTCATGTTTGGCGAAGTATCAAAGCGCAGCGATATCGAAACCGAATTGATCGACATCCGAAAAATCCCCATCCGCATGGATGACGCTGGTGAAGCGCTAAAGGACAGCCACTTCTCCGCCACCGTGGCGCGAGCTGATGGACTGATTCTTGTGGTTCCGGAATACAATCACAGTTTTCCCGGGCTGCTGAAACACGTTCTCGACACGAACTTAAAGGAATACATCCACAAAGCGGTTGGTGTTTGTGGCGTCTCAGCCGGTCCGTTCGGTGGCGCGCGTATGATCCAGAGTTTGCTCCCAGTTCTGCGCGAGCTTGGTCTGGTCACAATTTTCTCAGACGTCTATTTCGGCACAGCAGGAAAACTGTTCGATCCGGCTACTGGCAGAATGACCGACCCCGCCTACGGCGGTCGCGTGGAGAGGTTCCTTAGCGAGCTTGTCTGGATGTCGCGCGCGCTTCGGCATGCACGCGAAAATCTGCCAGCGGCGTGACCGACGCGCCCTACTTTTGAATCAGTAGCACGCTGTGCCCATCAGGATCGCTGACGAGAGCGCCTTTGGAGTAACCGACTTTATCTTTTGGCATCATCACAAGGCCTGAAGAAACAAAACTGACATGGGCGTCGCGTAATTTCTTCGCGAGAAGATCGACATCGTCTGTCGCAATCATTGTTTGCCAGTGAACGATGTCGTTCGCGTGAACGTCCGCCGGACGTGTGCGTCCATCGCGTGGCGTGAGGTATTCGAGAAACTCGATGCCGGGTCCAGAGGAGGCGCGCATTCCAGTGATGCGCAGATGCGCTCCGAAAACCTGATTCAAATGTTCCTGCTCTGTGCCGAAATTTTCGCTTTCGCCAGCTTTGCGCAGTTCAAGCAGGTCGCGATAAAACTTTAAGCTGGCGTCGGTTTTCGAGATCCCGATCGCAGTGTGATCAATTCCGAGGAATAGCTTGTCGGTTTTTTCCTGCCAGCGCGGATCACCTTTGCCCGGCGGAAAATAAATGATCTCAAGATTGTGCTGATCGGGATCGCGAAAATAAAACGCTTTGATCCCGGCAGCAGCTTTAATCGAGGGTGGCAGCGTTTGTGGACCGGTAGAAACGAACTGCACCTTTAGTGCCCGCAGTTTCTCGAAGGCCTGGTCCATGTCACGCACGACGATCGCCACGTGTTGAAACCAAAGGTCGTTGCTACGCGAATCGGCGGGAATCGGCCGGCCCGGTGGAGCGAGATATTGGGTCAGATCGAGGTATTCGTTCCCAAGCTGCATCCGCACAATCCGCATCCGCGCGCCGAAGACTCCCTCGAGATGCTCGAATTGTTCTCCGAAGACTTCGACGTCCGAGACTTTCTGAAACGTGAGCGCAGAATAAAATTCGACAGAGCGATCCATATCGCTCACGGTCATGCCGATTGATTCTACGGCGACCTTCGGAGACTGAGCGAAAATCGAAACGCTGCACAGCGTAAGCAGCGCGATTACCAGGATCTTCGCGTGTGAGCGAAATTTCATTCAGATCATCACCGGTTGTCGCTCTTGCTTCTGTGCTTGCTCGCGCTTGAGCAATTCAGGAAAGCGGCAATTGAAAATGCAGCGGTGCCGATTGTAATGATGATATTTCGCGCAATAGACGACGCCCTTGCCCCGAAGATAAAGCGTAGCAGCCAATTGCATGGCTAGGACAGGCGCAGTGAAGTAAATCCAGAGCCCCGTCCAAAGATGGCCGACGAACGCGGAGCCGAATGTCCGCGCCGGATTCATGCTCATGCCGGAAAATGGTGCCTCCAGCGTGATGTAGGTTGCGACCAGCGCACCGGCAAACAATCCTGTGTAACGCGCGATATGCGGCGTGTTACTCACGCGAAGCACCACAGACATCAACACAAATGCAATGGCGAATTCGGCAATGAAGGCAACAACCACACCCCGCATGCCCGGCAGAGTAGCCGCGTAATTGACCGTGGGATGAGAGATCGCTTCCCGAACGAACAGCGTGACTGCAAATACGCCGGCAATCCCGCCAATAAACTGTGCAACGATATAAAATACGGCGTCCCAATTCTTCACTTTGCCGAGTCGCCAAAAAGTAAGAGTGACCGCGGGATTAAAATGCGCGCCGGATCGCTTGCCGAGGGGCGAGAAAACAAGAGCAATCGCAGTGCTGCCCATCGCGATTCCCGTCAGCATGCGTCGTGTGAATTCGCTGGGGATGAAATTGAGAACCGGCGATCCCGGATGATGAAGCAGAATCGTGAACAGCCCCGCCGAGATCATGAACAGCCCGAGCTCGGCTGCCTCGCAGAGATATTCTGGCCAATGCTCGCGGAGCGCTCGAATCACAATAGATCGCCTCCAGCCATTTGCCTCTCCCTTCCAAAGGGAGAGGGTAGGGTGAGGGTTGTCTGGAATCTTCGATGGCGCGTTGGAAATCCCCTCACCTCAATCCTCTCCCCTTCCTCAAGTGGAGAGGCGGAATCGTTCGCATTTGCAGACGGGGCGTTGCTCACGGCCTCACTCCTTCGACGTTCAGTCGCATCCGATAAAGTCCACTCTTCGCGCAGAGGTAGAGCGTCTTCCCATCGGCATCGCCCCACGCGAAATTGTGCGGGTGCTTTGGCGGAATAATTGTGCCGAGATGTTTGCCCTGCGGCGAGAGAATCCATAGACCACCCGGACCGGAAACGTAGAGGTTTCCGGCTTTGTCCACTTTCATTCCGTCGAGCGCGTCTTCGCCCGGCGCCTTGGTCATGTCGAAAAATAGTTTGCCGTTCTTGAGTGAGCCGTCGGGCTCCACTTCGTAACACATCACCACCTTCTTCTTCTCGTCCCAGTCGCCGACGTACAAGTATTTTTCGTCCGGCGAGAACGCGATGCCATTTGGCCCGGTGAAATCTTTCATAACCAGCTGCAGTTTTCCGTCCTTCACTGCGAAAACGCCGCTGAACGGCAATTCCTTGCGCGGGTCGTTGAAAAACTTTGGCAGTCCGAACGGCGGATCGGTGAAGTAAAGTGTGCCATCGCTGCGATACACAAGATCGTTAGGGCTGTTCAACCGTTTGCCTTCAAATTTGTCCGCTAGGACCGTGAGCTGGCCATCGGGCTCGACACGCACAACCCGATGGTTTCCGTGCTGATCGATTGTCAGCCGTCCTTGTGGATCAAATGTCAATCCGTTTGAGCCGGGCTGGCCGTACTCCGCGATATCAGCGCCTTCGTACCCGCTTTTGTTGCGAAACACTGCGAGCTGTCCGTTTCCTTCGGGCGAATATTTGTAGATCGTGTTGTTGTTCGGGTCGCTGAAAAGGAGGAATCCGCCTTTGCGGTCCCAAACCGGGCCTTCGGTGAATTTAAAGCCTTCGGCGAGTTTGAAGATTTTTGGGTTCGGCGGCACGATCGCGTCGATCGCCGGATCTTTGCGAATCACTTCGACATTGACTTCGCTCGGCGTGATGGCGACCGGGACAAGGCCACCCTTGTAAAACTCGAGCTTCGCCTCGCGCATGTAGATGTAATTGGTCGGAGGGTTCGAGAGCGGCCCGTTGACGCCGAAAATCGCGAGCTGAATTTTCTGCCCGGGTTGAACGCTGCGGTTTATGATCAGCCGATTCGGAGCGTTCCAACCTTTGACCACTGAGCCACCGCTTTGCCCAAGCGCGCGGGACAATTCGCCATCGACCCAAACCTCGGCGTAATCATCAATGGAAGTCTCGAAAACCGCTGTGGCGCTCGCAACATCGACGTCGTTTACGCTCGGAGGGATCGTGATGTTGATCCGATACCAATTGAAACAGAGCCGCCCGGTCGATCGCCGCGCATCGAGTGTGGTTGGATCGATCTTTTCCCATTTCGAGTCATCGAAATCCACGCCGCCTGCGTGTGGAGTAAAATCATAAGTCTTGATCGGTTTGCCGGTCGGTTGTTTATCCGGGCCAGCAGCCTTGAAATCGACCTGAATGATTTTGGTGTCGCTATAACACCACTGACCTTTGACCAGATCGACACCTTCCTTTGTGGCGAGGTCGATCACTGCGTCCGGCTTTCCAGTCGGCACGTCGGCATTTGTTTCCGCAAGTGCGCGACCAGCCAGGAAAACGAGTGCGCCGAAAATAAACGCCGCCGCAAAGCGCAAGCGCCACATGGATGCGTTGATGGACGCCTCGCGATGCGCCCGATTGAATTGGATTGCCCACGCGCGCACGAGTGAAAGATCGATCGATAGCGGCATCATCGTGACAGAGGTTTAGCGCGCAGTCAGATGTGTTTCTGCTAGCGCCGTTGGTTTGCAGACGAAATAGTGCAATTCACCGGTCACAGCCGTGAACTGATGCGGGACTCCATTTGGAATGATGATGACCTCGCCTTTGGTGATCTGGTGCTCCTGGCCACCCTCGATTTTGGTCCCGCGAATTTCATGAGGCGCAATTTCCTTCGTATCGATAGCTTTTCCGCCGGTCACCAGCATGGCTGATCCATCGACTACATAAATGACATCGGTATCGAGTGTGTGAATTTCAGCTTGGCCGGGTTCGACTCGACGGCTCGCGTGCACTTTGTAGCCAGCGGTTTCCAGGAGCGGCATACCCTTGGCAAAAGCGGCTGAAACGCTCTTGGCATCAATGAACGTGGCCTGCGCACGTGTAGCCGGGATCGCTGATCCGGGCCGCTCGTTCGACATCGGCGCAGTCTCAACCTTTGCCTGTCCCCCCGTGAGTGCGTTTGCGCCAGCGATCGCGAGCTCTTCATCCTGAGCCGCGCTGGCCGCGCCGCTCACTCCCACACCTCCCACGACTTGTCCATCGATGACGATTGGGATTCCACCAATCAAGGGGGTAAATCCATCAACTGCCGTCATTGCGGTGCGGCCTTTGTTGATTAACTCTTCGAAGAAACGCGTGGGTTTCTTGAAAAGAACGGCAGTGCGCGCTTTGCCGATAGAGATGGTCGCGCCCATGGCGAATGTTCCATCGAGACGCTCCAGCGCCATCAGGTTGCCGCCTTCATCGACAACAGCGATCACCGCACCGGGCGCGTTATTTTTCTTCGCGTAATCGACGGCGGCAGCGATGGCTTTCTTTGCGCCGTCAAGATTGAGGGATTTTTTTTCTACGACTTGCGCATAACTCGTGGCGCCGAGAGCCAGAATTGCCGCGATCACTATTCCAGTTTGGATTTTCATAAAAGTTTTGGGGTTGTTGCCGGGCTGGCCGGCACTTGTTAGGCGCGGCCAGCTCGTGCTCGACGTCATTTAACCGGGTGTTCGAAGGCAGCTTCACCGAGATTCGTCTCGGCAAAGGCGCACCACATCTGCACCTTGGCGATGTCAGGGATGTACTCGGGGACAACGATCGATTTCTTGACTTTCTGATCTTTAGTCATGAGCCGGTCCAGGAGGTAGGTCCTCCCATTCGAGTCCACGACCTGCCAATGTGGATCGGGCGTCTGCGGTGGGACGAAGTCATCGGAGAGCGTGAGCGTGCTCTTACCGTTTGCCGTCGTGTGCGTGACGAAGCCCTTGTTTGCTTTAGCGCCTTGGAACGGTCCACTCTTGTGGATGTCCTGGGCAAAGCTGCTCGTTGCAGCCATGACCAGCGCAGTTAAGGAAGCGAGTATCGTTTTATAATTCATGTTGTTTCACTTGTTCTTTTTGCAACTGGATTGTTTCCGGCTGCATTTCACCCGATTCGTCGGCGCAATGCCGGAATCCTTACAGCTGTAGCTGGGATGCCTGATCCCGGCGTGAGAGACGCGCTCAGAGCGCCTGCTCAGCGAGCTTTTGTTTCATTCGCTCTTTTGCTTCCTCGCTGAGCGGCGGCCCAGGAACTTCATCGGCCTGTTCCGGAAACTGGCGGGCGGTTTCGTGAATGTAACGAAGCTGCTCTTCGTAACGTTGGCACCAGCAGCAGATCAAAAAGTGAAGTCGCTTCTTAATTCGCATCGTGAGCGGCATCGGCTCATCCATTGATCGAGACAAAATCCGGACCATTTCGCGGCACTTAGGTGTGTGTTTGCCGATAAATTTCACGAGCATGGTTTGCCACCAGTTTCTTCGCGCCAGGACTGATGGGTTCCCGACCGGCGATGGATTGTATGGTTCGTCCGGCATTACGCTCTTCCTCCTGCTGGTTTGTCGAACCAGTTCATTTCCAGACATTCCCGTAGCGCCATACGCGCCCGATGCAGCATCACCCACAAATTGCTGTCCGTGATCGATAGGATCGCGCAAATCTCTTTGCTCGGCACATCGTCCATTTCACGCATTGTAAAAACATCGCGCACCTTTTGCGGAAGTTTGGTCAGGCAATCGCGCATCACCTGCCAAAATTCGGTGCGATGTATCACCTCGTCCGCTTCCGGTCTCCACTCGTGCGGTCCTTTCTCGTGGTCCCAAAAACCGACAGACACAAACTTTTCCGAATACTCATTGGAAAGAAATTGCATGTCCGTAAACGAAGTCTCCCGGCCAAGCTTGCGAAAATGATCGACGATTTTGTTTTTCAAAATCCCAACAAGCCAGCTTCGCTCCGAGGAACGGGCCCCGAATTTTTCGTAGCCGCGCACACCGGCGAGAAATGTTTCCTGCACCAGGTCCTCGGCCACTTCGGGTTTGTGCACACGCACTAAAGCGTATCGGTAGAGGCACTCACCGTGGTCGTCCACCCAGCGCGCCGCTGCCGCCTCAATATCAGAAGCACTCATGGTGGCGTTGCGATCACTCCAAAGCCCGACATCATCCGACCGGCGCGAGCTGATCTCATCAGCAGTATCTTCGTTATGCGTGCGACTTGCAGTGTGAGAAGTGGAAACAACAGCCAGCGCGCAATGTGCCAATGTCCCTTGCCGGCGATCGATTGGTGATAAATAAGCAGCGCCGCGGCTGCGTAGGCTAGACGATGAAGCAGTTTCCAGTTTTTTCCGCCGAGCGCGCGGATCGACCAATTGTTACTGGTTAGGGCCAGAGCGACTAAGATCGACAAGCCCGCGATGCCAAACCAGATGAATGGTTTGGATAAACTTCGTGCCAAACCATCCAGGCCGCCTTCGTAAAGGACGTGAAGCCCAAAATGCAACAAGCCGTAAACGCATGCACTCACACCAATCGCGCGACGATGGCGATTCACGGCGTTCACTATGCGCGTGCGCGGGAGGAGCACGCGCAATGGACTGAGCGCGAGTACAGCGCCCAGAGTCCAGATCGCAATTTCGCCGCTCTGGTGCAGCAACTTCTCCAACGGATTTGCGCCGAGACTGCCGGTAAACGCTGGAATAACTAGCAGCCAAACTCCAACGCCAATGAGCAAGAGCAGGGCGAAGAGTTTGTTTGCCAGGATTTTGATCAAAAAATTCATTTCAAACTCGACCTTCAAAAATTCTTTCGCAGATCCATGCTGGCGTACAGATGCGCGACTTGTTTTTCGTAGCCGTTGAACATCAGTGTCGGCTGCTTGCCCGAAAAGAAGCCCGCCCCGATGACTCGCTCGCTTCTTTGGCTCCAGCGGGGATGATCGACGTTCGGGTTCACATTGGCGTAGAAGCCGTATTCGTTAGGCGCGAGCTGATTCCAAAGCGTCCTTGGTTGTTCGGCCACGAAGTCGATCTTCACCAGGGATTTTGTGCTCTTGAATCCGTACTTCCACGGAACGACGAGGCGGATTGGTGCGCCGTTTTGATTACGTAGCGGTTTGCCATAAAGACCGACTGCGACAAACGCCAACTCGTTCATCGCCTCCGGCAAAGTGAGGCCCTCCGTGTACGGCCATGGAAAACCGTTCGAGCGCTGCGCCGGACAATTCCCGGGATCAAAAAAGGAAGTAAACTTTATATATTTCGCTTCGGGTTTTGGCTGGGCAAGATCGACAAGTTTCGCCAACGGAAAACCGTCCCACGGGATCACCATCGACCAAGCCTCGACGCAACGATGCCGATAATTACGTCGCTCGATTGGGCCGAGGAGCTCAATAAATTCGTCGACGTCGATCTTGCGTGGGCCTGCGCATAATCCGCCGATCTCGATGGACCACGGCCGCGTTTTCCAACCGCGATTGGCCTGATCTTTCGGCTCATCTTTCGCAAGGCCCCATTCGTAGAAGTTGTTGTAACTCGTGACGAGGTCTTCGGTCGTTAGTTTTACACCGTCGAGTTTGAATGCGGGATTAAGCAAATCATTAAGGGCTGCCGGTTCAGCCCGAATCGTAGGCGGCAAAAGGGCTGACGCAGCAAGGCCCAGTCCAAACACGCGCAGAAATTCCCGGCGCCGGAGGTAGTACGCTTCTGGCGTTACTACGGAATCGGCCAGGGCCCATGAGCGATGTGCACAGTTCGAGCGCGGTTTTTCTCTTTCCATACTGATATGTCGATCCGAGGCGCAAAACCTTACGAGCGTGTGCAAGGTCTGTACCCTGCCGCGGGATCAAGCATGCCAGTTACACGGGGCTGATTGTAAGGAATTACCGCGGCACCCGACACATCTCGAAACCTCTGATCACGATCCGTCAATCTAAAGCTGCGTCGAAACTCACGCTGGTTTGCCTCGACGCCACTTTGAAGACGCCCCGCAGCCTTTACACAATTTCTTCCGAAGATCCGATGACCGATTCAAGGTCCTCTTTTGCTGACGCCCTTTTTGGGGCTATCTCTTGGCCGGTTTCGCGCTTTCGTCTCGCAGAAGGACTGTTGCTCGAACAGCAAATGTTCTTGCCGCATGATGAATCAGCCGTCGCGATATCGTGGTCGCTCCGGGGCGACGTAGCTATCGCTGCGCAGCTTGTGGTGAGACCATTCTTTTCCGGTTGTGGGCCACGCGCTTACCGCGACGTCGGCTTCCAGTTTGACCCCAAAGACAACGGCGGGCGGCTCACCTGGTTGCCGAATGTGCGAGGGCCAAGAGTCTTTGCCGATACCAATGGCCGGTATCACGACGAACCAGTTCGGTTGTTCGATTGCCTTAGCGAGCAAGCGGCAGCTTCGGCTCCAGCGGCAGATGTGATCACGCCGGGACGTTTTGAATTTGAACTCAGCAGGCGACCCGCGGTTCTGATCCTCTCAATGGAAGATCCTGCCACTATTCAACATCACCAGCACATTGGTATTTTTCTGGCGGGGCTAATGCAAGAAAAAGCCTCTGCCAGAGCCGGTTCGACTATTGCGGAGAGTGTCGGGCTGGGAACTCAATAGCTAGTCTTGACCGAACCCAAGAGACTCGAAAACTCTTGCGAAAGCATCTTTCCAGATAACCATTGCCGCTTCTAAATCGGTAGCTTATCCGGTAACGCACCGTTATTACCCTCGTCAGCGCTGTGGTTAAGAGTCACTTGCTCTGCCAATTGAGCTAACGGTGCTTTCCGGCTTTAGATTTTACATCATCAAGCTTTTGCTCAAAATCACCCGACTTTGAAAGCGCAGCAACAAGATTGCCGCTTTTAGTATGACGCAAATTTTCAACGTCAGCTGCTGAAATTCGCACTTTCCAAAGTTGCGGAGCACCCGCCACGCATTGTAACACGGCGCCTAATTTTTCGACTAATGAATCCAACGCCCTCGCGGGCGTTGAAACAATCGCGTCGATATTTCCAAGTCATATCCTATAGGCTTAGATATGAGATTTTGGCGGAAGAAGGCGCATCGCGTTTTGGTCGTTGGGATTTTCCAAAGCGTGGGAACCGGTCGGGCGGTATTGCAGAATCTCCATCGCGCTCGGTTTCGCCGCGCCGCCGCGATCCACGCTTCTGCCAAAGGCCGACAGCGGGTCGAGGAACAGGGGATTTCGGCGATCGGCGGGTCGGCCGCGGTTTCCGTTCTCAGCCTGGCCCTTGGGGCATTTATCTTCTGGGAGCGCGGGACGCTGGGCAACTACCGGCCGTCCGAGTTGGCCCTGGTACTCGCTGCGTTCGCGTTAGCAGGTGCTACCACCGGCTGGATTCTCGTTCAGTTGCTTCGAGAACATGTCGACGCGGCGAGCCTTGCCAGATTCACGAGCACGATCCTGCCGAATGAAACGGTCGTTCTAGCTGAAGTCGAAGCGAGCGAAGCCTCGCGCGCGCTGGCGATTTTGCGGGACGTGGAAGCCGAGGCACCCGTGACGTTCGGTTTTTATCCGCCGCCACCTTTCTCTGTCGAACCGACCGCACGACCGCTCAGTCATGAACTACCTTCGAGTCAGCGTCTCGTGGAAAATGCGGCCAGCCTCGCAAGCGCAATCGCAGTCAGCCGCGGAGCGAAGCCGCGCGGGCCATCCTTTTTGCACCGGTTACTCGAAATCGAGGACGCACTGGAATGGGCGAACATGGGTCTCACCATGTCGGCCGATGCGCACCATGCCTTCACGCTTTCGGCGGAGTGGCTGCTTGATAACGCTTATTTGATTCGGGAACAGGTGACCGATCTGCGGAAGAGTCTCCCGCAAAAATACTATGGAAAGCTGCCTCTGATCGCAAACGGCCCAGCTGCGGGGTTGCCCAGGGTTTATCACGTTGCCGCGGAAATGGTCGCCGAGACCGACGGAGCCTTGGAGCCCGAGATCATCCGGAGATTTCTGGCCGCGTTTCAGGCGATCACACCGCTGGACATCGGAGAACTCTGGGCTCTTCCGTTGATGCTGCGATTGCAGTTACTCGAATGTATTCGCGCGCTCGCGATCCAAGTCGACCAACAGCAACGGGAAAGCGAGGAGGCCGATTTCTGGGCAAATCGGCTTATCACCGCCGTCCGTCACAGCTCACCGCGATTGCTCAAAATAATGGAGCAACTCGTGGAACGATATCCCGAGCCGACGCCGCATTTTGCGAGCGAGCTAGTGGCGCATCTCTACGACGACGAGGGAGCGCTCCCGGTGGTGAGCGGCTGGCTGGAACGCTCGCTCCGTTCGCCGCTGCTCGAGGTTATGCAGCAGGAACATCGGCACCAGGCCGTACAGCAGACCGCGCTCACCAATGCGATCAATAGTTGTCGCCGCCTTGCGCAAATCCAGTGGCGGGAACTTTTCCAATCGACCAGCTGGGCGGAAAGCGAGTTGGCTGCGGATCCGGCCGGCGTTTACGCCCGGATGGATTTTGAGACGCGTGATCGATGCCGGAGCGCGGTGGAGGAAATCGCCCGATGGTCAAATTGTTCGGAGCAAAACGCCATCGATCGCGCCCTCGCGCTGGCGAAGGCCGCGCGGGACGAAGTTGCGCGCCACGTCGGGTATTATCTGATCGATGCGGGCCGGCCGGTGCTCGAGCAAGCTACTGGCGCCAGAGTACCCCTGGCGGAACGGTCGCGCCGATGGCTTCGCGCCCACGCGGTGGGCGCTTACTTCGGAAGCTTCTTCCTGCTCATGGCCGCCTTCGTGACGGCTCCGCTCCTTCTAGTTACTGGATTGGTCCCTTGGATGACACTGGCGCTCCTGGGATTGCTGCTACTCTTGCCCGCGAGTGAGCTAGCGGTGCTGGTCGTGAATTATTTCGTGACCTTGCTCCTGCCGCCGCAGGCGTTGCCGAAAATGTCCTTCGAAAAAGAAGGCATTCCCGATGATTGCCGCACGCTGGTGGTAGTGCCGATGCTGCTGACCACTCCGAGCGCGATCCAAAGCCAACTCAGCAGGCTTGAAATTCATTACCTCGGAAACACCGATCGGAATCTGCGCTTTTCGCTCCTGACAGATTTTTCTGACGCCCCGCGGCAGAGTATGCCGGAGGACACAGAATATATCGACATCGTTGCCCGCGGCATCGAGGAATTGAATCGCCGACACGGAGCGGGGCACTTCTTTCTTTTCCATCGCGGTCGCATGTGGAGCGAGAGCGAGCAACGCTGGATCGGCTGGGAGCGCAAGCGCGGCAAGCTTGAGCAACTCAATCGATTTCTCATCGGTGAATCCGGGCCGGAGCTGGAAGGATTTCTCTGTGCGGGCGATCGCGCGCAGCTCGAGGGCATTCGTTTTGTCATCACTCTGGATGCCGATACCCAACTGCTGCGCGACACCGCCCGGAGGATGATCGAAACTCTCGCGCATCCGCTGAATCAGGCGCGGCTTTCGCCAGATGGTCACGTAATTCGCGGGTACACGATCATTCAACCCAGCGTCAGCGCGTCGCTCCCGAGCGCGACGGCGACATGGTTCTCACGCATCTTTGCTGATCCGCGCGGGATCGACCCTTACACGCACGCGGTCTCCGACGTTTACCAGGATTTGGTCGGAGAAGGCAGTTATCACGGCAAGGGCATTTACGAATTGCAGACGTTTCACCGGCTCTTATCAGGCCGATTTCCGACGGCGCACTTGTTGAGCCATGATCTGCTGGAAGGATGTCACGTCCGAGTGGGACTGGCGACAGACATCGAGTTGCTGGATGTCTTCCCGAATAGTTACATCGCGTGGTGGAGTCGGCAGCACCGCTGGATTCGTGGGGACTGGCAAATCATTGACTGGCTCAAGTCTTGCGTGCCGGTGGGCGGCGGCAAGATGGAACCCAATCCGCTTTCCGCTTTCAACCGCTGGAAGATCTTCGACAATCTGCGCCGGAGTCTGGTGCCACCGGCGACCGTGGCCCTCCTCTTGGCAGGCTGGTTTTTCACGCCTACTCCGATGCTTTGGAGCGGACTTATCGCGGCCCTGATGTTGTGGCCGGTCCTGAATGCTTTCCTCGAGCTATTGTTCCATCCGCCGCCGCCCGGAACGAGATTTTGGCGCGACCCGCGCGACCGGCTCCTGCGCGTCATGCTCACGGTTATTTTTCTGGCGGATAATTCGGCCATGGCGCTCGATGCCATTGTTCGCGTCATCTACCGGCGAATCACGTCGCATCGGCTGCTCCTGGAATGGGAGACGGCGGCGGACGCTCACCGGCGCGCGAGAAGTCGGCAACTGCAATTTATTCTCAGCAGGCTTTGGATTCCCGCTGCCTGCGTGTTCCTTTTCGTCGGCGCGGCGTCGCGGGGAACCGCGGCGATGGTAGCCGCCGCCCCCTTCCTCCTCTTGGGGGCTCTCTTTCCGGTGGCGGTAATGGTGATCAACCGGCCAGCGAAGAGTTGGCGTGGCGGAACGCTAACGTCGGATGATCGCCGATTCCTGAGCGCGGTCGCGCGACGAACGTGGAGATACTTCGATGATTTTGTCGGACCACAGACCTCTTGGTTGCCGCCGGACAATATCCAGGAAACGCCGACGCGGGAAATTTTCATGCGCACTTCACCAACGAACATCGGGCTGTCCATGCTGGCGACCGTCGCGGCGAATGATTTCGGTTACATCACCATCGATGATTTGGTGGAGCGCAACCTCCGCACGCTTGAAACCCTGGGCCGGCTCGAGCGTTTCGAAGGCCATCTTTTTAATTGGTACGACCTGAGCACTCTGGAGCCTTTGCGTCCACGCTACGTCTCCGCCGTGGACAGCGGAAATTTGCTTGCCAGCCTCTGGACTTTCGAAACCAGTTGCGATGAACTGGCGGCGCGTCCTCTTCTGGATGAGTCCGCATTGCGTGGAATAGCCGACACGCTGAGCGTGCTCCGGCAAATCGCACCCAACATGAAACAAGCGGAACGCCCTTCGGCGTTTCTCCGCCTGGCGGAACTGACCATGGGCCAGCCGGCGAATCTGGAAGAAATCATTCTACGTGTAAGGGCGGCTCGACAGCCCGCGCAAGATCTTCTGCTCCACTACCGCGGACGGGAAACCGATCCGCGGGCTTATTGGGTGCAACAAATTTCGAAGCAGGTCGCGGCGTGGAATGGCGTCATCGACAAATATCTTCGACCGGTGGAAATTCTGATGTCGCCGCCCGCGCAATTGATGTTGTTAGGCGAGGCGACGCACGAATCCCGGCGGGAAGCGCTGGCGGCCACCTTTTCGCTACGCAACATTGCCATCGAGGGCATCTCTGGGCTGGTACCACTGCTTCCTTTTTATCAGAGGCGAGAGGACCAGGAAATATCTCGCGACGTGCGCGAGTGGCTCGATCTTCTCGTCACAGAGGTCGACCGTTCGCGCCGGAACGCCTCGGAGCAGCTCGCGCAATTGGACGAATTGATCGGCCAGAGCCAGCAACTGGAAGGCGGCATGGGGCTGCGATTTCTTTACGATGAGGAACGGCGAATTTTTGCCATTGGGTACCAGGTGGCTGAGCGCCGGCCTGACACATCGTTTTATGATCTGCTCGCAAGCGAAGCGCGCTTAACGAGCTTCCTGGCCATCGCGCGCGGAGAAGTGCCGGTAGAACATTGGTGGGCTTTGAGCCGGCCCTTTGGGTCCGCATACGGGCGGCTGCCGCTTCTGTCTTGGAGCGGGACGATGTTCGAATATTTGATGCCGCTGTTGTTCACTCAGACGCATGAGAATTCGCTGCTCGATCGCGCCTGTTACGACGCCGTGCGCTGTCAGATTGGCTATGCCCGGCAAAGCCGCGTGCCGTGGGGCATTTCGGAATCGGCCTTCAGTGCGCTCGACCGACACAACGTTTATCAATACCGAGCCTTTGGCGTACCGGCGCTGGCATTGAAACGTGGGCAGGAAGACGACCTGGTGGTTGCACCATATGCCGCCGCGCTCGCTCTCGGCGTGGAACCGGCCGCTGCGATGAAGAACTTGCGGCGGCTCGCGAACCTGGGCGATTCGGCACTGCTTGGCGATTACGGCTACTACGAAGCAATCGATTATTCGCGCCGCGCGGAACTCGACGGCGCGGCGGGAATCATCATCCACTGTTACATGGTTCATCACCAGGGAATGTCGCTCCTGGCTTATGACAACGCCTTACATGACAACGCGATGAGGAGGCGGTTTCATTCCGATCCCCGTATTCGCGCCACCGAGCCGCTCTTGCACGAGCATATCCCAGAACAAATTTTGCCGACCACCGGTGAGGCGCATGAAGAACGACCTGTGCGCCAGACGATCGCGACGGTCGGCGCTCCCGCCGTGGCGCAAACACCGGACATCACTTCGCCGCGCACTCATCTTCTTTCCAATGGAACCTGCTCCGTTACGGTGACTAACTCCGGTGGCGGCTACCTGCGTTGGCTGGAGCTAGACGTAACGCGCTGGCGGGCCGACGCGACCTGCGACATGTCCGGCTCGTTTTGTTATATCCGGGATTTGGAAAGCGGAACGACTTGGAGCAACACCCATCAACCGGTGAGATCTCCCGAGCGCCGTTACACCTGGAGCTTCACGGCGGACAAAGCAGAGTTTCGGCGAAGGAGTGGGCCGTGCGAGACGATCACGGAAATTGTCATCTCCGCGGAAGACGATGCGGAAGTCCGGCGCGTGACCTTAGTGAATACCTCACGCAAAACATGCCAACTGGAGCTGACGAGTTATCTCGAGCTCGCTCTTGCGCCGCATCGGACGGACCGCGCGCATCCCGCTTTCAACAAGCTCTTCATCGAAACCGAATGGCTGCCGAATTGCGAAGCTCTTGTCGCCCGGCGCCGCCTGCGCGGTCCCGACGATCGCTCTGTCTGGGCTGCGCACCTCATGGTCCCAGAATCACCCATTGAGGCGATGGAATTTGAAACGGACCGGACCAAGTTTCTCGGCCGGGGCCGCACGACCGAAAATCCCAAAGCCCTCAGCCGGCACTTAACGAACAGTATCGGTGCCGTCCTGGATCCGATCTTTAGCCTGCGTCGGCGCGTCACGATTCTGCCTAACCAGCGATTTCAGTTTGCGCTCGTTACCGTGGTGGCAGAGTCCCGCGAAGCGGTTGTTACACTGGCGGGGCGCTACTCTGAGTTTCACACTTGCGCGCGAGCTTTTGAGACCGCTTGGACCCATTCGCAGTTGGAGATGCGCCGGCTCCATATCCGCCGAGCCGACGTGCAAACCTTTCAACAACTGGCCGGCCTCATTATCTTTCCACAGGCCCAACTTCGACCGCCGCCCGCCCGTCTCGGCCGCCGCGCCGAGGGTCAGCGAGCGCTATGGCGACAAAGCATTTCAGGTGATCTGCCGATCGTCGTCGTCATGATTGGTCACCTCCGTGACATGGAAGTCGTGCGAGAAATATTGACCGCACATACCTTCTGGCATCTGCGCGGCTTGAAGGTCGATCTCGTTCTCGTGAGCGAGGAACTGCCGAGTTACGAAGAACCATTGACCGAGCATCTGCGCAGGCTCACCGAGGCGCAGGCGCACTTGACCGGCGTCGATCAACCCGGCGGCGTCTATCTCCGGTCGGCGACAAAAATTTCGAAAGAAGAGCTGATCGCACTTCAAGCGGCTGCACGGATGGTCCTGGTCGCAGCTCGCGGCACATTGCGCCAACAACTTGCCGCGACCGCACCGGCGGCTGCGAAACCGCGGCAATTAGTGCCCGGGCGCCACTTTCGTGAAGAGCCCTCTGCGCCTCTGTCTTTCATGGAACTGAAATACTTTAACGGTCTCGGCGGCTTTACCGAGGACGGGAAGGAATTCGTCATTTATTTGGGTCCAAGCACACACACGCCGCTTCCTTGGATCAATATCATGGCGAACCCGAAGTTCGGCACATTGGTTTCCGAATCCGGCGCAGAATGTGTCTGGGGCCGCAATAGCCAGAACGATCGTCTCACGCCGTGGTTTAACGATCCGATCTGCGATCCGCCCGGAACCGCCATCTACATCCGAGATGATGAGATCGGTGTCGTGTGGTCGCCAACCCCTAAACCGATTCGGGAGAAGGACGCCTATCGCGCGCGGCATGGTCAGGGTTACACAACCTTTGAACACAACAGCCACGCGATCGAACAATGGCTACTCACCTTTGTGCCGGTCGATGATACCGGGGGACAGCCGGTTCGCTTGCAGCGGCTGCGTTTGCGCAACAATTCGTCGCGCCGACGAAAGCTGACTGTCACCGCCTACGCCACACTCGTGCTCGGACCCGATCCAGAGGAAACCGGTATGCATATCGTTACGAAATGGGATTTGCAGAGCCAGAGTCTGTTTGCCCGCAATTCCTACAACCCGGAATTTTGCGATTGCATCACTTTTGCCACTTCGACTCCGACGCCTACTTCGTTCACCGCTGATCGCGCCGGGTTCATCGGACGTAATCGCTCGCTGCGCGATCCGGCCGCGATGGAACAGGAACGATTGACCGGCGACGTTGGCGCTGGCCTCGACCCTTGCGCTGCCGTCCAGATCGCAATTGAGATTGAACCGGGAGACATCGCCGAGATGACTTTCCTTTTCGGGCAAGCGGACGGCGAAGAAAAAGCGCGTGGACTCGTTACTCGCTTTCGCGATCCCGCTAACGTCGAAGCCGCATTCCAAGAAACACGCCATTGGTGGGATCGGCTCTTAAGCACGATCGAAGTAGAAACACCCGAGCTTTCCACGAATTTTCTGCTCAACCGCTGGCTGCTTTACCAGACTCTCAGCTGCCGGGTCTGGGGCCGCACCGCCCTTTATCAATCGAGCGGCGCTTACGGGTTCCGAGACCAGTTGCAGGATGTGATGGCTCTCGTGCATGCCTCGCCACACTTGGCTCGCGAGCACATTCTGCGCGCGGCCGCACGGCAATTCGTGGAAGGCGACGTCCAGCACTGGTGGCATCCAGAGTCTGGCGTCGGCGTCCGGACCCGCATCAGTGACGATCTTCTCTGGCTTCCTTTCGTCACCGCGCATTACGTCCGCACCACCGGTGACGCGACGATCCTCGATCAGATGATTCCGTTCCTCGAAGGCAAACCGTTGGAGGAACAACAGACGGAGAGCCTTTCTATTCCGGTCGCTTCCGCCACGGAGGCTTCTCTACTCGAACATTGCCGCCGGGCCATTAGGCGCGCCGCCACTTCCGGTCCGCACGGATTACCGCTAATCGGAGGCGGCGATTGGAACGACGGCCTTAACCGCGTTGGGCTGGGCGGCAAAGGCGAAAGCGTCTGGCTCGCTTGGTTTGAAATTTGTGTGCTTAGAGACTTCGCAGAATTGCTCGCACTGCGCGAACTCGACAAGGAAGCGCAGGCCTGCCATACCCGCGCTGTCCAACTCGCAAAAACCGTCGACGCCCAAGCTTGGGACGGAGCATGGTATTGCCGGGGATACTTTGACGATGGCACACCTTTCGGAGCCAGGGAAAATGCTGAAGCCCGCATCGATTCGCTCCCGCAAAGCTGGGCTGCCATTTGCGGCGCAGGCGACTCGGAGCGCGTAGACGTCGCGCTGCGATCACTGGAGGAAAACCTCGTGCGTGAAGCCGACGACCTAATTTTGCTCTTTACTCCGCCTTTCGACAAAACCATCGCCGATGTTGGCTACATCAAGGGTTACCCGCCCGGTGTCCGGGAAAACGGCGGCCAATACACGCATGCCGCCACTTGGGTCGCCATGGCCTTTGCCCGCCAAGGCGACGGCGACAAGGCCGTTCGGCTTTTACGGATGCTGAATCCGATTGAGCACGCCCGGGATGAGAAGGATTGCGAACGCTACAAGGTCGAACCGTACGTCATGCCGGGCGATGTTTACTCGTTAGCCGGCCACGTCGGGCGTGGAGGCTGGACATGGTACACGGGGGCGGCGGGCTGGACCTATCGCGTCTGGATCGAAGAAGTTCTGGGATTCCAACGCCGCGGCGACACGCTCACGATCGATCCGGTCATACCGAAAGATTGGCCTGGTTTCCGTTTGCGATATCGTTTTCAGGACACTACTTATCGCATCTCGGTCGAGAACCCTGAACACTGTGCCCGAGGTGTCACCCTAGTGGAATTGGATGGAGCCGCGGTAGCCGACAAAATTGTAATGTTACGTAACGACGCGCTGCCTCACGAGGTCCGTGTTGTTTTAGGACCTAAACCGCCGACGTGAGGAATCATCTGGTCGCCGCCGCACCTCCGGAGCAGATCTCGTGAACGGTCGCTCAGAACAGGTGGTGTATTCGGTAACCCGCTAAGTTCTACCCCGGATCGGTCGTGGTTAAGAGTCACCTGCTCTGCCAATTGAGCTAACGGTGCTGGAATAAAATTCGAATGTCGAATTTCGAAAATCAAGCCCGCGTGTGGCGGACGTAATGCCTCTCGACGCCTTTCGGGAGCAGCCGTTTGCGGCCGCGTTGACGCCGGCGCGCAAGAGTCGCCCGACCGCCTTTGGTGCGCATCCGCGCACGAAAGCCGTGCTGTCGTTTCCGCGTCCGCTTGGATGGCTGATAAGTGCGTTTCATAAATGGCGAAATGGCTTTTGCCCAGTCGGAGAGCGGTTACGCTATGGGCACGCGCAAGTTTGTCAATGCTGCCGGTATTCGTCTCCACGCGTCAATGCTCTCTCAATTAGGATTGCCAGCGACTCCGATTTCTGAAATAACCAGAGCGGGCAATGGGCGAACAAGAACATGTCGTGGTCGAGCCGGCGACTGAGGCCGACCTGGATGAATTGTCGAAACTGCTGGGCGAATTGTTTGCTCAGGAAAGCGATTTTCGACCAGACAAGCACAAACAGCTTCGCGGGTTGCGACTCATTTTCGAACAACCCAGTCGCGGGCGCGTTTTCGTGCTGCGGCGCGACGGTGTGATTGTGGGCATGATCAATTTGCTGTTTACTATTAGCACCGCCGAAGGCGGCTTTGTGATTTTGCTCGAGGACCTGGTAATCCACAAAGAGTACCAGGCGAAGGGCTACGGATCAAAGCTGCTCAACCACGCCATCGATTTTGCGAAGAAGAAAAATTTCCTTCGCATCACGCTGTTGACTGATCGACCCGAAAATGTCGCGCAGGAATTTTTCCGACGTCACGGGTTCGTTGAGTCTACGATGATCCCGATGCGTCTGTGGATCACGCCGCAGCAAAATAGTGATCGGTGATTAGTGATTAGCGGGCCCACGGAGGTCGCTCCTTGGCGCTCGCGGCATCCGAGTGATCGTCGAGCCAGGTGTTCAGTTGAGTCACGAGGCGTTTTTTGAATTCTGACCGAAATTGAACTTCGTCGACGACTTTTGCTACTTCCGGAGCGCTGGCCGGAGGCAAATTATTTTTGGCGTAAGTTTTTAACTCATCCGCGCGCAAGTCATCAGAGAAAAAGGTAAACAGACTGGGCGCGTAGCGGTTTGCACCCGCCGCATCGATCTTCGCGAGCAGCGCTTTCATGTTTGTCCTGGCGAATTCCCAGGCAATGTCCGGATGCCCGCTGTCGCGTGCGACTTTTGGGACAAGAGAAGTCGCACGGCTCGTTGGCAGCTCATCCGTGAGAGCAATCGCAAGTGTCTTCTTCACCAATTTCGGATCAGTCACACAACCAAGCGCATTGTAGTAATTTTGTTTTTCCTCAATGCTCGTCGTTGTCAGTCCGAGCTGGTGCAGCTTCGTCCAAGTTTTTTCGTCGGCATAACGGCAGACGACTGCAAAAACTGCGGGCCGCAGATCTGGTGCGAGCGATGCAGGGTTCGCGAGATATTTTTCGAAACGTTCGCGGCAGCCGGCAATTATTTCCGGGTCATTCAAATCTCCCAGAGCGCTGATCAAGCTCGCGCGGAGGTTTGCGGCGGTGGACGGCTCCCCTTGTTTTGGTTCCCAGCCGAGTATCTCAAATATCGGACGCAAAAGCGATTGGGCATAACGTTGAAATTTTTCTCGCTCCGGATTTCCGGCTAGCAGCCCGTTAATGAAAGCCAGCACATTGATTATCTGTTCGCGTTCGGCGATTTCAGTCGAAGCGGGCAATTTCTCGACCAACTGAAAATAGCGCGACGCAGGCGCGCGATCGGCCTGCACAAGAGCCCACGCATCGCTGAGAAGATTAACGCGATCCTCAACGCCCAGCGTCGGCACAGCTTGAAGTAACAAACTCCAGGGTGGCTCGTCATATTCAACGCGATAATTTCCAGCGCCCTTTACATTCAACTTGACCGCGCGATCTGCGGGAATGTTCTCCAGAATCTCTGTCTTACCTGTCATCAACAAAGTCGCAGGCGCTTGTCCGATGACCAAATACGTCAGCGGGATCTTCCACTCCAACGGCGGGACGTTTTTGAAATTCACGGTGAAGCGCTTTTGGGTAAACCGAACTTTTCCGTCTGTTTCCCGCTTAACCGTCACGACTGGAAATCCGGGCTGCTCGGTCCAGCCAGCTGCGATGTCGCCGACCGGTTTCTTGGACGCTTCCGAGAGAGCATTCCACAAATCTGCGGTCGTCGTGTTCGAATATTCGTGCGCGGCGATGTACCGCCGAATTCCATCGCGGAACACGTCTTCGCCCAGAAAACTCTCCAGCATTCGCAGAAACGATAGTCCCTTTTTGTAGGTGATATCATCAAAAGCGCTGTTGGCTTCCGCCTCTGTTGCGATGTGCTGCTGAATCGCATGCGTGGTCGATCTCGCATCGCCTTCCATGGCTTGCTCTTTAGCGATGCCGATGCGCCGAGTGGGATCGCGCGGCAAATTGCGCCGCAGCCAGACCTCCCATTGCGGGTTGAAATGCGCGGTGCACTTGGTGCCCATCCATGAGGCGAACCCTTCGTTGAGCCAGAGATTGTCCCACCAGGCCATCGTCACGAGATCGCCGAACCACATGTGCGCTACTTCGTGCGCGATCACTTCGTAGATATTTTGCTTTGTCTCGGTGGACGAATTTTTCGGATCAAACAAAAGCGCAGACTCGTAATAAGTGATCCCGCCCCAGTTTTCCATAGCGCCACCGAAACCGCCCGGCAGAGCGATTTGGTCCAGCTTCGGCAACGGATACGGCACGCCAAAATAATCGTTGTAGTATTGCAAAATCTGCGCCGTGGCTTCGATTGCGTAGCGGCCCAGTTCTGCTTTGCCTTTCGTTGCGATCACGCGGACCTGCGTCGAGTCGCTTCGCGCTTCGATGAGATCGAGCTCGCCAGCAACGAAGACATTCAGATAACTCGACATCGGCGGAGTCGCCGCAAAGCGTACCTCTTTGCCTTCCGTGATTTTTCTTTCGCTCTCGATCGGCATGTTTGACACAGCGAGCCAGTTTTCCGGCACCACGGCGCTTAATTGAAAACGGGCGCGAAAAACGGGTTCATCCCAGCAAGGAAAAAATCGCCGTGCATCCGTCGCTTCGAATTGCGTCCCAAGCATAACCTTTGGCGCGCGGCTGCCCTGCTCCTGGTAGCGCATGTAGAAAAGGCCCTGCCCTTGCTGATTGATCTTGCCGGAGAACCTGAGCGCGAGAGTATGATCTCCTTGCGCAAGCTTTAAGGGCAACGTGAGCGTAAGCAGTTCCTTTTCTTTGTCGGTCTTGATTGCAGACGCCGGCAAATCTTTGCCGTCAACAGACGCTGCTTCAATTTTGAGTTCGAGCGTGTTAAGCACCAGCTGATGAACCGGGCTGCGCACGTTTAGCTTCACCGTTTCTGTTCCAGTGAAAGTGAACTGGTCGATTTTCGGAACGATACGGATGGAGTAATCCGTCGGAACAACCTCTTTCGGCAATTTTCCTGGCGTTTCCTTAAAACTGAACGGCTTTTCCGCAGTCACGATTGAGGGAACCATAATAGAAAACAAAGCCGCCCAACAAAGAACCCACGCTCGCATTTGTCGCACTAAACAACGCGTGTGTGTTTTTTCACCCGCAAATGATAAGAACGGCGCGTACGGAGTGACGCCCTACCGCCTACTCAACAACCAGCACCAGCAGCAATTGTCCGCTCCCGATTTGCGGACCTTTAATGACCAACGGGCTGCGCTTGCTCAGCTTCGCATCTGTTTCCAGCAAGAGCTCTTTCTCTTTATAAAGTTTTAGGTTCAAAACGTAGCCTGCTTCGCTCTCGCCTCGGGCATCAACATGCAGACCGAAGAATTTGCTGGTCGCAAGCCAATCTTCCTGGCCGGTCTTGAGTGTCTTTTGCGATTGGCCGATCACCTGAAATTGATTGTAGCCGAAAAACTTTTTCAGGGGTCCCTCGATGCGTGTCAATTCTGGCGGAATCGGTTGTGGTTGTGCGACATTTTCCGCGATGACGAGTCCACTCCAGACCGTCTCTGCGCCCCTCAGTCCCGGGATCGCGCTGAGGATGAGGGCGAAAACAGGAATCAAGTACGCTGACACGCCACCCATAAGCAGTTATTTGGCCGCGTAATCGGCCGGCAAACTTTGCAATCCCTCTGTCCAAAGAACCGTCACGCGGTCCTGTTTTACCTCAAACATTGAGACGGTCGCATTTGGGCTGACTACCGGATCAACGCGGGCGTTGAGGATTTGGGTCAAATACGATGACTCCTCAGTCGGAGTTTTTTCGTGCACGACGAAAAGCGTACAAACCAAAAAGACGGCGAGCGACAGAGTGCCTGCCCACAACAGACGAGGAATGGTCCACCACGTGGAGGTCGTGGCGGAGCGTCTGCCAGACGACTGAGACGCCTCGGCATCTTCCTGCGCGATTTTTTCGTGCACCTGATGACTGAAGAACTCTTGGTTCGTCAATGTCCGGGCGCCCAGCTCTTGTTTCAGGAGCTGCCGAAGTTTTCTTGCGTCCGCCTTTTCAACTTCAGCGGCAGCTTTGTCGGGGAGCGAGGCTTCGAACTTCGCCAATTCTCGCCCGCTAAGCTGGCCATCGAGCCATGCTGTCCATTTTTCCTCAAATGTTTTCATAAACGTCCCTCAACAAATTTTGCAATTTCTTACGCGCATAAAACAGACGCGACATGACCGTGCCAATGGAGCATCCCAAGGCCTCTGCGATCTCGTGGTATTGCATGTCTTCGAGTTCCTTCATCAAAATGACAGCGCGTTGCTCGGGCGAAAGCTGTGTGATTGCTTGCTCGATCCGGGCACGAATTTCGTCTCGTTCCATCATCTCGTAGGGCAATGCTTCCGTTTTGGGAACGGTTTTGGACGCGGGATCAACTTGCCTCAACTGAATCGCGTCATCGAACTCCGCGCCTGCGCCTTTCACCTGCTTTTTGCGCAGCCAATCAATCGTCACGTTCATGACGATGCGATAAATCCAAGTGTAAAAGGCGGAGCGCCCGCGAAAGCGTTTAATTGACTTCCACGCTTTGAGGAAGCTGTCTTGAGCCAGATCCCAGGCGTCCTGCTCGCTATGTACCATGTTGTAAATCATGCTAAACACACGGGTCCGGTAGCGGGTCACGAGCTCGTCGAATGCTTCGGTGTCACCGGCCTGGCATCGTCTTACCAGATCCAATTCCGATACATCGGCCTGAGCCGGAGTCGCTTCCGTTTGCATGATTGGACGGAACGCGCCCTTATTTCATTCAACTGCGATTACCTTCAGAGCCGAACCGGCGACGCCACTCGCCGCGGTATTC
>Ga0209266_1000658_pt1 | contig 25547 bp, 26 predicted proteins | sample GraSoiAngelo_132_FD_185889 | JGI IMG/M metagenome (GOLD analysis project Ga0209266, IMG submission 185889) | Grasslands soil microbial communities from the Angelo Coastal Reserve, California, USA - 14_0929_02_40cm (SPAdes) (version 2) | ecosystem: Environmental > Terrestrial > Soil > Grasslands ...
CCGCGAACAGCGTGCGGTTTGATGAGGACCTCCGCGCGCGACTCACCCGGCTTTGTCGGAAGGACATTACCGACGTCGAATCGCTCCATGGCTTCGTCGAGCGCGTCGCGGAGCGTGCGTCGGTGGGCTATAGGCAGCGCCCATCGAAGCGATGGCACGCGGTGCGGGTCCAAACGCGGGATAGGCGCCGACGGTCCCGAAAGTGAGAATGATTGCCCGAACCCTTAAATAGGCCCGCCTCCAGTTTGGAATCGGGATAGCGGTAAAGGCCGCGATTCACAGATCCCACTCATCCGAATCATCCTTTCCTGCCTCCAGGACTGCGAGGCCGAAATGCCCTGCGGGGCGAGAGTTGTCCGGATAGAGGGACGTAAACCGCGGATTCACAGCTCGCCCGGACAAGTGTGAAAATGAACATCGATCCGAGTACGACTAAATATCTCATCCAGGCCCGCCTGGAGGCGGAAGGGATCGTCGAGAAGCCCGACGTCGTCGGGGCCGTGTTCGGCCAGACGGAAGGGCTCCTCGGCGAGGAATTGGACTTGAGGGACCTGCAGAAGAGCGGCCGCATCGGCCGAATCGAGGTCGACGTCCAGAGCAAGAAAGGACGCAGCGAAGGCACGATCCTGATCCCGTCCTCGCTGGACCAGGTCGAGACCTCGATCCTGGCGGCGGCGCTCGAAACGATCGACCGCGTCGGCCCGTGCAAGGCCACGATCAAGGTCGACAAGGTCGAGGACACCCGCGTGACGAAGCGGAACAAGATCATCGAGCGAGCCCGCTCCCTGCTCTCGTCCATGGTCGAGGAGTCGAAGACCTCCGGGTCGGACCTCCTCGACGAAGTGCGCCAGAGCGTGCAGGTGTCCGAGATCGTTTCGTTCGGAGCCGAGCGGCTTCCCGCCGGACCGAACGTCGCCGACAGCGACGCGATCATCATCGTCGAAGGGCGCCAGGACGTCCTGAACCTCCTTCGCTCGGGGATCAAGAATGCGATCGCCGTGGAAGGCACGAACGTCCCGAAGACGATCCAGGAGCTCTCGAAAGAACGGGCGCTCACCGCCTTCGTCGACGGCGACCGCGGCGGGGACCTCATCCTGAAGGAACTCCTCCAGGTGGCGGAGGTCGATTTCATCGCCCGCGCCCCGCGTGGCAAGGAAGTCGAGGAGCTCACGCAGAAGCAGATCATGAAGTGCCTGCGCAACAAGATTCCCGCGGACCAGTACGTCGAGATGTACGGCCTCTCCGGCCAAGTGTACAAAGCGGAGTCCGAGTTTCCGGAACCAAAGCCGGCGGCTGGGCCGCAACCCCGTGCCGAGCCGAGGCCTGAGTTCCGGCCGGAACCGCGAGAGCCGCGGGAACCCCGCGAGGAACGGCCGCCGGCGCCTCTGACGCCGACGACGAAGGTCCTCAACCCGAAGCTCGAGAAGTACCGTGACATCCTCCTGCAGCTCGGCGGCTCCTCGACCGCCCGCCTCCTGGACGAAGGGGACGGCGTCGTGACGGAGGTCCCGGTGCGGGAGCTCGTCGAGACGCTCAAGACCGCGAAGCAGACCCGCGCCGTCGTCTTCGACGGCATCATCACGCAGCGGATCCTCGACATCGCATCCGAGATGAACATGCACTCCATCGTCGGCACGAAGATGGGGACGATCACGAAGCAGCCCGCGGGCGTCGAGGTCTGGACGCGGAGCGACTTGGCACCATAAACGAGGTGGAGCGTATCGCGCGAACGAAGATGGTCACCGCCGAGGAAGGCTTTGCCCTTGACGACTTCGAGACGACGGCGGACATCGCGATCCCGGACGACCCGTTAAAGCGAGTCGTGGGCCAGGACGAGGCGATCGCCCTCGCGCGGATCGCGGCGAACCAGCGTCGGCACTTCCTGCTCGTCGGCCCGCCCGGCACGGGCAAGTCGATGATCGCCCAAGCCCTCTCCCTCCACTTGCCATCCGTCACGGAAGAAATCCGAGTCGTCCATAATCCGGAGAACCCGGAACGGCCCCTGATCGAGGTGAAGCAGCGGGACGAGGTCCTGCAAGAGCAGAATCGGCTCGCGGGCGCCGAAGGCGACCTGATCGATCCGAAAGAAGCGCCGATCAACGTGGCGGAGCGGCTCGGCTACAAGTGCGTCCACTGCGGGACGTACTCCTCGCCGACGGACCGCATGTGCCCGAAGTGCGGGCGACCGAAGGCGGCCTCCCAGGCAAATGTCGGGAATCCGTTCGGCGACTTGCTCGGCGGCATCTTCGAGGTCACGTTCGCGCAGCTCCAGGGCCGGGACCGCGTGACGACGACCCGGCAGCAATTCGGCAAGGAAGAGGTCGTCGTCTACGAGCGGGCGGGCGACATGATCCGAGTGCTCGACCAGAAGGCGCTCGAGAAGCGTCGAGAGGTGGAGAAGGAGAGCCCCCGCAAGGTCCTCGTCCCGATCACCCGGCGGCCGTTCGTCCTCGCGACGGGGGCGAGCGAGACAGAACTGCTCGGCGACGTGCGTCACGATCCGTATGGTGGCCATCCGCAACTCGGTACCCAACCGTACGATCGCGTCGTCGCGGGTGCGATCCACGAAGCCCACCAGGGCGTCCTATTCATCGACGAGCTGCCGTTGCTCGGCCATCTCCAGCGATTCATCCTGACCGCGATGCAAGAGAAGCGCTTCCCGATTTCGGGCCGGAATCCACAGAGCGCCGGTGCGAGCGTCAAGGTCGAAAGCGTCCCCTGCGACTTCATCTTCGTCGGCGCATGCAACATTCAGGACCTGCCGCACATCCTGTCGCCGTTGCGGTCCCGCATCACCGGAGGCGGGTACGAAATCCTCGTCGAGACGACGATGCCCGATTCCGACTCGAATCGAGCGAAGCTGGCCCAATTCGTCGCCCAGGAGATTGCGGTCGACAAGCGAATCCCGCCGGCCTCGCGGGACGCGGTCGGCGTCGTGATCGAGGAAGCCCGACGACGTGCGAAGACCTTGGATAACAAGGACAAGGCCCTCAGCCTCCGGCTGCGGGAACTCGGCGGGCTGATCCGGTCCGCGGGCGACATCGCGGTCACGGAGCAGGCGAAGCGGATCGAGGCGGATCACGTTCAGCGGGCGATCAAGGTGTCCCGCTCGATCGAAGATCAGATCCGGGAGCGATACGGGTCGTACACGGCCGGCGTCGGGACGGACCTCTCGCCCGCGCAGCGCGAGGCGTCGCCGTATCACTACTGGAACGAGCACAAGGCGGACGACGTCCAGGGCTATCAGTGAGCGCCGGCATCAGAGCCGTTTGAACATTTTGTAGCCGTCTTCGCCGTCCGTATAGAACTTCTCGAGGACCCCCGCGATCTCGAAACCGTATCGCTTGTAGAAGGCGATCGCCTCATCGTTCGAGATTCGCACCTCGAGTTCGATCTGCCGGATGCCTCGCATTGCGCAGACCTGGACGAACGCGTTCATCAATTGGCTTCCGATCCCCCGCTTCCGGAAGCTGGACGTCACCGCGAACATCAGGATGCGCGCTTGGCCGTCTGCGCTGATCACGGCGGCGAGAAAGCCCACCGGATGGCCATCGAGGTCGGCGACGAGGAAGCCGTCCCGCCACCAGCGATGGATGTCGAGGTAGAGCGAGGTCGGATAGTTCTCGCGCAACGCTTCCCGGACGATCGACGCCACCGCGGGGATGTCGTTCGGGACGAAAGGCCGGACCCGCACCGGAGCGGACCGAAGGGTCCGGCCCACTTGAAAATGACGGTCGTCGGCAGTCTCATGTCCCCTTGTGGCGTTCGACGGCCGTGCGCGTCTTCATCGAGCTCTCCGGGGAACACCCGACGCTCCCCCGGGCGGAGGCCCTCGCCGCGATGGATTCAGAGCGGGTCGAGGTTCGGAGCGCGACGTTCGGGCCTCAACTCTTGCGCCTCGATGTCGTCGGCCCCGTGGAGCGAGCGGCGCATCGACTCGGCCTCGCTCATGTCGTCTGCGAGGAGCTCGCCTCCGGTGATCTCGATGCGATCCGCGCGTACGCGTCGGCTCAGGAACTGGGTGGCCGTACGTTCCGGGTTCGTGCACACGGCCTCGACGTCGCCCTGGACCCGCGCGCGGTCGAAGCACCGCTCGGCGCGGATCTCGGCAAGACGGGTCGGGTGGATCTCGACGCGCCGCAGCTCGACTACCGCGTTCTGCTCGGCGAAGAGTTCGTCCTCGGTCGGGTCCTGCATCGCGTCGATCGCTCGCGGCTGGAAGCGACGAAAGTCGCGAACCGACCGTTCTCCCTTCCGATTTCCCTCCACCCGAAGTTCGCTCGGGCCCTTGTGAACCTCGCTCGCGTGCCGATGGCGGGAACCATCCTCGACCCGTTTTGTGGCACGGGAGGAGTCCTCTTGGAGGCCGCGGAGCTGGGACTTCGGAGTGTCGGCATCGACCGGGAGCGTGACATGGTCCTGGGGACGCGGAAGTCCCTCCGGTCCGCGGGAGGAGCTCCCGATTTGGCCGTTGCGGATGCCGGGCGGCTCCCCTTGCGGCCGGGGATGGTCCTTGGGATCGCGACGGATCCTCCGTACGGACGGGCCGCGTCGACGCGAGGCGAGGCGATCGACCGACTCTACGCGCGCGCCTTCGACGCGTTTGCGGAACTCCTCCCGCGCGGCGGCCATCTTGCGATCGTGCTCCCGAGCGAGAAATGGATTGAGCGCGGATCCGAATCGCTCGAACTCGTCGAGGCCCATGCGCTCCGTGTGCACCGGTCGCTCGTCCGTCACTTCTGCGTCTTCGTCAGGGCGTGATTCGGAGGTCGACCGACAGCTCCGGGCGGATCAGACCATCGGTCGTCCTTGCGGTGACCAGGAAACTGACATACTGTGGGAGGGGGCTGGAGGACCAGTTGGTCGGGGCTGTCACTTGGAGGTCGAATACCGCGCGCTGTCTTGCGTTCAACGTGATGGTGACCGAGGCGTTGTTCACGGCCGTGCTGACGGAACCGATCCGGTAAGATGTGAAAAGGACCACGAAGCCAAAAGCGAGTAGATTCTGATCCTTCACGCCCATGATGACGGACTCCTTGATGGGTCCGGTGTTATTGACCGCGAATGTGAGGACGAGGGACGCACCCAGCGCAATGGTCTGGTTAATGCCAGGGAGCGGCGTCCCGTTGGTCGCCTCGAACGTGATGCCGCGCTCACTCGCGACGGTCACGAACGGCTGCGGCACGAAGGTCACGATCAAGATCACGACGGCTGCGATGCCGATGAGCTTCCGACGCGGGTCGAGGCGCGTCAAGTCGTTGAGCGGCGGCGGATGTCGCACCCCGAGGATGAAGATGAGGAAGCCAAAGAGGAACCACCCTGGATAGAACAGGCTGAGTCCGAACAGGATCAGGATCGCGGACCACGACAAGTAGAGCTGGCGGCTCCCAAGAAGGGCCCTCGCGACGTGGCCTCCGTCGAGCTGGCCGGCGGGCAGCAGGTTGATCGCAGTCACGAAGAGCCCGACCCAGCCGGCGAAGGCGAGCGGGTGCGGATGGGTGAGGAGCGTGTCCGGGAGGGGGAAGAACAGCGAGAGGGCCCGGAACAGGACGGACGGCTGCGCCTCCCCCGCGAGGGTGAGGCCCGAGGCCGGGGACGCCGCGGACAAGGCGAGCCCCGCGAGGGTGACGGGAATCGCGATCGCGAAGCCGACGAGCGGTCCCGACACGCCAATGTCCAACAGCGCGCGGCGATTCGGGATCGGGTCCCTCATGCTGATGAACGCCCCGAAGGTGCCGAGGGGCGGGACGGACGGGAGGAAGAACGGGAGGGAGGCTTGGACCTTGTACCGCTTCGCGACGAGGTAGTGGCCCATCTCATGGGAGCCGAGGATCGTCAGGAGGGGCAGCGTGAAGAACAGGCCGCCGAGGCCGAGCGACTCGGCGGACAGGAACGGCTGGCCCGAATAATCGGCCCAGTTCCAGGCCCCGCCGAAGAACGTGGTCGTGAGGACGGTGACGAGGAGCAGGATCAGATTCACTTGCGTCCTGGCGAACCGCGGCCGCGGACGTCGCTGGACATGGACGAGCGTCTCGCCCTTCTCCTGCGTGATCGTCGGAATGTAATCTTTCGGGACGAGCTCGATGCGCAGCGCGTCGAACGGGGCGTCGATGCCTCCCGGCGGGGCGCCGACTTGGAACGTCAAGGCCATCGGGCTCACAACCACGCCGTAGACCGAAAAGAATCGTGCCACCGTCGACCGGAGGGACTCGATTTCCGCCTCCGGCGAGAGCATCGCGCGAGCCAACCTTCCCACGTATTAAAAGGTGCGGGGCTCCGAGGCTCCCTAGGAGTTTTCCATGATGAAGAGAAACAATGCTATGGAATCGCGTCGTAGAGAGAATCGCCCAGCGCGCGATGCGTGCCGGTCCAGCCGACGCGCCCGGCACCCCGGAGCCGCGCGTCAAGTCTTCGGGCCAGGGGTCCCGGAAAGGACATCTCGGATGTGCTCCGACACTCCCAAGAGTCCCAGGAGGCGGACCAGATCTCGCAGCAATGCTTGCGGCTTTCTGTATCCGTTATCCGAGGCGAGATCGACCAGCTGATCATACAGGACCGAGGTGAGCCTCAACTTGACCTCCTTCGTCTCGACGTCCGAACGGTCAATTCCGAGGCTCCCTCCTGCCGCTCGCACGATTCCCCCTCCTCGCTGCCATGGTGCATATCACCTACTCGCCAGATAAGGGTTCTCTCGCGATTCGACACCGCTTATACGCACTATCGACGCGTGCCGTGAATCTCGTCGCCGAGCGACGAGTGTATTCGGAGAATCGTCCGGAGCTAACAGAGCCTTCGGACGGTTGCGGCAGCGGGCGAAATGCCATCGTTCGCGGGCCTTCCGTCTGCCGGCGCACGGCAGGCGGATCACCGCCATTTCGCGGCCTCGCCGTAGCCGCCCGGGACCCTCGTATGAAGGTGCCCGCCTCAGATAGGACGGGCTCCCATGAACCAGAGGAGGACCGCGGTGCCGAGGCCCGCGGCGACGAAGCGAAGGCCGGTGACGATCACGCGTTCGCGGACGAGGTTCCCGAGGTACGCGCCGATCACGAACAGGAGCACGAAGGTGATGACGATCGCGGCGATCGTCGCGTCCCGAAAGTCGAGGAAGGCGAACGGGATGATCGGGAGGAGAGCGGCCAGCAGCGGGGCGATCCCGTGGACCAGCGCGCTCAGGATCGCCGCGAATTGGAACGCCTCCTTGTGTTCCTCGCTGAGCCGCGCGAGCATCGCACGCTCGATCGTGCGGATGTCGAGTTTCTTCTCGACGCGTTCCGCTTCGTAAGCGCCGACCGCGCTACTCACCGCGAGGGCGACCGCGGCGCCGATCGACGCCGAGAGGATCAGCGCCTTGTGCGTCTCCGATGCCCCGACCGCATACGCGCCGATGATGATTCCGAGGACCGTCAGGGCTCCGTCGAATGCACCGATCACGAAGTAGCGCCGGATGATCGGCCCGACATTTGTAATTTCATCGTACTCCCGAATTCGGCGACGCCAAGCCCCGAGATCCATGTCATCCGCTCGGGATCCCAAGTTTCTCGCGGATGGTCCGTTCGAGTCGCTCGGCGGCGGCGCGGGCCTGGTCGAGGTTCGGGAAGCTCGCCTGGGCGAAGTCCGGCTTTCCCCCTCCCTTGCCGCGGAATTCCGGCGCGATCGATTGCACGATCTCGGCGACGTCGACGGGGACATCGGGTCCGCGGGAGACGACGAGGCGCACATCGGTCGGTGCCTTGGCCCACAGGATCGCGGTCGCCCGGCTCTCCGATGCGATCGCCTTGGACATCGACATCATGAACCCGACGCCTTCCGCGACCTCTTGTTTCACGAGGGGCCAAGCCATCCGCGTCGTTTGGACGGCCTCCCGGGCTTTCGCCGCCGCCTGCTCGTCCGTCGTCCGTTGCGAGAGTTTCCGCAGCTCCTTCCACTCGGACACGACTCGTTCAGCGGTGGAGACGAGCTGGTCCGCGGGAACTCCGAAGATCTCCGCCGCTCGCTTGACTTCATCGGACTGCTTCCGAACCGCATCGAACGCACCTTTTCCCGCGGCATATTCGAGGCGCACGACGCCATCCTGGATGCGCGTCGACCGGAGCAGCTTGATGAGCGCGACGTCGCTCGTGCGGGCGACGTGCGTCCCGCCACACGCCTCCACATCCCATTTCGGGATCTCCACTACGCGCAGCTCCCCGCCCGGCACGGAGCCGCCTTGATAGAGTCGGAAGCCGAACTTCCTCTCTGCGAGATCGCGGGCCAAGAACTTGGCGCGAACCTGTCGAGACGCCAGGACCTGATCGTTCGCTAGCTCCTCGATTTTTGCGAACTCCGCGTCGGTCAGGGCGTCGAAGTGCGTGATGTCGAGTCGGGCCATGTCGGCCGCTTTGTGGGCGCCCGCCTGCCAGATATGGTTCCCGAGGACCTTGCGCGCCGCGCCGAGGACGATGTGGGTGGCCGTGTGGTTCCGCATCAACGCCTCCCGGCGGTTCGCATCGATCGTGCACGCCACCCGCTTTCCCTGAAGGCGACTCGCATCCCCGCGGACGAAATGCAGGACACTCGGTCCGGTGCGTTGGACATCGTAGACTTCGAATTCGTCGATCGTCCCGTGGTCGGCTTCCTGACCGCCGCCTTCCGGATAGAAGAACGTCTGGTCCAGGACCACGGCCTCGCCTTCGACCGCGAGGACTTTCGCGCGGAAGGAACGCCTCCGGCGATCCTCGTAGACCCGAAGCTTTGTGGTCGGGAGTTCCTTCGAGATCGCGATTCGTTTCGTCGGCTCGGCCACGGGACGCTCGTGACGCGCCGCAACGCGAGCATAGAAATCGTCCGGGATCGTAATCGGCAAGTTCGTGAATTCTTGGACGACGTCCGGATTGAGTCCGTGGCTGTCGTACAGCTGGAGGAGTGTCTCGACATCGAAGCCCTTGCCCGCCGCCGTCAGCTCCGTCGCGATTTTCCCGACCGTCGCCCGCCCCTTTTCGAGCGTCTCTTTGTACCGCGACTCCTCGACCTTCAGGAGCTTCAAGATGTCTCCCTTGTTGAAGAAGAACTCCGGGTAGTCCTCCCGGATCTGGTCGATCATGAAGGACACCGTGTCGCCCAGGCTGTACGTGATGTTCAAATCCTTGAGCGCCCGGAGTCCCCGCCGGACAAGGAGGCGCGCGAAATAGCCCTCGCGGCTGTTCGACGGGACGACCCCGTCTCCCAGGAGGAAGATCAGCGCTCGCGAGTGATCGCACACGATGTACAGGGCCTCGAGCGGCGAGACCTGAGCGACGAGTTCGTCGACCGAGATCCCGACGCGCTCCGCCGTCCGTTGTCGGATCGTGCGGATATCCGCGAGAGTCTCGACTTTCAGCATGCCTGCGACCTTCGAATATTCCCGGAGGACCCGGTCGTCCACGCGCTTCGCGCCGGTTGCCCGTTTGAGGTACGCCAAGGCCTCGCCGAACACGGCTTCGTACGCCGACGTCGTGGCCTGCGAGAGCCACGTCAGGCGCTCGAGACCGTATCCCGTGTCGACGACCTGGGTGTCCATCGGGACGCGGTGCCCGTTGATCTCCCGGTTCATCATGAACACCAGGGTCGCCGGTTCGGCGCCGCCGAAGACGACTTCGAAGCAGGGTCCGCTGTTCCCGCCTCCCTCCCACCACGACTCCTTGTAGCGGACGAGGGTCGGGTCGACGCCGAGGCGCTCCGTCAGGAAGAGATGGCAGATTTCGACCGTCCGGTCCTTGAAGTAGATGAATTTCTTCGGGAAGTTGAACGCGTGGTGGGCCATCATCTCGAACATCGTGAAATGCTGGCCCGTCTTCCCGACGTTGTCGATGTCGAGGAATCGCACGCAGGGTTGGCTGAGCGCCAACGGGTTCGCGGGCGGGCTCGCCTCGCCGCTGATCACCCACGGTTGGAACGGATACACGCTGGCCTGGACGAAGAAGACGTCATCTCGCCAGCGCGCCACGATCGGGTAGCGCTTCACCCGTGTGTGGCCGTTTTGCTCGAGGAAGGAGAGGAAGTCCTCTCGCATCGCGCGATAGGTGAGCTTCTTCTTGAACGGCGACGCGCCGATGAAGTCGTATTCTTGGCAGGGCGCCTCCCCGCACGTCTCGTGGATTCCGAGCGACCAGAAGGGGGTCGAGCATTTCGAACACGTCTGGCGGGTGAATCCTTGTTTCCGAAACAGCTCGACCTCGTAGTCACTCTCAGGCATTTTCGGCCTCCGAACGAACGGCCGCCCTTAAAGGTTCTCGGAAGTACCGGCTCTCCGAAGCCGCGTTCGGTGTTTTCCGAAATATGTACCGCGTGGTTAAGTACGCGCGCTCCGCTGAGTCGATGGAGGCAATTGCTTGGAAGAGCGACCGCTTACCGCGTTCATCCTGTCGTTGCTCGGCAGCGTGTTCGTCATCATCGGGACGATCCTCGGCTTCGCGCTGTACTCCTCGAGCCCGTATGTCTCGATCACCAACTTCATGGCGATCCTCACTGGGGTCTCCGTGGCCTTGGGCATCCTGATGCTCGCGATGACGTTGATGCTCTACCAGCGCCCGGAGCTTCACGTGGCGTGGGGCGTCGCGATCCTCGTGTTCGGGGCCGGTAGCATCACGACTGTGTTCTCGGGGTACGGCGGGTTAGGGCTGGGCGTCATCGGGATGGTCCTCGGGATCGTGGGCGGAGCGATTGCGATCGCATGGAGGCCCGGAATGGGAATGCCCGGGATGGTCGGTCCCGCGGGGGCGTATCGGGTGTGCACGTCGTGCGGCCGCATGGCTCCTTTCGGCTATGGCTTCTGCCCGTTTTGCGGCACGCCCCAACCGGCCGTGAGTCCTCCGACACCGGGGCCTCCGCCGCCGCGATGAACCTCACGAGGTTCGGTACAGTTCCCGTGCGATGACGAGGCGCTGAATCTCGCTCGTCCCTTCGCCGATCTCCGTGAGCTTCGCGTCCCGGAGCATGCGCTCGACCGGGTAATCGCTGATGTATCCGTAGCCTCCGTGAATCTGAACCGCCTTGTTCGTCACGAAGGACGACATCTCGCTCGCGTACAGTTTCCCCATCGCGGCCTCCTTCGTGAACGGCATTCCGCGGTCCTTCAGCCAGGCGGCGCGGCGCACTAGCGCACGAGCTGCGTCGATGCGCGTGGCCATGTCCGCGAGCATGAACTGGATCGCCTGATGCTCCGCGATCGCCTTTGCAAACTGGACCCGCTCCTTCGCATACTTGACCGATTCCTCGAACGCTCCCTGGGCGATTCCCACGGCCATCGCTCCGATTCCGATCCGTCCTCCGTCCAGGATCTTCAATGCGTTGGAAAACCCCTCGTTTTCCTTTCCGAGCAAGGCCGTGGACGGGACGTGGCAATCCGTCAGAATCACCTGGGAGGTCGGGCTCCCGCGGACTCCGAGCTTGTCTTCCACCCGCCCGATGGACAGCCCGGGATTTCCGCGCTCGACAATGAATGCGCTGATCCCGCGGTTCCCTTTCGTTGCGTCGGTCACCGCGTGGATCACGAAGGTCCCGGCGACCGGCGCATTCGTGCACAGGTTCTTCGCGCCGTTGAGAACCCATCCGTCCTTCGAGCGCTTCGCGGTCGTCTCCATCGCGGCGGCGTCCGAGCCGCTCTTCGGTTCCGTCAGCGCCCAGGCTCCGAGCTTCCGTCCGCTCGCGAGGTCCGGGACGTACTTTCGACGCTGTTCCTCGTTCCCCGCGAGCCAGATGGTCCCCGTGCAGAGCGAGTTGTGCGCCGCCATGATGAGCGCGTGCGATCCGCACACGCGGGCCACTTCCTCCACGGTGATCGCCAAGGCGACCGAGTCGAGGCCCGCGCCGTCGTATGCTTCGGGAATCGTCATTCCCATGAAACCGAGGCCGGCCATCTTCGCGATCGTCGCCTTCGGGAACTCTCCCGTCTTGTCGACGTGAGCGGCGACGGGGCGGATCTCCTTCTCCGCGAAGTCCCGGGCGGTGCGCCGGATCAACTCGTGTTCCGGCGAGAGGTCGAAGTCCATCTCATGCCTCCGGGGCGAAAAGCGCGAACGCCCTCTTAGGGCTTCGCTTCGCCTTTGTGCACGGGCCGACGGCGGCGGTCCCCGAGGTCGCCGATGACCTCGCGGCTCTCCTTCAACAGGTCCAACGCCGCGTCCCGCTCCCGCGTGACGTAGTCGATGATCTCCGGGAAGAGACCCTCGCGGTACATCTTCGGCACGCGGGCTCCGCTTTCCTTGTCCGCGAACGAGTGGAGGCTCGATCCGGTGAAGGTGCCGCGATTCAGCATGACGAGGACCGGCGCGAGGTCCAGGTACGGTTTCGTGAACCAGAAGTACTTCAGCTTCGCCATGTCCCAGTCGATCAGTTTCCACTTTGTCGCACGTTCGATAAGGAACGTCAGATCGAACCGGAGGCGATTCCCGAGCGGTACGAAATCCCACGTCGGTTCCAAGACGCCCTTGGCGAGGACCATCTGGATCACCTGCTTCTCCCCCCATTCCCACTCCGCGATCACCTGGAACAAACCGGTCGGCGTCAGATCGTCCGCGAGGGCTTGATACTGGACCGTCACGATCCGGTCCTGCTGTGGATCGTCTCCTGTCGTCTCGACGTCGAAGTAGTACAGCGGCAGTCGGAACCCGTTCCCGAATCCGATGAACAACGCGGCGAATCTTAAGGCCTTCCGCCTGCGACAGTCTTTTGAGCGGTCGCGGACTTTCCCGCGTTCGGGAGCCGCGGCCGGAAGGGAGGACATGCGAGTCGGCATCATCGGAATCGGGATGACCGCGTTCCGGCCCTCGACGCCCGAGTACAACTGGAAAGAATTGATGTTCGAGGCGGCGTCGCGCGCCTACGCAGACGCGGCGATCGACCCGCGCGAGGAGGTGGACTCCTTCATCACCTGCGCCGAAGACTACTACGAAGGCTTCGGGATCTTCGACGAGTTCGTCCCGGACCAGCTCGGGGCCGCGCTGCGCCCGACCTGCACGGTCAGCGGCGACGGATTGCAAGGCCTCGCGAATGCGTACATGCAGATTCAAACGGGACTCATCAACGTCGCCGTCGTCGAGGCCCACAGCAAGGCATCCGACGTCCTGACGCTCGACGGGGTCATCGAGCACGCCTTCGATCCAATCTGGAACAAGCCGCTCGGCGCCCATCCGTTCGTCGTGGCGGGCCTCGAGGCGGACGCCTACCTCCGCGGCACGCGGACTTCGCCGAAGGCACTCGGGGCGGTCGTTGCGAAGAACCGGGGAAACGGCCTCAGAAATCCTCTGGCCGCGTACGGCGCGGCGGTCGACGCCGACCAAGCCATGCGGTCCGAGGAACGGTTTGCCCCGCTCCGCGCCCTCGACATCTCGAATCCCGCGGACGGTTGCGTCGTCCTCGTCCTGGCGTCGGATCGCGCCGCGAAGAAACTCCACGCGAACCCCGTCTGGATCCGTGGCATCGGGTGGGCCAGCGACTCCCCGAGCCTCGAGACGCGGGATTGGACCGGGGCGACTTACGCCCGGATCGCGGCCGACATGGCGTACCGCTTGGCGAAGGTCCGCCGACCGGCCACCGACATCGACTTTGCGGAGGTGGACGACCGCTTCTCGTACAAGGAGCTTCAACATCTCGAATCCCTCGGGCTCGCGAAAAAAGGCGAGGCGGGGACGAAGGTTCTCCGAGGTGACTACGATGCGGATGGCCGCTTCCCGGTGAATGTCTCGGGCGGATCCCTCGGGTGCGGAAACGTGTTCGAGGCGACCGGACTCCACCGGGCCGCGGAGGTCGCCCTCCAGCTTCGCGGCCACGCGGGCGTCCGGCAACTCGACGGCGTCCGGGTGGGCGTCGCGCAATCGTGGCGGTTCGTCCCGAGCACGACGGGCGCCGTGGCCGTCCTGGGGGCGGGCCCGTGACGAAAGTCGGCGTCATTGGGGCCGGCATGACGCTCTTCCGGCGGCGCCTCCAGGAGACCGGCAAGGAGATGTGCTTCGAGGCGACGAAGATGGCCCTCGATTCGGCCGGGCTCACCCGCGCCGATGTGGACATGGTCGTCTGCGGGACCGCGCCGGATGCCTTCGACGGCGTCGCGATGAAAGGCGAGTACCTGCTCGATGGATCCGGGGGCTATCGCAAGCCGTACACGCGCGTCTTCACCGGCGGAGGCACCGGCGTCTTCAGCACGATCGCGGGCTGGTGGCACGTCGCTTCCGGTCTCGCGGACGTCGTACTCGTCGTGAACGAGGAGAAGATGTCCTCGTGCCAGCCGCATCCGCAGAGCGTGTTCGCGAACATCTGGGATCCGATCCTCGACCGCCCGCTCAAGCCGAACCTCGTCTGGATCTTCGCGATGGAGATGAACCGCTACATGACCGTGTACGGCGTCAAGAAGGAGGACATCGCCCGGGTCGCGGTCAAGAACAAACGGAACGCCGTCGGCCATCCGTGCGCCCAGCTCGCGGACCCGAACATCACCGTGGACGACGTCTTGAAGAGCGAGGTGATGGCGTGGCCCGTCCAGCGGCTCGACATCAGTCCGCCGAGCGACGGCGCCTCGGCGGTCATCCTGGCCTCGGAGGACTTCATCCGGAAGCGGCGCATCAAAGACCGAGCGTGGATTTCCGGCGTCGGCTGGTGCATCGACTCGACGATGTGGACGGATCGGGACCTCGTCTTTCCGGAATACGTCGCCCGCGCTGCGAAGCACGCGTACAAGATGGCGAAGATCGACGAGCCCCGGCGGCAGATCGACTTCGCCGAACCGTACGATCCGTTCGACTACAAAGAACTCCATCATCTGGAGGGTCTGCTCCTCGCCGACAAGGGCGAAGCGCCCGTCTTGACGCGGGAGGGCGTCACGGAACGGGACGGGAAGCTGCCAGTATGTCCGTCCGGCGGCCTGCTCGGGGTCGGGAATCCCATCGCGGCGACGATGGGAATGAAGATCGGCGAACTCTTCTGGCAGCTCACGGGCCAGGCGGGCAAGCGACAGATTCCGCATGAGGTGCACACCGGCGTGTCCCAGGCGTGGGGCGACCTCATGCAGTATGGCTCCGTGGTGGTGATGAAAGGATGACGGCCCGGATCTCGCGATGGCCCGGGATCGAGCTCCGCGCTGCCGACCTTCTTGAGGGCAAGGTCACGCAGACTCGATTCCGGCCGGACGCGAAGTACGCCTGGTCCGCGGGCGAAGCGATGTCGCGGTTCCTCCAGGAGCTGCAGAACGGTCTCTTCATCGCGCGGACGTGCCACAAGTGCGAGCGCATCCTCTTTCCCCCACGGATGTTCTGCGAAGAGTGCTTCCGGCCCACCGACGAATGGACCTTCATTCAAGATACCGGAACGATCGAGACGTTCTCCGTCTCGTACCTCGACACGGATGCCAAGCGGATTGTGGAGCCGATCCTCGTCGGGGTCGTGAGCCTCGATGGCGCCTCGTCGAAGATGGGGATGATGCACTACTTCGGCGAGATGACGAAGGACGAAATCCGGATCGGGATGCGCGTGAAGGCCGAGTGGAAGCCGCCCGCGGATCGCCGTGGAAGCGTCCTCGACATCCGCTATTTCCGACCCGTGCGGGAGGGGGAGCGATGACGTTCCTCGAGCGGACGACCGACGCACGGAAGTTCCGGCATTGGGAGGGGGACGTCGAGGCAGACTACATCTACACGTCGGGCGTTGCGGGGGAGCGGTTCTTCGTCGCGCTGCGCGACGAGGGCCGGATGCTGGCCTCTCGGTGCGCGGCGTGTAAGCTCGACTATCTCCCGCCGCGCATGTTCTGCGAGGATTGTTTCGCGGAGCTCACGGAATTCGTGGACGTGCCGAGAGCCGGGCAGGTCGCAGCGGTCACGGTGGCCCACGTCGACCGGACCGGCGCCAAGCTGTCGCAGCCGCAAGTCTGGGCGTTCGTGACCTTCGAAGGGATCCGCGGTGGCCTTTTCCATCGCCTCCTCGTCGCGCCGAAGCAGGCTCGCGCCGGGTTGTCCGTGCGGGTGCGGCTCAAGCCGCGGAACGGGCGGACGGGGACGATCGCCGACATCGAAGGATTCGAGCCGGTGCGTTCCCGAATCTGAAAATCGGGCCGACGGCTTGATAACCCCCCGGCAGGGTATCGCGGCCTACCATGCTGCGAAGGCCCACGATGGACCCAGAGTCCAAGACCTTCAAGTTCAAAATCTGCCTAGTGGGCGAGGAAGGCGTCGGCAAGACGAGCCTCATCCACCGGTTCGTGTCCGGGGCGTTCGACGAGTCGTATATCCGGACGCTCGGCGCGGTCGTCTCGAAGAAGACGGTCGCCTTGGGGTCGATGCAAGGTCGGCCGGTCCAGGTCGACATGATGATCTTGGACATCATGGGCAAGAGGACGTTCCTGCAACTCTTCAAGGAAGCGTACTTCCACGGCGCGAAGGGCGTCCTGGCGGTGTTCGACGTGACCCGCGCTCAGTCTCTTCGCGACTTGACGAAATGGATTGACGGGGTCCGGGATTCCGTCGGTCCCTGCCCGGTGTACGCCCTCGGGAACAAGACGGATCTCGCGCACCGCCGCGAGGTCAACTCGGAGGACGCATCGACCGTCTTGGCCTCGTACGAGTGCCCGGTCCTCTACACGTCGGCGAAGACCGGAGAGAACGTGGAGCAGGCCTTCCAGGGTCTCGCGAAAACGATCGTCGAGTCGATGGCGCCCGAGTGAACCGACGCAATCATCTTATAGGCACGGCCCTTTGAAACCACGCGAGGCGCTCATGCGGGACGAGGACGAACGCAAGGTCCTCGAGAAGGAATTGAAGCGGTGGGAGGAGACCACCCTTCAGGAGGCGCTCGCGTCCCACCCCGAACGTCGCAAGGAATTTGTGACGACGTCGAGCCGACCCGTGAAGGGGCTCTACACACCCCTCGATCTTGACCGCAAAACCGGTGGCGAGCGCCTCGGGGAGCCCGGCGAGTTTCCCTTCACTCGCGGCATTCATCCGACGATGTACCGCGGCCGGCTGTGGACGATGCGCATGTTCGCCGGGTACGGGAGCGCCGAGGACACGAACCGGCGGTTCAAGTACCTGATCTCGCACGGCGAGACGGGTCTCAGCGTCGCCTTCGACATGCCGACCCTGTACGGCTACGACACCGACGAGCCCGAGGCGAAAGGCGAGTTCGGGACCTGCGGCGTGGCGGTCTCCTCGCCCGACGACATGAAGATCCTGTTCCGCGGAATCGATGTGGGCGGCGTGAGCACGTCGATGACGATCAACAGCCCGGCCTCCGTGATCTGGGCGATGTATCTCGCGATGGCCGAAGACCGCGGCGTGCCCTGGACGAAACTCCGCGGGACGATCCAGAACGATATCCTGAAAGAGTATCAGGCCCAGAAAGAATGGATCTATCCGCCCGAGCCGTCGATGCGGCTCGTCGTGGACACATTCGAGTTCGGGTCGAAGCAGGTGCCCGGGTGGAACACGATCTCGATTAGCGGGTACCACATCCGCGAGGCGGGAGCGACGGCGGCGCAGGAGCTCGCCTTCACCCTGGCGAACGGCATGGAGTACGTCCGCTGGGGGATCGACCGCGGCCTGAAGGTCGACGAGTTCGCGCCCCGTCTCTCCTTCTTCTTCAACGCGCACAACGATCTCTTCGAGGAGTTGGCCAAGTACCGCGCGGCCCGCCGGATCTGGGCGCGCGAGATGCGAGACACCTTCGGAGCGAAGAAGCCGCGGTCGTGGCTGTTGCGCTTCCACACGCAGACCGCGGGCGTGAGTCTGACCGCCCAGCAACCGGAGATCAACATCGTCCGGACGACGATCCAAGCGCTCGCGGCGGTCCTGGGTGGAACGCAGTCTCTCCACACGAACGCGTACGACGAAGCCTATCAAGTGCCGAACGAGAAAGCCGCGCGGATCGCCTTGAGGACTCAGCAGATCCTCGCCCACGAGAGTGGGGTCGCGAACACGGCGGACCCGTTCGGCGGCTCGTACTTCCTCGAAGCCCTCACGAACGAACTCGAGGAAGACGCGTATCGCTACTTCGACCGCATCGGAGACCTGGGCGGCGTGATCCCGGCGATCCGGAAAGGGTTCTTCCAGCAGGAGATTGCGAACTCCGCGTATCGATTTCAGCGCGAGGTCGAGGACAAGGATCGCACGATCGTCGGGGTGAACGACTATGTCGTCGACGAGCAGACGGAAGTGGAGCCGCTCCGAGTGACGGAAGCCTCGTTCAAGGCGCAGTTGGCCCGCCTCCAGAAGCTTCGTCGGACGAGGGACGCGAAGAAGCATGCCCGGGCCCTCGATCGCCTACGCAAGGCGTGCGAGGCCGACGACAACACGATGCCCTTCATCCTCGACGCGGTGCGGGCGAAGGCGACGCTTGGAGAGATCTGCGACTTGATGCGCGAAGTCTTCGGCGTGTGGGAGGAGCCCCTCCTCTACTGAGGTGGTCCGATCGGGAAGAAGATCCGCGTCCTGATTGCGAAGCCTGGCCTCGACGGACACGACCGGGGGGCGAAGGTCGTCGCTCGGGCCCTGCGGGACGCGGGCATGGAGGTCATCTACACCGGCCTGCGCCAGACGCCGGAGGACATCGTCGAGGCCGCCATCCAGGAGGACGTCGACGCGATCGGCCTGTCCTCGCTCAGCGGCGCTCACATGACGCTCTTCCCCGAAGTCGTCCGCCTCCTGAAGAAGCGAAAATCGGGAGACATCGTCGTGGTCGGGGGTGGGATCATCCCGGAGGACGACGTGCCGAAGCTGAAACGGGCCGGGGTCAAGGCGGTCTTCGGACCCGGGACGCCGCTGAGCGTCATCGTCTCGTTCTTTGAGAAGGCGGACAAAGGTGCGTGAGGTGCATGCCCGCGAAGGCCTCGCGCGATTCCGTCGAGGGCCTCGTCGACTCCCTCCTCAAAGGGGACAAGCGGTCTGCGGGCAAGCTCATTTCACTCATCGAGGACGATGAACCGGAAGCGGTCGAGGCGCTCGCGCGGATCTTCCCGCACACGGGCCGCGCGCATGTTGTCGGGTTGACCGGACCGCCCGGCGTCGGCAAGAGCTCGTTGATCAACCGGCTGGTCCGAGCCTTCCGGTCTCGGGGCAAGACGGTCGGGGTCGTCGCCGTCGACCCGACCTCCCCGTACACCGGCGGCGCGGTGCTCGGAGACCGAATTCGGATGGCGGACACGGGCGCGGATCCGGGCGTGTTCATCCGATCGATGGCCACCCGAGGTCACGCCGGCGGCTTGGCCCTGGCCACGTTCGATGCGGTGCGGGTCCTGGACGCGATGGGCTCCAACCTCGTCTTCGTCGAGACGGTAGGCGCGGGGCAAAGCGAAGTGGAGATTGCCAGTCGTGCGCACACGACGGTCGTCGTGGAAATGCCCCTGACCGGGGACGTCGTGCAGACGATGAAAGCCGGGATCCTGGAGATCGGCGACGTCTACGTGGTGAACAAGGTCGACCTCGGGAACGAAGACGTGCTCGTCGCGAACCTGAAGTTCCAGCTGGAGATTCGAGACGGCTGGACGCCGCCGATCATCCGGACCGCGGCCCTCGAAGGCCGGGGCATCGACGACCTTGCGGCCGCGATCGAGAAGCACGCATCGTACCTGGACCAGAGCGGAGGGCGCCGCAAACGCGAGGTCGCCCGGGCCCGGCTCGAAATCCTCGAGAACGTGCAGCGTCTCTTGATTCGCCGCGTCTCGGAAGGGTCGCGCTCAGGCCTCGAGTTCGACAAGCTCGCCGAGGATGTCGCCGCCCGTCGGCTCGACCCGCATGCCGCCGCGCGGAAACTGCTGAGGTCCGGTCCGACTACGGCGCGGTAGGCCACTGGCCCGTGCCGAGCCCTTGCCAATCCACGGCGTCGAGGAACTCTTGGAACCGGGTCATGCGGTAACCCCATGCGGCCTCGAGCGCGGGGATGTCGACGTGGTATCCGACCGTCTTGAAGAACTGGAACATCCGGAATCCGTCGTCGCCCATTCTCTTCCGGGCCTCTTCCTCGGGCTGCTCGACATATCGAATCGGATGTCCGAGTTTCTTCGATAGCGCCGCCGGGAGGTCTCCGAAGGCCAAGTCGTCGCCCGCGAGTTCCACGGTCTTGCCGATGGCCGCCTTCGGGTCGTCGAATGCCCGGGCAACGAACTCCCCGATGTCCTTCACCGCCACGAGCTGTTGACGCGTCGTCGGAGGGAGAGGAACCTCCATGATCCCTCGCTGGAGGGACGATGTCATCCAGGGGCTCGCGTAGTTGTCCATGAAGGCAACAGGTCGCACGATCGTGTTCGGGACCCGGGAGGCCCGCATGTATTGTTCCACCTTCGCCTTCGACTCGAAATGCGGAATGCCGGTATTCCGGTCGGCCGAGGCGACGCTCGATAGGACGACGTGCCTCATCGATGCGGCTTTCGCGGCATCGATCGCCGTCGTGCCTTGCAGGACCTCTTTCTCCGGGTGGACGGAGAAGTCGGGCTCGAACGGAGTCGTGACGACGAAGAAACCGTCCACATTCCGAACGAGCGGGGTGAGGCTCGCGCGTTGCGTGAGGTCACCCTGAACGCCTTCGATTCCCGCGGCGGCCAGGCCCTTCAACTTCGAGGCGCTTCGCGTGAGGCCAATTACTCGATGTCCTCGCTTGAGGAGGCTGCGTGCGACCGTCCCGCCTTGCTGTCCCGTCGCCCCCGCCACCAGAATCGTCTTCGTCTCTGCCATGCGATCGTCTCACGGTCCCCAGACGTCCGTTCTACTTGTAGGTTAGACCACGCCTGGACGACTCTCTGCGTTCAAGCGCCGGAGAATCTGCTGGATCGGGGGCATGCCTCGCGGCCCGCCGGACTACGCTCGGGTGGGGATTTGAACCCCAGATAACCCGCTTAGGAGGCGGGTGCCCTTTCCGTGCTAGGCTACCCGAGCGTTGCGCCGAGGTCCTGAGCCACCATTAATGCTTCGCCGCGGGACGCGCAGACGGCCCCCAGTCATGGCTTCGCCGCTCAACGGACAGAATCCGCTCAGAGTTCTTCCGGGGCCTTTTCAGATGCCGGAAGTTCTTCTTCCGTGCGGGTCTTCGCGGCGGGTTTCGCCTTCGTCGCGGTCGCCCGCTTCCTCGGTTTCTTCGGAGCATCGGCCACCGCGCCCGACTCATCCTTCCCTGCCTCTCCGGTCGCCTCGGTTCTCGTTGGCTCCGCCTTCGGCTCCGCTTTGGCTTCCTTCTTCTCGTATTCTTCGACGAAGCGGATCGTCTTGAGATCGGAGAGCTCCCGGAGATCCGCGACGACGCGGAACTTCGACACGAACCACTTCTCGTCCGTCTTGCAGACGTCCGGGAGATGGATTTCCGCGCTGCCGCCTTTCAAATCGATCTTGAATTGATCCGCGAGACCGTAGTCCATGTCGATGATCGCGCGGACGCGCTCGTCCGGGGTCTTCGCCTTCCGCGTCGCCTGCACGACGTACTTCAAGGTCTTGCCCGCGAGGGGGTTGTTGAAGTCCACCCGAACGCGACCTGCGCTCACCGCGGTGACGACGCCGTGCTTCCCGCTGATCGAGACTTCCATTCCGACCTCGGGGCTGATTTCTTGCCGCAGGAACTCCCGCTCGGTGCGGAGCTCGACGAGGCGGGGGTCACGGACTCCGGCGCCTTTTTCTGGGGGAATCAGGACCTCGATGGTCTCCCCGACCTTCGCCCCGACGAGGGCGGCCTCCAGGCCTTCGAACAGCCGCCCGCGGCCGATGACGACCGGGACCTCGATGTATACCTTCTTCTCATCGAACTTGCCCTCCTTCTTCGCGACCTCATCGTGCGTCGTGTCGAAGAGGGTCAAGGTCCCGTTCGGGTTCACCGTCCAGGCGTCGTACTCAATCCAGACGATGTCGCCTTTCTCGATCGTTTCGGAGGTCACGCGCCTCACGGAAAGAATGCTTGTCCTTAAAGGTTGTCGAGTCCTCGCGCGAGCGCCATCATGATAAGCGCGGATGCCGTTCATCTTTGAGGGGAGGGCGGATCAAGGACTCAAGGGTGGATGATCCGACGAGGGTCGGCATCGTGGCGTCGGACCGGCTCATCCCCGTTTATCCGGTGCGGCCGGATTCGCCCCTCGCACCTGCCGGCGCCGGTTGGATCGCTTTGGCCGTCCTGACGATCCTGTTTTTCCTATCGTTTGGTTTGATCTGGTTCTTCTTAGGGCGCTGACTGAACTACTTCCCGCCGCGAGGGTCAACCGAAGTCGACGAATTCCCTACTTGACCATGCCGATCGCGACGGAGATCCGCTTGTATCGGTTTCGGATCGTGACCTCCGTCACGCCGGCCACCTCCGCGACTTCCTTCTGGGTGCACGGCTTGTTGCAAAGGATAGCGGAGATGTAGATCGTCGCTGCGGCCACACCACTCGGCGCCACACCGGACGCGAGTTCGTCCTTCTCGACCTTGTCGAGGATCTCCTTCGCCTTCCGCTGAACGTCCATGTCGAGCTCGAGGCGATTGCAGAACCGGGCGATGTAATCCCGAGGACTCTGCGGGAGCAGCTTGAGTCCGAGTTCGCGGACCAAAGTCCGATAGGTCCGTCCGATCGACTTGCGGTCCACGCTCGACTTCGAGGCGATTTCGTCGAGGGTCCGCGGCACACCGGACTGCCGGCACGAGGCGTACAGCGTCGCCGCGACCACCTCGTCGATTGAGCGTCCCCGGACGAGGTTCTTCGTCGATGCCCGCCGATACAGGACTGCGGCGTTCTCGCGCACGTGGCGGGGCAATCCCATCTTCGAGGCCATCGTGTTGATCTCCGTGAGGCCCTGCGCGAGGGAACGTTCCCCGCTCTTGGACGTCCGGATGCGGTGCTGCCATTTCCGGAGGCGGTAGATCTGGGCCCGCGACTTGTGCGGGATCTGCCGGCCGTAGGCGTCCTTGTTCCGCCAGCCGATGGACGTCGAGAGGCCTTTGTCATGGGCCATGATCGTGCTCGGCGGCCCCGCCCGCTCCCGAGATTCCCGTTGCTCCGAGTCGAAGGCCCTCCACTCGGGGCCCTCATCGATGATCATGTCGTCGAGGACGAGGCCACAGTCCTCGCAGACGATCTCCGCGCGGGAATAGTCCCGCACGAGGTGGTCACCGCGGCATTCTGGGCACTGGGTTGTGATCTCTACCTCTCGCACCTTATCCGTCCTCCCCCGACAGAAGAATAGAATCCTTACGAAACAGGAATTATTTAACCCTTCGTCCCAAGGAGGAGCCGATTTTTCTTCCCCGAGACTCCACTCTCTTGTGCCGCGTGAACCTATTGTCACAGGATCGCTCTGCGGGACTTCCAGCCTCTTTCGCGTCACGGCCGGAGCTCGACGAATTCGCCGTTCCGGAGCATGCGCCAGCGCCCCGGGAGCGTCGGAAGGACCTCCGAGCAGACGATGCGGGCCTCCTCGGTCCCCGTCTCGTGGAGCGTGTAGTACGGCACGCACGTGCGGGCGTCGCGATGCGCGATCACGCGGTCCCCGTCGATCAACAAGAAGGTATACGACTCGACTTTCCGGGGGAATTCCTCGTCGATGCCGGCCTTCGCCTTGGCGATCGCCTGCTTGAACTCCGAGATCGGCCGCTCCTCCGTCCCGAGCGACTCCACGAAGCGGTCGTAGATGAATTGGGAGTCGATCTTTCCGTCTCGGACCCCGAACTCCTCGATCTCGCCGTTGTGGGCGAAGAACAGGACCCGACCGTCGACCTCGCGACGGAACGGATGCGAGTAGCGTTCCTGGATCGTGTCCTTCTTCGACGCGTATCGCAGATGGGCCACGAGAATGAGCGGGGGACTGCACACGCGAGTCAGCCGCCGTACCGCGTCCTCGTACTTCGGGTCCTCCGTCGCCTTCGCGGGACCGCGAGCGTAGAACTCTCCCTCCTGGCCGATGCAAGCGATCCCCCAGCCGTCCGGGTGGCCTGACTTTGGATTCGGCTGCGGGCATCCGAAATCCCGGAAGTTCCTCCCGGTATCGGCGAGGGCCCGGAACGCCATGAGCGTGTCGACCGGCGCGGGCTTCTGGCTCACGATCGCGAGCATCCGGCACATGTCAGCCCAACTTGTACCCCATCTTCCGGAGCAACGCGATCCTCTCCGCCCGGTCTTTCGTGGTCTCGAGGCCTTTGGTCCGTTCTCCGTCGACGACCCCGAGGACGCCCCGACCCCGCTTCGTGGTCGCGACGACGACGTCGACCGGATTCGCGGTCGCGGCGTAGACCGTCACGATTTCGGGCACATCGCGCAGCGCCCGCAAGACGTTGATCGGGTATGCGTCTTTCAGGAAGATGACGAAAAAGTGCCCCGCCCCGACGGCAAGCGCGTTTTTCGCGGCGAGCGTCTTCAGGCTTTCATCGTTCCCCTCGACGCGGACGAGACACGGCCCCGACGCCTCGCAGAACGCGACGCCGAACTTGATCCCGGGTACGGACCCGATGAGCGCTTCGTGGATGTCCTCCGCGGTCTTGATGAAGTGCGTCTGACCGAGGATCACATTCAGCCCGCTCGGGTTCTCGACCGGGACGAGTTCCGTTTCCACGGACATCGTCAATGTATCGAGTCGCGTGAATTAAAGTCTTCTTCTCCCCGAAGTGGAGGTACGCTACGTGCACGCGCAAGGGAGAGGGCATCCGCGTCCCATCGGAGTCGCATGGCGGGAATCAAGGGGTTGTGGACGATCCTCGGCAACGTCGGCGACCCTGCGGAGCGCGAAGACCTCGCGCTCGTGGCAACGGCGATTCAAGTGCACTTCGCCAGTCGTGTCGCTCGGGAACGGTCCGTCGTGGAATTCATGGCGATCCGGTTCCGGTGGCCCGCCTCGCGCACGCGCCGACGGCTTGGAGCGCTCGTGGAGCTCGGGGTGCTCCGGATGTCCCGGGACCTTGCCGACAACTGGACCAAGGTCTTCGAGGTAGTCGACCGGCCGCATGTGCCCGCTGCCATCGCTCTCGAGCTGGGCGCATGACCTAGCCCGGGGCGGTTGTGGCCTTCGTCACCCGTTCCAAGAACCCGGCCGCGCGCAGCGGCTGGTAGCACAGCATGAGGAAGTCCGACGCCACCAGGGCGAAGAGTTCGTTCGGCACGAGGCGCACGGAGCGGTGGCGGACCGCGGCGACCGGGCCGTCGGCGTGGAGCTCGAACGGGCAGCCCATCCGCCGACTCATGGAGGCTAGCCGGCGCACCGCGCCGTTCGGTCGTTCGACGAGCTCCCGGTGGAGCGCCGAGTTCGCGGGTTCCACGAACGCGTAGCCGACGACCTCCGGTGCCTCCGTCATTCCGGGCAGGGAATCATTTCGGAGCGCGAACCCGAAGCAGAATCCTGCGATCGATTGGCGTCGAACGCGCGAGAACCGGTAGCCGACGAATTGGCGGTTCGCGACGTGCCTGCGTCGAAAGTTTTCCATCGGCCATCGCAACGGCCGCCGAATTCGTTCGAACGTCGCTGCGATTTCGGCGCTGCGATCGACGTCCATCGGTCGTCGGGAAATCGTTGCGACCCATAAGAACTCCGGCCGTGCGGGCCGGTGATGCATCCGGACCGGCACGGTTCGGGGCAAGCCTAAATAGGCCACGACCGTTCCGCCGCGCTGGAT
>Ga0209266_1000667_pt1 | contig 25408 bp, 23 predicted proteins | sample GraSoiAngelo_132_FD_185889 | JGI IMG/M metagenome (GOLD analysis project Ga0209266, IMG submission 185889) | Grasslands soil microbial communities from the Angelo Coastal Reserve, California, USA - 14_0929_02_40cm (SPAdes) (version 2) | ecosystem: Environmental > Terrestrial > Soil > Grasslands ...
GTCCAGGACGCGCTCAAGCGATATCGAGCGAGCGTCCACTAACCTACGCGACCTACACAACCTACACGACCTACACAATCACGAGCCACCACGCAGGTAGTTGTGTAGATTGTGTAGGTTGTGTAGGTTGGTTAGTGGTTCAAGTTGCCGGGTTGGAAGGTCCGGATGACTTCATCGCATTGCTTTTGCCCACTCCGCCACTGCTGGAGTGGTTTTGCGCAGACGGCGATGTGGTACCGGGCATCTCCGCTGACCAGGACGCCGACTGATGCCCACTCCCGGCCGGCTGAGGTGCCGGTGACCTCGAATTTGTACCACAGCGCCTGAGCGGTTGTGCGTGCGTCCTGCTGAAATCCCGAGACCCCCTGAACCGGCAGGACCTCGAAAACCACGTGCCGGATGGTCGGATCGTCCAGCTTCCCCGGTGCCGATCGGGTCACGACCAGGATGAACTCGGCGACATCGGGCACCCGGTCCGCATTCGGGACGAACCACACCGCGTCGTCACGTCGCACCTGCGTCCACGTCTGTGGGTGCCGGATGGTAAATCCGCGTTCATCGCGCGCCTCGGTCAGACGCGCGGGCGCCGATGCCGTACAGGCGGCGAGCGCGAGACCGGCGCACACGATGAGGCCCCACCTCATGCGCAGGGAGTTCGCGGGCCCGCGCCGCCGTCCTTTGACAGGTGAGGGGGTAGGAGCACGCGCATGAACGCCATGGTGCTGTCTGCTCCTCGTCCGGTGGAGTCCACTCCGCTGCAGCGGCAAGAGATGGCGATCCCAGAGCCGCAGGCCGGCGAAATCCTGCTGCGGGTACGCTGCTGCGGCGTGTGCCACACTGACCTGCACATCGTCGAGGGAGAGATGCCTCCGGCCAGGTTGCCCTTGGTGCCGGGGCATCAGGTTGTGGCCGTCGTGGAACGATTGGGACCCGGTCTGACGCATCCGGCTCCCGGTTCACGCGTGGGCGCGGCGTGGCTGTACGCGTCGTGCGATGCCTGCGCGGCATGCCGGCGTGGGGACGAGAACCTCTGCGAGCGGATCACGTTCACCGGTTACCATGTCAACGGGGGATACGCGGAGTACATGCTGGCTCGGGCCGGCTATGTCTATCCGCTGCCGGGGTCGTTCGACGACGCACACGCGGCGCCATTGCTGTGCGCAGGGATCATTGGGTATCGGGCGCTGCGGCTATCGGGTGCGCGCCGCGGGGACCGGCTCGGCTTGTTTGGCTTCGGTGCCTCCGCGCATCTGGCCCTCCAGGTGGCGCGGCACTGGGGGTGCGAGGTGTATGTGGTCACGCGCAGCCAGGCCCACCGGCGTCTGGCCGAACAGTTGGGGGCGGCGTGGGTCGGCGGACCTGACGCGCCGGCCCCTGGTGAACTGGACGCCGCGGTGGTGTTTGCCCCGGCGGGCGCTGTGGCGATCGAGGCGCTGCGCCGGGTGCGACGCGGCGGCGTGGTGGTGATTAATGCTGTGCACCTTGATCAGATCCCCGCGTTTGACTACGGCTTGCTGTATTGGGAGCGCGTCCTGCGCAGCGTGAGCAACAGCACGCGCCAGGACGGCCTCGAGTTCCTCCAGCTGGCGGCGTCGATTCCTCTCACCGTGCAGGTGCAGCCCTACCCCCTCACCGAGGCTAACGCCGCCCTCGCGTCACTGAAGCATGGGGGAATCACAGGAGCGGCGGTGCTCGTAGTGCCCTAGTTGAAACGTTGGAGCGTTGAACCGTTGAAACGTGAAGCGATGTCGCGCTTCCCGGTGTGGCGTTTCAACATTCCAACGTTTCAACGTTCCAACGGCCGTTAGGGGCGTTTGCAATTGACGCAGTGATTGGTGAACCGCAGGAGGAGCTTCCCGGTGATGCGACCCACCCCCGCCAGGTTGCTGACCGTGTCCGCCTGCACCTCGCTCCACAGCGGCTGCCCGCCGATCCAGATATATTCGATCCGGGTGCTGACCGCGCCCCAGTCGTAGGACAGTACGAGTTCGTAGAGTACCCCGTTCTCATCGATGACGGCGCGCAGCGCATACGGCGGTCCCGGCCGGGCGATGAACTCTTTCATGGTGGGCGCGGTGTACAACCACTCTGCGATCTTACGGCGGGTCATGACGTCGAGTTTGTCGTCGGCGTGGCCGTACCGGTCGATGGCGTCATCGACGATGGCACGGTGAATGCCGGCCAGGACAAACCGCCCGTCCGGCTGCTCGGTGAGCAGAAAGATATCGTGTGCATGAAATGTCTCGGGGTTCTCGGCCTGCGTCTCGATCTTGTCCGCGATGACGTTTCGGATGGACGTCGCAAACGGGCGCAGCAGCAGGGGGAGATTGAGGTTGTGGACCATGACCTGGCGGTGCCTGATGCCATCGGTGCCGCGCCACTCCAGAAACGATCCGTCGGCGGAAACGACAAACCGGCTGCGCTTGACCGTGACCTCCAAGACGCCGCTGAAGTCTGCGTTGAGCTCGTACGGCTCCGTGACGTTGACGTCGAACAGGCGGAGGAGCAACGTGTCGACGGTGGGGGGCTGTGCCCGCCCGATCGTCGTCGCGGAGAACGTCACAAGGAGTGCCGCCAGGACAGCGGCACACCGGCGGGCTGAGGACAGTGGAAGGCGCGCCATCAGGGAGCCATGGGAAGAGAGGACATTCCGTAGCGTTCCCAGGAGAGCATAGACGCCAGCGGGCGGCGCCCGCGGCTCGCGAGGATGCGTAGCGCTGCGCGTTCGATTGCGCCCCGGCCGCGCGGATGTGGGTACCCCAGGGAGATGACAATAACCAGCTTCCTATCGGGCGGAATGCTGAGAAAGGCCTTCGCCTCGGACCCCTGGTGCATCGTGGCCGGGCACGATGCGATGCCCCACGACCAGGCGGCCAGCATGATGTTCTGGGCACACCGTCCCGCATCGAACGCCGCGCCGGCATCCTCGGTGACGAGCGCGATGGCCGCCGCTGCCGTGGCCACATGGTGCGCGAAGCGGCCGAAGGTGGCCAGCTCTCGCAGGCGGGAGGGCTCGCGGATGACCACGAAATGCCAGGGTTGGCGATTTCGGCTGCTGCCGGCCATGCGGCCGGCGTGAAGGATCTTCAGCAGGACGGGTTCTTCAATAGGCCGGTCGGTGAATGATCGCAGGTCGCGTTTGGCGACGACACAGCGGTACGCGTCCACATCAGGCGAGTTCGACGGCACACCGGGTGGCTCCCGCATTCCAGGCGACCTACACGACCTACACAACCTACACAACCTACACAACCTACACAACCACAAGCCCTCAATGCAAGTAATTGTGTAGGTTGTGTAGTTTGTGTAGATTGTGTAGGTTCCCTCGTCGCTTGTTACAATTGGCCTATGAGGCTGGCCCCGGGAACGGAGGTCACACTGCGGATCGATCGGTTGAGCGCGGGTGGTCGTGGCGTCGGCCGGCTGAACGGACTCGCCGTCCACGTCGACGACACCGCCCCCGGAGACGTCATCCGTGCCCGCCTGATCCGCCTGACCGGCGCGCACGCGGAAGCCGAGCTGATCCGCGTTGAAGAGGCCTCCTCCGACCGGGTCACGCCGCGTTGTCCGCATGTTGGCACCTGCGGCGGCTGCCGGTGGCAGCACCTCGACTACCGGGCCCAGGCCGCTGCCAAAGAGGCCGCGGTCAGGGAACACCTGCGAGGGGTGGCAGGCCACGACCAGGTGCCGGTGCGTCCGATCATTGCGGCGGGCGATCCGTGGCACTTTCGCAACAAGATGGAGTTCTCGTTTCAGCCGCCGGACCGTGTCGGCTTGCACCGGCGTGGGCGGTGGGATGAGGTCGTCGATCTTCAGACCTGTTTCCTGCCATCGCCTCGAACGGTCACGGTGTTGCGCGTGGTCCGGGAGTTCATCCGGCGGCACGGCATCGCCTGTTACGATACCCGCATCCATCAAGGATTCCTTCGGCATCTGGTCGTACGAGAGGGCCATGCCACCGGTGAGCTCCTGGTGGCCCTGGTCACCGCTGCGGGACCGTTTCCCCACAGTCAGGATCTGGCGCAGGCGCTTCATCGAGAGGTGCCGGGAATCACAGGCCTGGTGTGGGCTGTGAACGCATCCCAAAGCGATGCCGTGGAGGTCAGCGCCGTTTCTGTGCTGGATGGGCGTCCGTTCATCTACGAGCGTCTCGGCGGGCTGACCTTCAAACTCGGCCTGCTGACATTCTTCCAAACGAATACAACGCAGGCGGAGCGTATGCTGGAGGTCGTGCGCGAGTTTGCTGGTCTCCGCGGCACCGAGCAGGTTCTCGACCTCTACTGCGGCGTGGGGACGTTTGCCCTGGCGCTGGCCGGTCAGGCCGCCGAGGTCACCGGGATCGAAGCCCTGCAAGCAGCGACGGAGGCGGCGCGGGACAACGCGGCGCTGAACACGATTACGAATGCCCTGTTCTACACCGCGCCGGCCGCCCACCTGCGGTGGGTCCTGGCTCCCCGGGGCCACCCCGACGTCGTGATCCTGGATCCGCCGCGCGCCGGCGCGGGCGTCGGAGTGACGCGGGAGATCGGCGGGCTGGCCCCTCGCCGCATCGTGTACGTCTCATGCAACCCGGTCACCCTGGCGTCTGACGTGCGTGACCTGCGGAGCAGGGGTTACGAGGTGACCGCCATCCAGCCGGTGGACCTCTTCCCCCACACCGACCACGTGGAGTGCGTGGTGCAACTGGAGCGAACCGTGGAGCGATGATGGACCCGCAGGTGCTGCGTGAGCGCCGCCGCGACCCCCCCACGCACATGGGGCCCGGATACTGGATCGTCGTCAAGTCCTTCCGGCTGCTTTTGCGCGCAGGCTGGCATCTCAAAACTGAGGGACTCGATCGCCTGCCCCCGCGGGGTCCGTTTCTGATGACGCCGAATCACGCCAGTGAAATCGATCCCATTGTGCTCTCAGCAGCCATGCCGTTCCGCGTGACGTACCTGGCCGGCCAGGAACTGGATCGCTATCCGCTGCTCTTCGCGTTGATCCGTCTGTTCAACCCCATCTTTGTCCGGCGCGGGGTGGGGGATATTGGCGCGCTGAAAGCCTGTCTGGAACGGCTCGCGCGGGGCGAGGTGCTGGTGGTATTTCCGGAGGGCGGAGTGGTGCAACCGGGGCTGGGGACGCTGCATGAAGGGGCGGCATTTCTCGCGATCCGCGCACAGGTCCCGGTGGTTCCGGTGGCTCTGCTCGGTCTCACCAAGATGTGGCCGCTGAGTGCCCGGTTCCCGAGACCATCCCGGGTGACGGTGCGCATCGGGGACGCCATCACTCCTCCGTCCCGTAACGAGCAGCGCACGACGGAATTGATTGGCCAGATCCGGTCGACCCTGGACCGTCTGTTGCAGCGATGACTCGCCGCCTCACATCCTCGACGAGCGCGGTCTGCCTCGTGATGGCGGCCCTGGTCCTGACGGTCGCGGCGTCAGCACCGGCCGCGCCGATCCTTCCTCCCTTGAAGTTTGCCCGCGCCGTCACCGAGGTCCACCGCGGGCGATGTGAGGCGGTGCTGGACGACCTGCACGCGCTGAGTGAGGAGGCCGGACCGACAGGAGGGCGCGCATCCTATCTGCTGGCGCATTGCCTGCTCAAGCGCGGCGACATAGACGCCGCGCGCAGTGCATTTGATCGGGTGGCTGAACACTTCCCCCCGCTGGCCGACCACGCGCGCTTGTATGCGGCAGAGGCGGTGATGCAGAGCGGGCAGAGCGAGGAGGCAGCCGCCCGTCTTGAGCAACTCCTCACCGCCACCCCGGTGTCATCGGTGGCCCGTCGCGCCCGGCTGATCTACGCGGATGCCCTGATCCACGCCGGCGAGCCCGTGAAAGCGGTCGTCACCCTCTCGCGTCTGCTCGCAGGCTCGCTCGACGATGCATCGTATACGCGGGCCTGGTCGCTGCTTGGCCAGGCGGCGGAGAACGCGGGGGACCGCACGCTCGCCGTCCGAGCGTACTCGATGGCGTGGTGGAGTGTGCCAGACGCGCCGGGAGCTGACGCCGCATACCAACGGTTGCTCGGCTTGCAGCCCGAGCGGCTGCCCGTCCCGCCTGCAGACGCGCGGCTCCAGCGCGCGGGTCGCCTGGCGGCCGCGGGGGAGTTCGCGGCCGCAGAAGGCGAGCTCACCGATGCCCTGCATCAGTCCCTGCCGCCGGACGTCGCCGCAGATGCCTGGTTTCGCCTTGGGATCCTCCGCCTGAGGTCCCGTGGAGCAGCGTATGCGTTCGAGCAGTCGGCAAGCATCCCCGGCCCGCACCGGCCACGGGCGCTCTACTGGTTTGGCCGCGCCCTGGCCAATGACGACCGCGACGGGGAAGCGATGGCCATCTGGCGCCGGCTGGCTGCTGAGGAGGTGGAGTCGGCCTGGGCGGCCCGGGCGATGGTGTCGCTGGCAGCGCTCACCGAAATTCACGGCGACCTAGCGGGAGCTCAGCCGTGGCTCCGGCTCGCGGCGCAGCGATACCCGGAGTCGCCCGCTGCGGACGAAGCGCGATGGCGGCTGGGGTGGCTGATGTTCCGGCAGGGGCGCTTCCGCGACGCCGAGCGACAGTTCCTGGATTCGGCGGCACGATTTCCGGCGACACCCAGGGCGGCCGCCAACCTGTATTGGGGAGCGAAGGTCAGGGCCCGCAGAGGCGTCGATGCGCGCGGACTGCTGCTCGACGTAGCCCGCCTCTACCCGATGACGTTCTACGGCTGGCGCGCCCGGGAGCTGACCGGAGCAGCTGAGCCCGCGTTGCAAAGCGCGCCGGCCGCGATGCGCCTCGGGGATGATCGATCCGCCCCGACGCTGGAGGAGCTGGCCGCGCTTGGATTCGACGACGATGCGGTGGACCTTGTGGAAATGGACCTTGACACGACCACCGACACGCCCATTCTGCAGACGGCGGCATGGTTGTGGGGGCGGATGGACATCTATCACCGGTCGGTGGCTGCCGCGGAGCGGGCCATCCGGCCAACGCTGCGTGAGGGGACGCTCGCCGATCGCGAGTTGTGGACGTTGGCCTATCCGCTGGCGTACTGGGAGGATCTCCGCCTGGCCGCCGAGGCGCAACGCGTCGATCCTTACCTCGTGCTGGCGGTGGTGCGAGAGGAGAGCCGCTACAATCCGAGGGTTGTCTCGCTGGCCGGGGCGGTGGGGCTCACGCAACTCCTCCCGACGACGGCGTCGGCCGTGGTGGGAGAGGAAGTGCGTCCATCCCAGCTGATGGACCCACAAACGAACATCACGATCGGGACGCGCTACCTGGCCGGGCTGCTGCGGCAGTTCAAGGGAGACGCCGTCCTGGCGCTGGCCGCTTACAATGCTGGCCCGGTGGCGGCACGGCGAATCGCGCGGCTCCCCCGGGCCGACTTTGACGTCTTTCTGGAAAGTATTCCCATCAGCGAGACGCGGGCCTACGTGCAGCGGGTGCTGCAATCCTATCGCATGTACCGGTGGCTGTATCCGTAGGCCTCAGCCCTCCGTCTGGACGCTATTCCCACCGCGGTCCTTGGCCTGCCGGAGCGCCCGCTCTGCGCGGCGCAGGAGCGTGTCGAGTGACCGGTCGGCGTCCTCCCGTGAGGCAACCCCGGCGCTGGCGTGCAGGGTCACCGTGCCTTCGCCCACCGGCACCGGGGTGGAGGCGAGCCGGGCGCACACACGCTCAGCCACCGTCTCGGCACTGTGGACGTCGGTGACGGGCAGCAGGCACACGAATCTATCGGCCCAGTAGCGGGCCAGCACGTCTTCAGTGCGCAACAACTCGCGGCAAATCCCGGCGAACTGTATCAAGGCGGTATCGCCGGCGGCGGTGCCGTACTGGTCGTTGAGCTGCGCGAACTGGTCGAGGTCGAACATAATCAGCGATAGCGCTTCGTGATGGCGGGTGGCGCGGGCGAGCTCGCGCTCTCCCACGTCGAAAAAGGCCCGGCGGTTGAGCGCGCCGGTCATGGGGTCCGTGGACCGCGATCGCTCCAAATCCCGCATCAGCCGTTCGTTTTCTTTCCGCAACGCCCGTCGTTCCAGCGCCCGTTCGATCGTCGCGCGGAGAATCTCGACGTTAGGAAACGGCTTCATGATGTAGTCGAAGGCGTCGCCTTCCCGCAGCGCCTTGACCACCGTGCTCAGGTCGGGCGCCCCGGTCAGGAAGATCACCTCCACGAAACGGTCAGCCGCTTTTGCCGCCCGTATCACATCGAGCCCATTCGCCCCGGGCATCAGCACATCTGTAATCACCACGTCGTACTGACCTGTCGCCAGCCGGCCGACGGCCGCGGCGCCATCGGCGCAGGCTTCCACGCCGTGTCCCAGCGAGGTGAAGTAGCGGACCAGGAGCGCGCGCAGATTCTCGTCGTCCTCGGCCACGAGGAGGCGTCCCGGCGTCAGCGTCATATGAGGGGACTTCGCCACAGGCACTGGTTTCCTCCGGAACGGCCCTGGATGCGGCCGTCCTTGCCATCAATCCTTGTGCACGTTCCGTGCCAAGGGCGTCTCGGCGCCGGATGGGTGGGGCATAACCTCAGCGATAGTGCGTACAGTCCGCAGCGGAGCGGAGCCCCCATGTACGTCGAATCGGTCGACTTCAAGCGTCAGGCGTGGGACGCCAAGATTTTGGGCGACCTGTTGACGCGCCTGATCGCCAATGGGTATCAAGGACTCCTGGCTGAGATTCATCAGGCCGCCGGGCGTTTCTCTCGACCGCGTCCAGACCGATCCCTGCCGAACTCGCTGGGCCAGGCGGACGGTTTTACGGACGTGCTGATCCCGCCGGCCCAACCGCATACCCGCGTCATTTTCTTTCTCGCCCAACCTGATCTGCTGCGGATGATCGTCGCCGGGCGCAACCAGACCGAAGTGCGGCGGGTGGCGACCGCAACCAAAATGCATCTCGAAGCCGCGGTGGGCGGCCATCTCAGCGAACTGCTCCCCGCGGTGGCCGACCGGGAAGGCCCCGACCGGTTCCGCCGCGAGGTCGTCCCGGCGTTGCACTTGACGGCCAGTGGTGGCCTGGTCGTCGGACTGCGCGACGGCGCCCCGATGCAGGTGATGCTGGCGCTCCGCCGGCAGCCGGCCTTTCGCGGCCGGCCGACCGCGCTGGGGTCTCAACTGACGACCCTGCTGCCCGACAAGCCGACGGAGCAGGCCCGCGAAGCGATGGAGCGATTGGTCTCGTCGGGGATCGTGGAGCGGTGGCACGTGGTCATCTGCCGGACGGGCGGCCAGTGGCTGGCGGTGGCCCAAGGGCTGGATGAAATCAAATCGTTGATCGGATCCAACGTGGCCTGCCCGCATTGCGGCGTGCGCATGGGTGAGGAGATCCAGGAGGTCGCCTACCGGTTGACCGAGGCGGCGGATGCCCAATTCGCGGATAACCGCCCGCTCTGCGAGTTGCTGGACGCTGCCCTGCGGCGGGCCGGCGCGGAGGCGGTCGTCATCGATCCAGGGCGCGGAGCCGTCGACGGCGCCGCACTCTATCACGGCACGGTCCTGGTCTTCCGCGCCAGGTCTGGTGCGCCGTCTGCGGAGGAGGCGGCGCAACTGCTGGAGCAGTCGCGCCACGTGGAGCAGCAAGGGTGGCGCGTGGTCTCCATGCTGGTCTGTGATCAGCCGGCGCCCGCGGATCTCCGCCAGAGCGGAGTTTTTGTCGTTGACAACGTCAGCCGGCTGGACGCGGCGCTGGAGGAGATCTTGAGCAAAGTGCGAGAGCAGCAGACGTCGGCACTGCTGCCCCCGGTGTTGCGCCCGCTGGCCATCTCCGTCGCCGATCTGCTACCCCCAGAATAACTGCGTGAATCGTGATTCGTGAATCGTGATTCGCAGGAGCACCCCCGTTCTATGCTCCCGGAAATCAGCGATTAGTTTCGTACATGCCTGGCTCGAATCACGAATCACGAGTCACTAATCACGCCTGACCGCAGGAGTTCGCTGTCCGCGGGTCGTAGGTGTGTCTCGCGCCATTTCCGCGGAGGCCTCGCGTGAGCCGACCCAGAGTCTACGTGACCCGCCGGCTGCCACAGCCGGCACTGGATATCATCCGTCCTATCGCAGACTTCACGCTTTGGGATCGTGAGGACGTCCCGCCCTCACGCCAGGTGCTCCTCCGTGAAGTCACACAGGTCGATGGTCTGCTCTCCCTCCTCACCGACCGCATCGATGGGGAGGTCATGGACGCCGCGCCGCGGCTGCGGGTCGTCAGCAACTTTGCCGTGGGGTTCGATAACATCGACATCCCCGCGGCCACGCAGCGCCGCATCGTGGTCACCAACACGCCGGAGGTGCTGACGGAGACGGTCGCCGACTTTGCGTTCTGCCTGATGCTCGCCGCGGCCCGGCGGCTGGTAGAGGGAGATCGGTACGCCCGGGACGGGAAATGGAAGACCTGGGAGCCGCTGCTCCTGGCGGGCCAGGATATGTACCGGGCCACGCTGGGGCTCATTGGGTTGGGGCGCATCGGCTCCGCGGTTGCCCGCCGCGCAAAAGGATTCGAGATGCGTGTGATGTACTATGACCCGTTCCGCCGGGAAGACCTGGAGCAGAGCCTGCAGATTGAGTACCGGCCGTTCACTGATGTGCTGCGCCAGGCGGACTTCATCAGCGTGCACGTCCCGCTCTCAGAACAGACGCGCCACCTGATCAGACGCGACCAGTTTTCGATGATGAAGCCGACGGCGGTCTTCGTCAACACCTCCCGCGGGCCGGTGGTGGATCAGCAGGCGCTGGCCGAGGCCCTGGCCGCCCGCCGCATCTTTGCCGCCGGTATCGATGTCTTCGAGCGAGAACCAGTGCCGACGGACGACCCTCTGCTGGCCCAGGGGAACGCCATCGTCGCCCCTCACATTGCCAGCGCAAGCATACCCACCCGCATCCGGATGGCGACGCTGGCCGCTGAGAATCTGGTCGCGGTGCTGCAAGGGAAGCGCCCGCCGAACCCGGTCAACCCGGAAGTGCTAAAAGGCTGATTGTGAATTGTAAATTGTGAATTGTGGGTTGATAACGGAGACTACGCAGTTCAATTTACAATCCACAATTTCTCCTTTTATTGTCGTAATCGTGGGTCGAGCGCATCGCGCAGGCCGTCGCCCAGCAGGTTGCAGCCGACCACAGTCAGCAGGATGGCAATTCCTGGGAAGGTCGCGGCCCACGGGGCGTCGCGGAGGTACTCGCGCGTATTCGTGAGCATGGCGCCCCACTCCGGCGTCGGGGCCTGGGCGCCTAGCCCCAGGAACGACAGACCCGCCGCCTCCAGGACTGCCGAGCCCACCCCGAGCGTGGTCTGCACGATGACCGGCGCCAGGGTGTTGGGCAGGATGTGCCGGCCGATGATGCGCACCTGGCTGGCGCCCAGCGCCCGGGCCGCCTCCACGTAGTCCTCCTGCCGGGCGCGGAGCACAGAACCGCGCACAATGCGGGCGAAGATCGGAATGTTGATCACGCCGATCGCCAGCATCGCGTTGTTGAGCCCCGGCCCGCGGATGCCGACGATGAAGATCGCCAGGAGCGTGGCCGGAAACGCCAGCATCACGTCCATCAGGCGCATCGTGACGCTTTCGGCCCATCCACTGTAGTACCCCCCCACCAGCCCCAAGAGTGTGCCGATGGCCAGGGCGATGCTGACGGATACAATGCCTACGGTCAGTGAGGTCCGCCCGCCGTAGATGATCCGGCTGAGTAGATCGCGACCGAGGTCGTCGGTGCCCAGCCAGTGCAGACGCGAAGGGGACAGCAGGCGTCCGCTGAGGTCCTGCGTGATCGGATCCGGCAGGTTCAGCAAGGGCGCTCCCGCGGCGAGCACCGCGAAGACGCCCACCACCGCCATCCCGAGCACGGCCCAGCGGTTCCGTCGCAGCCGGCGCCATGCGTCCGTGTAATAACCGCTGGGAGCTCGGGCCGCCGGGACGGATGGGATGGCCAGGGCCTGTTCATCCATAGCGGATGCGAGGGTCGAGATACGCGTACGACAGATCCACCAGCAAGTTGATCAACACGAAGAGGATGGCGATGACCAGCACGGCGCCCTGCACGATCGGGTAGTCGCGCGCGAAAATGGAGTCCACGACCAGCCGGCCCACGCCCGGCCATGCAAAAATTGTCTCGGTGAGGATCGCCCCGCCCAGCAGACTCCCGACGTTCAATCCGATGACGGTTACGACGGGGATGAATGCGTTTTTGAGCGCATGACGGGACACGACCCGTTGCTCGGCCACGCCCTTCGCGCGCGCCGTGCGCACGTAATCCTGCCGCAGGACTTCCAGCAGGCTGCTGCGGGTCATCCTGGCAATGATCGCCAGCGGCACACTGGAGAGCGTCACCGCTGGGAGGACCAGGTGGCGCAGGGCATTTCCCAGGGCGGCCCAGTTCCCGGAGAGGATCGAGTCCAACAGGTAGAGATTTGTGACGCGGGTCAGTTCAAGCGTATAGTCGAGCCGGCCGGAGATAGGGAACCACCCCAGGTACCAGGCGAAGAGCAGAATCAGCATGATCCCCAGCCAGAAGATCGGCATGGAGAACCCAAACAGCGCCACGAACATGCTCAGCCCATCGAACCACGAGTGCTGCCGCGTGGCGGCCACCACACCCGTCAGTACGCCCACCACGGATGCAATGAGCATGGCCCCCAGAGTGAGTTCGATAGTTGCAGGGAAGCGCTTAGCGAGCAGCACCGTGACGCGTTCGCTGTTCTGAATCGATCGGCCCAGGTCCCCTTGCAGCACCCGCCCCAGATACTTCACGAATTGCACCGGGAGGGGGTCGTTCAACTGCAGTTCCGCCCGGACCTTCTCCACGGCTGCCGGAGTGGCATGCTCGCCCAGCGCGATCAATACAGGATCGCCGGGGGTGAGGTGGGAGATGGCAAACACAACCAGGAGGACCCCGAAGAACACGGGGAGGATCTCAATCAGTCGGCGCCCGACGTACCAGCCCATCGCGCTCCCATGCTAGCACGTCGAGAGACCGGGGGACGATGCATCGTCCCCCGGTCTCTCACACTGCGGAGATGATGCTACTTGATCCAGACGCGGTGGAGCCACCAGATCTGCAACGGATGCAGGAGGAAGTTCTCCACCTGATTGCGGTAGGCTCCGACTCGGGCGGCATGCACGAGGGGCACCCACGGCGCGTCGCGGTGGATCAATTCCTGCGCCTGCATGTAGAGTTTGACCCGCGCAGCCTGATCGCTCGCCTGCTGAGCATCGATGAGGAGACGGTGGACCGAGTCGCTCTTGTAGAAGGCAACGTTGGACGCTTTGCCTATTTGTGCATTGTCCTTGTCCAGCAGCACATACAGGAAGTTGTCCGGATCGCCGTTGTCCCCGATCCATCCGAGGATCGCCATCGGGTGTTCTGCGCTGCGTGTCTTCTGGAGATAGGTGCCCCACTCATAGGTCACCAGCTTGGCGCGGATCCCGCCCTGGGCGAGCTGCTGCTGCAGCGCTTCGGCGATCTTCTGCGGCTGCGTCAGATAGGGACGGGCGCGGTTCGGCCACCACAGTTCGGTATCGAGGCCGTTGGGGAATCCCGCCTCGGCGAGTAGTTTCTTGGCCGCGTCAGTATCGTACGCATAGTCCTGCACGCTGTCCGCGTAGCCCCAGATGGTGGGTGGCATCGGGTTCTTGGCCGGCTGCCCGACTCCGCCGTAGAAGGCCTGGACGAGCGCAGCCTTGTTCACCGCATGGCTGACGGCCTGGCGAACCCGCCGGTCGTTGAATGGAGGATTCTGCGTGTTCATGGCAATATAGCCGGTGTTGAGGCCCGGGCCGGCGAAGAGGACGAGGTCCTTGTTGTTGCGGATCCGGTCGTAATCCGGGGGGTTGACCTGATCCATCATCTGGACCGTGCCACGTTCCATCTCCAGCAGCCGCACGGTGTTGTCAGGGATCCCGCGGATGATCAGCCGGTCGATGCACGGGCGGCCGGCCCAATAGTCCTTGTTGGCCTCGTAGGTGGCGTGGTCTTTCTCCACCCATTCCACGAACTTGAATGGTCCGGTCCCCACCGGATTCTTGAAGAAATCCTTCCCGTATTTCTGGATAGCCGTGGGGCTGGCGATGCCCGTCGAGAACATCGCCATGTTGGTCAGAAACGGCGCAAAGCGCGCGCTCAGCGTAAACCGCACGGTCATCGGGTCCACGACATCGACGCTCTTCACGTTTTGGAATGTGAACTCGGCGTATTCGAAGGTCCCGGTATGGTACGGGTTCTTCGCGTCGACCTGCCGGTCGTAGTTGAACTTCACCGCCTCGGCATTGAACGGAGTGCCGTCGTGGAATCTTACTCCGCTGCGCAGTTTGAACGTCCAGACGAGTCCGTCAGGTGACACGGTCCACGACTCGGCGAGCGACGGTTCCACCGCCGTGGAGTCCATCTTGAAACGCACCAACGTATCAAAGACATTGGACGTATTGTTGACCGAGAACCCGTCGACGGCATCGTGTGGATCCAGCGTGACCGCATCCTGGGCCTGCGCAAAGACTAACGTGCCGCCTACCCGGCCACACGCCTTGGTGTCCCAGGAAGACATCGGCGCCCCGACCGAGGACATCGGAGCCAGCAACAGCCCGACGGCCAGGACGGCGACAGGTATCGCCAGGCGTCTTGCGCGATAGTTCAAGCGTATCCCTCCCCTCGAGTCTGGTAGCGGTGCCTGAGGTATTTCGGGGGACCCGCAGAGCATCCCTTTCGACCGCTCTTCCAGGTGTGGGCGGAGGAGTACCCTCCCGGCCGGAGAAACACTCCCGATGTTCCCACAGGCTTCCAGGGAGGTGGATTGGAATGGTTAGACGGAGATGGCTGGTTGCGACCATGCTGGTGGTCGTCGCGCTCATTGCGGTTGGCTGCCAGCGTCCCCAGGCCCAGCAGCCGGCAGCCCCGGCCAAGCCGGCTTCGCAGGTGCCGGACCTGGGCGGGCAGACGGTGCGCGTGGCCACCGACGCCACATATCCGCCGTTTGAGATGCTCGATAAGGACAAGAACATCGTTGGCTACGACATCGACCTGATCAACAACATCTGCCAGCTGGCAAACTGCAAGCTGGATATCAAGAGCACGGCCTGGGACGGGATATTCCCTGCGCTGCAGAAAGGCGACTACGACACGGTGATCTCGGGCGTCACCATCACTGCCGAGCGGGCCAAGACGATGGACTTCAGCGAGGCGTATATGGATGTTGGGCAAGTCGTCTTGGTGCGTGCGGACGAGACCCGGATCAACGGCGTGGACGACCTGGCCGACAAGAGCGTGGCGGTGCAGCGCGGGACGACCAATGCCGAGGCCGCCACGAATTTCCAGAAACAAAAGAAGGTCAAGACGGTCAAGCAATTCCCGACGTTCGATCTCGCCGTGAAGGCGCTGCTGAACAAGGATGTCGACGCGGTAATCATCGACAACACGGCCGCCTCAGGCTATATGGGAACCAACCCCGATAAGCTGAAGGTTGCGGGGGAGAAGTTCACGAGCGAGGGCCTGGGCATCGTGGTGCGCAAGGGCGATACTAAGCTGCAGTCGGCATTTAACGCGGCGCTGAAAGAGCTGAAGGACAACGGGATCCTGGAAAACCTCTACCAGAAGTGGTTCGTGGAGTGGAAACCCTCTTGAGATGAGCACCGGACCGACGTGCTGAAGGGGTGGGGGAGGCGCAATGCCTCCCCCGCTGCGCACGTGCCCCCCGCAGCATGAGCTCCCCTCCTGGTGGCGCGCCTGCCGAGAATGCGCCCCCACTTCCGGGTCAGGGGCGGCTGATGTCGTTGACTGCGCTGGAGCGAGCACCCTGGTGGGTGCTCGCGCTGCTCGTGGGCGGATTGTTTGCCCTGGTGGGCATCCTCCGCTCGCCGGTTTACGTCGAGACGTACAAATTCCTCGCGCCGGCGATCCTCATCACGATTGAGCTCGCCGTATCGGCCTACGCCCTGGCCATGGTCCTGGGTCTCATTGCCGCGTTTGGCCAGCTGTCCCGTAATCCCATCTTCTATACGCCGGCGCGCTTGTACGTGGAGGTCATCCGTGGCGTCCCGCTGTTGGTGCAGCTCATCTACATTGCCTTTGTCCTCACGCCGGTCTTGGCCGACCTCACAGGCGCCCGCTGGCTGCGCAACGATATCGTTCGCGCCACGATGGGGTTGGGGATTGGATACGGTGCCTACCTGGCCGAGATCTACCGGGCCGGGATCGAGTCGATTCCGCGGGGCCAGCGCGAGGCGGCGCGGTCATTGGGCATGTCGTCATGGCAGTCGATGCGTCACATCATCCTGCCCCAGGCCATTCGCGTCATCCTGCCGCCCCTGGGCAACGACTTCGTCGCCATGCTGAAAGACTCGTCGCTGGCCTCAGTGATCTCCGTGCAGGAACTGACCTACTCCGGCAGCCTGTTGAACGCACGGACGTTTCGTTCGTTTGAGACCTACAACGTGGTGGCGCTGCTGTACCTCTGCATGACGCTCCTGGGCTCGCTGGGCGTCCGCACATTGGAGCGCTGGACGTCGAAGGGCTATAAACACTGACGGGAACGCGGGAACGGGGGAACGCGGGAACGCGATGCTTCCCAGTCGTCATTGCGAGGCGCGACGCGCCGAAGCAATCTCTCGCGCCGATCTGCTTCGCTATTCACTGTTCACTCACTCAGTTATAATGTGTGGCGCGGGCGGTTAGCTCAGGTGGCTAGAGCGCATCCTTGACATGATGGACCCCACTCAGAAACACAGGCAGGGAGCCTGGATTGTGGGCGACTCTGCTAATCAGATGCGAACAGAGGGGGGCGGGAACGATGACAGGTGAGCACGGGTTCTACCAGCGCAGGTTGAAGGTTACGCGCAGGAGTCGGCCCACGGCTAGAAAAGCCATGCTCCGGCGCGTTGAGAAGATGCGGGCGGCGTTTGACGCTGACCCGAAGAATTTCCACGCCAGGGAGGCATATCTAGACGCCATTCGAGCCTGGGGGCGATTCGAGACAGGCCGTTAACGGGAATGCTAACGGGAACGGGGCGTTTGACAGGCCCCCCTAAACGCGAGAGAATGCGCCCCAGGAGCGGCCCGAGGGCGGTTAGCTCAGGTGGCTAGAGCGCATCCTTGACATGGATGAGGTCGCAGGTTCAAGTCCTGCACCGCCCACCAATGCAGCGAGGCCCTTCGTGGTTTGAGGGGCCTCGCTGCATTGGTGGGTTCTGGAGAATGAACCTGCGACCTGAGGGGGGATGTGGGGGGACGTCAGTCCCCCCGGGTGGTAAGGGGAGGAATCGGAGGGGCTTAGCCACTCCGAGGAGGGAGCCGCGACGTCAAATTCCTTTCGGGGCCCCGACTGCTATAGGCAGACGGGGGTCGCGGCGACCGACGGTCGGAGGTTCAAGTCCTGCACCGCCCACCAGCGTGGCAAGGTCCTCGGTAGTTGTTGTTGGGGATCTTGCCACGCTGGTGTGTAGTTGGTGGATGAACCTGCGACCTGAGGGGGGATGCGTGTAGCGATGATTCGAGGCTTGTGCTCAGATGGGGTGGGACTCTGGATGGCAGGTGGAATGATTAAGAGTCATGAATATGTCATATTGACAATATGATGATATAATTACTCTCCCCTAACCATTCTCCTTTCGGACAGTTTATGTGAAGAAGATTCGCTCCCACTGAAGAGGGCAGGCTCAATGGTAGTTCAGGCCCCTGTTTCACGGACCTCTCCGTTGCCACTCTACTATCAACTGCAGGAGGTGCTGCGCTCTGGAATAGCCCGGGGGGAGTGGCACCAAGGTCAAAGGATCCCCACTGAAACCGAGCTCTGTGCCCGGTACCGCGTAAGCAGAATCACAGTTCGCCAAGCAGTTACCGCGCTGGTCAACGAGGGCTTGCTGTATCGTTCGCGTGGTCGGGGGACCTACGTCGCAGTTCCGAGAGTGTCCCATGTTGTTTCAGAACTGGTCTCGTTCACCGAGGAAATGACGCAGCGTGGACTAGTAGCCACGTCGCGTTTGCTCGAGGTCCAGGTTGAAGAACCATCCGAGCGGTTCCGCGAACCCCTAGGGCTTGGGGATGGAGAGAAGGTTATCCGGATTAAGCGTCTGCGCCTTGGAGATGGCGAGCCTATGGCGCTGCAAACGGCCTATCTTTCACATGACCGCTTTCGAAATCTCGAAGCCCAACTACGGGAAGACTCTTCACTCTATCGAGTTCTGGAGGAGAAATTCGGCGTCAGACTTACCCGTGCCTACGAGGTCTACAGACCCATCATCCTAGGCCGACAGCTAGCGGACCTCCTAAACGTCCCGCCGAAGTCGGCGGCCTTCGATGTTGAGCGAACAACATTCGACATCGAAAATCGCCCAATCGAGTTTGTGGTTTCAATTCTTCGTGGAGACCGTTTGCAGCTGACACTCGAACTCGTCAGGAAATGAGCGACAGCCTAACGTTTGAGATGAGGGGAGGTGCTACAAAGACGAGCTAGTCTGGCAGCGATCTGATTGGCCCTGTATCGATACCTCGGAAGTGAGGTGGAGTAGATGCAAAGGCAGTTCCTCGTTGTAGTCTTGGTGTTGAGTCTCGTGGCGGCCACTTCGACTGCCGTCTTAAGTCCTCCCGCCCAGGCGCAAGCGGTCACGGTTCGGATGGTATGGCAGGGCGAAGCGAATGAAATCAAGCTCTATGAGGGGCTTGCTGCCAAGTTCGAACAGGCCCATCCCAACATCAAAATCAAGCTCGAGACCGTTGTTGCCTCTTCTGACCCTGAGTACTTCCAGAAGGTCCTGGTAATCGCGGCAAGTGGCGATTATCCAGACATCATCTATGGCCATTACTCTTGGTTTCCTGTGGCTTTGGAGAAGAAGTTTTTGATGGAACTGGACCCATTCATCGCAAAAGCTGGCATTTCCAAGAGCACATTCTTCCCGACGGCCGTCGAGCAATTTTCTGCAAACGGCAAGCTATACGCGGTACCTCGCGAAACATCGGCCATAGCCCTCTACTACAATGAGGACCTGTTTAAGCAGGCGGGTCTCAAATCCCCCAACGACTATTTCGCAGAAGGAAAGTGGACCTGGGATACCTACCTGGAGTTGGCGAAGAAACTGACGACAGATAGAGGCGGCCGCACCGCCGATCAGACAGGGTTCGATCCCAACAGCATCGTGCAATGGGGGACAATTGCTCCGGTCAATATGCCGTATGGGCTGTTCCCGGTAGTCTACAGTTACGGTGGAGACATCCTGGACAAGACCAATACAGCATGCCGCTTGAATCAGCCTGCCGGAGTTCAAGCGATTGCGTTCCTCCGCGACCTCGTCTTGAAGTACAGGGTTGCCGTCCTGCCGGCGCAGGCGGCTCAAACAAACCTCTTTGCCAATGGAAAAGTTGGCATGATGGCAGGAGGATACTGGGAGATTGTCGTTACTGGCAGCGCGATCAAGACATTTTCGTGGGATGTGGCTCCACTTCCAAAGGGTAAGATCCAATCTACGCGCGTCGCCACGGGTGCGTACGCCATCCCAGCTCAGGCTAAGCATCCGAGTGAAGCCTGGGAGGTGATCCGCTTCCTCTCGCAGAGGGATAACACGATGGGTTTGGCGCGTCTCGGGTTGATCATCCCGGCGCTTCGTGAAGCCGCGCTGTCACCGGAATTTCTTGCGCCCGGCAAGACACCGCTGCACCGCAAAGTATTCGTAGATGCGCTTTCCTATGGGCGGCTCGATCCACGGACGCCCCGTTGGGCAGAAATGGTAAACACAATTGGCAGCGAGATGGATCTCGTGTGGGCTGGTCAGAAGGCGCCAGAGGTGGCTGCGAAAGATGCTTGCGATAAGGTCAACGCTGCCATTAAGTAATCAACTTCGCGGGGAGGCGCTGAACGCCTCCCCGCGACGTGTCTATTTCGAACGGCTCGCGATCGCGGCTAATCGATGAGGCCCCGGGCCAAACGCGAGGCTTGGATGGGCCTTCTGTTAATCTCGCCCTGGCTTGTCGGGTTTCTCGCGTTTACAGCGGGCCCAATGGTGGTTTCTTTCCTTTTGAGCCTGGCCAAATGGGATATCCTGAGTCCGCCAACTTTCGTAGGACTTTCTAACTTCCAACAAATCTTGTACGATCCACTCTTTTCGAAGGCTGTCTACAACACGCTTGTCTACACGGTCGTCAATGTTCCGCTATCACTTACTGGATCCCTAAGCCTTGCTTTGATTCTCAACAGGCGTGTACCAGGTGTGTCGGTGTTCCGCACGTTGTTCTACCTGCCTGAGCTAACTCCAGTAGTGGCCGCATCTCTCATCTGGGCCTGGATCTTGAATACGCATTTCGGCATCGTGAACTACTTCTTGTCTAAGCTGAGTCTGCCACCGGTTCCTTGGTTGGAAAGCACGAAATGGGCGCTCGCGTCACTTATCCTCATTAACCTGTGGACAGTGGGCGGCAGTCGCATGTTGATCTTTCTGGCTGGCCTACAGGGTGTTCCAGAGGAGCTGTACGAGGCCGCCGCACTTGACGGAGCCTCGGCCTGGATACGGCTTTTGCATGTCACATTGCCCATGATTTCGCCGGTGATCTTCTTCAATTTTCTCCTCGGCATCATCGGGTCATTTCAGGTGTTTACGCCAGCGTATGTCATCACCAATGGTGGCCCGGCGGACTCGACTCTCGTCTACGTGCTCTATGTGTATCGCAATGCGTTTCAATATTTTCGGATGGGCTACGCGTCGGCGATGGCCTGGGTGATGCTGCTTGTTCTGTTGGGTTTTGCCTGGATGCAACTTCGCCTCATGCAGCGGTGGGTCTACTATGAGGGGGAGGTAAGAACGTAAGTGCCTGAAGCAGCGGTGATCCTCTCTTCTAGGAGCGGTGTACAGTACCGGCGCATCGCAGCCGGACGACGCCTGTCCTCTGGCTTGCGCTATCTGGTGCTTCTGGTGGGTGCCGCCGTGTTTCTATTGCCAATTCTGTGGGCTCTGTCGACCTCTCTGAAAATTCCGAGCCAAGTGTTCGAGTTTCCACCACGCTGGATTCCTCGGCCATTTGTCTGGGAGAACTACGTGCTGGCCTGGACGGGGACAGTTCCATTCAACCTGTTCTTCCGCAACACGCTTATTATCACACTCATCCCTGCTCTAGGCACAGTGTTTTCGTGCTCCCTCGTCGCCTATGGCTTCGCGCTCTTCCGCTTTCCGCTTCGAGATCGGTTGTTCTTGCTGGTCTTGGCAACGATGATGATCCCGTTCCAAGTCACCGTCATTCCGACTTACATCATCTTTCGTTACCTGGGCTGGCTGGATACGTACAAACCGTTCATCGTGCCGTCGCTGTTGGCGGACAGTGCATTCAGCATTTTCCTGCTGCGTCAGTTCTTTTTGACAATCCCGAGCGAGCTTCGCGATGCGGCGACGATCGACGGCGCCGGGGCGATGACCTTTTACTGGCGGGTGCTAATGCCCCTCTCTAAGCCGGCCGTAACGACGGTGGCAGTAATTTCGCTCATGAACCGTTGGAACGATTTCATGGGTCCGCTCGTGTACTTGAGCTCCATCCCCAAGTTTCCCGTCTCACTGGGGCTGAATTTCTTCAAAACATTCTATGGCGGAGGCAGTGGCGGGGGAGGGGTCGCTCACCTGGAGTTGCTGATGGGAGCGGCTGTGTTAGTGTTGACCCCCCTTGTTGTCGTTTTCTTGGTCGCGCAGCGTGCATACATCAAGGGTGTGATTACGAGCGGGTTGAGAGGCTAGGTACTGCGCCGGGGGGCTATTTAATGGGAGAGCTTATGGAGTTTCCTCGCGTGGTGGCTTTTGGAGCCCACGCTTTTGATGTCGAGGTCACGGCCGGCGGCCTGCTTGCGAAGTTGGGCCGCCAAGGGAGCCACATCACAATCGTGCATATGACCCTGGGTGAAAGCGGACATCGCGCTCCTGGGCAAACCAGTACCTACGCTAGCCAAAAACGGGAAGAAGCCAAGCGGTCGGCGGCTTTGTTGGGTGCGGGGGTTCGTGTGCTGGAATATCCAGATGCGCGCCTGCCGAATGACGATGATGCAAAGCTCGCAGTTTGCGATCTGATCAGAGAAATGCGTCCCGATCTAGTGCTTACGCACTGGGAGGGAAGTTGGCACAAAGACCATCGCAACGCGCATGAGCTCGTTATGGACGGCCTGTTCTTTGCTGGCCTTCCAAGTCTTGAGCGCGAGCGCCCTGCATGTGGTGTGCGAGCCGTTCTGTATCCAGAAAACTGGGAAGATCCGGTTGGGTTCGTCCCGCGGCATTACGAAGACATCACAGATGTTTACCAGCAATGGCTTGAGGCCATCGATGTATACGCGATCTCCCGTGGTGGATTCGCCGGGTTCCCGTATCGAGACTATTACACCTCGCTGGTGAGAGTCAGGGGATGTGAGATCGGTGTTCGATATGCTCAGGCATTCATGACCGCCGAACCGGCACGCCTCCAGCTTATCAATAACTTCATTGGACGATAGCGAGGAATGAATGCGGTGAGGCGTGTGTCTTCGCGTGGACGTCTGATGATGGCGGTTGACCTTGGGGGGACGAAGATTCTCGCGGGTCTTATTAGTGTGGATGGCCGTCTGGTGCGTGAACTCCGACGGCCAGTCGACGCGTGGAATCGAAGTGCTCTGCTCACGCAGCTAGTCAGCGTGGTCCGGGAGATTCAAGATCACGTGCCAGCAAGAGGCAGACTGGAAGGCGTCGGTGTCGCGGTGCCTGGCGCTGTCCGGCCAGATGGCACAGTCTGGGCCCCCAACCTGAAGGAATGGAGGCGAGTGGCGCTTGCTGATCATCTCACCAAGTACACGGGGCTTCGGGCTGTTGTGGAGAATGATCGGCTCACGTCGCTGTTAGGCGAGCAGTGGTGTGGAGCTGCGCGGGGTGTAGGTTCCGCAGTCTTCATCACGATTGGGACAGGTCTCGGCGCTGGGTTCATGCTGGATCGTCACAGCTTTACCGGAACGCATGGCGTGGCGGGATCGATAGGCTGGTGGGTCCTGGGGAAGGATCGAACCTCTGCCAGGAGCGCTGAGATTGGAATGCTTGAGGCGGCTGTCGCGGGGCCGGCGATTCTAAGGCGAATGAGGCGCGCGGGAATTTCAGGCTCGAGTGCGCGTGAGTTGGTCACAGCCGCTCGCCGCGGCGATTGGCGGGCAAGGGCGATCCTTAAGGATGTCGGGGAATTGGTAGGTCTTGCAGTTGCGAACTTGGTGAGCTTGTTTGATCCGGAGATTGTCGTTCTGGGAGGGGGTGTCGCTCAGGCAGGCCGCTTCTTGCTTGATCCGATCCGGACCGCGGTGCGTAGCCATGCCCAACCACTCGCGAGATCCGTGCGCATCTGTCGTAGCGCCCTTGGCACCCGGGCTAGCCTTTTTGGGGCGGCTGCGTTGGTAAATCCTGATTTGAAGGTGTAGTTACGTGTTTCGTTTGGGAGGAGATGCATGCACACGTTTCTTGAGAGAATCGCAGAAGTTTTGCGACTGATCGATGAAACTCAAAAAGAAGCAATAGCCCGGGCGGCGGGTCGCATCGCCGCATCTATCAAGGCTGGCCGGGTAGTTTATCTCTTTGGCAGTGGTCACTCGATTCTTCCCGTAATGGATATCTTCCCGCGTTATGGCTCATTCCCAGGGTTCGTACCCATAATCGATCCGCGTCTTCTTTGGTACGGTGCTGTGGGTCCCGGTGGCGCCCGGGGGCTCTTGTGGCTTGAGCGTCGTGAAGGTTACGTGGAAGGTCTTCTGGCTGACTTTCACTTGGTTGCTCAGGACACAATGCTGATTTTCTCGCATGGCGGGTTAAACGCCGCGCCGGTGGAAGTGGCGGTTCACAGTAAAGCTCGCGGTCTCTACGTCATTGCGGTTACGAGTGCTGCGAACTACCGGACGGCCGAAGCCACTCATTCGTCCGGCCGGAAACTTGGCGACATCGCCGATGTCGTGATTGACAATTGTGTCCCTCCTGAGGATGCGCTCGTCGCTGTAGATGGGTGGCCATACACGGTCGCTGCCGGCTCGACGGTTGCCGCGGTTGCTATCGCAATGACGCTTCTGAGTGAGGTCGCGCGTCGACTAGCAGCGGAAGGGGTCAGGTTGCCGGTTTTTGTATCGCCGAATAGAGCGCCCGAACCCGGACATAACGAGAGCGTCTTCCAGGCGCACAGAGAACTGCTGCGCAAGCTGTAGTCTGAAAGGATCGCGGCTCCCGCAGTGCCGTCAAAGCGAAACCGGTCGCCCGGGGCCGTGAAGGTGTGGAGGATGCACGATCAACACTTGACACCGGAGGCGGGAGATGGGGGCGGAATCTCGAGGGCGCATAGCTGGAAAGGTTGCCCTGATAACAGGAGCGGCATCGGGCATTGGCAAAGCGGCCGCAGAGTTGTTTGCGAGGGAAGGCGCAAAAGTGGCCGTGGTCGACATTGATGAGCGGGGGGCGGACGAAGTCGCGCAATCGATTAGGGCTTCCGGAGGAGAAGCCATCTTTGCCCACGCCGATGTCGCCAACGCTCGGGATGTTAGCCAGATGGTCGAGGTGGTCGTTGCAGCGTTTGGGAGGATAGACATCTTGTATAACAACGCGGGGATCGCGAGATTGGGCAGCGTCGAGGAAGTCACTGAAGAAGATTGGGATTTGGTAATAGGCGTTAACTTGAAGGGTGTATTCCTCTGCTCAAAGTACGCAATTCCTCATATGAAGGCAGGTGGAGGGGGAAGTATCATCAATGCAGGCTCATCAGTGAGTTTTGTGGGCAGTCCTCATTCTGCTCCCTATTGTGCCTCGAAGGGCGGTCTACTGCTCCTTACCAAGCAGATGGCTCTTGACTACGCTGCGCACAACATTCGGGTAAACGCGATCTGCCCAGGTGTGGTAGATACCCCGTTCGCTGCTCAAGTCGTTAGTGCTTCGCCCGACCCGGTGCAGGCGAGGCGAAATTCCGAGCGAGCCCGTCCACTGGGCCGATGGGGCAAGCCCGAAGAGGTTGCGCGGGCTGCGTTGTTCCTTGCCTCTGACGAATCGTCGTTGGCAACGGGTTCAGCCCTTGTCATCGACGGAGGGTATACAGCGCAATAGGGAATGACGACTGAAGATCATTGAGAAATAGACACGCGATCCGTCAGACGCAGGTGCGATCGCGGCTGAAATACTTCGATCAGAACACGGCTGGCCGATCAGCCTGGCGGCTCGTCTCGGAAGATCCCGATCGCCGGGTACGTACACCTTCACCAGGGTTCAGTAAGAAGTCAGGGCGTGAGTGCACTCAGCTTTAGGGTCCCTGTCGTCGGCGGAGTACGAACAGAAGGTGAGAGGGGTAAAGCGGGGTACCCTAATGACTAATCGCCCTGACATGATCGGTTAGAGTGACCGCGCAAAGGGGGGGCCCGTGAGTATCGACTTTCTGGTCACGTCGCTTATCGTTATCATTTCACCGGGAACCGGCGTTCTCTATACGATGGCAGCCGGTCTCTCGCGGGGATCCCGCGCAAGC
>Ga0209266_1000672_pt1 | contig 25329 bp, 17 predicted proteins | sample GraSoiAngelo_132_FD_185889 | JGI IMG/M metagenome (GOLD analysis project Ga0209266, IMG submission 185889) | Grasslands soil microbial communities from the Angelo Coastal Reserve, California, USA - 14_0929_02_40cm (SPAdes) (version 2) | ecosystem: Environmental > Terrestrial > Soil > Grasslands ...
GACGGGTTGTTCGCCACGCCAGCACTCTGACCGGCAGGTCCGTGAAAATGCAGATTGAGACCAGTCGGGCCAGAAGCGGGCGTTACGTCTACTTGGTTTGCCATTTTTGGAAATTCCTTTTAGAGATGACTTCTCAGGTGGGCCGCAAAATGCGCGGGACACGAATACTCATAGCGGCTTGACTTATTTGCGCGGCGGCGGCTGGTGCGTTTCTCTCGCTGCACATCAATGCTCACTCGTACCCCATTTTCGTTGATCCGGCATTCATCCAAATTGCCACCTAAGGCAGCTTTCGCAGTCTGCTGGAGAAATAGGATCGGGCATCGCAGCCCGCAGGAGACTGGCGTTTACCTGCATGTATTGCCGGAGCGACCGCAAGCCGCGGTGCACACTCTGCCGATCAGTTTAGTGCCGGGATTAAAGTCCCCAAAATTGCCGACTGAAAATTCCCCACGAAATGGGTAGATGAGGACAGGCTAGGGGTCAATCGAGTTGGCGATGGTCGTTCTTAGGCCATGCTGGTGTGAGAATTCTCTGTGAAAAACTTGTAATCGGAGGCAGCTCATGAAATGGTCCTATTGGATAGAGGCTCTACATTCGCACCCACTGCGTTGCGCGTGGCTTTTCCCGGTCGAAGTTCAAAAAAAGACGGATTCAGATGATCGATGACACACTGGGGATCATCCCCAACGAGGTTCGCCAGGCTTAACCAATTGCAATGCGCCTATATCCCAAGACATAACAGCCCTCAGGTTTCTGGGCATGGCTAATTCAGGTCTTCCCTGGATTGTAAGCCCTCCGGGAAGACCCACAATGCGGGTGTGCCTTTTGACCAGGGGTGTTGTGCCTATGTCCTCGTTCGTCGGACAAAACGGGCATCGACCAAGAAGTTGCCCAGCCCGAAGGGCTAACTCCTGCCAATGTACCCGCGATCCCTTTTATTTTAGCCGATGGCCTCACGGGGACTTTCTGAAAAACCCTCGATCCTGACCAGACTGACGAAGGATGAAGGTCCTGAGCCGAGGAAGGAGTAGCTATGAACCGCGAAACGTTTCAAGTTGTCTTGGCACTCAGCAGGAAACTGCTCTTTCTCGTGGTTTTTGCTTCCAATAGCGATGGTTTTGCCCAAAGCATCCAAACCTTCGATGTGCCGAATGCAATCCAGACATCCCCTACCGGCATCAATGAAGAGGGTCAGATCACGGGCTGTTACCTGGATGCGAATGGCCAGCATGGCTTTGTGCGAGACCGAGATGGCCAAATGGTGACCTTCGATCCCGCTGGGTCAATCTACACCTTCCCCAAGTCGATCAATTCCGAAGGCCAGATCACAGGGGGCTATCAACTTCCGGACAAGTCTGTTCGCGGCTTCCTGCGGGAACGGGACGGGACGATCATAAGCTTTGATGCATTCGATGCATCTGTAAGCCCGCGATGCCCGAGTCCAAACGATACTGATCCAAACGATCTTTCACCCGGTACCTTAGCTATTAACTCCGCGGGTCAGATCACAGGCTGGTATGTCGACTCCAGTAGAATCGAGCACGGCTTTCTGCGCCAACCCGATGGAACTATCACCGCAATCGATGATGATCCTAGCGATCCAAATCATCCACACTTTTGCTCCGGCCTGCCTTGTTTCGCAGCCCTTCAACCCCAGGCCATCAACGCCACGGGGCAGATCACGGGGATTTACGGTTTAGCGATATACGACAACGTCATCGTATACGGATTTGTGCGGCAGCCGGACGGTACCATTATCAGATTTTTTGCCTCACCAGAGCCCCCATCGAGATTTGATCACACAGTCCCGCGATCCATCAACGCGGAAGGCCAAATCACTGGGAGTGTTAGCGTACCAAGCGGTCAATTTTTTTGGCATGGCTTTCTTCGGGAAGCTGACGGCACCATCACGCGGTTCGACCTCGGGAACGGAAGGAATACCTTTCCGGCAGCGATCAACGTGGCAGGCCAGATCACCGGATATTTTTACGATCCCTACCCCCACACAGTCCACGGCTTCATACGAGAGAACGATGGCACTGCCGTTACGTTCGACGCGCCTAATTCAACAGCTACGTACCCCACAGCGATAAACGATGTCGGCGACATCACGGGGTATTACCTCGACGCGAGCGGTAATAGTCATGGGTTTATACGCTATTCGTTAGACTCGACTCCACCGGTGACAACGGCGAGCCCTTCGCCCGGCCCCAACAGCAATGGCTGGAACAACACGGATGTCACCGTGACCCTGAGTTCCACGGACAACGAACCCGGTGGTACAGGCGTCAAGCAGATACAGTACGGGCTCACCGGCGCACAGCCCCTCGACGCGCAACGGTAGTGGGAACTACCGCCTCCGTGACGATCTCCGCCGAAGGTCTCACCACGCTGACCTACTTTGGTACGGATAATGCCGGAAACGTGGAGCAAGCCAAAACGCTCACGGTGCAGATTGACAAGACCCCGCTGGTCATCTCCGGCATGCCTGCGCCCGGCTGTGCGCTCTGGCCGCCAAACCACAAGCTGGTCGCGGTGACTACGGTAGCCGCGGCAGACGCGCTGTCCGGGGTTGTGCCAGGCTCGTTCCAGTTGACAGGAACGAGCAATGAGCCATCCGAACCGAATAACCCTGATGTCGTCATTGCGCCAAATAGTTCCGGCGGCTTTGCCGTCCAGCTACGGGCGGAGCGTTTGGGGTCAGGAACGGGCCGGACCTATACCCTGAATGCGACCGCTACAGATCTGGCAGGAAATACTGCGACCTCGACGGCTGTATGCGTCGTCCCCCCGGACCAGCAGAACCAGCAGCAACAGAACCATTAACGCCCCTACCAAACTTGGTCCGTTTCTGAGGAGGGATAAACTGACGGATATGGTGGTTGGTTTGGAGCAACTTTGGAGCAAGCCAAGGATGGCTCACAACTCGTAAGCGTAACCGTCGCAATGACTTAGAGTGAATTTGCGTTCCCTTAGAAGGCAGACGCTCTATCCAACTGGGCTACGGGCGGACGGTCGAATCTATTTTATCATCAAGCATATACGGCCGGCGGCTACTTGTTCAAAAACTTCGACTTGAGATCTCGGTGCCATCGGTGCAACCACAGGGATTTCGGATGGATCTTTGGGGAGATCGAAGCCAAATCCAACCACCTTGGCCTCGGCCAACCGCATGTCAATCTCCTCAAACAGAGTCGAAAATAACTACGCCTGTGCTTGGCTGGCTTGAGGATTCGGTAGTTCGATCTGATAGCCCAGATTTCGGAGTTGGCGAATCATTCTCCAGAGAGTAAATCTCTGACATGGTTTTGGGCTTGTGACCCATCCACAAAATGTTGATGTCCTCCTTGGCACCGCTTACAGAGCAGGCGGTGACACGACCCGCGAGCAACGAATGAGAATGCACCCTACGGATTCGCTGGGCGTGCGCTTACTTGATCGTGGTTGATTCTTCGATGTTTCGGAGGAGCTTATTTTCTTTCGCGGCTCGGCTGGGTGACGGAGGGATTCAGCCGGAATCGCGACAGAGCTTCTCCGAGATTTTGGATAAACGCTTCTGAAGTGTATAGATTCGCGTCGATCCGGGTGCTCCCCGCAGGCGCCGTTGGTTCGACCTCGTCCAATTGAAACTCATGTGCGACGTCTTCGACAATCCTCGCGCTGATCGGGCGTTCTTGTTCTACGTAAGCATTAATCAATGAATGCTCGCACAAGAGATTGATGACCCGCGGAATGCCCAGCGAATACAAATGAACCGTTTCAACGGCCTTCGGACTGAAAATCAACTCACCGCTTGCGCCCGCGATCCTCAGCCGTTCGGCGATGTAATCGTGGGTCTGTTCCCTACTAAGGGGACCGGTCTTGCAGCGCAGCATGATTCGCTGGCGGAGTTGGCGCAGTTGCGGCAGCTTTAGCTTCTCTTCGAGCTCCGGCTGTCCCGACAATACGATCTGCAGCAGCTTCTCCGTGGATGTCTCGAGGTTGGTGAGCATGCGAATTTCTTCGAGGACCGGATAGGTCAGGTTTTGTGCCTCGTCCACGATGAGCACGGTCGTTTCACTCGCGCGGTAACGGTCCAAAAGCCACTGATTGAGGTGCAACAGCTGCTGACTCTTGGACTTGGATTCACAGGGAATTCCGAACTCCGCCAGAATGAAATCGAACATTTGATTCGTATTCATCCGCGAATTAAAGAGAAACGCCGTTCTCACCCTCCGTTGATGGAGCCACTCGAGAAGCTGGTTTACCAACGTGGTTTTTCCCGTGCCCACTTCACCGGTGAGAGTGATAAAGCCTTTGCGATTCTGGACGCCATACATCAGGCCGCTCAGCGCCTCTTCGATCTCTTTGGTTAGAAAGAGGTAGCGGGGGTCGGGATTGACGTTGAACGGGTTGTCTTTCAGTTTGAAAAAGCTCTTGTACATGGTCTCTCGACTCTCATTATAACAGCGCTACGCTCATCGGGGAGAACTCGGGTTTCCCCGACAAGGCTTGTTTCCCTGCCACAAAAATCATGTGTCGCAAACCAGATTCAGCAGACCCTCAGTCCGTCTAGCGCAGTACGAGCGGGCGCGTATGCCATTGAAAGCTGAGGGAAATCTGATGTTGCAAATAGTTGGTGTTACATGTTCCCGCGGCACAAACGGGCAGACTTGTATTCTGCAAATAAGCCGTGTACCCGAGAGTAAAACTCGCCGTCCGGCCCAGCGGGCGGCTGAGCCCACCACCCGTGAACCAAGAATCATAGGTCTGTGAAACCTGAGTAGGAATTAAAAGGCCTAGGCTCGTGTTTCTGGCGAAGCCAAAGTTGAGGTGGCCCTGCCAAACACGAGAAAGTTGATCGGTTATTCCACCCTGTAGTTGATCCATACGCGAACCCGTGAATTGCCCGCTGCCGCCACCGACGCCATGATTGTAGGAAAGCGACAGGGTGCTTCTGTTCCTAGAGAAGGCGTACGTCAGGTCGGCGCCGCCGCTCCCCGAAATCTTGTGGGTAGCGCCGCCGAAAGGCACCCGGAAAGTCGTCACCTCGGGTCCAGCGAACAATTGCAACGCCATCCTGCCGGTGACCTTACGACCGAAAGCGAGTTGTGCCACGTGGTCGTTGATGGCTTGGGGATTCCCGACGTAGCGGTAGCCGCTGAATCGGTACAACACGCCGATCGTGTCGTTTCGCGACAGAGCGTAGTTGTAACCGGTGCCCAGGATCGTATCGTTCGTGTCTATATTCCCCGTTTCGACAAAACGCAGCAACCCGTAGGATCCCGAAACTGTCACTGACGCGCGCGGACTAACCGCGTAAGCAATTTCTGTCGCAACGGAGTTGCTGTAGCGCGGACCAATGGAAGTGAAAATGGTTTGATTGGGCTGATAGTTGGGCTGCAGAGCAGGCAAAGAAGGACCGAGCGGCCCTCCAATACCCGGAACCGCGAGACCGCTCGCGGCTCCAAAACCGAATTGGCTTTGCGGGAGATAAGCAAACTGATCGATGAAAGATAATTGCCATCGCCGCCAGTTAAAGGCTTGGACGAGTCCTAGTTGATGATAGGAGTCATTCCCCTGAGAGTTATCGGTGGAAAAACTTCCTCCGCCAGTATAGTTGATGGACAACTGGGAGCGACTCCATGCTTCGAGAAGACTGAGATTTCCCGTCACAAAACTTGTCGTATTCCAACCAGAAGAGGTCGGCTGGTTTAGGCTGCTGGAGCGCACAAAATTGCCATACTGGAAGCCAGGCACCCAGTAACTATGACGAAGTTCCGGCGAACCGAGCGAAGGAGTCTGTATGCCCGTCAGTGGCCGTGTGTCTGGGGTCAATTCGCTTCCTGGCTGCTGCTCCTCTTGATCGCCGGGAACCCCGGGGATGGGCAGACGGGTACCAGCAGCGGGTTTGGGCTTCGAACTATCCTCTTGCGCCACCGTACGAGCGCTTCCTATAAGCAAAAAGAGTGGAACGATGGATGCTGCCGTTAAACTCGTAAAGCGTCTCATGACTATCCAAATCCTTTAAGGAACTACGATGACATCGCCGGGCTCGAGCAAAATGTTCTGTTCCGGGCTCTTGCCGGAAACAACCTCCTTATAGTTGAAGGGATGTTTGACGTCCTTGCCTCCTTCTTTGCGCAGGACGTAGATATTCTTTACCCTGGCGAATTGCGAAAATCCTCCGGAACTCGATAGCGCCTGCAAAACCGTCATGTTGGGTAGCAGAGAAAAGGTTCCCGGTTTTAAAACCTCTCCCGTTACGTAAATGCGCCGGCTGTTGATCTCCGTCACGCTCACCGTTACCTGCGGATTGGTAATGTACTTCTTGAGTCCCTCGCTGATGACGGTGGCAAGTTGCATGGCCGTGAGGCCAGTGGCCTGCACATCATTTAACAGTGGCAAAGAGATTTTTCCATCGGGACGAACGGGAAGCGTGCGGGAAATCTCCGCTTCCTTCCAGACATCGATGCGCAGGACATCTTGCGGACCAATCTTGTATTCAGCATCAGCCTGCGAGGCTGGCGATGCCTCTGCCGTCATACCTTTCGGGTTGTCTTTTTTCACCGTCGTTTCCTGCCCCGCCTGCGGCGGAGCCTGCCCGCCAGCAAAGCCTAGCCAGGCCGCCAGGAAGAGACTGGTTGCGAGAATCATCGGATATTCCTACCTTCGGCCCCAGACTCTTGCACCCCAATCTGTTTTATTTTGTATAAAAGCGATTTATAACTGATCTGCAATTCGCGGGCGGCGCGCTTTCGATTCCACCGATTCCGCTCGAGCGCTTGTAGGATGAGTTCTGTTTCCGTCCGACGGGAGGCTGCTCGCGCGGCCGCCTTCAGCGGCGAAAAACGTCGGGGTTCAGCCGATCCCGGCAAAGTCATCGGAGCGGCGTGCAGATCGCCTAAAACTACCGTCGGATCTCCGAGAGCCACCATCTTTTTCGCAATGTTTTCAAGCTCGCGCACATTTCCCGGCCAGTGATAGGCCGTCAGTAGTTCGAGGGTATGGCCGTCCATCACTGGCACTTGCTTCTTCAATTCGCTGGCATGTTTGGCTAAAAAGTATTCGAGCAGCGCCGGAACATCTTCCCTTCGTTCGCGCAGTGGCGGCAATCTCAGGATCACTCCATTGATCCGGAAATACAATTCTTGGCGAAATCGTCCTGCTTCGATCTCTTTTTCTAGCTCGCAGGAGGTGGCGGAAATAAATCTCACGGCCATTCCTTCGCTACTCGCTTTTTGCTCGTTATCCGATAGCAGGGAAAGAAGAACGCGCTGACACGAGAGGTCCAGTTCGTCCACAGCGTCCAAAAACAACGTCTGGGTTCTCACCCCCCTGGTGCCATCCGTTCGTAGACTCTGTGCAATCTCCGCCAGTAAGCGCCCCGCATCCAGGGCCGCGCAGTTTGCCTTTTTAAAGGGAGCATCGGCAAGCCCCGAGATCCGGTGGATCCACCGTGCATAGACTTCTTTGCCGGTCCCGCTTTCGCCTGTAATAAGAATGGAGATATCGGTCTTGGCAATCTCGGCCACCATCGTGTTTAGCGATTGCATGACCGCACTCTGGGCCGAGGCGATGCCCATTTCTGCCAAAAGTTCTCGAGCGTGACTCGGAGTTGCTACCATTAGTTCTCCATTGAATATTGGAAGCAAGTGCCTTACCAAGAGATCGCTCATCCGACTTGCGTATGTTCTTTGTGTAAGTCCTATTTTATCTGTATGTTATAGGATGTTCTGGGGCCTTAAATGGGACACCTGAAAGAGCATGAAAGTCCCGGTTTAGTTCCACCAAGTGGCAAATTAATGTCCTTCCCGACCCCCTCAAGGCATGGCACTGAAAACGTACACCTTTCACTGCCGTTGTCACCCGAGCCAAACGTCTTCGGGCGATATTGATCGAGCCGGGCTAAGGTAAGAAGTTGGCGGTGACCGTCTTCTGCGCATTCATGGTCACCGTACAGGTCGTCCCGTTCGTCGCGTCGCAGCCCTCCCAGCCTGTAAAGATCGAGAGGAAGCCCGGCGTGGCAGTGAGCGTCACGACGGTGCCACCATTGAAATCGGCCGAGCAGGTGGGTCCGCAGGCGATCCCGGCCGGACTGGACTTCACCGTGCCCCCCGCAATGAGGCCGGTCTTCGTCACCGTCAAGGGAACCGTCAACGTGAAGTTGCTCGCACTGAGTGCTGTGCCCGCAGGTGTGGTCACACTCAGAGGCCCCGTCGTAGCCCCCGCCGGCACGGTAGTCTGAATTGCTGTATCGGAGGTTACTGTAAAGCTGGCAGCGCTCCCGTTGAACGTCACCGCGGTGGCCCCCATGAAGTTCGCGCCGCTGATCGTCACGCTGGCCCCCACCCGCCCGCTCGAGGGCGTAAAGCTCGTGATGGTAGGTGCCACCACCACCGCGAAGCTGCTCGCGCTGGTCGCCGTTCCCGCAGGTGTGGTCACGCTGAGAGGTCCCGTCGTGGCCCCCGCCGGCACGGTGGTCTGAATTGCCGTATCGGAGGTTACTGTAAAGCTGGCAGCGCTCCCGTTGAACGTCACCGCGGTGGCCCCCATGAAGTTCGTCCCGCCAATCGTCACGCTAGTTCCCACCGGTCCGCTCTCCGGTGTGAAGGTCGTGATCGTCGGGGCGACTCCCGTCAAAAACGCGTTCAAGACGTTCGCGGTCGTTTGCTGGATACGCGGGTCAGCAAAATTGTATCCGTTGAAGTTGTCTAACCCCCAGCTCCAGGCGATCGTCCCGGCTGCGAATACCCAGGCTCCGCTCGGCGCTTGATAAACAGATGAGTTGGAGTAATCCGATGGGCCGCCATTGCCCAGGGCTGAGTTCGACAGCGGCGTGTACGTGCTGCTCACGGCGTTTGGCGGGGGGTACTGGCTGAACAGACGATCAGCTTCATATCCGTCGATCCCCGGCACGGTGTCACCGTCTTTAAATCCTGTCCCGGCATACACCCAGTTCCCGCTGTTCGTAACGACGTAGGAGGCCCAGCCCCCAATTTGAGAATTATACGGCACCTCGGCAGTGTACTGGACACCCATTAGCGTCTGCTCTGGACGGTTCAGGGGCGGGTCGCGCCATAGAACGGTTTTCAGTGTTGGGTCGCTGACGGGGTCGAGAGTGGCGTCCCTGTAACAGACCTCGACTCGGTTTGGCACGCCACTACTCGAAGACTCGAACCGTGCCTGCCAGTAGATGGCATTGGCACTGAAGAAGCCAAGGCTGACCCCAGCGTCGCGGGCGGCCATGACGGCGTCATACATGGGTTTCGACCAGTATTCGTCGTGCCCGACAGAAAGGAAACCACGGTAGTTCAACAACCTGCCACCGTTCGAGTGCGTGTCGATGTCGGTCGCGTAGGTCACATCATAGCCGGACTTCTCCATCCAACGGACGAAAGGGTACTCCCAGGAGAAAAAGGATTGGCTATAAGCGTTGCCGGTGCCATTCCCCTCGTAGGGCCGGTCGAAGGAAACCTTCACGGCGTTCTTGCCTCCGCTTATCGTCGTCGCGCCATTGCTGTTGAAGGCGTAGAGGCTCTTGCCGGTGGTGTTGTCATCAGGATAGTTGTTGTAAGCCTGATAGGTCGTTACGGGCTGCTGGTAGAGGAGGGCGGCGACTCGGCTGTCGTCGCGAACGACAAACACGATGTAGTTCTGATACGCCTGCGCGTTGGTCAGTAGAGCGAGATAGATTCCGCTGGTCCACGAGGACTGGGTGGCCAAAGTATAGGCGGACGCCCACTGGCATTCGATCATTCCCGTCGTAGCATCCGTTGGGCAAGCGGGTTGCAGCGTACCGTTGAGTGGGCCGATGTGCTGCACCAGCCGCCCCCCCAGCCCCTGGTACCAACCCATCCGATAGACGTCGATCGTATAGGTCTGCGCAGGGTTGACGCTCACATAGAAGGTGATGTTCTCACCCTTGTTCACGCTAGTGGCGGACGCATAACCCTTGATCTGGCCCCCGGCGTCCGATGCCGTAGAGCCGAAGTTAGCCCGCCACTGGGTCGTCCCGGGCTCCTGATTCTCGATGACGATCGCGTTGCTGGCCTGCCCATGAGCTGAGCTCACTAACAGCCCCGTCACCGACATCAGATACAGGAGAATTCCGACGCGCCGAAGCGCGCTCAGTACTCGGCCGCCGACAGGCCGCGGAACGGCAGCAGAAACGGTGAATTCTGGGCTTCCAACGGGCTCGACGCCGGAAGCAAGGAAGCTGTAAAGGTGGGATTCAATTGGAATCTTCATTTGCGTATTCCTTGATGGCCATATGCATCACAAGCTGCGCTATCTCAAAGAAATGGGGCGTAATTGGTCCCCAGTGAGAGTAGAGAGCCCAGCCGTCGGCCGATCATCGTGTGGTGACTCAGGCAGTGGTCTTTCGACAGGTTCATGGGCCATGACCGGGCATTCTTAGCACGCCTTGAAATAGCTAGTAAATCGGGCGAATTCCGCAAATGCAAATCGAGTATTCACACTAAGGCCTGTCAGACCTTGGAGCTTTCCGGGTTCGCTGATATGTTATAGTAGCAGTAAAATAAGCAATATATTATATAGAAAGGTAATTGATATTTGATTACCAATCTCACTCCGGTGTTGAACAATCGAAGAGAGCACAAAATGACGTCCGCGCACGATCAAACTGCCGCCGATGGAACGGGAGAGGACCTCCAGACCTTTGGGCAGATACATCCGGCGAAGTCAAATTTGAAAACAGGCCGCCTGATTTCGCCGCACCTCGGGCTCGAAGCGAAAACTGCTGCCAGTACTTTCTTGATTTCGCTTTAATAATCTCGAGACCTTGCTCGGCGAAACCGGCCGCGACTTTCGCCTCCGCCGTCGTCAAGATACTGCCGTTGAATATCCTACAGTTCTGAGTTGCTCGAAAAAACTCCAGATGGCCATTGCGCGTTCAGGCCGCGCAATCCGGTTTGGAGTACCCACTCTTCGACTGACCAGCCAAGCTACTGCCACAGAGATTTTCTGGTTTCTCGACAAGGCGTTGCCGATTTCGAGCTGGCAAAGGTTGTTCCAGTGTCCTGCTGGCACCCTCGCCCGATGATGTCCATTCCTCTTTACTCTAAGGATCCCCGATCCGCGGAATCTGCCGTCGGCCGGCCTACGACTTCGTCCCAAATCCTCGTTCCATGAGTTTCGCGCAACGCGAGGCTTCCAACCGCCAAGGTCACCGCCGCTACGGCGATCGGGTAATACAATCCCGCGTAAATCTTACCCGTGGCCGCACAAATGGATAGACCAATCAGCGGCAGCAGTCCGCCAAAGACCCCATTCCCGATGTGGTACGGCAAGGAAAGCGAGGTGTAGCGGATCCTCGCCGGGAAGGCCTCGACAAGGTAGGCGGCAATCGGTCCGTACACCATACCGACGTAGATACTCTGAAGCAGAATTAGCAGAATGAGCTTGCCCTTGTTCGGTTGGATAGCCTCGCTAGCGGCAACTAGGCCGCCGGTGGCATCCGTAGTCATCGGAGTAAGGGTGATGGCTCCGGTCACCTCGCTGCGGGTCGACTTGACAGTGACGACGTGGTTGCCCGCGGCACGTTCCATGGCGTGGTAGATCGGAACATAGGTGAGTACGGCAAGCAGGAACCCGGCCATCATTATTTTTTTGCGCCCGACTTTGTCCGAGAGCGCTCCGAAGACAATCAAAAACGGCATTCCCATCCCAAGCGCAGCGGCCTCGATGACAATGGCCGTGCGGGGATTCAGCTTCAGAATGGTCTGCAGATAGAAGAGGGCGTAGAACTGCCCGGTATACGCCACCACGCCTTGTCCGGCCGCTGCGCCGAACAAAGAGACCAGGACTTGCTTCAAGTTGGACCACTTGGTGAAAGCGTCCTTGAGCGGCTGAAGGGAAGTTTTTCCGGCAGCCTTGAGGTGAGAGAAGATTGGCGATTCGCGCAGCTTCACTCGGATATAGATGGAAATGCAGACGAGAAAAAGAGAAAGTAGAAAAGGAATACGCCATCCCCAATCGGTAAAATCTTCTTTGCTCATCGCAGATTGTGTGCCCAGTATGACCAGCAAGGAAACGCACAGTCCCAGGATCGCCGTGATTTGGATAAAGCTCGTATAGAAGCCGCGCTTGCCGTCAGGGGAGTGCTCACCGACATAAACCGCTGCGCCTCCGTATTCGCCACCAAGGGCCAGTCCCTGCAGCATCCGGATCACAATCAGGATGATGGGGGCGAACCATCCGGCGGTTCTGAAAGTCGGCAGGAAGCCAATCAACGCCGTTGAGCCGCCCATAATGGACAGCGTCAGGAGAAACGTGTACTTCCTCCCGATGCGGTCGCCAATGCTGCCGAAGAATAACGCGCCAAACGGTCGAACCACGAAACCGGCGGCGAAGGTTGCCAGGTAAGCGATCAAAGCAAAGGTATCATTGCCGGGGGGATAGAATTTGACGGAAAGCACCGTCGCCAAACTACCGAAAATATAAAAGTCATACCATTCGATCATGGTGCCGAGAGAGGATGCGACAAGGACCAGCGGCAAGGAACTGGATTGCGGATTTCCAGCGGCGGCACCGATTGCGTCTGCCTGCCTAGCCATGCGTTCTACCGCTCGTTTTCCGGACTATCGGTCTCGACATCAGCTCTCCTCGAGCCCGGACTTCTTTCCTTATCGACCCGGCCCGACATTGTACTGCTGTTGCCATCGAATCGCTTATCGCCGACCAGACGACTGCGGGTCTACTCGAGTGGCAAAGATTGGTTTGGGCCATGCACGCCTGAGCATAACTGACCTCGGGTGGGGCATCAGCACATGCAAAAAGAAGATGGAAGACTGTGGATCAGCTTCAAATGGGAGATCTGGAATTGCGCAGGACCCAGAAAAGACCTGCAATAGCCGGGGACATCGGTTTGACGGCCACTCCGATCCGGAGGTGAGCCTTCACCTAGTGCCAAGAAGAGGGTGAAAAGTGCGTTCGCCATTTTAACGGGCAGTGGGGGGAACGTAAGCGAGATTGCCGTTTCATGCAGTCGAGTGCGATCGAGCCGAGCATTCCGCCGGAATGTTATAAGCTTAGGATCAGGCATGTCGTGGTGCCGTGCGCGTATAGCTTCCGTGCACCATCATAAAGCCTTCCTTCCGCGGTGGATGTCCGCTTCCCGGAATGGACTACTTTTCCCTCTGCGCGTAACTCGCCGGTGTCAAAAGTTATGGGGCGCACATAGTTGATTTTTATTTCCAATGTCGCGTAGCTCCACCCTGCGTCAAGTGTGGAGTGCACGGCACAGGCCATGCACGAATCAAGGAGGGCGGCAGTGTATCCTCCATGAACGGTTCCGAGCGGATTGTAGTACTCAAATTTCGGACTGCCCGAGAAAGCGGTATAGCCGCGGGCCACCTCGACTAGGCGGAAGTCCAGGACCTTCTGGATGGGAGGCGCAGGTAGGCGACCCTCCATAATCGCAGTGAGCAGTTCGAGGCCAGAGATGGTCTTGGCGGTTCCGGTCGGCACCACTCCATACTGAATTGCACGGTCGGAACTATTCATGGCTCCGTCCTCCCGCAAAGCCCATTCCTTAGGATTTGCGATGCCCGACTCAACGTGAATGTTCGGTCGCCTCCTCAATGATATCAGGGAGCAATCTGGTGAGCCCAAGTGTTCGGGGCATATGCTTGTATGCCGTAGCGTGGAAAATTCCCGTGGCGGCTGCGTAAGCGTTCCTCATCACAGGCGTCGGCAACGCGAGAGGGAAGCGGTGCACAGTTCTTATGATCATTGGTAAGACTGGCTGCTCCAGATGCCATATTTGGCCTAGCCCTCGACGGTGGAAAAAGTGACTCCAGCATATGGAAACATTTTCCTTACCGGCCTCTCCTTTTGCCAAGGTCCGGATAAGTCTCTCTGGAGGGAGGATCTGCTTCCTCGTAAATGGCTATAAAAAAAGGGCTTATGTCAAATTGGGTGCCCCGGCTTAGAGTTAGGTAGCAATTCACGTGGATTCAAGTGTGCAGGTATGTTCTGGTTTGGCAAGGGTTTGGTGGACGACCTGGCCACAGAACGGCCCGGGTGAGCGTTCTGACTGGCCAAAGCAACATAGGGGTGAAATTAGGGAGGAATCTCCAGCGCCGCGCGCGATGGGTTCAGTTGCTCACTTCGGACGTGATGCGGGTCGTTCGCCATAAAGTTTAGTAAGGTTGCTGGTGCCGACGCGCCAGTACTGATCCCTGGCCAGTTGGAATCGGGATGGAAGTCCTTGTGGGATTCATTCATGTGCGGTCACCATGGGAGACGAGCCTTTTGTTAAAGTCATTTGCCCTACGCTCCCTAGAGCGCCTGTCAAAAGAATGGGTCGGGTTCCAGATTATTCATGAATCTGTTTTTTGAGAGATTGACGGGAAGTCTGAACCCTCCCGCCGGAAATCACAACCTAGCTGATGTGTCCATCTCGTGCTACTTTTTGAAGCCGATCGGGAGGTAGAAATGTTTGATGAGCCACAGGCTCAAGGCCATCGCAGCCTTGAAGGCTTCTGGGGCATTGCACGTCGGCGACGTTGGTGGATCTTTCTGCCATTGTTTCTTTGCTGGGGTGCTGTGTGGACGGGGGCGAAGCTGTGGCCGTCGGCGTATGAGTCCGAGGCAGTCATTTTGGTGGAGCAGCAAAAGGTGCCGGAGGAGTACGCGATGCCGAATGTCTCCGTTGATTTGCAGGACCGGCTGCAAAACATGACACAGGAGATTCTGAGCCGCACGCGTCTGCAAGCGATGGTCGATCGGTTTCAGCTCTACTCTCGACACGAGGGGGCAGCCGGCGCGTCTCCATCGGAAGATGTAGTTGAACGAATGCGCAAAGACATCAAGATCGAGATCGTGGAAGCACCTGACCGTCGTGGCGAACTGGCCGCGCTCAAGATTCGCTACACCGCAGGCTCACCTGAGCTTGCCCACCAAATCAACAGCGAGTTGACCTCGCTTTTCATCGACGAGAATCTGAAATCCCAGCAGCAACTATCTGAAAAGGGGACTGCTTCTGTTGAGAACCAGCTGGCGGAGGCAAAAGCGAAGCTAGAGGAACAAGAGGCTAAGGTTCGCAGCTTTAAGGCGCAGCAGCGCGAGGAACTGCCTAGCCAATTGGAGAGCAATGTCCAAGTCCTGTCGGGTCTGCGGGCCCAGCTGCGCGCCACTCAGCAGGCCCTGGATGACGCGCAGCAACAGAAGCTTCATCTCGAGTGGCTGCTGCAAAAATATCAGCCAGCCTTAGGAAATTTGAATAGTGAGGAAGCGCCGGCGACAAACCCGGATCCGCTGGATAAAGAACTGCAGGATTTGAAGGGGCGCCTCACGGAGGCCAGTTCGATCTATACGGATAACTATCCCGATGTAGTTGCACTTAAAGACAAGATCGCAAAGACCGAAAAACTTAAGAAGCAAATCGAAGACGAGACGGCCTTCAGACAAGAGACGGACAACACGGGAACCAACCTGGAAACCGGAACAAGCACCGTCCACGCGGGTACGTCGACGGCCATAATCGAGATTCAGAACCAGCTCAAAGCCAATCTATTAGACAAACAGGACTATCAGCAGCGAGTGAAAGATTTGGAATCTCAGATTTCTTCTCATCAGGTGCGGTCAAATGTGACCGCGGAAACCGAACGGCAGTGGTTGGGAATCTCCCGTGGATATGAAGAATCCAAAATGAATTACAGCTTGCTGCTCCAGAAACAGATGCAGTCGCGGTTGGCTACTAGTCCGGACGGTCGCCAGCAGGTTGAACAGCGCCGCGTCATTGATCCTCCCAGCTTGCCGATCAAGCCTTCATCGCCAAATCATTTCAAAATCAGCATGGAAGGTTTGCTCCTGGGAATCGCTGTTGGAATCGGGTTAGCCGGGCTGCTGGAACTGACCCATGCGCGCGTTTGGCAAGAGAAAGACTTGAAGAAACTGCTTTCGGTTCGCGTGTTGATTGGCATCCCGCATTTGAGCACGCCCGAAGAGCAGAGTCGGGAGGCCTTGATCCCGTGGATAGAAGGTGGAGCACTTGCCGCAATGTTCATTTTGATTTTGGTTGGAAACATCTACGTTTTTCTTAAAGGGTAGCCTTGCTTGGCAAAAGATTCCTGGACTGATGCGACATTTTGTGAACTGAGTTCGAGCGGCGAGCTCTTGTCCCCGTGCTCCCGAAAAGTGACTCGTGGCAACCAAGTGGAGCCAGGGGTGAAAGCGGAATGAGCCGACTCTACGAAGCCTTACGAAGAGCGGAAAGGGAACGCCGCCAGTTGGGGGCTATGGCGCCGGAGCCAGCCGCGGCATCGCTGAAGGTGGAAGAAAGCGCAAATGCGGACGCGGCCACAGCGCAGAAGCGCCGTTTGGTAAATTTCGAGATTCCGCTGGAGTCCCGCTTGGTCGCGCTGACCGAACCCTGTGGTCTGGGAGCAGAGAAATTTCGAATTCTAGCGGCGCGATTGGAGAATCTACGTAAGAAGCAGAAGGATCTGAAGTCCCTTCAAGTCACAAGCGGGGTGATCGGAGAAGGCAAGACGCTGATAACTGGGAACTTAGGGCTAACCTTCGCGAAATGCTCTCGCTCCAAGGTCCTGTTGATCGAGGGTGATTTGCACTGTCCGAAGCTGGCGGCAGTTTTTGGCCTTAGTCCATTGCCGGGCGTTACGGATTGGTGGTCCGGGGCCAAGCAGGATATCCAGCACTCGCTCTACCAACTGCAGGACCTCCCCCTATGGTTACTTCTAGCCGGCGGGACGCACGAGCAACCCTCAGAGATCCTGCAATCGCCGCGCTTTGCGGAAGCCTTTGCTCAATTTTCCCGTCAATTCGATTGGATCGTTGTGGATTCTGCACCGATGATATCTGCAGTGGCTGTCAATCTATGGTCACGATTGGTGGATGGCACGCTCTTGGTTGTTCGGGAGGGAGTTGCTCCAGTGAAAGCTTTGAAGAAGGGTTTGGCGAGCCTTGACAACCCGAAGTTGGTTGGCGTGGTATTCAATGAGACTTCTGAACTCGATCGCGCGAGTAGCTAAACAAATACGAACCGCAACAGTCTGGGCTTGGGGGCAGCATTTAATTTCGCTTGGGGGTGGGTAGCCCGGTGCGAAAGCGAGAAAGCACCTCACCAAGATTCTGTACGAACAACTCTGGAATATGTGTAGGCCGTGTCCGACGCATGCATTTCATTCCACGGACGGATTCCCCCGCATAAGCATAAACAAAGTGCGCCGAGAGAAGAAATCGGCGCACTGGACAATACGTATGGCGATGAATGCTGTGGTGCTTAGTGTGTTTTGGACGGGATCGCGTGCGACGGACTCAGGTGGCCTGTGCTAGACCCTGAGCTTTACGCTTTCTCATCAGCATCAACCCTATCAACCCTACGCCGGCCAGCATTAGAATGCTTGTGCTCGGCTCCGGCGTGGGTATCAACGTTCCGGTTAATGTGTAGTTTATATCATTTCCCGGGACTCCAGTGAAATTCGACGTCGCCGAGGTGGAGAAATAGTATTGATTGCCTGCTCCATTTCCGGTGAGTTGCATTGCAGCATCGGTATAGACCCAATACTTAGTGCCTCCCAGTACGGTGACGGCGCTTGGAAAATTGTAAAAACCGCCTGTTGCTATTCCCTCGGCTATAAACCCCGGAGTCGAAGATGAAAGATTAGCAGGAGTGCCCAGGTATGCTTGGCTTAGAAGGTAAACGTCACCAACGGCCTGGGCCGCGCCCGTGGCGTCGTAGAAGTTTAGGGAGAGAGAATTCCATGACTTACCGACAATGATTGTTACCGTCTCGCCCCAATAGGCTGCCCCCCCACTTGTAGCAACTCCATCTGTGACGCTGCTTATCGTGTCGGCATTCGCAGTAGATAGGATTCCTGGGACAAATAGTGCTGCCATGAGGACTACACCAACTGTCACGCTAATTCGTCGTTTAGTTGTATTCATAATCCTTCGATCAGTTGAGATGCCACAGGAAATCGCTTTGAGATTCAAAGTTCCCCCAATAATTTAGGTATGCGTCCTAGCACTCCCAAGACCACGACCCTAAGAAGTGTGCAACCTACATGCCAAACCGCGTAGCATGTTTTATCGTCGCGGACGTTCCTACCTAAGTAGTCTATTTTCTTATAAATAGCTAGTTTCCTGACTCTCAGCACGCTGGAGCGTAAATCTTCAACATTGCAAAGTGTTGCCTAAGGATGGCAATTTCACAGACTTATGCGTCCAAATCAACCGTAAGCGTCCAGCCTGGGCCGGAGTGGTGATCTCGCGTATCCGTTCGAAGTCCACGGTAGGACTCGTTTGGCTGTTCATCTGACAGCTTTAGTTGGCGGGAAGGAAAACGGTTTGCAGACCGGACGGTCCCGTACCAAATTGTAGCGCGAAAGCCTGATTCGTCAGCCAACCAGAGAGCAGGTCGACTGAGTGAAGGCTGCCGATGACCCCGCTCACTCCACCGGGTAGGCTCGATACTGCCGTCACTTGACTGGGCCATGCCTCACTTACGAAGCGATGGGCCGGACCGCTGTCGAACATGAAGCCATCCACAGAATCCGCCCGGACGTCGTGAGCAGCTGCATCAACGCTGCCAAATCCTCCATCCGTGGGAATGCCGGGCAATCCGAGAAGAGGATCGGGGAAGGCTCCAAAAGCCGGAGGTATGTTGAACTCGCCGCCGAGTGTGTGTCGAAAGACGATGCGGTGCAGTTTGCCCCAGCGATAGTCCTCCTGATTGGATGAATAGTTGAAAGCTGCTGCGAAGGGCCGACTGGCCAGACGTTCGAGCGCAGCGAACATGCTAAACAAGATGACGATGTCCCGACGATCGGAAGCGCTCGAGACGCCGGGCACATTGAAAAAGCTGACTCCCGAGGTGCCGCTGCCCTGTTCCGTCAGAAAATTCTCCAGTGCATGTCGCAGGGCGGTGAGAGCCTGCTGATCGGGAGGAACCGGCACATGCAAGAGGTTCAGGGGCACATCGATCGAATTGCGAATAAATTGTCCTCGCCAGACATTGTAAATAGTTGCTGCCACGCTTGTCGCAACTTCTTGGTTTGAGGGAGGCGCGAAGGGGGGTGTTACGTGTCCTCTGAGATCGGCATCGTAGCCTTCCTGAATTCCCACGGGAGTGGTGAAGTCCCAGCTTTGCAAACGACCTACAGCGGTTGCGACTTGAGGATTTAAGGCCAAAGACATCAATATTGGGTTCGCCCCTGGAAGCCCGGCATTCTGAAATGCATGAACAATGTACGGCACGAAAAATTCCGCGTCCTTCAATTTTGTATCCGCCTGAATTCGTTGCATCGTTTCCATGGAAATAGTTCCGCCGGCAGAAAGCGCGTCGCGGATCATTTCGGTGATCCTGGCGGCCCTCAAGCCCAGGTCATAACCTGGGTTCAGGTAGTAGATTCCACCCCCGGGCCGGGTTTGGCTAAATGGGTTGTTGTCGAACGTAGTCCCCAGTGGGTCATTATTGGCATTGACGAACCATCCGGCTGCCGGATTGATGATATGCGGCATCTCAGAGAAGGGAAGAATTTCGTAAGGCAAAACCTGGCCCAGTTGCGGATTCTGAACCGGGAGCCACTCGTTTCCTCCCAACCCATTGCGCACGAAAAAGGGTGGGGCACCATTCACTGCACCCGCTTGCAGATCCTCGCGAATGGGCATTTCGCCGACCGTGAAATAGGCAATGTTTCCGGAAACGTCCGAATAAGCGACGTTGAAGGAACCGACACCTATGAACTTTGATGCCTCGATAAACGCGTCAAGATTGTCCGCAGAATCCCATCCCAAGATCGCATCCGGCTCACGAGTGCCGCTAAAACCAGTGTATTGGATGCTGAGCCCCAATCCCGGCCCGGACGCCAGAAGAGGACCGCTGTTCCTTCGCGGCACAATCAGAGTCCTTGCTGGGATTAGGTTGCTCGCGGGTACAACCGTCAAATCGTCGAGGATCCCATTTCCCAGGTTGTTACTCCTAAACGTTTCCGGAATCGCTATTACGTTCTCGAGCTGTCCGCGATACACGGTGCTGAGTCCGCTAGGTGAATTGGAGTCGGGCAGGACGAGCTCGAAGTAATAGTCGGTCACATCCATGGGATCAAAGGTCGCACCCCACGAGATGTTCTCATTGTGACCGGTAACCACGCCGGGGGTTCCAGGAAAGCTGGCGCCAACGACATGAACACCCGGCGCATGGAGCTCCAGAGGGTAGAAAGTTGACGGAGCCGCCAGCGGCATATGGGGATCATTGGCGAGCAAGGGAAAGCCGCTGGTCGTGTGTGCCCCGCTGACTGCCCACTCATTCGATCCTCCGTGTCGCCTGTAATCGAGCAAAGATAATAGTGCAGGAACCTTGCCTACTAAATTCAAGTATTGCTGCCCCAGCCCTAGCACTTGCACTGGGACAGGAGGGAGGGCGACCTTTTGATTTTGATTGACCGTACTCGGTGCTAAGGAAAATGAGGAATGCGGCGAGACAATTCCTCCCGTTGCGAAAGGGGACGCGTCCGGAATTGTAGACGCGGTTTCGAAAGGGGCCGAGCGAAATGTGTCGTTGAAGAGTTTCGTTCCGTCAAACCCCAGTAGACTGCCAGCTACTTGATAACTCCCCAACGCGACCGTGAGCTCCAGGTCGAGAAAATCAAATGATTGCGAGAACGAAACGTACTTTGAAACCACCATGGAGTCGCCAGAGGTCCACGGTTGGAACTTTGAGAGTTCCAGGCTTCGATACTCCGGGGGCAAGGGATTGCTGGCTACGTAGGCGTTGACCCCATCCGCATAGGCTTGTAACGTCGCCCGCGCACGGTCCGACAGTATTGGGAGGGAGCGCTCCGCGGCGCGTCGAAGTCCCAATTGTCGGAACAGAACATCGCCGGTGAGTGAGGATGGTCCGAGTAATTCGGCCAGCGTGCCACTGCCAGTTCGGCGCGTAACATCCATTTGGAAAAGCCTGTCCTGCGCATGTACAAAACCTTGCAGAAAGAACAAATCATGCTCGTTATCTGCGCTAATATGCGCGATACCCTGCTGGTCGCGGTCGAGCGTCGCTGCGGCGCTCAATCCCGCGATTCGTTTTGCGGCCGGCGAATCCGCGGGCGTCTGGGCCACAGCACTGCGCGCGAGCAATGCGAAAGCGGCCAGCGCGACGAGCAACATTCTCGGCATAGGACCTCCAGAGTCAGAACGTCTCCTTATCGTTTGCGCGGCGGAGCCGGATTCCCGGAATATTGTGAGCCTGCGCCGAGGTCTGCTATCACCACGTACAAGGGTTCGTTGAAAGAATGCGTCGATAGTTCTCGAACTTAGTCACGGAACCGGGTGCGGCGCTGGTACCGTTGATGTAAACGGCTGGCTCCGGCGTCGTGCTGAATTCTGTGGCGGAGCTGCCGCCGAAGTTGTTTGTCGTTCCTGGGATTGACGGTCCACCTTCTTGCCACAAGCAGGCAGTCCCGGAGGGCACGGTGCTAAAAATTGGATAGAATATTGCTCCCGGCGGCGGATTGTGGCAAGGCGCCAATCCGGTTGCCGTGTCACAGCCGAGAGCCCGCTCGGTTGTGAGCATGTCTGCCTCAAAAGCTACGCGATCGAAGTTCAGCAAAGGGCTTCCAGAAGGGGCCGTTGGGTCCTGGAATTTGGGGCTCGTAAAAATGACTTGTTCCGGCACGGCCGAATACAAGTAGGGGTCGTGTGCAAAATCCGTTCCCGCCCACGCATTGTGGTGCGAGACGGTATCAAAGTCCGTATCGGTTCCTTGGCAGCCTCCCAATGGACCTGCCGCTCCGGACAGTAAGGCTGTCAACCCGTCTACGCACAAAGTGTCATCGGCATCCGGCTCGCCTGGCACGGGACTGCTTGTGCAACTGCCGAAGAGGCCTGCCGTGGTATCACAATATTCGAAGTGCCCGATCTCGTCGGAGAAGCCCACGTTGAAAGAATGTGCCGTCCAAGGCACGCGGGTGTGTTCACTCGATGTTGCGTACATCGGGTGGAAGGCATACGGCGCGGAAGTGCATGTGGAAGCCGTGGGATTGAAATTGATCTGCGCAAATCCATTGGCGATGCTGGCGGTCATCGCGCCCACTTGCGAAGTAGTCGCGTCGATGACGATACCCTGCAGGCCGTCCGGCGTGTCGTGCAGAATCACTACGAGCACGTCCCCCGGGTTGACCAAGAAGGTCTCGCCCGGTATGGTCAAAAACTTGGCCAAGCTGAGATTTAAGGGGTCCGCAGGAGCCTGTGAAACTCCATTGGTGGTTACGAAAGCATAGTTAACGGGCTCGAGGCCGACACGCGGCAGGTTTTGGCAAGCCGCATTGTTGTCCACCGGTCCTGTAGGGCCGAGGGCCATGCGGGAAAAACTGTCGATGGTCATGGCCATGCACCAGTGGATATTGTCGCAACTCGTGCCGATCCAACCCGGGGGATAGAACTGGAATTCCATAAAAGCGGTTCCAGGATGCTTACCGATGTAGTCAGGCGCTGTGGGGTCGCTGTTATCGAAGATATTGCTGTCGGAATCGGGGGTGCATACATTCGTGGCCAGCGGAAAGGACTGCGTGTCGCATAGGGCCATTCCAAACCAGAACGCGGGACGTTGCTGGAAATTCCAAACCGTGGCCGACAATGAGGCGCCGTTCGAGAATGGATCTGTCGGATACTTCGGTGGATCCTTTGGCAGGCGGAGCACGTAGACGTTAAAATTTCCCGAGCCCGCTCTTGAGGAATAAAACGCCACTGCGGGTTCGTCGTGGCCGATATATTTCCCTTTGTATTCCGGATCGTAGCTTACGTTGTCCTCACGCTCGGCGCAAAGCGAGCCGGAATCCTCACAGCCGAAGAGATGGGAGAGATGGTTCTTGTGTCCGGACTCTTTCTGGGCTTGTGCGGAACCAGCTGCACTAAGGAAGAACAGCCCAACCAAACAGAGCGTAATCCGCGAGACTTGGTGCACGGTCGTCTCCTTCTCGCCATGCTGGACCGTTTCTCGTCGAAAAATGCCCCACAAGGCGAATTCATCTCGACAAGAAGAGCAGTGGGATCCCTGGGTGTGGCGCCTCACCCTTGAGACGCTAAGACATGGCGACCTTCGGCGTACAAGTGTAGCGCCTATGGCAATATTTGGCGCAGAAATCTGCCGGCGTGGCATCGCCCAGTCACCAAGCGACACCCATTCGGAGCCTCTATGCCGGGGCGGTTTTCGCTGGTGATCTGAGATTTATGCTTTGTGGTTCGGAGCAGTTCGCTGGGGCGCGAGTGCCTCAGCAATGCGAACTTACGGGTGCCACTGGTATGGGCCAATGTCGAAGCCGCCGCCATAGGGCCGGGGAAAATTCTCAAAATCGTAGGGCGGAGCATCCATGCTGGTGCCTTTACCGACCGCAGGACTCGAGGACAGCAAATGATAATTGCCGGTGCCGTCCGGTTGATAATTGACGAATTGCGGACTGATTCCTGTGATGGCGTTCTGCTGTGTTCCTGTCTGCAGGTGGATGGTGTCGTTTTGTACGCCGTTGTAAAAGTTCTGGTAGGAAAGATTGTTCCAGTATTTGTTGTTAGGCCCGGTGCTTCCGACCTCGGCAACGCCGCCACTCCCGGAGTGATTGCCAATTGGGCACTGCGAACCATCGGTATACGTGCAGTAGTCATGCCACCCGTTGTGAATTAAAATGTTGTTATTGACCACACTGTTGTCGTTTATGCATCCCGGATCGTTGGCTCCCACCAGAATGCCCGTTTTTCCGTTTTGAAAAGAGATATTGTTTACGAGCACCATTTGCGTGGCGCAGTGCCAGGAGGTGATTCCTTCGGATTCGTTGCGGTAGATGATATTATTCCAAACGCGTGCCGAGAAGCCGCCGACGTTTGGCGACGGCGCATTTTCCACGTAAATGCCGTGCGTGGTCTCGCATCCATGCGGATTCAGATAGTCGCCGATGTCGTGCACCACATTTGCGATGACATCCACGTCATGCCCGTAAGCAAGATTGATTCCTGCTCCCCCCAGACTAAATTGACCCAGTTTGCATCCTCCCGACACATCATGAACTAGGTTTCCGACAATGTGCGAATAGGAAGCCAGGCTCTCAATCCCCATGTAGCCATTCACGTTGGTGACTTCGAATCCAATGATGTCCACGTAATCGGCTGTCCTAATCTGAAAAGCAGGTTTCCCTGAACCATCGCCGGTTATCTTCGCGCCCCCCGGGGTATCGGAAACGAAACGAATGCGTTGCGAGGCAGTTCCGCTATTATAGAGAAAAACCGATTCGCTATACACTCCCGGGGCCACGTGCACCGTATCGCCGGGGGCCACCACTGTGGCCGCGTGGCTGATCGTACGCCAGGGGCTGTTCGCGGAACCATTATTAGAATCGCTTCCCGTGTCGGCCACATGGTAGCCAGCCGTGGGGTTGTTCACTTCAGGGGGGTTGTTCAGTCCAGTCCCCGTTCCTGCACCCTGCATGTAACCACACCCAGACAGGAACATCACGGCTATTACTAATGTCGCGGCGACTGCCCATGAATTCATCATTGCCCCGTTTCCCTTTATTAGCAGATCACTCCCACGATTTCGGGTTGAACTGCGGATGGCCTGCTGCAGGCTGGGCGGGGGGTAGACCAGGCCGCGAAGGTCAAACAAGTGAGGAATAGTGTGGCTAGGCAGGGAGGCCTGGAATCGCACAGAGTCTCTCTGATTTGATTTGGACCGGGGCCCGTTCCACAAGCACGAAATAAACCAAAGCGGCAGTAAACTCTATTTCTCGCGTAAGCACTTGTGAAATCAAAACGATGCGTCTCCCGCTCGAATACGCTTCGGTCGTTGCCCGGGTACTAGTTCTATGCAATTTTGCCACTGCCGCGCTCTTCTAGGAGCAAGAAATCCTCTGAGTAAATTTCCCAAGCAACCTGATATCACATTGATCTGATGACTAACGGGGGTTCGACCTTGGAGAATTGATGTGCTCCGAAGCAGCCGCGCCTGTTGCTCGGCCTGCTTCCCCTTGAGGCCTGAGTCGCCCAGGTTGCTGGAGTGAGCAGCAGTAGTTTTGTAGGCGCGCGGGCACTGTCCCCGAATTGTCCCCCTTTCTTTCCAACACTCAGCACAGTTGGCGCAGCATCATGCATGCTAAGAATTGGGAACTTCTTGGATTTTCAGCGAGATGCAGGATGCTGCATCGCTGCATCTTAGTGCAGTTGGCGGAATTGGGTTCGTAATCGGCAGGTCGCTCATTGCAAATCCCGCGAAGTCAATCAGTTGACCTCCCGATTTTGCGTAGGGGCTGAAATCCTGTGAACCTTAGTGAACAAAACCTCAGCGATTTTGTCCACAGGGCGCTGCTGCGATCTCTG
>Ga0209266_1000677_pt1 | contig 25216 bp, 23 predicted proteins | sample GraSoiAngelo_132_FD_185889 | JGI IMG/M metagenome (GOLD analysis project Ga0209266, IMG submission 185889) | Grasslands soil microbial communities from the Angelo Coastal Reserve, California, USA - 14_0929_02_40cm (SPAdes) (version 2) | ecosystem: Environmental > Terrestrial > Soil > Grasslands ...
AGCTCGCCCACGTGGATCGGCTCCTTGAAGTCCACCTTGTCCACCGACACGGTGACGCACGGCTTGCGGGCGTGGCGGATCGCGGCTACGGCGGCCACCCGGTCCACCAGCGACAGGATCACGCCGCCGAACACGTTGCCCATGATGTTCGCGTGCTGCGGCATCATCAGCTCGGACATGACGGCCTCGGACTCGCGCGGATGGCGTGCCTGCATCAGTAGTCCACCGGTCTCAGGTAGAATTCCCCGATCGCCGTCTGCGACATCACCGCCACCGTCGGCAGGCGGCGCTTCCAATGGGTCGAGTCGAGGCGCCCGCGCACGAGCTCCACCTCGGCGGGCGTGAAGCCGCGCGCCACGATCTCGTCGGGGCGCATGCCGCGGATCAGATAGTACAGGATCCGGTCCGCCTTGGGGTAGGAGATCCCGAAGTCGCCCTCGTCGGTCTGGCCGTGGATCAGGTCGGCCGTGGCGGGCTTCGTGACGATCACCTCGGGCACCCCGACGTGGCGCGCCAAGTCCCACACCTGGGTCTTGAACAGGTCGCCCAGCGGGTTCACGGGCGGCGAGTCGTCGGCGTGCCAGGTGAAGTAGCCGAGCAGCCGCTCCGACTTGTTGCCGGTGCCAAGCGGGAGCGCGCGATATTTCGCGGAGAGGTCGAACAGCACGATCATGCGCTCGCGCGCGATCACGTTGCCCTTGCGGTGCGGGTCGTCGTCGCCCACCTGCGCGAAGTAGCCGTCCACCGCCGCGCTGATGTCCACAGTCACGGACTCGATCCCCAGCTTGGCGATCACGAGCTGCGCGTGCTCCAGGCTCTCCGGGCTCGAGCTGCGATACGGCAGCCGCAGCGCGATCACGTTGTCGCGGCCCAGCGCCTCCGCGGCGAGAAAAGCCGTGAGCGAGGAGTCCACGCCTCCCGAGAGCCCCACGATCCCCTTCTTGAAGCCGCGGCGCACCACGACCTCATCCTTGAGGAAGCTCACGAGCCAGCGGCGCGCGAGCTCGGGGTCGATGGCGAGCGGATCTCCCTCGTCCACGCCCCGCCCCACCACGTGAATCGGGGACAGGGGACGAGGGACGGGGGACGGGTGTGAACCGTTGGTGGCGGCGTCGAACTTCACGGCCCTGCGCCTACTCCTCCCCCGTCCCCCCTCCCTTGTCCCCAGGTTTTTCACCAGATGCGGCAAATTGACCTCGAGGTCCGCGAGCAGCGGCGCGTCGGCGCGCGCCTCGGTGATGAGGTCGAAGTCGAGGTCCGCGGTCAGCACCGCTTCCTCGAAGATCGGCCCGCGCAGCGCGATCTCCCCCGACGGCAGCACGACGAGCGAGCCGCCGGGGAACCCCTTCCCTCCCTCGAACCCGACGAGGCTCGCGTACACGACGAACACGCCGTGCTCCTCGGCGATGTTGCGCACGATCCGCTCCCACCGCACCACGCTCGCGGGGAGCGACTCCCCCCCGTCCGTCTTGCCCGTGCCGCGGGCGGGCGAGGCGCTGGGGAGGATGACGAGCTGCGCGCCGTCGAGCGCGGCGATGGTCGCCGTGAGCGAGTGCCAGGCGTCCTCGCAAATGAGTATGGCGGCGCGGCCGAAGCGGGTGTCGAAGGCGCGCACCTCGTGTCCCCGCTCCACGAAGCGCTCTTCGTCGAACACGCCGTAGGTCGGGAGGAACACCTTGCGGTGCACGTGCTTCACGCCCGCGTCCGGGCCCCCGAGTGTCGCGTACAGGCAGGAGTTGTAGAAGCGGTTCTGGAACACTTCGTAGAACCCGACCGCTACGTCGATCGGCCGTTTCGCTCCTGCGGCGTCCTGCCGGGTCGCGAGGTCCTTGAACAGGGTCCCCGCCGTCACCGCGACGTCGCGCACGCCGCCTTCCACGAAGTAGCCCGACGTGGACGCTTCGGGGGTGATGAGGAGCTCCACCGGCGGGTCCAGCTCGGCCACCCGCGCCAGCACGCCGCCCAGGCGCTCGAGGTTCGCGGCGTACTCGCCCTTCACGGGGCGCAGCTGGGCGATGGCGATGCGGGGCATGAGAGGAAAATATACCGCGTCGCCGACGAGGTTTTCGTCCGCCCGAAGAGCGCGAGTGAACTCGCGACCGTCAGGGAGTCCTTTAGGGCGGCTCGGCGTCTGCCCGTAAACGGGCACTGCACCGCCGCTTTAGCGGCCGGGCCGAGCCGCGGCTTCAGCCGCGACCCCCGAGCGCACGACGGCGTGAACAACCCGCACCGCCCGGCGCCCGTGTAAAGAGACTGCTATCTTAGGCGGCCATGATCCGCCGCCTCGCCTGGCCCCTCATCGCTATCGCGTTGCTCGTCGCCGCGGCGACGACGGCGCCCACCACCCGGTCGCATACCTCCAAGCCGGACCGCGCCGCGCTGCCCCCGCTGCCCCCGCTGCCCGAACTGCCGCACGCCTCCATGCTGGTCGACTCGGCGCGTAGCGAGATCGTGCTCGAGCTCCCGCCGACCGACATCCCCGCCGCGGGGATGGTGCGGCTCCCCGTCTTCCAGGCCGTCATGCCGGTGAGCGGCTCGATCAGCCACTTCCACATGGAGGTGGTGGACCCGTCCGGCCGCCGGCTGCCGCAGGCGATGCTGCACCACTTTAACTTGAGCGACCCGGAGCGCCGCGAGCTGTTCCTCCCGATCGGGCTGCACATCATGGCCGCGAGCAAGGAGACGCCCGCCGCGACCGTCCCCCGGCTGCTGTTCGGACTGCCGCTCGAGCGGGGGCAGCGCTTGATCGCGAGCGGGATGCTCGGCAACGAAACGGCCGCGCTGCAGCGGGGCGTGCGCGTACGGCTGGTCCTGGGCTACGTGCCCGCGAGCCGCCCCTGGCCCCTGTTCCGCGCCTATCCCTGGGTGATGGACGTGCAGTTCCCGCTGGGCCGCCGGCCAGGCGGCAGCAAGGCGTTCGACCTGCCGCCCGGCCGCACCGAGCGTCATTGGGAGAGCAGCCCCGCCGTCCCCGGGACGATCCTGGGAATGGGCGGCCACCTGCACGACCACGGCGTGAGCCTCGAGGTGAAGGACGTCACAACGGGCGAAATCCTCTGGCACGTCGAGCCCGTGAAGGACACGCGGGACCAGGTGACGTCCATCCCGCTGGTGCTCTTCTATCGCTGGTACCGGCTCGGCATCCACATCACGCCGCGCCACACCTACCGGTTGACGGCGGTGTACGAAAACCCCACGGGCCGGGTGCTGCGCGACGGCGGTATGGGCGCCGTGGCCGGCCTGTTCGTCCCCGATCGCGGAGCCACCTGGCCGGCGGTCGACCCTGCGGATTCCGTATATCGCGCGGACCTCCACGACACGCTGTGGCAGACCGCGGAGGAAATGATAGGGGGGATGAAGATGCACGGAGATCACTGAGAGGCGCTGCCGTGTCATCTTGCTGACAGGTTGTCCGCATAGCTTTTCCGCGTGGTGCGCACTTCCCTCTTCATCGTTGTCGTTGGCGGCATGGCGGCGGGCCCGCTCCCGGCCCAGCAGCCTGCGCAGCCCGTCACGCGGGCGCAGGCGGTGGCGGCGGCTCTCACCCGCGGCGCGCCGGCCGCTTTCGGGCGCGCCGACACGGCGGCCGCCGCCGGGGTGCTGCGCGCCGCGCGGCTCTATCCCAACCCGTCGCTCGCGGCGAGCTACACGAAGGACCTTCCCCACTATCACGTCCTCGCCGATCTGGCGCTCGACCTGCCGTGGCTCCGCGCGGCGCGGGTCGGCGCCGCGGCGTCGGCCCGCGACGCCGCGCGCTACGGCTTCGCGTTCGGGCGCGCCGCGATCCGGTTCGACGTGGACACGACCTATACCCGGGCCCTCGCCGCGCTCGCCCACGCCCGGCTGTCGCGCCGCACCGCGAGCGATGCCGACAGCCTGCTCAGGATGGCGCAGCTGCGGCGCGAGGTGGGGGACGCGAGCGAGTTGGACGTGCGGCTGGCGGAGGTGAACGCCGGCCAGCTCGAGAACGTCGCCGCGGACGACGCGCTCGCCGCCGTGGACGCGCTGCTCGCGGTGCAGCTCGCGATGGGACTCCCCGCGGAGACGCCCACCATCACACTCGCCGATTCGCTCGTCCCACCCCCGCCCCCGCTCGACAGCGCGCCGGCACCGGCGACCGAGCCGCTGCGCGTCGCCGCCGCGGCGGCGAGCCTGCGCTCCTCGGAGCGCGCGCTCACGCTCGCCCACCGCAGCGTGCTCCCGGCGCCGAGCCTCCAGGCGGGGTTCGACCAGGGCGACCCCACCGGACCGAGCGGCCTGCTGCCGATGATCGGGGTGTCGCTGTCGCTGCCGCTCTTCAACCGCAACGGCGGCGAGATCGCCCAGGCGACGGCGGCCCGTGACCGCGCGCAGGCGAACTTCGATCTCGTAGGCAGGGAATCGGCGGCGGAGCGCTCGCGCGCGGAGCGCGGCTTCACCGCCGCGATGGCGCGTCTTGAGCGTAACCGGCGCTTGCTCGCGAGCGCGGACCGCGTCGCCGCGATGTCGCTCCAGGCCTACGCCGAAGGCGCGGTCCCGCTCGCCAACGTGCTCGAGGCCCAACGCAACGCGCGCGAGGCGCTGGGCCGCTACATCGACGACGTCGCGGCGGCGAACGACGCGGCGGCCAGCTTGCGGCTCCTCACCGGCGCGGAGGAGCCGTGAAGCGCGTCGCGCTGCTCGGCGCGACCGCCGCGCTGCTCGCGGCGTGTCGGGCCGGCGCCCACGGCGACGCCGAGCAAACGGCTGCCGGCGCCCAGACCGTCGTCGGCGCGGCGACCGCCGTGGCGACGGTGCAGCCCTTCCCGCAGATCGTGCGGGCCATCGGCACGGTGGTGGCCCGGCCCGGGCGGTTCGCCGAGCTCGCGGCGCCCGCCCCCACGCGGGTGGCGGCGATCTTCGTCGCGCCCGGTGAGCGGGTCGCGGAAGGCGACTCGCTCGTCGCGTTCGAGCGCGCGCCGTTCGACGCCGCGGCGCTGAGCGCCGAGGCCGCGCTCGAGAGCGCGCAGCACGCCTACGCGCGGGCGCTGCGGCTGGTGCAGGCCGGGATACTCCCGCAGAAGGACGCCGACCAGGCGGCGGCCGACCTGGCACAGACGCAGGTCGCCGCGGTGACGGCGCGCCGCTCCCGCCAGCTCGCTACGCTGCGCGCGCCGCTCGCCGGCGTCGTCACCCGCATGACCGCCGTGCTCGGCGCCTCCGTGGACCCGAGCCAGCCGCTCGTGGAAGTCGCCGACCCGGCCGCCCTCGACATTGTCTTCAACGTGACGCCCCCGGAGGCGGGCGCGATGCACGGCGGCGACTCCGTGACCGTCAAGGCGGGCGAAGGCGCGGGCGGCGAGTCGCTCGGCGCGGGGATGGTGACGACGGTCGGCGCGGCAGTCGATTCCGTCTCACGCGCCGTGCCGGTGCGAGCCCGGATCGCCCGGCCGGCACGGCCGCTCCGCATCGGCGAATCGGTGTTCGGGAGAATCGTGACGGCCGTGCACGCGCGCGCCGTGACCGTGCCCATCGAGGCCCTCGTGCCGGCGGGCGACGGCTACCAGGTGTTCGTCGTGGACTCGGCGGGCATCGCCCACGCCCGGCCCGTGACCGTCGGCGCCCGCAGCGAGGCGCTCGCCGAGGTCGTGACCGGGCTCGCGGCTGGCGAGACCGTAGTGACGAGCGGCGCCTACGGAGTCGCCGACGGCGCGAAGATCGCCCGCGTGGCGCCGTGACGCTGTTCGACGTCGTCAGCCGCCAGCGCCGCTTCGTCTACCTCCTCGTGGCGCTGCTCAGCGTCGCCGGCGTGTGGGCGGGTCTGGTATTGCCCTCGGCGATCTACCCGGAGCTCAACTTCTCCCGCATCAAGATCGTCGCCCAGGGCTCGACCCTCGGTGCGCGGCAGGTGGTCTTCAGCGTCACCCGGCCCTTGGAGGAGGCTGTGAGCATCGTGCCGGGGGTGACACGGGTGCGGTCGCACTCGATCCGGGGCGCGAGCGAGATCGCGATCACGTTCGCCCCCAGCACCGACATGGGCTACGCGCTGCAGCTCGTGCGCGCGCGCGTGAACCAGGTGCAGGCCACCTTCCCGCCGGACCTCGACATCGAGGTCGAGCGCCTGACCCCGTCGTTGTTTCCCATCCTGTCGTACAACCTCGAGGGCGGCGACCCCGCCACGCTGTACGACATCGCCCGCTACGACATCAAGCCGCTGATCTCGCGCGTGCCCGGGGTCGGGCGGGTGGAGGTCCAGGGCTCGGACATCCGGGAGATCGAGGTCGTCACGGATCCGGCGCGGCTGGCCGCGACCGGGCTCACCTATACGGACCTCGCCGACGACATCCGGCGGGCGGTAACGGTGCAGGCGGTGGGCCGAGTGGCGCAGGACTACCGGCAATACCTCATCGTCACCGATCAGGAGGCCCGCAGCCCGGAGGACATCGGCGCGGTGGTGCTCCGGAACGGGCTGCGGGTGCGCGACGTGGCGACGGTGCGCGTGGGCACCGAGGACCACGTCCGCGTCATCGCGGGCGACGGCAAGCCGGCGGCCCTCCTCAACGTCTCGCGGCAGATCGGGGGCAACACGGTCGCCATCGCGGACAGCGTGGCGGCGATCGTGGCGGCGCTCGGCCCCACGCTGCCGCCGGGCGTCCACCTCAAGGCCGTGTACGATCAGGCCTCGCTGGTGCGGGACGCCGTGCGCTCCGTGCGCGACGCCATGCTGGTGGGCGCCGCGCTCGCCGTGCTGGTGCTCCTCCTGTTTCTGCGCCACGGGCGGATCACGGCGATCAGCGCCGCGTCCATTCCGTTGACGCTCGCCATTACCGTCTTCGTGATGAGCGTCCTGGGGCAGACCTTCAACCTGATGACGCTCGGGGCGATGGCGATCGCGATCGGGCTCGTTATCGACGACGCCGTGGTGATCACGGAGAACATCGCGCGCCACCTGGCGCTCGGCGGCGCCCGCGTGCGCGCGATCCGCGAGGCCGTGCAGGAGCTGATCTGGCCCGTCACGACGTCCACCATCACCACGGTGGTGGTGTTCCTGCCGCTCGGCTTGCTGCAGGGCGTGGTAGGCCAGTTCTTCGCGGCGCTCGCCACGACGCTGACGGTCGCCGTGCTCGTCTCGCTGCTGCTCGCGCTCACGCTCATTCCGTTGCTCGCCGAGCAGTTCGTGACGCCGCACGAGGTGGCCGCCGTCGCAACGGGCCCGCTGGCGCGCATCCAGCGGGCGCTGGACGCGCTGGCGCCGCGCTACGAGCGCGCGCTCGCCACGGTGCTGCATCATCCCCGACGCATCGTGGTCGCCGCGACCGTGCTCGTCGCCGCGGGCCTCGCCCTGTGGCGCCTCGTGGGCACAGGGTTCCTCCCGGAGATGGACGAGAGCGCGTTCGTGCTCGACTACTTCACGCCGGGCGGCACGGCGCTGGCGGAGACGAACCGCGAGGTCGGCGTGGCCGAGGGCGTGCTTGCCGCGACGGCCGAGATCACCGGGACGTCGCGCCGCACCGGGGCCGAGCTCGGGATGTTCGCCACGGCGCAGAACTCGGGCGACATCATCGCGCGGCTGCCGCCGCGCAGCCGGCGCTCGCGCGACGTGTTCGCGGTGATCGACGACGTGCGGGACCGGATCGCGGCGGCTGTCCCCCGGCTGCACATCGAGTTCATGCAGATCCTCGCCGACGTGATCAACGACCTCGCGGGCGCGGCACGACCGGTGGAGGTGAAGCTCTACGGCGAGCGGCTCGACACGCTCGAGGCGTACGCGCGGCGGCTCGCGCCCGCGCTGGAGCACATCACGGGACTGCAGGACCTCTACAACGGGGTGAGCGAGCCCACGGCCGAGCTGCTGATGCGCGTGAACCAGGCGGTGGCGGATCGGATCGGCATGACACCGGTGGACGTGGGGACGGCGGTCGGCGCGGCGTTACTGGGGGTGCAGGCGGGCGAGATCCGCACCGAGGACCGGCCCGTCGCCGTGCGGGTGCGGGCCCCCGACTCGGTGCGGTTCGATCCCCTGCGGCTGCGGGCGCTCCCCGTCCTCGGGGCCGGCGCGCGCCACGCCACGCCGCTCGGCAGCCTCGCCAGCTTCGAGCCCGCCGAGTCGCGGCTCAGCCTCGAGCGCGAGAACCAGCAGCAGATGATCGCCATGACGGCGGACGTCTCCGGCCGCTCGCTCGGCGGGGTGATGGGGGACGTGCAGCGCGTGCTCGGGGACCAGCGGCCGCCGGCGGGCGTGCGCGTCGCGCTGGGCGGTCAGTACGCGAGCCAGCAGGAGGCGTTTCGGGGACTGCTGCTCGTGCTGGGCCTCGCGGTGGTGAGCGTGTGCGCCGTGATGGTGGTGCAGTTCGAGTCGTTCGTCGAGCCGCTGGTCGTGCTGCTCGTGGCGCCGGTGTCGTTCGTGGGCGCGCTGGCGCTGCTGCTCGTCACCGGGACGGCGCTCAACGTCTCCTCGTTCATGGGATTGATCCTGTTGGTGGGGCTGATCGTGAAGAACGGCATCATCCTGCTCGACTTCACGCGGCTGCGGATGCTGGGCGAGCGGCTGCCGCTCGAAGCGGCGATCCGCGAGGCCGCACGGGTGCGGCTGCGCCCCATCCTGATGACGACCCTGTGCACGCTGTTCGGCTTGCTGCCACTCGCGCTCGGGATCGGCACCGGGAGCGAGCTGCAACGCCCGCTCGCGTTGGCCGTCATCGGCGGGCTCGCGCTCTCCACCCCAATTACGCTGTTCGCGGTCCCGACTCTGCTCGTCGCGATCCGCGGACGCGACTACGTGATCCCGTCGCTACGGCTCGAGCACCAGTAGGGCGAAGGTCCCCGGGAGGATGCTGGGCCGCGGGCGCGGTCGCTCGGGCGTGGGCGCGGGCGGGGGGCCGAAATCGGCGGTGACGGTGAACAGGCGATGGCTCCTCTCGTCGAGCTCCATGGTGCGCGCGCCGCGCTTCGTCGGCACGTTTCCCACCACCGTGAACTTGTCGGGCGTGTCCTCGTGCACCACCGTGAGCGTGCCGTCCCCGTTCGAGGCGAACGCCAGCCCGGTGCCGGCATCGAAGCGGCAGGCGTCGACGCCCTGCCCGATCGGCACCGTGGTGACGAGCTTCCCCGTCGTGGCATCCGAGATCGCCATCAGCTGATTGCGGCAGCCGCTGAACAGCCGGTGATGCGCCCGGTCGATCGCAAGGCCCGTCGGCGCCTCGCACGGCGCGAGCGACCACTGGCGCGTCACCTTCATCGCGGTGGCGTCGATCTCCGCCACCGCCGCCTTGTCCTCCAGGTTCACGTACAGCTTGCCGTCACCCGCGGAAACGCCGAACTCGGGGCCGCCGCCGAGCTCGATCGTGCCGATGCGCTTCCCCGACGCGGGGTTGAGCACGCTGGCGGAGTGGGCGTCCCCGTTGAAGGTGACGATGCGCTTCGTGACGGGATCGTACAGGATCGCGTCGTCGTCCGGCGCGACGGTGGTGTGCCCCACTACCCGGAGCGAAGCCAGATCGAAGATGGTGACGGCGCTGTCGGCGCCCGAGGTGGCGAAGCCGCGGCCCGTCTCGTACGAGAAGGCAATGCCGTGGGCGCGATTCAAGCCCGGGATCTCGGCAAGAACCTTGCCGCTCGCGGGATCGACCACCATCACGCGATCCTGACGTGCGATGAACAGGCGGCGGCCCACGGTGTCGAGCGCGACGTAATCCCAGCCGCCGTCGCCGCCCAGGACCACGGTGCGGGCGACGTGATAGCCTTGCGCACCAGCGGGGGCGACAGGAGCGACACCGAGCCCCAACAGCACGGCGCCGCAGGCGAGGACGCGAGACGCGATGGTCATGACCGCTCCTTGGGAGAGGGATCCGGCGATACGGGAAAGCTAATGGTCACGCGGGTGCCGGCGCCGCCCGGGGCGGGGCCGATGTCGATGCGCGCGCCGTGCGCGTCGGCGATCCAGCGGGCGATCGCGAGGCCCAGGCCGGCGCCCTCCGCTTCCCGCCGCGCCTTGTCTCCCCGGTAGAAGCGCTCGAACACGTGGGGCAGCTGCGCGGCGGGGATCCCGATCCCCGTGTCCGTGACGACGACGGCCGCCCGGCCGTCCACCGTTGCAACGTCGAGCCGGACGCGACCGCCCGCGGGCGTGAACTTGATGGCGTTGTCGAGCACGATCAAGAGCAGCTGACGGACGAGGGCCGGATCGCCGATGATCCTCGCCTCTTCGAACGTGCCGACGTCCACGCCGACTGTCTTGTGCTGGGCGAGCGCCCGCACGGCGTCCACCGCTCCGGCCGCGGCGTCATCGAGATAGAGCGGCTCCCGCCCGATGGGCCGCTCGCCGGCGTCGGCACGGGCGAGCGTGAGCAGGTCGCCGGCGAGGCCCCCCAGCCGAGCCGTCTCGCGCGCGATGGCCTCGAGCATCGCCCGATCGCGCGCGGGCTCGCGATCCTGCCCCAGGCCGACCTCGGCCCTCGTCCGCAAAATCGTGATGGGAGTGCGGAGCTCGTGAGCGGCGTCCGCCATGAAGCGGCGCATCTGATCCAGCGACCGCTCGATCGGCGCCGTCGATTTGCGCACCAGCAGGTAGCCCCCGCCCGCCACAAGCAGCAGCGCGACGAGCGCCGCGGCCCCGAACGCCCGGATGAGCGACGCGTACTCGTCTTCGAGCTCCAGCCGGTCCGCGACCGCCGCGGCCACGTAGACCGTGCCGCTGGACCCGGTGAACCGTTCGGCGTGCAGCCGCAGCTCGTGGTCCGCGGGCGCGCTGAGATTCCGGTCCGTGTGCCCGGTGCGGGCGGCTTCCCGCGCCGCGTCCTGGATCCAATCCGGAGCGCGCTCGGGCTTGATCGGTCGCCCGCTGGAGTCGAGCAGATAGAGCGAGCGATCGGGAATGTGCAGCTCGTCCACCGCGTCCACGACCGCTCCCTTGGCGTGTGCCTGCTCGGTCTCGCGGATCCGGGCCGCCTGCATCAGCGCGGCGGACGCGGCCTGGAGTGACGCGTCCAGCTGACCGGAGATCTGGCGGCGGACGGCCACGAAGAGCCCGCCCCCGAGCAGCGCGAGCATCAACGTCAGGACGCCCGCGTACCAGAGCGTCAGATCGAGCCGCAGCCGGGCGAGCGGTCTCACGGGTCGGGCGTCACGTGCCGAAGCGGTAGCCCGCGCCGCGCAGCGTCGTGATCAGCTTGGGCTCGAAGCCGTCGTCGATCTTGCGGCGCAGTCGCGCCACGAGCACCTCCAGCACGTTGACGAAAGGATCGTGGTTGTCGTCCCACACGTGCGCCGTGATCGTGGCGCGGTCGAGCAGGCGTCCCTGGTGCAGCACGAACAGCTCGAGCAGGGCGAACTCCTTCGCGGTGAGGGTGATCGGCCGGCCGCCGCGGCGTACCTCGCGGGCGGCGACGTCCACCTCGAGGTCCGCCACTCGATAGAGCGACGGCGCGAGCGCGGGGCGGCGGCGCGCCAGCGCCTTGAGCCGCGCCAGGAGCTCGCGGAAGGCGAAGGGCTTCGTCAGGTAGTCGTCGGCGCCGGCCTCGAGCCCGCGCACCCGGTCGTCCAGGGCATCGAGCGCCGTCAGCATCAGGACCGGCGTGGTGGCGCCGCGGCGGCGCAGCTCGCCGCACAGGTCGAAGCCGGTGCCGCCGGGGAGGCGGACGTCCAGGATGATGACGTCGTAGCTGCCGAGCGTGGTCTGCTTCAGGCCGTCCGCGAAGCTGGTCGCGAGCGTCGGATCGATGCGCTGCGCGCGCAGGCCGTCGCGCAAGAGGCCCGCCAGCTCGGGATCGTCTTCTATGATCAGTACCCGCACTCGAAGCTCCGGAGCAGGTACGACGGAAGATCGCGAGTGCGACCGGAGGCGCGCCAGAGCGCGGGCGCTACCTCACGCCCGCGGCCGGCTCACCATCCAGCTCACGCCGTAGGCCGAACCCAGCACGGCCATCGCGGCGAGCACCGTCCCCGGCGCCGCCCACGCCGTCCCCACGAACAGCGCCGCGTACACGCCCACGAAGAGGAGCGGGACGAGCGGGAAGAGCGGCACGAGAAACGGCGCGCTCGGCCGGCGGGCGCGGAGGCGGAACAGTGACAGCACCGTGAATCCGTCGATCACGATGATGACCGTGACGGCGAGGCCCAGGAGCGATTGGAACGTGCCGGTCGCGGCGAGCAACACGACGACCGCGCCCACGAGCAGCGTCGCCGCCCACGGCGTGCCGCCCCGGTTCACGCGCGCCAGGACCGCGGGCGCGAGGCCTTCGCGCGCCATGCCGAAGATGACCCGCGGCGTGACGAACAGGTTGCCGTTAAGCGACGCCACCACGACGAGCAGCGCCAGCGCCGCCACGAGCGCGCCGCCTCCGGCCCCCGACACGGCGGCCGCCACATCGCCCGGCACCAGGTTCGAGCCCGCGATCCGCTCGATCGGCAGCACCTGGAAGAACGCGGCGTTGAGGACCAGGTACAGCGCCGTCACGATCGCGATCCCGCCCAACAGCACCCGCGGCAGGGTGCGGTCGGGATCGACTACCTCTTCAGCGATCTTCGCCACGTCGAGGTAGCCGTAGTAGGTCCACACCACCGCCTGGAACGCGAGCGCCAGGGCGGCGAGCGTCGCGATTCCGGTGGGAGCGGCGGGGAGGGTCGAGCGCCAGCCGGCACCGTCGCCCGCGGCGAACGCCAGCGCGGCGACACCCGCGAGCACGAGCACCTTCGCGCCGGTCGCGAGGTTCTGCACCCACCGTCCCGAAGCGACGCCCGCGAGGTTCACGGCCGTGAACAGCGCCGCGAGCCCGACCCCCGCCCAGCGCGCGCTCCCGGGCGCGAGCCCCGCCAGCCGCTCGACGTACTCGCCCGCCACGACCGCGATCGCCGCGATTGCGACGGGATAGGTGGCGAGCGCTTCGCCCCACCCCACGACGAAGCCCGCCCGCGGGCCGAACGCCTCGCGCACGTACACGTATTTCCCGCCGGCCGCGGGGTGGCGCGTCGAGAGCTCCGCGAAGCAGAGCGCGCCGAGCAGAGCGACGACACCCCCCAGGATCCAGGCGACGAAGGTGAGCGAGGGGCGGCCGAGGTAGGCGGCCACGAGTCCGGGCGTGCGGAAGATGCCGGACCCGACCATGATCCCCACGACCATGGCGAGGCCGTCCACCAGCCCGAGCGAGCGCCTCAGTTGGGCCATGAAAAAGTAGGGGCACAGCATGCGGTGCCCCTACCGTTCGCGCAAGGAACGCCGTGTTACGGCCGCCGTCGTCCGCCTCCCCCTCCCCCGCTTCCACGGCTCGCCGGCGCCGAGCGACCGCCGCCGCCCCCCCCGCTGCCCCTGCTCCAGCCGCCCCCTCCCCCGCCACCACCACCACCACCACCACCACTCCACGATCGTCCCGTCGAGCCGCCGCGCTCGCGCGCCGCCGGCGCCGCCGGCGCCGCCGGTACCCGTCTGCCGCTTCCCTGACTGCCGCCGTCAAAGGAACGGCTCTCGGGACGCCGCGCGGGTGGGCTCGCCACGCGATCACCGCGGTCACTGCGGTCACCCCGATCATTGCCGCGCCGCTCGACGGCTCCCTCCGAGCGATCGGGGCGGAGCGACGTCGTGCCCCCGCGCGACCACGTCGTGCGGTCACGCACTCCGATCGCGTCCCCCGCGCCCACGCTCACTCTCCGCTCCGGCGCCGTGCCCGAAAGCAGGACTCCCTGCGGGATCCGCACGCGCGGGCCGACGCTCGTGACCGTGCGACTGTTCTTGAACGTCAGGCCGCTCCCGAAGCCGTCCCACACACCGTAGCCGGCACGGTAGCCGTAGCCGGAGTAGCGGTAGCCGTAGTAGCCGAGCCCCACCCCCACCCTCAGGACGTACGGCCGATAGAAGTACGGGCTGTAGAAGAAGGGGTCGTAGCGGAACGGGTCGTAGAAGTACGCGAAGCGGAACCCCGTGTAATACGGCCCGCAGTAGAACGGATCATAGAAGAAGGGGTCGTAGCACGAGGCGCTGAAGAGCCCGATGTGGTAGCGGTACGGCAAGCCGTACCCGTAGCCTACGCCGAACGAGGGGTAGTAGCCGTCGCGGTATCCGTGACGGTAGTACGCGGTGGTGGACTCCACGGTGTAGGTGACGACGTCGTAGTCGAAGCGCGCGTCGCCCGCCATGCGCTGCACCACGTCCACGAGGGCCGCCTCGGCGTCGGAGCCGGTCTGGATGGTTCCCAGCACGCGGTAGTCCCAGTGATCTCCGCGCACGAACTCGTCGAACTTGAACGGCGACGCCGACCAGGCGGCGAGCACCACGCCCGATCCCTCGCGCTCGTCCACCGCGAACGCCTCGCGGTCGCCGCGGCTCCGCACCTCGAACTTTTTGTGGGCGCGCATGAAGGTGTCGTCCGAAGGATCGATCGGAAACAGCACGCGCACTCGACCGTCGGCGTCGGCGCGCACCACCACGAGGTAGCCGTCGGCCGCCGCCCTGACGTACACCTTGGCGCGGTCACCGCGCACGAAGTAGTTGTCCTGATTGAGCCAGACGTGAATCGGCGGGTCGTCACTGGCGGCCGCCGCGGACGGCGCGGCCAACGCGAGCGAGACAGCGAGTGCGAGCATCATATCCTTATGTATCGCGTACCCCATGGGCAAGAGGGGGTTCAAGAAGCGTGCCGGGTGAGGACACGAGATTCGACGGCGGGTCGCCGCGCCGCGTTAACGCTCGCTCCCAGCTTTGACCACTCCCGAGGACAGAATGTCTCACCAGTTGTCCACCTTCCCCGCGTCCGGGATGAACAGACTCCGGCCAAAGCGGGACTTGCCGAACTCGGCGATCAGTGCCTGCGTCGCCGGCGCCACGAGGAACTCGGCGAACGCCTTGCCGCCCGCGGCGTTGATACGCGGAGCATTTTTCGGGTTGACCTCGAGGACGTGATAGACGTTGTACAGGAGGGGGTCCCCCTCCACAAGGGGCGCGGCCTGGACCTTGGCACGCCACGCCAGGTAGGTCGCCCGGTCCGTGATCGTGTAGGCGCGCTTCTCGTCGGCCATCTGCAGTGTCTCGCCCATCCCGTGTCCCGCCTCGATGTACCAGCCGCCGGCGCCCGGCGGCCTGATGCCGGCGAGGCGCCAGAGCTTCTGCTCCAACTTGTGAGTCCCCGACTGGTCACCACGCGACACGAAGGGCGCTCGCCCCTCCGCGAGGCGTCGCAGCGCGGCGAGCGCGTCGGTCATGCCGCCCAGGTGTGCCGGGTCGGCCGCCGGACCGACGATCAGAAAGTCGTTGTGCATCACCAAGCGCCGGCTGACGAAGTAGCCGCTGTCTACGAGCACGCGCTCGGCTTCCGGCGCGTGGGCGAGCACGACATCTGCGTCCCCCCGGCGGCCCATCTCGAGCGCCTGGCCACTCCCCACGGCGATCACCTTCACCCTGTAGCCGTTCGTGCGCTCGAACACAGGGATCAGCGAGTCGAGCAGCCCGGCGTCGCGAGTCGAGGTGGTGGTGGCGAGGAGGACTTCCCGGGATTGGGCGGTAACAGGCGGTAAGAGGCGGTCAGGGGCGGTACCACAGATCGCAGCGGCGGCGAGGACTCCCGCCCAGTACCGCCCATTACCGCCCATTACCGCCCTCATTCACCACCTCACCTGCATCTGAGCGATCAGCCGGTTGTTGCCCACGGCCGGGCCTTGCTCCGCGAACACCGTGTACTCGAGCTGCAGCTTCAGGTCGTCCCCCGCGAAGAAATACTGGGCGCCGCCGGTGTACCCCGTGATGCGATCGCCACCCAGGGCGTCATCGGGGTCGAACTGCTGAACCCGCCCCACGAGCTGGAGGCGCTTGGGTTGCAGCTGGTACGCCGCGAGCGCATACCAGCCTCGTGTCGTGACGTCCGCGGCCGAGCGGTGCCGCCACAGGTACTCGGCGCGTGCCGCCACTCTCCCCCGCTCCAGCGTCCCCTCGATGTCCCAGGTCACGGTGTCGGGCTTTCCCGCCGCGGCGGCGCCCAGATGCAACCCGGCGATCGGTCTCACGACCGCGCGCGCCAAATAGAGGAAGTCCTTGTCGCGGTTTGCCGCGCGGTTGATCCCATCGCCGTTGAAGACTCCTCCGTTCAGCGTCAAGGGACCCGTCGAGTTCCACTCGATCTTCACGCCGACGTCACGGTTCGGCGCGAGCGAGTCCACCACCATCGACCGCTCCGGCAGCTCGAGCACTGTCGAGGAGCGAATGAATTCGACGGAGAGCGGCGTCTTCGACTGGCCGATCGTGGCGATCCACGGCCCGTGCGTGAGCGCGACGTAGAGGTCCGTGGCGGCGACGGTCGCCGCTGTGGCGCCGGTGCCCCCGCTCCGCAGCTCGGCCTGCAGCTTGTAGGTCGCCCAGGGCGTGAGGCTCCCCTGCACGCCGAGGCGCGCCCGTCGCACCTTGAACAGCGCCGAGTCGGCGATCGCCTCGAAGCGCGTCTGCACGTAGCCCGTGACCTTGGGCGCGGTCGGCCCCTGAGCGCGCGCCGCGAGGGGAAGCGCCCCGGCCGCGGCCACACTCAGGACGCAGCGCAGCCTGGTAGATCGCACGCCCTCACCTCTGAGCTGGGGAGTGTCCGAGCGGCTGGTGAAACGGACGGGCGAATCTACCGGGCCCAGGGACGATAGGCAAGGCGACGCCTATCGCCGATAGGTACGGCTGGACCTATCGCGGAGGGACGCTCTTGCGGAACGCGCGGTGGCTCAACCGGTCCACTTCTCGCTGCCAGCGGGCGAAGACGCGGACCAGACGGCGCGCTGCCTCGGTCAGCCGGGCGCTCCCGCCGGCCCGCCCGCCCCGCGTCGTGGCGAGCACCCGCGCCCCCAACACCCGCTCCATCTGCCGGATCCGGTTGAGACACGTCCGGTAGCTCCAGCCCACCATTTGGCCGGCCGCCCGGATCGTACCCGTCCGGTCCACCGCGGCGAGGAAGCGCAGGTACCGGGGCCCCATCAAGAACACGCCGTCCCAATTCACCCACAGCTTTTGATGCGGGACGAGGTGCTTGCGCAACGACGGGGTACGCGAGGAACCCATGTTCACGCGAACGCGCTACATTTCGCCGTAAGGTAGCCCCGCTCGTCCTTATGAGCCAACTGCTCGACGCCATCGCGGGCGTCCCCAACGCGTGCGAGCCCCTGCCCGGAATCGTGACGGGCGGCCAGCCGAGCGTCGAGCATCTCGCCGCTCTGCAGCGCGCGGGATGCGACGTGGTGCTCGACCTGCGCGAGCCCATGGAGCCCCGCCCTTACCGCACGCCCGACGCAGTACGCGCGGCGGGCCTCGAGTACGTCAACATCCCCTTCGGCCACGGCGCGATCGGCGACGCCACGCTCGAGGCCGCCCTGCGCACCGTGCGGCAGCTCGGCGGCCAGAAGCGCGTCCTGGTCCACTGCTCCAGCGGAAACCGAGTGGGCGCGGCGCTGATTCCCTACCTCATGCTCGATCAGGGGTTCGAGGAGGAGGACGCGATCAACGAGGCGATGCGGATCGGGACGCGGAACGCGGGGTTGCTGGAGCAGGCGCTCGACTACGCCAGGCGGGCGAAGGCGGCGATCAGAAGAGACTAGTCTGCGCGGCCAGCGCCGTGGCCTCAACCGGCTTCTGCCCTATCAACTTCTGCATGGCCCTGGTGCTCGCCGGGGCGTGGCCCTGAAACTGGTTGCTGAAATAGCCGTACACCGACCCCACGCGCGCCCCGAGCGCCGCGAGCGCCATCGCCCACACGGCGAGCTCCCGCTCGCGGTCGATCTGCACGTGGCCGACGTCCTCCAGCCGCTGGCCCGACCCGATCCAGCGCACGTACGCGAACTCGGCGGTGGGATGGATCGCGAGGTCGATCATCTGGTCCCGCGGCAGCCACCGCCCCTCGACGAGCGCGAGCGCCAGCCCATGGCGCCGCAGCAGCTCGAGCAGCTTCGGGCCCACCCAGGCGCGCTGGCGCACTTCGACCGCCCAGCGCATTCCCTGCGGCAGCGCGGCGAGGAATCGCTCCACCCCTTCCCAGCGCTCCGGCCCCGTTTGGGCGCCGAGCTGAATCAGCACCGGCCCGAGGTGGTCGCCGAGTAGGCGGGCCCGCTCGCAGAACAGCGCGAGTCGTGCCGGGTCCGGTGCAGTGTCGCCCGCCGGGCTCAAATCCTCCGGGAGCTTCAGGGCGAACGTGAACCCCGCGGCGACCTTCTCCGCCCAACCCCGCACGACGTGCTCGGCGGGCGTGGCGTAGTAGGTCGAGTCGACCTCGACCGTATCGAACGCGCGGGTGTAGATGGAGAGGAAGTCCTGCGGCCGGGCGCCGGGCGGGTAGAAGGGGCCGACCCAGGCGGGGTAGTCCCAACCCTGAGTTCCAAGATGAACCTTGCTGCCGACGCCTTTCCTGGACGTTCTTCCTCGACGCCGTTATGGGTTGCGGTGCCAGTACATCCTCATCTCGCTGATCTTGCCGTCCTGCGTTTCGCAGAACATCGCGCCTCGCGCGTCCACCCATTCCCCGCTGCGGCGGCGGCGGTAGGTGCAGCGGAACTCGGTGGCGAACCACGGGCCCGCGACGTAAATCTCCCCCGAGCGGAACGTCACCTCGGCCTGGTTGGCGGGAAGGTCCGTCCAGTACCGGCGGATCGCGGCATGGCCCGTCTCCCTGTCGCTGAAGGGAGTCTCCACAAAGACGGCGTCGGCGGTGAACACGGACAGGATCTCCTCGGGATCGCCGCGCTCCCATCCGCGGCCGAACGCGTCGACCAGCCGGCGGTACGCCTCGTTCATGGCGCCAATATACGCCAATCCGAGAGCCTCGATGGCGACGTACGCTAGACGAAGACATCCACCCAGAATGGAGGATCGACCAATGCTGAAGCGAATTTTCGCGGCGACCGCCGTCCTCGCGCTCGTCGCACTGCCCCTGGCCGCGCAAGCGGGCAAGATGGCAGCGCCGGGCAAGGACCTCACGATCACCGGCCAGGTGATCGACATCAACTGTTACACCACGATGGGAGCGTCGGGCGAGGGGCATAAGATGTGCGCCCAAGCCTGCGCCAAGGCCGGGGTCGCGCTGGCGATCCTCGGCAGCGACGGGACGATCTACATGCCCGTCAGCTCCAAGCCCGCCGATCCGCAGAACTCGCGCCTCGTCGACTTCACCGAAGCCAAGGTGAAGGTGACGGGCGTGCACCGGATGGAGAAGGGCCTGCATACGATCGAGATCAAGACGATCTCCGCCGCGTCCTGATGCGGCGTGCGCTGGGCGCCGCGCTGACGGGCGCGGCCCTCTTCGCCTGTCGGCCCACGGCGCCCAGCGGCCTCACCCTCCTCTTCCTCGGCCGCGCACCGGCGGCCCCTCTGGACGGTCTCTCCTGGGCACCCGATCCCGACGCCAGCAGCATCGCGGCGTTCGACCGCGACCTGCGGGTCGTGAAGCGCTTCACCAGCCCGCGGCTCGCGACGCCGCTCGCGGTCGCCACGCTGGACGGCCGTTATCTCCTCGTCACCGAGCGGACCGGCGAGGGCGTCGTGTTCGACACGGCCGGGCGGCCGGTGCGCGAATGGCAGGGCCCCGCTATGGCATCCGTGTACGCCGCGGCGGGGCGGCAGGTCGTCGCCGCACGCTCACCGTACTTCGTCCAGCTGGGCGCGGAGCCCGATACCGCCCCCCTCGTGTGGGGGCTCGACACGCTGGGACGTCCCGTCGGGGGCATCGCGACCGTACGGACGCCGCGCATTCCCTTGCTCGGACAGCTCGTGAACGCGGGCGCCGTTGCCGTAGACCCTGCGGGCGACGTGTACTTCGCTCCGCTCGCCGGGGACGAGATCCGGAAGTACGGTCGCGGCGGACAGCTCCGGTGGACCGCGCGGCGCGGCCTGCCGGCGCGGGACGCCGAGCCCGAGCTGGTGCCGGGGAAGGGCCGCAGCTTCGGCGCCCGCTACGCCATCGTGAACGTGGCGCTCGCCCTCGGGCCCGGGGGCAGGCTCTACGCGCTGGGCTCGGACGACTCCGCCGGAACGAAGCTGCGGGTGGACGTGGTGGACACGGCCTCGGGAGCGATCGTCGCGACCCGACACCTCCGCCCGCGCGAGAGCGCGGTCGCAGCGGACCCCACCGGGCGGCTCGCGGTGCTCGACGCCGACACCCTGCTCGCAGGCCGGGCGGCGCCCCAGCGGGAGCCGTTCGCCCCTCCCTTCACCCTCCCCACGCCGCGGGGCGACACCGTGACGCTCGCCGACTATGCCGGCAAGGTGACGCTGGTCAACTTCTGGGCCTCCTGGTGCGACCCCTGCCGCGAGGAGTTCCCCCACATGGCGGAGTTGTTGCGGGGGTTCGAGCGGAAGGACTTCGCCATTGCGGCGATCTCGGATGACGTGGACCGCGGCAAGATGCTCCAGTTCGTGCGGCAGTTCCGGCCGCCGTTCCCGATCCTCGTCGGCGGCGGGAAGATGAAGGCCACGTACCACTACCGCGGGCTCCCGTACTCCGTGCTGCTCGACCGTCGCGGCCGGATCATCGAACGCATCTTCGGATTCGGCGGCGCTGCAGAGTTCCGGCAGCTGCGCGAGACTATTGCAAAGGAGGTCCGCGCTCCCTAGCCTTCTCCCGTGACCGATCCCACGCCCTACGCCCCACGCCCCGTTGTCATAGACACCGATCCCGGCATCGACGACCTGCTCGCCCTCGAGCTGGCGCTCAAGTCACCGGAGCTGGACGTGCGCGGCATCTCGGTCTCTTACGGCAACACCGTGGTGGAAAATGCGTACCGCAACGCCGTGGAGATACTCCGTCGGGTGGGGCGGCGTATCACGATCGGCGTGGGTGCGCGGCGCCCGCTGCGGCGCGAGCTGGTGGTGGCGCGCGAAACGCACGGGGAGACCGGTCTCGGCTACGCGACGGTCCCGCCCGCAGGAGTGATCCTGGACTTCGTGAAGCCCCTGGAGCGGCTGCTCGCCGACCAGCCGGCCCCCGTGACCCTGGTGACGCTCGGCCCGCTCACGGGCCTCGCGCTGGCGCTGCGACGGGAGCCCGCCGTGGTGCACGAGAAGGTGGCGCGCCACGTGGCGATGGCCGGGAACCTGGAAGCGCGCGGCAACACGACGCCCTACGCCGAGTTCAACGCCTGGTGCGACCCGGAGGCCCTCGACGCCGTGCTCCGGGCCGAGCTGCCGACGGAGCTCGTGGGGCTCGACGTGACACGGCAGCTCGTGCTCTCGGGCCACGACGTCAACCGCATCGGCCGCGTCGCCGAGCCGCATGCGCAGTGGGTGTACGAGGCGCTGCGGTTCTACGTCGCCTTCCACCGGCGCGCCGAGAACCTGGACGGCTGCGTCGTGAACGACGTGCTGCCGATCGCGGCGCTCGTGCTACCCGACGTGCTCGATTTCACGGAAGTGCGACTCGCGGTGGACCTGGACGACGGGGACACGCGCGGCCGCACGCGGATCGATCCCGAAGGCGCGCCGGCGCGCGTCGCGACGCGCGTGCGCCCGGCCCCGGTGCGCCGCCTGCTGTTCGACCGCGTGCTGCCCTGGACCCAGGCCCCGGCCACGACCGCGGTCTCGTGACCCTCCCCCGCAAGGTCGCCGTCATCGGCGCCGGCGACATCGGCTCCGGCTGGGCGGCCCTGTGCGCCTCGGCCGGATGGCCGGTGACGATGTTCGACAGCAACTCCCGGACCCTCGAGCGCGCCCTCACCGAGGTGCCGCGCCGGGCGCGCGCGCTGGTGGCCTTGGAGCGCGCTCCCCAGGGCGTCGTGGAGAGCGGCCTCGGCGAGTTCCACCCGGGCCGCAGCCTGCTCCTCACCGTGCAGGACGCCGACTGGGTGATCGAGGCGATCAGCGAGGACCTGATCGCGAAGCAGCGGCTGTTCGAGGCGATCGACGGGATCGCTCCGGCGGAGGCGGTGGTCACGAGCTCGTCGAGCGGGCTCCCTCCCAGCGACCTGTTCGCCCGCTGCCGCCGGCAGGACCGGGGCCTCGTCGCCCACCCGCTCAACCCGCCCGAGATCATCCCGCTCGTCGAGCTGGTCCCCGGCGCGCGCACCAGCGCCGCGGCGCTGGCGCGCGCGCAGGAGTATCTCCGCACGCTCGGCCGCATGCCGATCCTCCTGAAGAAGCCGGCGCCGGGGTACGTCGCGGGGCGCGTCGCGGCGGCCGTGTGGCGGGAGTGCATCGACCTCGTGTTGCGCGGGGTGATCGACGTGGACGAGCTCGACCGCGCCGTGTCGCTCGGGCCCGCCCTCGGCTGGGCGGCGGCGGGGCCGCACCTCACCTACCACCTCGCGGCGGGAGAGGGCGGGGTCACGTTGTTCCTGCAGCGTCTGCTGCAGAGCTTCGAGGCGTGGTGGGCCGAGCTCGCGACTTGGCACAAGCTCGAGCCCGAGCAGCAGCGCGCCCTGACGCAGGCGATCGAGCGGGCTTACAGGGGCAAGGTGGACCGGTTGCGGGAGAGGCGCGACCACAGGCTCAGCGCGATTCTGCGGGCGCTGGAGCAGGCGAGAAGCGACAGTTAACGCTCGTCTATTTGGGCCCGTCCGCCCTGACCATCAGGATCGGCACCTTCGTCATATGTCGTAATGCTGTCGCTGTGCTGCCATGGACTACGTCCCCTAACAGCCTGTGGCCGTGGGTGGCCATGGCGATGAGATCGCACCGCTCGCGCTCGGCCGCTTCGGCGATCTCCTTTGGCGGGTCGCCCGCGGCGAGCACGGCGTCCGTGTCGAACCCTTCCGCCCGCAGCGTCGCGCCAACCTGCTCCAGATAGGCGCGGTCCTCCCGCATCTCCTCCGACTCGCGCAGGTCGAGCTGTCGGATGTTCCGCGCCACCCAGCCGTCGGCCACGTGCAGGAGCACGAGGCTCGCCCCGGACAGCTTCGCGAGCGGTCGCACGTGCCGCAGAATCGCCTCGTCGGCGGGCGAATGCTCCAGGGGGACGAGGATGCGCCGGTACATCGGCTCAGCAACTCACGTGAAGGTCTGCACCAGGAGCCAGCCGTTGAACAGGGCGATCAGCCCGGCGACGCCATAGGCGAGTGCTTTGAGCCAGGGAGGGTTCACGAACTCGCCCATCTTGGCGCGCTCCGACGTGAACCGCACCAGCGGGAACACCGCGAACGAGAGCTGCAGGCTGAGGATGACCTGGCTCAGGATGAGGAGCCGCGCCGTGCCCCCCTCGCCGAAGAAGATCGCCGTGAAGGCGGCCGGCACGATCGCGATGCCCCGCGTGATGAGTCGCCGCAGCCATGGGCGCAGCCGGATGTTGAGGAAGCCCTCCATCACGATCTGGCCCGCGAGCGTGCCGGTCAAGGTCGAGTTCTGGCCCGAGGCGAGCAGCGCGAACGCAAACACGGCGCTCGCCCCGACGACGCCCAAGAGCGGCGTCAGCAGCCGGTAGGCCTCCTGGATTTCCGCCACCTCGTGGTGCCCGGCGCGATGGAACGTCGCCGCCGCCACGATGAGGATCGCTGCGTTGATGAACAGCGCGAACGTGAGGGCGATCGTGGAATCGAGAAAGGCGTACTTCACCGCCTCCCGCTTTCCCTCGGGTGTCTCGTCGTAGCGCCGGGTCTGCACGATGGAGGAGTGCAGGTACAGGTTGTGCGGCATCACCGTGGCGCCGAGGATCCCGATCGCGATGTACAGCTTGCCCGGGTCCTGCAGGATCGACGGCCCGGGGACGAACCCCGCGGCGACGTCGACCAGCCCCGGGCGCGAGATAAGGATCTCGAAAATGAAGCATCCCGCGATCGTCGCGATCAGCGTGACGACGAGCGCCTCGAGCAGGCGGAAGCCCTTGTGCTGCAGCAGCAGCACCAGCAGCACGTCGAGCGCGGTGATCGCGATGCCCCAGGGAAGCGGGATCCCGAACAAGAGGTTCAGCGCGATGGCCGAGCCGATCACCTCGGCGAGGTCGCAGGCGGCGATCGCGATCTCGCAGAGGACCCACAGGGCGATCGACGTCGGGCGCGAGTAGTGGTCGCGGCACGCCTGGGCGAGGTCCCGTCCGGTCGCGATCCCGAGCTTCGCGGCCAGCCCCTGCAACAGGATCGCCATCAGGTTCGAGATGAGGATGACGCTCAGCAGGGAATAGCCGAATGCCGAGCCGCCGGCGAGGTCCGTGGCCCAGTTGCCCGGATCCATGTAGCCCACGGCCACGAGATAACCGGGCCCCGCGAACGCGAGCGCCTTGCGCCACCACACGGGCTGCCCGACCGGGACGGTGCGATAGACCTCGGCGAGGCTCGGCGTGAGGCGCGGCCGGCGCCACCCCGGCTCGGCCCGGACGTCAACGCGCCCGGTCGCCATGCCGCCTCACGGGGTCACCACCCGGCACCACAGCGACCGGGCCAGCTCCTGACCCACCACCCGCGCCTCGCCCGAAGGCCGCAACTTCGCGATCGTCGGCCCGTTGAACGGCTGGCGCTCGGTCACGGTGAGCAGCGTACCCGGCGTGAGCCCCTGCTCCGCCAGGTAGCGCAGCCGCGCGGCGTCCTCGTCCGCTACCTGCCGCACCTCGATCACGGCGCCGATGGGAGCGTCCGCCAGCGGGACCAGCTCCGCCTCCTCGATCTCCCCGGCCGCGGTCGGAATCGGCGCCCCGTGAGGATCGTACTGAGGATCGCCCAGCGCTTTCGCCATGCGCTCGATCAGCTCGTCCGAGACGGCGTGCTCGAGGCGCTCGGCCTCCGTGTGCACGCCGTCCCAGTCATAGCCGAGCTGCTGCGACAGGTAGACCTCGAGGACGCGGTGCCGGCGGATCATCCGGAGGGCAGCGCGGCGCCCCTGCGCCGTGAGCTGCACGCCGCGATAGGGGACGTGCTCGATGAGCCCCGTCTCCGAGAGCCGCTTCACCATCCCGCTCACGGACGGCGGCGCGACTTCGAGCAGTGCGGCGATGTCGCTCGTCGCGGCAAACCCGCCCTGGCTCGAGAGGTGGTAGATCGCCTTGAGATAGTCTTCGACGGAGCGCGTGAGCGGCGGCTCGGGGTCTCGCAAGGTGGCGTGCATGCCGATTCTCCCTGCCGGAAAGGCGCGCGAACTAGACCTCCCAGCCCTCGGCTATGAGCCGTCAGCTGGAAGAGTTAGTGGTCTTCGTTTTCAAGGGATTAGCATATGCTAAGACTGATCTGCTGTCAAGCGAACTTGTGGATTTCGATGACCTATGAACGGCCAGCCGTGGGGAGTGGGGAGTGGTAGTTCGCGGCCCGATCCGTGGTTCCGGTCCGCACCGCGACGAACCACTCCCCACGCCGTTCAGTCACCCTAGCGGGACCCCGCCACGAGCTCCAGGAACGGCGTCAG
>Ga0209266_1000681_pt1 | contig 25163 bp, 21 predicted proteins | sample GraSoiAngelo_132_FD_185889 | JGI IMG/M metagenome (GOLD analysis project Ga0209266, IMG submission 185889) | Grasslands soil microbial communities from the Angelo Coastal Reserve, California, USA - 14_0929_02_40cm (SPAdes) (version 2) | ecosystem: Environmental > Terrestrial > Soil > Grasslands ...
AACGCGCTCAGGTACACCGCGTACAGCGGCCCGCGCTGGGCGCCAAACCCGTTGCCCCACGCGTCCTTCACTACGCCGACCACCGTGTACCAGGGGTCGTCGGGCCCGTCGCCGATGCGGATTTCTTGGCCCATGATCCCGGGGATCGCGAACCTGGCGAGCGCCTCGTTCACGACCGCGATGTGCCGGGCGCCCCAGCGATCGGACGGTTCGATCCCCCGCCCGGCGATGAGTCTCCAACGCATCGAGCGGAACGTGTCGGGCGACACGGCGTTGACAGCCACGGTCGCCGCTTGGTTGCCTCGGGTGACCGTGAGGTCCTCGGTCTCGAGGCCCACGAGCACGCCCGGACTCGTGAGGCTCACCGTCGTGAAGCGCGGATCGGCTCCGAGGCGCCCGAGCAGCGCCGTGTAAGTCGTCGCCCGCGCCGCAGGCGCCAGGTCGCGGGCTGCGACGGCGAAGACGTCACCGCTGCCCGCGACGACCCCGTGCTGTCCCTGCTTCCCCTGTCCGTGACGCACCAGCTGCGAGGCCGCAACCAACACCGTGAAGGCAACGCCCAGCTGCACCACCGGCAGCACCAGGCCTTGCGGCAAGGCGCCGACGATCAGCCCGCGGCGGCCCGACCCAGCGAACAGCGCGGGCAGCACGGCCCCCAAAACGATCGCACCGCCGATGGTCACGAGGACCAACACCGCGAGGCCGGCCGGAGCGGGCGGAGCGGTGCCGGGCCACGCCGTCCGCGCCAGCCCCTGCCCCGGCAGTCCGACCGCGAGTCCCACCGCGAGCGCCCCCAGGGCCATCACCGTTCCTTCGAGCAGCCCGGCGGCATACAGATCGCCCCGCGACGCTCCCACGGCCCGCCGCACCGCCTGCTCGGCCCGGCGCGCGGACGCGCGCGCCAGCGAGATAGTGCCGACCGTCAGAACGCCGAGTGCCACGATCGCGACGGCGAGCCCCACCACCAGGCCGCTCAACGCGTCGATCGCCTCGCGCTGAAAGACAGCGGGCGCGCGCACGAAGCTCGTCCAGGCGATGCCCAAGTCCGCGCGCGGCACGGCAGGAAGCTGGAGCGCACTGGCGCCCACGAGGGCGGCGAGCGTGGCCGCGAGTGCGATCGCGGCTGCCACGGTCAGCCACGCCGCGGACTGGGCGTAGGTACGGAGCGTCCACGCCGCCGGAGCCGCCGCGCGTCGCAGACTCATGGCCGGGGCTGCCGGGAGAAGTCCGTGCCGCCGATGCTGAAGCGGCGCTCCAGCCGCTCGCCGGTTGGCAGGTCGAGAATCGTAAGGGACTCGGGCATGACGGGGCTCCGGTGGCCGGGGTCGAACTTTAATGATGACCCCGGCCGGCCGGAGGGTGCAACGGGCCCCTCGCTGCGCTCGGGGTGACAACCGTCAGGGAGTGACCGGTCTCTGCAGGAAGCTCGCCACGAGTCCCGCGTGGTCGGACGGCCAGATGTTGAACGCGGGGCCGGCGATCTTATCGGCGGGCTGGTCCCCGACGATCGTGATCTGCCCCAGCAGCTTGCGGTTCGGGCCGCCGAGCCCGCGCGCGAACACGTAGTCGATGCGCTGGTTCAGCACCGGCACCTGGTTGGACAAATCGGCCACTTCGCAGCAGGTGAAGCCGCTGGCGCCGGGGCGCATGGTGCCCCACGTGTCGGTGAAGCCGGCGCCGGTGACGACCTGGTGCATCGCCGAGCCCGTGGTGTCGTTGAAGTCGCCGAGCAGGATCGCCGGCGAGGCCGCGCCGACGAGGTTCACGAGCTCAAACGCCTGCGCGGCCCGCAGGTCCGAAACACCGGGCGCGTTCCCCGACTCGAGGTGCGTGCTGGCGATGGTGATCGGCGTGCCGTCGATCAGCAGTGGGGCCTCGACGTAGCCGCGGTTCAAATCCACGCCGTCCGCGATGTGACCGAGGTTGGCGGCATAGATCGTGGCGATGACCGGACCGTTCAGACTCACGCGATCGGCGTCCCGCAACAGCGCGTCGTGGTCGGTCACGGCCACGCCGGGAAACGGCGTCGCGACGAGGTTCGTGCTTTGCCCGACGAGCGTGTAGTGCAGCCCGCGCGCGTTCAGATCGGCCATCAGAATCCCCAGGAAGTCCTGATTCACCGCGACGCCGAGCGGCGGGATGTTGATGTGGATCTCACTCACTTCCTGGAGGCCCACGATGTGGGGGCGATTCCGGGCGATTTCATCCGCCAGCGCCTCGGCGCGCAAGGGGAACGCCGTCTGCCCGACGGTGGCGATGGCCTGGAGCAGTGCGGGGAAATCGTCTGTCGGATCGGGCGTGCGCAGCGCCTGGATGACGACGTCCACATCCGCCCCGATGTACATGTTGCGGGTCATCACGGTGATGCCACGAGCCCCGGCGCCCGTCGCGGTGACACTGGAGACGCCGACGCGGTCTTCCACCATGGGGGCGAAAAGGTCGTCCCGGATGCACGCGGCGACGATCGGAAGCAGCGCGAGCAGGGAACAGCGGATACGGGAAGTCATGGGCCCCTCCGGGGCGCGAGAAGTGAACGGGAACGATAGCGAACGAAACCCCGGAGGGGTCAAGCGGAGGTCAAGCCGGCCGGTACACCCCCCACACGTCGCGCAGGGCGTCGCTGACCTCGCCGACCGTGGCGCGCGCCCGTACCGCGTCGAGGATCAGGGGCATGAGCGGCTCGCTGGCGGCCGCCGCCGAGCGCAGCGACGCCAGCATCTTCTCCACTGTGGTGCGATCGCGCCGCCGCCGAGCCTCCGCGACGCGCTCGCGTTGCCCCGCCGCGAGCGCCACGTAGTCGGGCATCGCGCCGCCGGGGGCGGCGGTCTCCTCGGCATACCGGTTGACGCCGACCACCACCTGCTCCCCGCGCTCCACCGCCTGCTGGGCGGCGTACGCGCTGCGCGCGATGGCCTCCTGGAACACGCCGCGCTCGATGCACGGCACGGCGCCCCCCTGATGCTCGACGTCATCGACCAGCGCCCGGGCCTCGCGCTCGATCGTGTCCGTCAGATGCTCGACGTACCAGCTCCCCGCCACCGGGTCGATCACCTCCGGTACGCCCGTTTCGTGCGCCAGGAGCTGCTGGGTGCGGAGCGCCAGCGTGGCGCTTTGCTCGGTAGGGAGCGCCAGGGCCTCATCGTAGGCGTTGGTGTGCAGCGACTGCGTCCCGCCCAGGACGGCGGCCAGCGCCTGGATCGCCACCCGCACGACGTTGTTCAACGGCTGCTGCGCGGTGAGCGTCGCGCCGCCGGTCTGGGTGTGGAAGCGCAGCCGGCAGGCGGCATCGTCGGCGTGGAACCGCTCCTTCATGAGGCGGGCCCACAGGCGCCGCGCCGCCCGAAACTTCGCCACCTCCTCGAACAGGTTGGAATAGCTCGCGAAGAAGAAGGAGAGCCGCGGCGCAAACATGTTCACGTCGAGCCCCGCCCCGACCGCCCGGCGCACGTACTCGAGGCCGTTGGCGAACGTGAACGCCACCTCCTGCACGGCCGTCGCCCCCGCCTCCCGCATGTGATAGCCGGAGACCGAGATCGGATTGAAGCTCATCCCCTCCGCATGCACGAACCGGAACACATCCGCGATGAGCCGCAGCGACGGCCCGGGGGGGAAGATGTACGTTCCGCGCGCCACGTACTCCTTGAGGATGTCGTTCTGCAGCGTCCCCTCGAGCTGCCGGCGCGCGACGCCCTGCTCCTCCCCCACCACGACGTACATCGCGAGCAGGATCGCCGCCGTGGCGTTGATCGTCATCGACGTCGACACCCCGCCCAACGGAATCCCGTGGAACAAGCGCTCCAGGTCGTCTACGGTGTCGATCGCCACCCCCACGCGGCCCACTTCGCCCTCGGCCATCGGGTGGTCGGAGTCGAAGCCCATCTGCGTGGGAAGATCGAAGGCGACGGAGAGGCCGGTCTGGCCTTCCTTGAGGAGGTGGCGAAACCGCGCGTTGGTCTCTTCGGCAGTGCCGAAGCCCGCGTACTGCCGCATCGTCCATAGCCGCCCGCGGTACATCGACGGATGGAGCCCACGCGTGAACGGGAAGACGCCGGGTGCGCCGAGGTCGGCGCGGTAGTCGCCGCCCCAATCGCCGGGGCCGTAGACCAGCTTCTCGCTCACACCGGAACGGCGGGAGAGGACGCGGCGAGAATACCGGTGGCGAACTCCACGTCGGCCTGGCTGCCGATGACGAGCGGGCTCTTCTGGTGGATCGCCGTGGGCGCGATGTCGAGGATGCGCCGGCGGCCGTCGGTGGCGGCGCCGCCCGCCTGCTCCACCACGAACGCGAGTGGGGCGGCCTCGTAGAGCAGCCGCAGCTTCCCGTCCGGCGAGCGGCTGTCGGCGGGATAGAGGAAGATGCCGCCGGAGATCAGGTTGCGGTGGAAGTCGGCGACGAGCGAGCCGATGTAGCGGGCGTTCTTCGCCTGCACGGCCCCCCCCGCGTCACCGTTCTTGAACGCGCCCACCACGCGCTGCACGGCGGGCGACCAGCGGTTCCAGTTGCTCTCGTTGACGCTGTAGTAGCGGCCGACGGCGGGCGTGCGGATGCTGGGATGCGAGAGCAGGAACTCACCGATGGTGGGGTCGAGCGTGAAGCCGTGCACGCCCTGCCCGGTGGTGTAGACCAGCATCGTGCTCGAGCCGTAGAGGATGTAGCCGGCCGCGGTCTGCCGATACCCCGGCTGCAGGCAGTCGCGGTCGGACGCGCCCTCCTTTTGGCCGGTGACGCGGCGGTGGATCGAAAAGATCGTGCCGATCGAGACGTTGACGTCGATGTTCGTCGAGCCGTCGAGCGGGTCGTAGAGCAGCACGTACTTGCCCTGCTCCTCCCGGGGGCAGACGAGCGGCGCCTCGTCTTCCTCGGAGGCGGTGATGCACACGCGCCCGGTGTGCTGGACGGCGTTGCGCACCGTCTCGTTGGCGAACATGTCCAGCTTCTGCTGCAGGTCGCCCGAGACGTTCAGCGTGCCGCTGCCGCCCAAGATGTCGGTGAGTCCCGCGCGGCGCACCTGCCGCGAGATGATCTTGGCCGCGAGGCAGAGATCGTAGAGCAGGTTGGAGAGCTCGCCCGTGGCTTCCGGGTGGAGCCGCTCCTGCTCCATGATGAAGCGCTCAATCGTGACGACGGACGTGAGTGAGTCCACGCAGCGTGTCCACCTCGAAGGTGATGTCGCCCGCCTCGTCGGTACGCCAGATCCGGATGCCGTGCGCCCGGAGCCGCGCCACGACCTCGGGCGCGGGATGCCCGTAGGTGTTGCGCGCGCCGACGCTGATCACCGCGTCGCCCGGCCTGAGCTCGTCGAGCCAAGCGTCGCCCGTCGCCGAGCGCGAGCCGTGATGCCCGACCTTGAGCAAGGCGACCGGGCCCACCTGGCCCCGCAGCCGCCATTCGACTGGCAGCCCCGCGTCCGCCTGGAACAGCACGCGCGTCCGGCCGTAGCTCACCACCACGACGACGCCGTGCTCGTTCACTTCGACCGGCTCGGCGAGCCACGCCGAGTCGGGACTCACGACCTCGAGCCGCAGGCCGTCCACGACGAAGCGATCGCCGGCCCGCGCCGCGTGCCACGCCGCTCCCGACGCCTCCACCGCCGCTAGGAACTCCAGGTACAGCGGCCGGCCCAGCGGCTCGCCCGGCTCGAGCACCAGGCGCGGAGGAAACGCTCCGATCACGGCGGGGAGCCCGCCCAGGTGATCCGCGTCGCCGTGCGTCGCCACGACGAGGGCGAGTCCCGCCGCGCCGTGGCGTCGCAAAAACGGCACCACCACGCTGCGGCCGGCATCGCGCACGGGCGTCCGGGGGCCGCCGTCGATCAGGATCCAGCGACCCGCGGTGGTGCGTAGCAGGGCCGCATCACCCTGCCCCACGTCGAGGAAATGTATCTGAACGCAACGGCAATCGTCGAGAGAGGCGGCGCCGGCAAGCGATGCCCAGACCAGCAGCGTCGCCAGAAATGCCGCCCGCGCGGCGAGCACCCAGCGCCGGCCCCGGCCCAGCCACAGCCACCAGGCCACGACGAGCACCAGCGTCCATACGCCCGCCGCCCGGACTCCGGCCACCATCACCATGTGCCCGCCAGGGACCGCCGCCGCGCCTCGCGCGGTCAGGTCCACCAGCGCGAGACCCAGACCGGCTCCGCCCGCGACGAGGTGGGCGAGCGGCGGCACGAGCCAGGACAACCCGAGCGCGATCATGAGGCCGGGGACGGCTACGCCCGCGAGCGGGATCGCGACCAGGTTGGCCAGCACGCCGACCGGCGCGACGGTGCCGAAGGCGAACGCGGTGATCGGGGCGGTGACGAGCGTGGCGGCGATCGAGGGTGCGACGAGGCGCGCGAGTGGGCGACGATCAACCGTCACCCGCGCGGCCCAGACGACCGCGCTGATCGACGCAACCGACAACCACGCGCCGACGGAGGTCACCGCCCACGGGTCGATGGCGAGAACGAAGAGCACCGCGAGCGCGATCGTCCCCCGGGGGGTGACGGCCCGTTGACGCAGCCGGGCCGCGGCGTCCACCGCCAGCATCGCCCCGGCGCGCGTCGCCGGCGCGGGAAAGCCGAGCAGCCACACGTAGGCGAAGACCACCAGCGTGCCGACCACGAGCCGCCGCGACCGTGGCAGCTGCAGCAGCCTGAGCAGCAATCCGATCCAGGCGGCGAAAAAACCGACGTGGAATCCGCTAATGGACAAGAGGTGGGCGAGCCCCGACGCGACATAGCGCTCGCGGACGGCGGCATCGAGCTCGGCACGCCGCCCCGTGACGAGCGCCTCGACGAGCGGCGCGCGAGCACCGAACAGCGCGGCGATGCGCGCCGAGAGCCGATCGCGCAGGGCGCCCCGGCCCCGCCGCTCGGCGTCGAGCAGCCGCACCCGGCGCAGCGCGAGAATCCCCAACCGGGCCGAACCGAGCCACCGCCCGGCGACGATCCACGTCGAGCCGCCGTGCGCCTCGGGGCCGTCGGGCCAACGCAGCCGCACGGCGCCCCGGCACGGGCCGCCGATCGCATCCGCGTCCACGACGCCGCCGCCCGCTGGCGTGGGATCGAGCAGGCGGACGACCACTGATCGGAGCGCTCCCCGCTCCCCGCTCCCCGCGCAGCTAGAGGCGCGCTCCTGTACGGCGACCTGCCCCCAGACCAACCCGGCCGCCGTCGCGATCCCCATCGCGGCGGCCACGGGCGCACGTCGGGAGAGCACCAGGGCGCCGAGTACGACCGGCACGCCCACCGCCCACGTCCCCACGTCCCCGATGAGCCGGACGCCGACGGCGAGACCGGTACCAAACGCGATGGTGATCCAGAGAATCGGCGGCTGCACGGCGCCGCCGTCAGAACGGACTTAGAGCGTGACGGGCTTGGTGCCGCAGCGGGGCGCCGCGGCGACCTTGCGGAAGCCCTCGAGCAGCACCACGTCGAGCTTCGCCTTCTCCTGGTCGGTGTCGAGATTGATCGCGGTGATGACCTCGCCCTCGCGGGTCGAGACGTAATGCGGGGACAGGCGGTTCAGGGTGTAGACCAACACGTCGCCGCGGCAGATGTCGCAGCCACAGAACTTGGTGAACTGCACGCGCAGCCGCTCGTATTCGCGCTGCACGCCTTCCCAGGTGACGTTCGTTACCCCATGTGGGCCGGCTCCCGCTCCAGCGGCCATGCGGTGAACGTGGTGCCGCTCGTGCCCGTGAGGCGCACGCGGCGGTAGGTGCCGATCCAGGCGGCCGGACCCTCGAACAGCGCCACCTTGTTGGTGCGGGTCCTCCCCTGCAGCAGGTCGCCGCGCCGGGCGGGCCCTTCGACGAGCACTTCCTGCGCCGTGCCGACCAGCGCCATGCTCCGCGCCCGCGCGACACGCCGCACCAGAGTAATAAGCCGCTCGAGCCGCTCCGCCTTGAGCTCCTCGGCGATGTGGTCCTTGATGCGGACGGCGGGCGTCCCCTCGCGCACCGAGTACTTGAAGGTGAACGCGTCGTCGAAGTCCACGTCCTCGACCAGCGACAGCGTCTCGGCGACGTCGACTTCCGTTTCGCCGGGGAAACCCACGATGATGTCGGTCGTGAGGGCCAGGCCGGGGATGGCGGACCGCAAGGCCGCCACCACCTCCAGGTAGCGCTCGCGCGTGTACCGCCGCAGCATGCGCTTGAGGACGCGCGTGCTGCCGCTCTGCACGGGCAGGTGCACGTGCTCGCAGACCGCCGCGGTGTCGGCCATGGCGGCGAGCACTCGGTCGGTGAAATCGGTGGGGTACGGGGACGTGAACCGCAGGCGCCGCAGGCCTGGCACCGCGCCGACGGCCCGCAGCAGGTCCGCGAAGTCGTGCACCCCGTCGTGATAGCTGTTGACCGTCTGTCCAAGGAGCGTGACCTCCGTGGTGCCCTGGGCGGCGAGGCCCTCTACCTCCCGCACCACGTCGGTCAAAATGCGGCTCCGCTCCGGGCCGCGCGTCATCGGAACGATGCAGAACGTGCACCGATAATCGCAGCCGCGCTGCACGGTCACGTACGCCGAGACGCTCTGCCCGCGCACCGGGGGGACGTCCTCGTAGTGCTCCCAGCTCTTGAACTCCACGTCGGCGGCGCGCTCGCCGCTCCCCGCCCGGGCGATCAGCTCGGGAAGGCTGCGATAACCGTCCGGGCCCACCACCAAGTCCACCTGCGGTACCCGCTTCAGCAGCCGTGGCCCCAGGCGTTGCGCCATGCACCCCATAACGCCGAGCACGCCGCCCGGGCGCTTGTAGCGTTTCAGCTCGCCCATGCGCCCCAGCACCCGCTGCTCGGCGTGGTCGCGCACGGCGCAGGTGTTGACGAGGAGCACATCGGCCGCCGCGGGATCGTCGGTGCGGACGTAGCCCTCTCGTCTCAGGACACCGAGCATCAACTCGGAGTCCGCGACGTTCATCTGGCAGCCGTACGTCTCGATGTAAATCGTCGGCATCAGGTGATCCTGACCTCGAAGCGGGCGCGGCCGTCCCAGCCGTCGGTGGAAAGATAGACGGAGAGGTAGTCCTGCGTCACGATGTCGAGCCGGCCCGCGAGGCGCCCGCTCACCACCCCGTCGGCGATTTCCCCCATACGCTTTTCCCGATACGCCTTTGCCTTTTGTTCTCCTAGGGTACGCAGCTCGGCGGCACGGGCCCGGATCGTCGCCGGAGGCAGCTGGTCGCGGAGTTTCGCGGCCGGCGCGTCCGGCCGCACGCTGAACGGGAAGACGTGGAGGTAGGTGAACGGCAGCGCCTCGATCAGCGCCACGGTGGCGCGGTGATCCGCGTCGGTTTCCCCCGGAAATCCCGCGATGATGTCGGCGCCGAGGCCGAACACCGGCAGCCGTGCGGCGAGCCACTCGAGCCGCGCGCGGTAGCTCGCCGCGGTATACCAGTGCCGGCCCATGCGCTTCAGGACGCGGTCCGACCCGGACTGGAGCGGCGCGTGCAGGTGCGCGGTGACGTGCCGGGGCGCTGCGATCAAGAGGCGCGCGATGGTGTCGTCGACTTCGGTGGCTTCGATGGAGGAGAGGCGGAAGCGCACGGTAGGGACCGCTGTAACGAGAGCACCAAGGAGACTGCCCAGAGTCGACTGACCCTGGGCGTCAGCCCGGGGAACACCGAAGGCGGGGTGGTCCTGTCCGTACGTCCCGATGTGCACGCCGGTCAGCACGATCTCTGCGTGGTGTTGCGACAGGGCCCGCGCTTCTTCAACGAGCTCGGCGACCGGCCGCGAGCGGTTGGCGCCGCGGGCCAGCGTCGTCGCGCAGAACGTGCAGTGCTCGTCGCAGCCGTCCTGGATCTTGAGGAGGGCGCGGTACCTCTCCCCCGTCGCCGCTCGCCGCTGCGCGGCGATGGGCGACGCGGGTGGGGTGACCCCCGCCACCCCAAGCACCGTACCCGGATCGGCGCCCCCCACGACGGCGCGCACGGAGGGAAGGGCCGCGATGCGGCCGTCGTCCAGCGCCGCCGCGCAGCCCATGACCACGGTGCGCAGCTCCGGGCGTCCTCGCGCGAGGCGCCCCACGAAGCGGCGCAGCTTCGCCTCGCTCTCCCCCGTTACGGTGCACGAGTTCACGACGGCGACGTCGGCCGCCGCGGGATCGTCCACTACGGTCGCGCCCGCGCCCGCGAAGGCCTGCCGCACCTGCTCGGTGTCGTACTGATTCGCTTTGCAGCCGAACGTGTGGAAGAAGACGTTCACGGCCGGACGGTGATACCGACCAGGAACGTCCACACGCGCTCGCGCAGGCCGACCCCGTTGCGCGACAGGTGCTCGAGGGAGAGATCGATGAGCCCGCGCCCTTCGCTGAACGTGAACCCGGTGCCGCCGGCGAGGCCGAACTCGCTGGGGGCGCGGCCGCCGGGCCCGAAGGGGAGATGCCCCCCGCGCACGCCCAGCCGCAGCGGCGTCCCCCGCCCCAGCTCGGCGCCGGCAGACCAATTCACGGTGTTGTAGGCGTTCGGTCCCGCGCTGCTCCACGACTGCGAGACGATGCTCGCCGCGAACGCGGCGCGGGAACCCGGCTGCCAGCGCAGCCCGGCGCCGACCGTCGTGGGGAGGTCGTTGCGCGCCAGGACCGTCCCGTTCTCGCGCGCCCGCAGGCGGGAGTCGCTGCGCAGGAAGGCTGCGACGCGCAGCGACGGGACCGGCACCGCCACGAGACTCGCCGAAGCGCCGAAGCCGTCGTAGCTCAGCTCGCTTGCCTCGAACGTGTCCACATAGGAGCTGTCCGCGAAGTCGCGTCCGGCGCGTACCCGTGCCGAGCCGGTGAGCAGGTGGACGCCGGCCCCGACGAACAGCTTCTGGGAGATCCGCGCGGCGGCCGTCACACGCAGATCCGCGACGGCGCCGTCGCTGGTATAGCGGTCGGTAACCGGGACGGGCACCCCACGGATCACCACGGTGTCGCGCGTCGAGACGTCGAATGACTTGTCGAGATAGGTGGCGAAGCCGCCCCCCACCGTGATGCCGTGACCGATCGGCCCCGACAGCCCCAGGACCGGAAAGCGCGTGGCGCGCACCCAGGTGCGGCCGTCGGGGAAATCGAGGGCCCGGTAGCTGGTCGCGTTCCCCGACGAGATGGTGAGGTGGTCGGCCCAGGCGAGCGGCGCGTCCACGAGCGCCGACAGCGCGTCGAAGGGGGCGAAGGCCCCCCCCGTGGCGCGGCTGCGCACGCTCTCGAAGCGCCCTGGCGTGCCCAGTCCCGACATGCCGAACTGCGAGTCCTGCGCGCCAAGCGGACGTGCGAGGATGCCGATCAGCGCGACGAGGAGCGCGAGGGGGTGGAGTGCGCGGCTCATGGGGCGAACGTAATCCGCGGAATGTACGTGATGCGCAACCTCGGCCGCTGCAGGGCAGCCCGCGAGGAGTAGAACCGGGCCTCGGCGAGCGTGACCCCATTCTGGAGGAATCCGGATAAGTGAACGCCCTGCTGCAGCACCATGGTGCGCGGCAGCATGGTATCCACCTGCCAACGCCGCAGGAGGTTGGTCACTTCGATCCGCACCGTGTCGGGAAGTCCCACGCGCATAATGGTGCTGTCCGGCGACAGCGTGGGATCGGCGAGGATCGACGTCTTGGCGCCGAAGTCCACCGCCGCCGCGTGCGCAAGCAGCTCGAAGGAATCCGACGGCACGCCCCGCACCGAGTCCGAAGGAATGAGGATGAGGGTCGCCCGGACGATCTGGGTCGAATCGAGGATGCTGCGGGGCACGTTGAGCCGCAGCAAGCTGCGCGCCTCCGGCAATCCTCCTACCAGGAGGTTGGAATCGAGGGCCGTCGGCCCGGGGGTGGTGACAAAACCGTCGAAGGCGCCTGGGCCGCCGGTACTCCGCGGAGCCTGCCGAAACGAGACGATCGTGCCGAGGGAATCGAAGCGATTGAACCAGAGAATGGACGGCGGCTGCCCATTGAACTGCTCACTCGCACTCAGGGAAATGCTGGCGAACGAGTCGGCCGTCACCCGGACGCCGAGCGCGACGCGCCCGGAGTCGGTCGTATCAAACGGCACGGCCAGCGAGTCGAACTTGAGGATCAGCCGGTACTGCACCTGACCGGTGACCGTGTCCATGACGATCCGATCGCCCGTGGTCGAGTCGAAATGGACGGTATCGTTGGCGATGACACTGTCCCGGATCTTTGGCCGCGCCAGCAGCGTGTCGATGTTCACGGAGCGGAGCAGCGCGGTGGCGAAGCTGTCGCTGACCGTTGGATCGCTGAACGTCGTGGTCGAGTCGATCGTCAGCGGCAGACGATAGACGTGAATCGTGAGGTTGGTCGCCTTTGCCTCGCGCCGTACAATGCGCAGCGCGACAAACACCGAGTCCGGCTGCAACAGCGGGCCGGTGGTCGTGTCGGGGGGGGCGATGACCCTTCGAAGCAGCGCGACGGGGTTGAACCGGAAGATCGCCCGGCTGGTGCGGACGCCCGGCAGACTCTCGGCGAGCATCACCGGAGCGCCGGGCGGGTCGACATAGCCGATCGGCCGGCCGTACGCGGAGTCGCGCGTGATCGCGGAGTCAAGGATCGTATCGTGCAGGACGATCTTCTCCGGCGGGCAGAAGTCGTCGCAGCGGCCGGGCGCCGTGAGATCCTCGGTACAGGCCAGCACGGCGACCACGGCCACGACGCCGAGCACGGCGAGCCGGCGGACGAGAAGGGTCACGGGTCGAGAGACTCCCGGGTGAAGGCGGCCGGGAGCAGCTCCCCCAGCGTCCAGTGACGTTCGCTCTTGGGTCCCGCCGAGATCACTTCCAGATCGAGTCCGAATTCGGCCAGCAGCTGGCGACAGGCGCCACACGGCGCCGCCGGCGGGTCCACCGCGGTCGTCACGGCGATGCGCGTGAACTTCCTCGCCCCCGCCGCCACCGCCGCCCCCAGCGCCATCCGTTCCGCGCAGATCGTCAGCCCGTAGGACGCACTCTCCACGTTCGTGCCGACGAAGATCCGACCGTCGGCCGCCTCGAGGGCCGCCCCCACGTGAAATTTGCTGTAGGGCGCGTGCGCGTGGCGCATCACCTCGCGCGCCCGCCCGATCAGCTCGGCGCTCACGCCGCGATCTCTCGAAGGAACGACGTCCCCGCCGCGAGCGGCCCCACCCCGAAGTACTCGGCCACCGTCGCGCCCAGGTCCGCGAAGCTGCGGCGCTCCCCGAGCGCCCGCGGGCGCACCCGCCCGCCCAACACCAGCACCGGCACGGCCTCCCGCGAGTGGTCCGTCGACGGGGTCGTCGGGTCGTTGCCGTGGTCGGCCGTCAGGATGATCAGGTCGTTCTCCCGGACGCGCGTCTCGAGCCGCGGGATCCAGGTGTCCAGCTCGAGCAATCCTCTATGGAACCCCGACACGTCGTTGCGGTGCCCCCAGCTCTGGTCGAACTCGATCACGTTCACGAAAATGAACCCCTCGGCCAGGCCGTCCAGCGCCGCTTCGATCAGCCGATACGCATCGGCGTTCGTGGGCGTGTGCTCGCTGGTGATGTTGCGACCCGCGAACAGGTCGTCCACCTTGCCGATGCCGACCCGGGGGATGCCCCGCTCCGCCAGAACGTCGAGCAGCGTCTTCCCCACCGGCTCGATCGAGAAATCGCGGCGGTGCGCCGTGCGCGTGTAGGCCCCCGGCCGCCCCACGAATGGCCGCGCGATCACGCGACTCACCGCCTGCTCCCCCACCAGCAGCTGCCGCGCGACCTCGCAGGCGCGGTACAACTCGTCGAGCGGCACCACCGCCTCGTGCGCCGCGACCTGGAAGACCGAGTCGGCGGACGTGTACACGATCCACTTCCCCGTCTGCTGGTGCTCCTCGCCCAGCTCGGCGATGATCGCCGTCCCGGACGCAGCCGTGTTCCCGAGATACCCACGGCCGGTGCGTCGAACGAATTCGTCCAACAACGGCCTCGGGAATCCTTGCGGATACGTCCGGAACGCGCGCTCGAGCACGATGCCGCAGATCTCCCAGTGGCCGGTCGTGCTGTCCTTCCCCTGCGAGGCCGGCAGCGCGACGCCATACGCCGCCGTTGGGCCAACCCCGGGCCCAACCCCGGGCGCCAGCCCGGGGATACTCCGGCACGCGCCCAGCCCTAGACGCTCGAGGTTGGGCAGCGTGAGCCCGCCCACGGCGCGCGCCACGTTGCCGAGCGTGTCGCTGCCCGCGTCGCCGTACGCCGCCTGGTCCGGCGCCGCCCCGATGCCCACGCCGTCGAGCACGATGATCGCCGCGCGACGCTTCACGTGGCGATGCGCGGCAGCCGGGCCCCGAGCCCGGTCAGAAACTCGCGCTGCAACTCGCCGCTCCACGCCGCGAACTGATCGAGTGTGATGCGCCCCCCCCCACCATCCGCTTCGCCGACCAGCGTCGCCACGTCGCCCACCTGAACCGCCGTCCCGCCGGTCTCGACCATCACGTAATCCATCGTCACCAGTCCTACCACGGGGCAGCGGGCGGCGCGGAGCAGCACGTAGGCCTCACCGCCCAGACCCAGCGCCCGCCGCAGCCCGTCCGCGTATCCGATGCCGAGGGTGGCGACGGTCGTGTCGCGCGGCGCCGTCCAGGTGGCGTTGTAGCTGACGGTCTCGCCGCGGCGCACGGTGCGCACGCTCACGACGCGGGCGCGGATGCTCACCACCGGCCGGCCGCCGGGGATCCAATCGGCCGGGGCGCCGCCGTACAGGTACACGCCGGGGCGGACCATATCGAGCGCGAAGCGCCGGTCGCGCAGTGCCGCCGCGCTGTTCGCCACGTGCAGCAGCGGCGGCCGGCGCTCGAGGTGCGAGACGGCGCCGAGGAAGCGCTCCAGCTGTTCGTCGGCCGAGCGATCGCGGCGATCGGCCGAGTGAAACTGGGTGTAGCACCCTTCGAGGCGGGGCGTATCGAGCACGCCGGCGAGCGCCGCGATCTCGTCCCAGCGCACGCCCGCCCGGCTCATCCCGGTGTCGATGCCCAGATGAAAGGCGCCACCTTCCTGGGCCGTCCACGCGCGGATCGCCGCCGTCGTCTCGAGCACCGGGGTGAGCCGGTAGCGGGCGTAGAGATCGAACGTCTCCGGGCTCGCCGGGCTGAACACCAGCACCGGGCGGTCGAGCCCGGCGTCGCGCAACTCGATGCCTTCGGGGATCGTGGCGACGCCGAACCCCCACGGGTCGACGGCGTCCAGCGCCCTGGAGACGCCGACGGCTCCGACCCCGTATCCATTCGCCTTCACCACGGGGAGGAGCCGGGTACCCGCGGTGCGCGCCACCGCCCGGGCGTTCTCGACCACAGCGGCGAGGCTGACTTCGATCCAGGCGCTGCTCGACCGGCCGATGGTTGATGCGCTCACAGGCGCGGGAAACTAATCGCCGCTCGGCGCTAATTGCAACCGCGCGCTAGCTTTGGGTCCATGTCACGCGGCGCGCGTTCAGCGTTACAGCAGGCCAATCGCCTCCAGGAGGACGCGGCTCGCATCGGCTTCGACTGGCCGGATGCGCAGGGTCCTCTGGACAAGGTAAAGGAAGAGATCGCGGAGCTGGAACGAGAAGGCCGGGATGGGGGATGGGGGAACCGGGAGGCGGTGATCGATGAGCTGGGTGATCTCCTGTTCGCCGTGGTGAATCTGTCCCGCAAGCTCGGCGTCGACCCGAGTCAGGCGCTGCAGCGAGCCAACGGGAAGTTCACCCGGCGCTTCGAGCAGGTACGGCGCCTGGCGCAGGACCGGGGATTGACGCTGGGGCGGGCAAGTCTGGCTGAGCTGGACAAACTGTGGGACGAAATCAAGAAGACGGAGGAGGACGCGTAGGTCACGGCCACAACTTGTACAGCGTCCGCGGGAACGCGATGGCCTCGCGGATGTGCGGGATGCCGCAGATCCACGCCACCGTGCGCTCGACGCCGAGCCCGAACCCCGAGTGCACGAAGGTGCCGTACTTGCGCAGGTCGAGATACCAGCCGTACGCCGCCTCGGGGAGCTGCTCTTCGCGGATGCGCGCCAGCAGCTTGTCGTAGTCGTCCTCGCGCTGGCTGCCGCCGATGATCTCCCCGTACCCCTCCGGCGCCAGGAGGTCGTTGTTCAGCACGGTGCGCGGGTCGGCGGGGTTCTCCTTCATATAGAAGGCTTTCACCTTCTTGGGATAGTTGTAGACGAACACCGGCCGGTCGAACTGCTTGGCGAGCAGCGTCTCCTCCTCGCCGCCGATGTCGCGTCCCCACTCCATGGTGCCGCCCAGACTCTTGAGCCTTTCGACGGCGTCGGTGTAGGAGATGCGGGGGAACGGCGGGGCGATGCGCGCGAGCGGCGCCGTGTCGCGCTCCAGCTCCGCGAGCTCCGCGTTGCGGCGCTCGAGGCACCGGGCCACGATGTAACTGACGAAGTCTTCCTGGAGCCGCATGTTGTCGTCGGAGTCGTTCCAGGCGACCTCCGGCTCCACCATCCAGAACTCGGTGAGATGCCGGCGCGTCTTCGATTTCTCGGCGCGAAACGTGGGGCCGAAGCAGTACACCTTGCCGAGGGCCGCCGCCGCCGCCTCTACGTACAGCTGGCCGGTCTGGGCGAGGTAGGCCTTCCCCAGATCGAAATAGTCCGTTGCGAACAGGGTGCCGGCGTGCTCGCCGATGGAGCCCGTGAGAATCGGCGTATCCACGAGCGTGAAGCCGCGCTCGTAGAAGAAGTCGCGGACCGCCTGGATCACCTCGTGCCGCACCCGCGCGATCGCCACCTGGCGCCGGCTGCGCAGCCACAGGTGCCGGTGCTCGAACAGGAATGCGGTCCCGTGCTCCTTGGGGGTGATGGGGAAGTCGTGACTTGCGCCCAGGATCGCGAGGTCGCTCGCCGTGAGCTCGACCCCGCCCGGCGCCCGCGGATCGGCGCGGACCGCCCCGGTCACCGTCACGGAAGTTTCCTGGGTTAACTTCCCGAACGCCTCCCACGCCGTGCCGGGAACCTCTTTCTTGGAGAGGACCGCTTGCAGGTAGCCCGTGCCGTCGCGCAGCACCGCGAACGCGATCTTCCCGGACGAGCGCGTGGTCGTCACCCAGCCGCGCACGGTGACGGTCTGTCCGACGAGTTGCGGCAGCTCCTCGATGCGATGCGCGTCCGGCATAGGCGCGGCATCATAGTGGCGCTGTTCTGCAGTGTCAACGCGATCGCCTGCGTGCCGGTGGTGAAGCCGGGCCCCGACCGCCAGGAGGCCGGCTGGCCCGCGTACCTGGGCACGCTGCGCCATGACGCGTCCGCCGCCGAGACGCTGAATCCCGATCCGCGCCCGCTGTGGCGCACCGACGCGGGCCGGGCGGTGGCGGGCAGCCCCGCGCTGGGGGAGACGATCCTCGCCGCCGGCACGACCGACCGCACCGTGGTGCTGCTCGATCGCGCCAGCGGCGACGTGTTGTGGCGCCAGCGGGTTGGCGGCACGATCCGCGCCGGACCGCTCCTCGACCAGGACCGCCTGTACGTCGCCACCCAGCTCACGCCCGAGGGCAAGGTGTACGCGCTGCGCCTCAAGACCGGCAAGCCGCTGTGGGAGGTGAAGCTCGGCAGCGTCGCGGCCCCCCTCGCCCTCGACGGCGATGCGTTGATCGCGGGGACCGAAGGAGGCCTCGTGGCGCGGCTCGACACGGAAACGGGTCGGATCGCCTGGCGGCGGCGCCTGGCGGGCTCGGTCCGGGCGGGACCCGTGGCGGTAGGCGGTCACGTCGTCGTCGCCACGACCGCCGACACGCTGTTCTTGCTGTCGCGGCAGACGGGGGAAATCGAGGCGCGGATGGCGACCCCGGGAGCGGTGCTCAGCACCCCCGTCGCCGACGGCGGCCGTGTGTATCTCGGCACGACAGAGGGTCACGTGCTCGCCGTGACGGTGCCTGAACTGGTGGTCGCGTGGGATCACGCCGCGGGCGACGCGGTGTACGGCGCCCCCGCCCTCGCGCGCGACACTCTGTACGTGCTCACCCGCGGCGGACGGTTGTGGCTCATTCCGATCGCGAGTCACGGCGGCGCGCGCTCCTTCGATCTCAACGTGGTCGCGGTGGCCGGGCCGACGCCCGTGCACGCGGGCGTCCTGGTCGGCAGCGTCTCCGGCGAGGTGCTCCTCGTGAGCACCGCCGACGGGCAAGTGCAGTGGCGCACGCAGCTGGACGGGCCCATCGACGAGCCGCCGCTGGTTCGGGACCGGGACCTGTTCGTCGTCGCCGGCCGCGGCGATATTCACGCGTACCGATGATGCGCCCGGTGATCGCGGTTCTTGGGTTGATCCCGTCGCTCCTCGCGGGGCAGATGGTTGCACGACGGCACGTCGGCACGTCCCCAGCAGACTCGTCGGGCGACGTGCCGTCGTGGCAACGTGCGACGGGGGGCTGGGTGCGCGGGGGAGTCGTGCATTACGGCAAATGGCTGCTCGCCGCCGGCGCCGTCGGCTTCACGATCCTGGGCGAGCACGAGCATCGCCGCTCACAGCGCTTCTGGACCCAGCTGCTCCGCATGTGCCAGGCGGAGAATCAGAGCTGCGCCGTGGACGACTCGGGACGCTACCTCGACTACCAGGCGGAGCTGTTGTACCAGGAGTCCGTGTACTATGACCACCGCGCCCGCCGCCGTCTCGTCGCCGGCCAGCTGTCGCTGCTTGGCGCCGCCGCGATGTTCATCGCCGACTTGAGCCACAAAGGGGAGAAGCCGGACAACATCCCGTTCCGTGGAATGACGGTGATGCCGGTGAGGGATGGCGTAGGGATCGGGATGCGAGTCGCATTCTGAATAGTGCGGAATGTGGAATTCGGAATGCGGAGTGTCATGGCTAGCGTCGTGGCGCGAACGACCTCCGCGTGCAACTCCGCATTCCGCACTCCGCATTCGCTTACCCCACCCGGAACAGCTCAAACCCCCGCTCGTATCGTTGTACGATGCGCTCGCGGTACGCCGCGTGCTCGGGCCGCGCCAGCGCCGGATCGTCCGCGATGATCCCGGCGGCCGCGCCCCGCGCCGTCTCGAGCAGGTCCAGGTCGCGCGTGAAATCGGCGTAGCGCAGCGCGACCCCGCCCGACTGCCGCGCCCCGGCGAGCTCCCCCATGCCGCGCTCCTGCAAGTCCAGCTCCGCGATCGTGAAACCGTCGGTCGTGTCGCAAAACGCCTTGAGGCGCGGCGCCGCTTCGGCCGAATCGGAGAGCAGGATGCAGTGGCTCGCCGCCGCGCCCCGGCCCACCCGGCCGCGCAGCTGGTGGAGCTGCGCCAACCCGAACCGCTCGGCGTGCTCGATCAGCATCACCGTCGCATTGGGCACGTCGATGCCGACCTCGATCACGGTCGTCGCGACCAGGACCTGCACCTCGTTGTCGCGGAACGCCCGCATCACCACGTCCCGCTCCTCGGGCTTCACGCGCCCATGCACGAGCCCCACGCGGAACTCGGCGAACACTTTCTTCAAGCTCTCCGCGCCGGCGGTCGCCGCCTTCAAGTCGGCCCGCTCGGAGACGTCGATCACCGGATAGATCACGTAGCCCTGCCGCCCCGCCGCGCACTCGCCGCGCAGAAACGTGTAGATGCGCGCGCGGGCGGATTCGGTGCGCAGCGCCGACTTCACCGTCCCCCGCCCCGGCGGCCGCTCGCGCAGCTGGGTCACGTCGAGGTCGCCGTACAGCGTCAGGGCCAGCGAGCGCGGGATCGGGGTCGCCGTGAGGAGCAGGACGTCGGGCGCGTCGCCCTTTTCGGCCAGCGCGGCGCGCTGCTCCACGCCGAAGCGGTGCTGCTCGTCGACTACCGTGAGGCCCAAGCGGTGGAAGCGCACCGACTCCTGGATCAACGCGTGCGTGCCGACGACGAGCCGCGCACCCCCGCCGGCGATGCGCTCCCGGGCCGCGGCCTTTTCGGCGTTCGTCAGGCGCCCGATCAGCAGCTCGGGCCGCAGGCCCAAGGGTTCGAGCAGGCGTGTGAGGGTGGCGTAGTGCTGCTCGGCGAGCAGCTCCGTCGGCGCCATGATCGCCGCCTGGTAGCCGTTCTCGGCGGCGAGCAGCATGGCGAAGAGCGCCACCACCGTCTTCCCGGTGCCCACGTCCCCCATCAGCAGCCGATGCATCCGCTCGGCGGCCGTCATGTCCTCGGTGATCTCGCGGACCGCGTGCTTCTGATCGCCCGTCAGCTCGAAGGGGAGGGTCTCCTTCAGTCGCGTCGTGAGCTCGCGCTTGAGCTCGAAGCGGATGCCCGCGCGCGCGCGTTTGGCCAACACCCGCGCCCGAGCCTGTACCAGCTGCTGGTCGAAGAATTCGTCGAACGCGAGGCGCCGCCGGCCGCGCTCGGCATCTTCCAGGCTCGCCGGCCGGTGCACGGCGGCGAGGGCATCCCGCAGCGGGGCGAGCCCCACCCGCGCGCGCAAGGCGGCCGGGTGCGGATCCGCCGCGAGCGGCAGCAGCGTGTCGAGGTGCTGGGCCAGCAGGCCGCGGATCTGACGGTGCGACAGCCCTTCGGTCGCCGGGTACACCGGCAGGATCATCCCGCGGCCGGGCTCGTCCTCGTCCTTCTCGGCCAGCACGATGAACTCGCGCGGCACGAGCTGGCGGCCGTGATAGAATCGCACCGGACCGCTCACGAGCAGCAGCTGGCCCGGCTTGATCTGGCGCTCGAGGAACGGTTGGCCGGGCCACGCGCACTCGAGCAGGCCGCTGTCGTCGCGCAGCACCGCGCGGAAGACCCGGAGGCCGCGGCGCGTCGGCAGGATCCCGGTCGTCACCACCCGTCCCACGCACGTGGCTTCCCGCCCCATCGCCGCGCGCGCGAGCGGCGTCACCGTGGTGGCGTCGAGATAGCGGTGCGGCGCGTGGTACAGCAGATCGCCGACCGTGCGGATGCCGAGCCGGGCGAGCGCCTCGGCGCGCTTGGGGCCGACGCCCTTCAGGTACTTGACCGAGGTCCCGAGCTCGAGGCCCATCAGGGCAGGCCCTGCCGGCGGCGCCACGCCCATTCCGCCGCGAAGGCGGCGATGGCGATCGCGAACAGCCACCAGCGGTCCCGCAGGGTCAGCGACTCGCGGCGCGCGCCGCCCAGACCGGGCTGCGTCGCCAGCGCCGGGAGCGCCGGCCGCCATTCGTCGGAGTACGCCTCGACCGCCACGAGCCCGCGGTCGCCGCCACCCGCCGCGGCGTAGCGATGCGTCCCCGGCGCGAGCCGCAGCTCCGCGTGCCCGCCGGCATCGAAGTGCAGCGTGTCGGTGCGGGCGCCCGTCGGGCCGCGCAGCGTCAACACTGCATCCTCCGGCCCGCTCTTCCCCGTCCAGCGCCACACCAGGGGCAGCCCATTCGCAACCTCGTACGTTACCGGCACGAACCTCTCCCCTCTCCCTGCTTCCCCACCCAGCAGCCAGTCGGTGAGCACGCCGACGAGGGTGCGGTACGCCACGTCGCTCGCCCCGCCGCGGAACCCCCAGCGCCACAGGCCGGTCGCCGTCAGCGTCACGCGACGCTGGCCGCGGCGTTCGCTGAGCACGGCGACGGGCCGGGAGACCCCGCGGCGCGCCAGCTGAGCCTGCAGGACGGGGACGGCCGTCGTGTCGGCCGGCAGGTCGGCCACCGCGCTCGCCGGCGGCAGCGAGTCCCACGGGATGCCGGCGAGGTAACCGGCGAGCGGCGAGGCAGGCGGCGGCCCGACGTACCAGTCGCCGTCCCGCCCGCCGCTCGTGGGCCACACCAGGAGGGCACCGGAAAGGGGGGCCGCGAGACCCACGAGCGTCGCCGGATCGCCGACGAGCGCCACGAGCCGCGCCTGCTGCGCCGCGCGGCGCACCACGGCGTCCGCCACCGGCGCGAGGGTCGCGGCGTCGCGCCAACGGCCGGCCTCCGCCTGGACGTAGGCGCGCAGGGGCAGGCGCGCCACGTCGCCCAGCGTGCGCGCCAGAAAGCGCGATTCCCAGCTGGGCGGCGCGGCGAGCAGCACGGCGGCCGGCTGCGGGCTCACCTCGAGGACGAAGGCTCGGGCGTCGTCGCGGGGCTCGGAGTCGGAGACTCCCTCGAGGCGCACGTCGAGCGTTGACCAACCGGGATGGGGGATGCGGGATGCGGGAAGGGCCAACTCGGCGGAGAGAACGCCGCTGTCGGGCAGGGTCACTACCTGTGAGGCGAGGCGGCGGCCTTCCGTGCTCACCACGATCGTCCCACGCATCCCCCTTCCCCCTTCCCCCTTCCCCGCCGTCCCGTAACTCACCTTGAGCCGGATCGTGTCGGTTGCTTCGACGCGCCGCGGGCCCTCGACGCCGGCGATGAAAGCGTCGAAGAATGCGGGGCGCGCCAGCACCACGAGCCGCGCCTGCCGCAGCAGATCGGCGGGCAGCGCCGCGCGGTCGGTGATCTCCCCGTCGCTGACGATCACGATCGGGCCACCTCGCGCCGCCGCCGCCTCGAGCCCCGGCGCGAGACGCGAAGCGCCGTCGCCGGGCGGGGTGGAATCGAACGCGGCGACGCGATCGCCGAAGCGCCAGATCACGCCGCCGCGCGCGAGCGCCCGCGCCGTGTCCAGCGCCGCCCGCCAGACCGAGCCCCGGCCGGCCATGCTGAGGGAGGCGTCGAGCAGCACCAGCGGGCGGTCCCCACCGGAAACGGCGCGGGAGGTGACGGGATTCCAGAGGAGCAGGAGCAGCGCCAGGATGCCCGCAGCGCGCAGCAGCAGCAACCCCAGCGTCAGGCGGCGCACGCCAGCGCCTCGGCGATCGTGAAGCGCCCTTCGTGGAGCGCCCGCCCGACGATCGCTCCCGCGAGCCCCGCTTCCCGCACGCGACGCAGGTCGTCGAGGGAGGCGATGCCGCCCGACGCGATGACCTCGAGGCCCAGCGCGGCGATGCCCCGCGCCCCGTCTACGTCCGGGCCGGCGAGCGTGCCGTCGCGTGCGACATCCGTATAGATGACCGTGCGCGCGCCCTGGTCGCGAACGCGCCGGGCGAGCTCCACGGCCGTGAGGTCGCGTGCCGTCGTGTCGCCCCGTGCGGCCACGCGCCCGTCCCGCGCGTCAATGCCGACCGCGAGCCGACCGGGGCCGAACCGCCCGAGCAGCCGCCCGACGAGCCCCGGGTCCGTGGCCCCCGTCGTGCCGAGGACGACGCGCGCCGCGCCCCAGTCGAGCATCTCGGCGACCGCGTCCTCGGTGCGCAGGGCGCCGCCCACCTGCACGGCCACCGAGGCTGCGGCGAGCAGCCGGCGCGCCAGCTCGCGGTTGTCGCCGCGACCGAACGCGCGGTCCAAGTCGACGAAGTGCAGCCAGCGTGCTCCCGCGGCAGCCAGCGTCCGGGCCACGGTCAGGGGATCGTCCGCGGGGGCGGTGGCACGAGCCAGCCGCCCGCCTTGGACGTCAACGGCGGGATAGAGCTCCACGATGGAAAGGGAAACTAATCGACGCGTGCGGCGACGTGCGCGGGATGTGGCTCCAGCTGCGCGAGCAACCGGGCGCGCGCAGCGTCGTACGCGTCCTTGAGGCTCTTGGGGACCGGCGCGCCTTCCCCCGCGCTGGTGCGCTGGGGATTGATGGGGCGGCCGTTGACGAGGAACTCGTAGTGCAGGTGCGGCCCGGTCGAGAGGCCGGTCGAGCCGACGTAGGCGATGGTCTCACTCTGCGCGACGCGCTGCCCGACGTGCAGCCCCTTGGCGAACGCCGAGAGGTGACCGTAGCGGGTGCGGATACCGTTGGCGTGACGCACCTCGACCAGGTTCCCGTACCCACCTTCGCGGCCCACACGCGTCACGATCCCGTCGGCGGTCGCGCGCACCGGAGTCCCGTACGCCGCAGCGTAGTCGGTGCCCTCGTGGGTGCGCCACTCGTGGAGAATCGGGTGGAAGCGGCTGCCGAAGCGGCTCGTGACGCGACGGAACTGCAGCGGCGCGCGCAGGAACGCGCGCTTCAGCGACCGCCCGCGGTCGTCGTAGAAGCCACCCCCTCCCTGGCCGGAGTCGGCCTGGAACCAGAAGGCGAAGCTGGGACTGCGGCTCACGTCCACGCGCGCGGCGAGGATGCGCCCGAAGCGCCGCTCCCCCTCGGGGGACTCCAGGCGGTCGAGCAGGATCTCGAAGCGATCGCCGCGCTGGACGTCGCGTGTGAAGTCCACCTCCCAGTCGTACACGTCGGCGATGGCCCACGCGAGCTGCCGCCGCTCGACGGCGGGCAGGAAGCTGTCGGGCACCGCCTGGTCGAGCGCGTCATACAGCGACGACTCGATCAGCCCGACCACGCGGACGCGCTGGATGGTCCAGGGAATCGTCTCGACGTGTTGCGTCCACCCCGCCGCGGAGCGCTCCACCCACAACCGCTGCGCCGGCCCCGTGCGCACCATCAGCCGGTCGGGGAGCGAATCGGTGACGAGGCGGCGGACGTGGAAGACGAGCCCGGGACGCAGCCGCCGCGGCTCGAGCGCCGTGGCGGTGGTGAGGAACGCCGCCCAGTCGCGGCCGGTGATCCCCGCGCGCTGCAGCAGCTGGCCCAGCGTCTCGCGGGACCCGAGCGTGAGGGCGGAATCGTGGTAGGCGGCGGACACGACCATGGGCGCGGCGGTCAACACCCGGCGCCAGGGCCACGCGTCGCGTGAGGCCCAGAGCAGCGCCACGGCGGCGAGCCCGCCGGCGGCGACGAGGTGCCGCGGCCGCGCCGTCATCAGTCCATCTGCCGCCGGATGAACGTCGGGATCTCCATCTCGGAGACTTCGTTGGGCGGCGTCTGCGCGCGCCGGGCGGGCGGCTCCGCGGCGGGGCGGACGTACCCAGGAGGCGGTACCGGCGTCGGCCGTGCGACCCGCTTCTCGAACGGCAGCACGCCGGAGGCGCCGCGACCCACCGCGGCGGGCTCCGCCTGCGCCGCTCTCTCGAACCCGGTGGCGATCACCGTGACGCGCACCTCGCCGTGCATCGCGGGGTCGTTCACCGCCCCGAAGATGATCTCCGCCTCGTCGCCCGCGGCGTCGTGGATCGCTTCGCTGATCTGGGTGACCTCGCCGAGCGTGAGATCGTCGCCGCCGGTGATGTTGATGAGCACCCCCGTCGCGCCGGCGATCGAGATGTTGTCGAGCAACGGGCTGGAGATCGCCTGCTGCGCGGCCTCCATGGCGCGGTTCTCGCCGCGCCCCATCCCGGTCCCCATGAGCGCCGGCCCGCCGTTCTGCATGATGGTGCGGACGTCGGCGAAGTCCACGTTCACGAGCCCCGTGACGCTGATCAGCGACGCGATGCCCTGCGTCGCGTGCAGCAGCACTTCGTCGGCTTT
>Ga0209266_1000684_pt1 | contig 25074 bp, 29 predicted proteins | sample GraSoiAngelo_132_FD_185889 | JGI IMG/M metagenome (GOLD analysis project Ga0209266, IMG submission 185889) | Grasslands soil microbial communities from the Angelo Coastal Reserve, California, USA - 14_0929_02_40cm (SPAdes) (version 2) | ecosystem: Environmental > Terrestrial > Soil > Grasslands ...
GAGGCTCTCGTCGGACTGCTCGCGCGTGCGAAAGCCGAGGGCGCGGAAGGCGGCCGCGACCGCGGCCCGATCGCCGCCCACGATGGCGGCCGTCAGGCGCGCGACGCCGTCGCGGAAGGCGGGCGGAAAGTCCTTGGCCAGGCCGAAGTCGAGCAGCACGAGCCGCCCGCCGGGCTGGACCAGGATGTTCCCCGGGTGCGGGTCGGCGTGGAAGAAGCCGTGGAGCAGTATCTGCTCGCAGAAGAGGTCGATCAGGCGCCGCGCGACGTCGGCCGGGTCGAGGCCGAACGCGCGCAGGCCCACGACGTCGGTCACGCGCACGCCGAGCGCGTACTCCATCACCAGCACGCGGCGCGTGCTGAGCTCGCGCACGATGGCGGGCACCAGGATGTCCGCCCGGCCGCTCAGGTGCGCGGCCATGCGCTCGGCGTTGTCCGCCTCGTGCACGAAGTCGAGCTCGAGCGGCACGTACTTCTCGACCTCGCGGATGAGGGCGCGGAAGTCGAAGTCGCGCTCGAGGCGCGCGAGGACGCCGATCAGCACGGCGAAGCTCCGGAGGTCCACGCGCACAACGCGTTCGATGTCCGGGTACTGCATCTTGACCGCCACCTCCCGCCCGTCTTGCAGCCGGCCGCGATGCACCTGCGCGAGCGAGGCCGAGGCGAGAGGCGCGGGATCGAGCTCCGCGAAGGCCGCCTCGACCGGCCGCCCGAGCTCCCGGCGGAGGAGCGGCAGGAAGGTAGCAAGCGGCCGCGGCGGCACCCGGTCCTGGAGGCGGGAGAGGACCTCCACGTATTCGGCGGGCAGGATGTCGGCGCGTGAGCCCAGGAACTGGCAGACCTTGATGGGCAGCCCCTCGAGGCGAGTCGCCAGGCGGTAGGCGGCCTCGGCGCTGCGGCGATGATGGCGGGCGAGACGCGCTCCGTCGCCGCACGCCGGGGCGACGCCGCGGCTGAGCTGGATCAGCTTGTAGCCGCCGTAGATACGCGCCACGAGGGCCGCGAGGGCGGAGAAGCGCCGCGCCGCCAGGAGCATGCGCGCATTGTGCGGGCTCGCCACCGGCGACGCAACGTCGCCTTGCAATCTCGCGCATCGGGCGGCAAGCTCCCGCCGCCGTGAGCGGCGAGCCCACCATCCGGATCGGTGACCGCGTCGTGCACCTCCAGGTGCCCGGCGTGTTCACCGTCGTCGCCCAACGCGGCCGGTTCTTCGAGGTGGAGAACGCGCGCGGCCTCCGCATGACCATCCACGAGGTCGCGCTCCGCCGCCTCGACGGCCCACCCCCGCCCCCCAGAGATACGTAACGTCGCGGGCGGCGCAGCCCGGCGCGGGGACGTCCCCGCCCCCGCAAGCTACGAGCCGCGCAGCGCCGCCTCGAGCAGCGGGAGGAGCGGTGCGTAGTCGGAGACGATCCCCAGGTCGGCGGCCTTGAAGATCGGCGCCTTCGGGTTCTTGTTGATGGCGACGATCACGCCCGCGCGGCGGAGCCCGACCACGTGCTCGGGCGCGCCGCTGAGCGCGATGGCGACGTAGAGCCTCGGCGCGATGGCGCGGCCGGTCAGCCCGACCTGGTGCTGCTTCGGGAGCCAGCCCGCGTCGGTCACGTCGCGCGTGGCCGCGACCGCCGCGCCGAGGCGCGCCGCGAGGGCCGTGATCGCCGGCAGCGCCGCCGGCCCGCCGACGCCGTGCCCGACGCCGAGCACGATGTCGGCCGCTTCGAGCGTCGCGCCCGTTGCGTCGCCGAGCGAGCGCTCGGAGACGACGCGCACGCGCCCCGGCACGGCGGGCACGGCGAGGCGCTCCACCGCCGCCCGGCGGGTCGCATCCGGCCGCGCCGGACGCAGGATCCCCGGCCGCACGGTCGCCATCTCCGGCCGCGTGTGGGAGAGGATGGGCGCCACGATCGCGCCGCCGAAGGCGGGTTTCATCTGGCGCACGCGGCCCTCGGCGTCGAGGTCCAGGTCGATCGCGTCGCCGGTCAGCCCGAGGCCGAGCCGCGCCGCCACGCGCGGCGCGAGGTCGCGCCCGCGCGCCGTCGACGGGACGAGCACGAGGCGGGGGGCGCGGGCGCGGATCGCCTCGGCGAGGACGGCGGCATGCGCATCGGTCGTGTAGGGGACGAGCCCCGGGCCCTCGGCGACCAGCACGCGGTCGGCGCCGGCAGCGGCGAGCGCGCCCGCATGCTGCGCGCCGTCGCCGAGGACCAGCGCCTCGACCGGCGCCCCGAGCTGCACCGCCAGTTCCGCCGCCTTGGCGAGCAGCTCGGCCGTGACCTGCTTCGGCCCCCCCGGGCCGATCTCGGCGACGACCCACACCGGCGGGCCGTTCGCGGCGCCGCGCGCAGGGAGGGCAGGCCGGTCGTCGCGAGCCGGCGCGAGCTGGCGCAGGCGCTCCCCGAGCGCGCGCGCGAGCGCCGCGGGGGAGTCGCCGGCCAGGATCTCGCCGCGGCGCACGCTCGGGACGTGCTCGATGCCGGCGACCCAGGTGGGCGAGCCCCTGGCGCCGACCTCCTCGGCCAGAAGGCCCACCTCGGCGGCGCCGAGGCTCGCGATCGGCTTGGCCTCGGCCGCCTGCCGCTCGGCCTTGGTCGGAAAACGCTCCTCGGCGAGATCCTCGGCCGCGGTCACGACCGCGGGCAGCGGCCCGGTCACGGTCTCGAAGCCCTCGTCGGTCTCGCGCTCGGCGACGAAGGTGCGCGCCGCCGGATCGAGCTCGAGCCGGCGCGCGCCGGTCACCTGCGCCAGCCCCAGCAGCTCCGCCACCTCGGGCCCGACCTGCCCCGTCTCGGCGTCGGTGCTGGCGCGGCCGAAGAGGACGAGATCGGGCGCCTCGCGCTCGAGCGCGGCGGCGAGCGCGCGCGCCGTCGCGAGCGTGTCGGAGCCGGCGAGCACCGCGTCGACGAGATGGAGCGCGCGGTCGGCGCCGAGCGCCAGGCACTCGACGAGCCCGTCGCGCGCGCCCGGCGGGCCCATGGTGAGCGCCACCACCTCTCCCCCGTGCGCGGCGCGCAGCGCCACGGCGGCGCCGAGGGCGCGGAGGTCGAAGGAGCTCACCTCGCCCGGCAAGCCCTCGCGCACGAGCCGGCGGGTCTCCGGGTCGAAGCGCAGCGAGCCGAGCGCCGGTACCCACTTGACGCACACGACGATCCGCATGCGGGTCTCTTCACCACATCTTGCCTGGGTTGAGAATCCCGTGCGGGTCGAAGAGCTGCTTCACCCCCCGCATGAGGGCGAGCGCCGCGCCATGCTCGCGCGCCGCGTAGCGCCGGTTGCCGAGCCCCATGCCGTGCTCCCCCGAGCACGACCCGCCGAGCGCGAGCGTCTCGTCCACGAGCGCGTCGCGTGCCGCCTCCGCCTCCGCGCGCTCGGCCGCATCGGCGAGCACGAGCGCGTGCAGGATGCCGATGCCGGCGTGCCCGAAGAGGTGCACGGCGAGGCCGTGCTCGGCGGCGACCGCCTCGCAGCACGCGACCAGCCGCGGCAGCGCGCCGATCGGGATGGCGAGGTCGGCGCGCACGGTGGCCGCCTCGGGACGGAGCGCCGCGATGGCGCGCGTGGCCTGCTCGCGAATCGACCACGCGTCGCGGCCGTCGGGGAGCACCAGCCGCTCGCCGCCCGCGCCCCGGAGCACGTCCTCCGCCGCCGCCCACGCCTCGGCCACGCCCGCCTCGCTGCCATGCACCTCGACCAGCAGCGTCGGCGTCTCGGCGAGGCCGAACCGACCGAAGCAGTTGAGGGCCGCCACGGTCCGCGCGTCTAGGAACTCGACCGCCGCCACGTCGACGCCGAAGCGGACCAGCTCCGCCGTCGCGCGCGCCGCCGCGCCGGTGTCCGGGAAGCGGAACCCGCCCTGCCGACGCGCCTGCGGCAGGCCGGCCAGCGCGAGCGTCAGCTCGGTCACGATCGCGAGCGTGCCCTCGGAGCCGACCACGAGCCCGAGGAGGTGGTAGCCGGACGCGCTCTTGCGCGCGCGGTTGCCGAGGCGCAGCACCTCCCCCGTTCCCGTCACCACGGTCGCCGCGCGCACGTGGTCGCGGGTGCCCCCGTACTTGATTGAGTAGATGCCGCTCGCGTTGTTGGCCGCCATGCCGCCAGTGGTCGCGACGTCGGCGCTGCCGCCCGGCGAGGGCGGGAAGAAGAGGCCGTGCGGGCGGAGCTGGCGGTTGAGCGCCGCGTAGACGACGCCCGGCTGCACGTCGGCCTGGAGGTCCTCGGGACGGATCGCGACCACATCCGCCATGCGCGAGACGTCGAGCACGATGCCGCCGCGGACGGGGATGGGGTTCCCCTCGAGGCTCGAGCCCGCGCCGCGCGCGGTGAGCGGGATCGCGTGCTCGGCGCAGAGCTTCACCACCGCGACCACGTCGCCGGTCGCGAGCGGCCAGACGACGGCGTCGGGGCGTGCACCGGGGAGCGAGGAGGCGTCGCGGGCCGCGGTCTCCAGGTCGCCGGGGCGGGTGGAGCAGCGGTCGGGGAGGTGATCGGCGAGGGCGCGGAGGAGGGCCGCGTCGAGGGCCATGGTGCGGGCGTAGCGATTCCGGCGCGCGAGGACAAGGGTCGTGTCATGTGCTAGGGAGCCGTTGGTGGAAGTAAACGCGATGTCGGAAGCCAAGGTTCCGGGTTCGTGCTTCTGCGGAGCCGTGCGCTTCTCGGCGCAACTGCCGAGCCTCTTCTGCGGGCACTGTCACTGCTCGATGTGTCGCCGCAGTCACGGCGCCGGCTATGTCACCTGGTTCGCAGTGCCGCGGGATCAGCTCCTGCTCGAGGCGGGCGAGGCCGAGCTGGCCCGGTTCCGCTCATCCGACCACGGCACGCGATCGTTCTGCAGGCGCTGCGGGAGCTCGCTCTTTTGCGAGTCGACCCGCCACCCCGACCAGATCGACATCGTTCTGGCCAACATGCACGGTCCGATCGACCGGCCGCCCCAATTTCACGTCTACTTCGACGATCGGGCCGACTGGGTCGTCGTCAACGACGGCCTTCCGCGGCTTGGGGGTCCTACGGGTCTGGAGCCGATCACCATGTCGACCCGGGACGCAAGCAAAGCCGATGAATCGTGAACGCGAGCCTACGCTGCCCCCGGCACGACCTGGAGCGAGAAGCGCCTGAGCGCGCGGATCGCCTCGAAGTCACCGGCATCGGCGGTGACCAGCGTGGCGCCGATCGTGCGTGCTGTTAGGGCGATCAGGACGTCGTGGACGAGGGAGGCGCGCCGCACATCGCGTCCCGACGCCCGAAGGCGCCGGAGCACCTCGCCTGCGTCGGCGAAGATCCCGGTCGTTGGGGGCACGATGCGCGCCGCCGCCATGTAGCCGTGCACGGCGCGTTCCAGAGCCCGGCGACCGGAGCGCGTGTGCGCCCCGGCGCGCAGCTCCATCTCGACGACGGCGCTCAGGTAACGAAGGGAACCCCTGCCCATGACCAGCTCGGGTCTGAGATCGCGACGCAGCCAGTCGACGTAGATGTTGGTGTCCAGGAGGACCTTCTCAGGAGCGGCCAAAGACGTCCTCGATCCCGCCCGTCCCTCCGGCGCGACGGAGCGCGCGCCGGACCTGCTCCTCCGCGAGAACGGTGTCGAGTGCGCGCTCGATCGTCTCTCGGTTGGTCTTGGTCCCAAGCAGACGCCGCGCCCGCTCGATCTTACGCTTGAGGCGCCGGTCCCGCGTGGTCATGCGCCAGGCTACCGTCCTCCTCGCGCCAGAGGCAAGACCTGGGGCCGCACGTCGTCGAGACAACAGGGGAAGAAGGGCGCAGGAGCACCCGCAGGATCGCGTGGCTCGGCACCCGGGTCAGGGCGCGACGATCCCCAGGTTGACGCCTGCGATGCCGATGACGAACAGGACGATCACGAACAGCACCGGCGCGAGCACGATGGCAAGGCCCGAGCGGTGTCTCAGCAGACCAGCGAGCTCCAGAAGCGAGACCGTCGCCCCGAAGGCCACCAGGTAGAACATGATCGTGCTCAGCTCGCGCGCCGACTGAGCGTGACCAAGGTGGTGCTCGATCAGGGCTGTCGCAAGAACGGGGAACGCGAAGGCGGCGCAGATCGTCCAACACAACCGGATCGGCCTCCGCTCGAGCGAAAGGAGGCGTCGTTCGACCGCTCTCGAAGGTGTCCCCATCTCTATCGCTCCAGCAGCCGCCTTAGCTCCCGCACCTCCTCCTCCAGCTCGCGGCTCCGCCGCTCCAGCCGGAGGAGATACGCGAAGAGCCCGATCCACACCGCGGCATACGCCGCGAACAGGTACGGCAGGTTCGTCACGCTGCCTCCCCTCCGCGCGCCAGCGTCTCGCGCCGGAGCGCCGTGACCTCCTCGCCGAGGCGCGCGGCGCGCATGCGAAGCGTGATCAGCCAGCCGGCCAGCAACACGAGCGCCAGCGCCGACACCGCGAGCCCCGCGCGCATCCACGGATCCACCAGCCCCGAGCCGCCCTCGTTGCGCGTGATGACCGCCGGGTGGATGCCGCGCAGCAGGCGCACCGACACCATGATGATCGGGATGTCGAGCACGCCGATGATGCCGAGCACGGCGGCGTAGCGGCGGACGGCCTCCTCCTCGCCGCCGAAGGCGCGCAGCATGAGATAGCTCGCGTAGATCGCCCACAGGATGACGGTCATGGTGAGGCGCGGATCCCACGTCCACCACACGCCCCACACCGGCCGCGCCCAGATGGGCCCGGTCACGAGCACGAGCGTGCAGAAGAGCACGCCCACCTCGGCCGCGGCCTCGGCCAGGCGGTCGGCCGTGCGCGCGCCGTTCCGGAGGTAGACGGCGCTCGCGCCGGCGACCAGGAAGAAGCCCAGGAACGCGACCCACGCGGAGGCCACGTGGAAGTAGAAGATGCGCTGCACGATGCCCATCTCGCGCTCGGTCGGGACCGCCATGAACACGAGCCAGAGCGCGGCGAGCATCGAGGCGCAGACCAGGGGCGGCAGCAGGCGGCGCATGCTAGTCCCGCACAACATACGCAAAGAGGAGCCAGCCGGCCACCGCGAAGATCACGTCGAAGGCGGCGAGCACCGCGACCGCCTCGCGCGCCCCGGCGAGGCCGCCGGCCAGCACGGCCGCGGTCGCCTGCACGGCGCCGATCAGGAGCGGCAGGGCGAGCGGGAGGAGGAGGAGCGGCAGCAGCGTCTCGCGCGCCCGCGTGCGTGCCGCGACGGCGGTGAAGAGCGTGGCGAGCGCGGCGAAGCCCACATTCCCGAGCAGCAGGACGACGAGCAGCCCGGACAGGACGGGCCAGAGGTCGGCGTGCAGGAAGAGGCCCGCCAGCGGCACCACCACGGCCTGCGTCACGGCGAGGAGCACGACGTTCGCCGCGAGCTTGCCGGCGTAGATGTCGGCGGGATCGACGGGCGCGGAGAGGAGGCCCGCCAGGCAGTCGTTCTCGCGCTCGAGGAGGAAGCCGCGCTGGACGCCGGCAAGGCCCGTGAAGACGAAGCTCACCCACAGGACCGCCGGCACGAGCGCGGGCGCCGCTTCCGGCGTGGGGTCGTGCGCCACGGTGAGCACGACCAGGAGGAGCACGCCGAGCACGAAGACGCTCGCCAGGCTCTCGCGCGTCCGCCACTCGATGCGCAGGTCCTTCGCCAGGATGGCGAGCGCGCCGCGCACGGTCAGCCGCGCCCCACGACGACGGCCTGCCAGGCCGCGGCGACCACCACGGGCTCGGGCGCGCCCTCGTGCGCCCACGCGATGCGCCCGCGGTGGAGGATGGCGAGCCGGGTCGCGACCGGCGCCGCGCGCTCGAGGTCGTGCGTGGTGAGCACGATCGCGTGACCCGCGGCGCGCAGCTCGCCGAGGCGGCGCTGGAGCGCCGCCACCGCCTCGGGGTCGAGGCCGGCGAAGGGCTCGTCGAGGAGGAGGAGGTCCGGCTGGTGCAGGAGCGCGCGCGCGAGTGCCAGCCGCTGCACCATGCCGCGCGAGTAGGCGCGCACCCGCCGGCGGGCCGCCGCCTCGAGCCCGGCCCAGGCGATCAGCTCGGCGATGCGGGCGGGCGCCTCGGGGACGTCGAACAGGCGCGCATAGAAGGCCAGGTTCTCGGCCGCGGTGAGATCGACGTAGCAGAGGCTGTCGTGCCCGACGTAGCCGATCCGCCGGCGAAGCGGCGGCGGCGCCGCGCTCGCGTCGGTGCCAAAGAGCGCGAGCCGCCCGCCGCCCGGCCGGAGCAGCAGGGCGAGGATGCGGAGCAGCGTCGTCTTGCCGGCGCCGTTCGGGCCGAGGACCACCACCGCCTCGCCGCCCCGCACGACGAGGTCCACGCCGGCCAGCACCGGGGTGCCAGCGAAGGCGCGGACCAGGCCCTCGGCGCGGACCGGCGGGTCGCCCACCTAGGTACCTAGCGGACGACCGCTCCGGGCGCGACCGCCTCGTCCGGCCGGAGGAGGACCACGCGCTCGCCCTCGGACGCGGCCAGCACCATGCCCTGGCTCTCGACACCGCGCAGCTTCGCGGGCTCGAGGTTCGCGACCACCACCACCTGGCGCCCCACCAGCGCCGCGGGCTCGTAGTGCGCGCGGATGCCGGCCACCAGCTGGCGCTCCTCGCCGCCCCCCAGGTCGACACGCAGCACGAGCAGCCGGTCGGCGTTCGGATGCGGCTCGGCGGCGCGGATCGTCCCGATCTTGAGCTCGATCGAGCGGAACTGCTCGATGGTGATCATCATGTACCCTCCCCTCTCATTCGTCCTCCCCTCGCTCGAGCGCGGCCATCGCCGCGAGCGCCTGTGTCTCGAAGCGGGCCCGCATGCCGGCCAGGTCCACGTCGGAGAGCTTGCCCATCTGGTGGTCCAGCTCCGCCTCCTTGATGGCGGCGAGCGCCTGGCGCTTCTGGCGCTCCCAGCGCTCGCGCACGCCATCGCTCGCGGGCGGCGCGGCGGCGCGCGGGCGGAAGAGCGGCGCCGCCACGAAGAGCGAGGCCGCGGCGATCACCCCGAGGCCGAGCAGGTAGACGGCGAGCGTCATGGCTCGCGGTCCATGTCCTCGAGCTCGCGCGCGAGGCGCCGGCGCAGCTCGTCGTCGGCGGGCGGCTCTCCGGCGGCTGCGGGCGCCGGCGCGCGCACCCAGTGGCGGATGACGAGCGTGACGCCGAGCCCGCCCGTCAGGAGCGCCACGAACGGCGTCACCCACGCGAGCCAGTTGAAGCCGCCGAAGGTCGGCGACGAGAGCACCTTCTCCCCGTAGCGGGCGCGGAAGGCGGCGAGGATCGTCTCCCTGTCCTCGCCGCGCGCGAGACGCTCGGCGATCTCCTTCTTCATCGGCTCGCCCGACGGGCACTGGAGGTGGTTGCAGGCGTGGACGGTGAGCCCGCAGCCGCACTGGCAGGTGAGCGACTCCTCGACCTCTTGCTGGGTCGCGGCGACGGCCGGCGCCGCCACGAGCAGGGCCACGAGCGCGAGACCGGCCCCGCTCACTCGGCCGGCACCTGCGCCCGGCCCAGCTCGTACGCCACCGCGCGGCGCTCGGCCGCCGACGGCCACATCGTGACCAGCGTGCCGCCGGCCATGATGACGCCGCCGATCCACAGCCAGGAGACGAGCGGGTTCACGTAGGCCTGGAGCGTCACCAGGCCCGAGGGCGGATCGTAGGAGCCCAGCACGAGGTAGAGGTCCTCGCTGAGCGTCGAGCGCATCGCCACCTCGGTCGTCGGCTGCTCGGGCTTCTTGTAGAAGCGCTTCTCGGGCGCCAGGGTCCCGATCCGCCTCCCGTCGCGCCACACCGACACCTCGGCCGCGAGGCGCGAGAGGTGCGCGTTCTCGTCGCTCGTGATGCGCTCGTAGCGGAGCCGGAACTTGCCCGCCGCCATCTCGTCGCCCGGCTTGAGCGTCTCCTGCGCCTCGATGCGGAAGGCGCTCGAGGCGGCGATGGCGACGAAGATCGAGACCACGCCGACGTGGATCAGGTAGCCGCCGTAGCGCCGCCGGTTCTTCCCGACCAGCCGCCCGAGCGCGCGCGGCGCGCTCTCGTGGAGCATCGCCTGGCGCGCGCGCATGCCGCGCCAGAACTCCTGCGCGACGGTGCCGAGCACGAAGACGGCGAGCGCGAAGGTCGCGAAGGCGTAGCCGGGCGGGACGCGCGCCACGGCGAGCGCCGCAGCCGCCACGAGTCCCGCCGCCACCGGCCCCGCGAAGGCGCGCCGCAGGTTCCGCGGCGAGGCGCGCCGCCACGCGATCACCGGCCCCACGCCGGCCAGGAAGAGGAGGACCAGGCCGAGCGGCGCGTTGACGCGGTTGAAGAAGGGCGGCCCGACCGTGATCTTCACTCCCCGCACCCACTCCGAGAGCACCGGGAAGACCGTCCCCCAGAAGACCGCGAACGCGATCCCCACCAGCACCAGGTTGTTGAACAGGAACGCCGCCTCGCGCGACAGGAACGATTCCATGGTGGCCGGTGTGCGCAGCTCGGGGAACCGGTAGGCGAGGAGCCCGCCCGCGGCCAGGAGCACGAAGAGGAGAAAGCCGATGAAGAACGGCCCCAGACCCGACTGCGTGAAGGAGTGGACCGATGAAATGACGCCGCTCCGCGTGAGGAACGTACCGAAGATGGTGAGCGCGAAGGTGAGCAGGACGAGCACCACGTTCCACACCCGCAGCATGTCGCGCTTCTCCTGGATCATGACCGAGTGGAGGTAGGCGGTCGACACGAGCCAGGGCATGAAGGCCGCGTTCTCGACCGGGTCCCAGGCCCAGTAGCCGCCCCAGCCGAGGACCTCGTACGCCCAGCGCGCCCCGAGCAGGTTCCCGAGAGACAGGAACGCCCACGAGAAGAGCGCCCAGCGGCGTACGCTGCGGATCCACTGGTCGCCGAGCTGCCCGGCCGCGAGCGCGGCGATCGCGAAGGCGAACGGCACCGACGCGCTCACGTAGCCCGTGTAGAGCGACGGCGGGTGGATCATCATCCAGTAGTTCTGGAGGAGGGGGTTCAGGTCCGCGCCCTCGCGCGCGGCGACCGGCAGGCGCTCGAACGGATCGGTCATGAAGACGAGGAGCGAGAGGAAGAAGACCGCGACGGTCATGAGCGTTGCGGTCACGAACGGCATGAGCGCGCGGTTCCGCTCGCGGTTCTGCGCCTGCACGATGGTCGTGAAGAGCGTGAGCAGGAGAGTCCAGAAGAGGAGGGATCCCTTCTGCCCGCCCCACAGCGCCGCGATCGTGTACTGCGTCGGGAGCGTGCTCGAGGAGTAGGCGGCCACGTACTCGAGCGTGAAGTCGTGACGGAGGAGGGCGCGCAGGAGGATCACGGTCGCGATCACGACCAGCCCGAACACGGCGTAGGCGGCGTGTTCGGCGGAGCGGACGAGGTGCGCGCGGCGGCGGATACCGCCGGCCACTCCCGCGAGCGCGCCGTAGGCGGCGAAGAGGAGCGCGAGGCAGACGGCGAGGCGGCCGAGCTCGGGCATGGCTCAGGAGCCCGCCCGCGGCTCGCCGCCGCCGGCCGCAGGCTCGTACTTGGACGGGCAGCTCGTCATGATCTGGCGTGCGGCGAGCCCGTCCCGCCGGTAGCGGCCCTCGACCACGACCTCGCGTCCCTCGGAGAACATGTCGGGCCGGATGCCGCGGTACGCGACCGGAACTGGACTCCCCCCATCTTTGGTCGCGAGCTCGAAGGCGAGCTCGTTCGTGTGCGCGTCCCAGCGCACGCTGCCGTGCTTGACCCAGCCCTTCACGCGCAGCGTCTCGCCCAGGAGCGCGTCGCGGCGCGCGACGAACTCGCCCAGCTCGAAGTAGTACATCGAGGTGGTGCGGATGCCAGCGTAGACCAGGTAGGAGACGGCGGCCGCGATCAGCGCAGCCCCTACGATGAAGCGGCGTCGATTCAGCACGCGAGCACCCCGCGGGAACGCGGCCCGAGCCTACGGCAAGGGTCGCGGCCGCGCAAGGCGAACGTCACGCGTCCTCCGCCGCGTCCTCCCCCCGCGCGCGCACGGGCCCGAAGGCGACGCCGCGGCGCGAGCTGCGGATGAAGGCGAGGAGATGGTCGACGTCGGGCGAGCGCACCTCCGCCTCGACCCGCGCCATCGCGGCCGCGAGGTTGGTGCGCACGCGGAAGAGGATGCGGAAGGCGCTCGCGAGCGCCCCCATGCGCTCGCGGTCGAAGCCGGCGCGGCGCAGCCCGACGCGGTTCAGACCGCGCACCGTGTGCGTGCCATCAACGATCGCGAAGGGCGGCAGGTCGCGCGAGGCGCGCGAGAGCCCGCGCATGATGACGAGCCGCCCGACGCGGCAGTGCTGGTGCACGACGCAGTTGCCGGAGATGAACGCCTGGTCTTCCACCACCACGTGCCCGCCGAGCGTCGCCCCGGTCGCCATGATGACGTTGCTCCCCAGCCTGCAGTTGTGGCCCACGTGCGCCTGCGACATCAGGTAGTTGTCGTCGCCGATCTCGGTCCACGTGCCGGGCTCCGTGCCGCGATGCACCTCGGCGTGCTCGCGGATGACGTTACGGTCCCCGATGCGAAGCCCGGTCTCGGCGCCGCGGTACGCCACGTCCTGCGGCTCGTGGCCGAGCACGACGCCGGGGTGGATGACGTTGTCGGCGCCGATCTCGGTGCGGCCGGTCAGGTACGCGCCGGCCAGCACGCGCGTGCGCGGGCCGATCGCGACCGGCCCGTCGATGACGACGTAGGGACCGATCTCCGCGCTCCCATCGAGCGTGGCACGCAAATCGACGATCGCCGTCGGGTGGACGCCCACGCGCTAGCGCTCGCGGCCCGGCGGCGGCCCGCCCGGCGCGTCCGGCGTGTCGGGCTCGGCGGGGACCGGCTCTCCCGGGATGCGGTAGCGCTCGTCGGCCCAGGCGGCCAGGTCGAGCACCCGGCAGCGGTCGGAGCAGAACGGCCGCTGCGGGTTCCCCTCCCACGGCGTTTCGCGCCGACACGTCGGGCAGCGGACGGAGCGCACGACGGCGAGTCTAGCGGCTCGCGCGCCGGGCTGCCAGGCTTCGATTGATTCGCGCCCGCCCTTCGCGTAGCTCTCCCGGCGGTGGAAGCGCCCCCCTTCCTGGCGGCGTGCCGCCGCGAGCACGTTCCCTACACGCCCATCTGGCTCATGCGGCAGGCGGGCCGCTACCTGTCCGAGTACCGCGCCGTCCGCGAGCGCCTCGGCTTTCTCGCGCTCTGCAAGTCGCCCGACGCGGCGGCGGAGGTGACCGTCACCGCTGCGCTCCGCCTGGGTGTCGATGCGGCGATCATCTTCGCGGACATCCTCCTCGTGCTCGAGCCGATGGGCGTGGGGCTCGAGTTCACGCGCGGCGATGGCCCTCTGATCCGCCGGCCCGTGCGCTCCGGCGCGGACGTCGACCGCCTCGCCGAGGTCGATCCCGCCGCGCTCGGCTACGTCGCCGAGGCGGTCAGGCGCACCCGCGCCGCGCTCCCGGCGCGGGTGCCGCTCATCGGCTTCGCCGGCGCACCCTTCACGCTCGCGTCGTATCTCATCGAGGGCGGCGGCTCGCGCACCTACGCGCGTACCAAGGCGCTCATGGCGACCGACCCGGACGCCTGGCGCGCGCTCATGGAGCGCCTCGTGCCCGTCGTGGCCGCGTACCTGAACGCGCAGATCGCCGCGGGCGCGGACGCGGTGCAGCTCTTCGACAGCTGGGTCGGCTGCCTCTCGCCCGCCGACTACCGCGCCCACGTGCTGCCGCACGTGCGCGCCTTGATCGCCGCGCTCGCGCCCGGGACGCCGGTGATCCACTTCGGCACCGGGACGGCGGGGCTCCTCGAGGCGATGCGCGCCGCGGGCGGCCACGTGATCGGCCTCGACTGGCGCGTCGACCTCGACGCGGCGTGGGCACGCCTCGGCCACGACGTCGCGGTGCAGGGGAACCTCGACCCGAGCGCCCTGCTGGCGCCCATTTCGGAGATCCGTGCGCGCGCCGCCGCCATCCTCGACCAGGCGGCGAGTCGCCCGGGCCACATCTTCAACCTGGGCCACGGCATCCTGCCCGAGACCCCGGTCGACCACGTGCGCGCGCTGGTCGACGCCGTGCACGAGCTGTCGGCGCGGCGCTAGGAGCAGGAGCATGGCCGCCGACGCCGTGTTGCTGATCGCCTTCGGCGGCCCGACGCGCGCGGAGGAGGTGCGGCCGTTCCTCGCGAACGTGCTGCGGGGTCGACCCGTCCCGCCCGAGCGCGTCGAGGAGGTCGTCCGTCACTACGAGGCGATCGGCGGCCGCTCGCCGCTCCGCGACCTGACCTTCCGCCAGGCGCGCCAGCTCGAGGCCATGCTCGCCGCGGCCGGCCCCGTGCTCCCGGTCTACGTCGGCATGCGGAGCTGGGAGCCCTACCTGGCCGACACGCTCGCGCGCATGGCGGCCGACGGCAGGCGCCGTGCGGTGGCCGTCATCCTCTCGCCGCACGCGAGCGAGGCGAGCCGCGAGCGGTACATGGAGGAGGTGGCGGCCGCGTCCGCCGCGCTCGGCCCGCGCGCGCCCGAGGTGCGCTACGCGGGCGCGTGGCACACGCATCCCCTGTTCGTGACCGCCGTCGCCGACGCGGCGACGGCGGCGCTGGTGACGCTGCCCGCCGCGCGCCGCGCCGCGGCGGCGCTGGTCTTCACCGCGCACAGCGTCCCGGTCGCGATGGCCGCGCGCTCGCCGTACGTGGCGGAGGTCACGGCCTCGGCGCGCGCCGTCGCCGAGCAGCTCGGGCGCACCCGCTGGCAGGTCGCCTACCAGAGCCGCAGCGGGAGCCGGCGCGAGTCCTGGCTCGAGCCCGACGTGAACGAGGCGCTGCGCGCGCTCGCCGCCGAGGGCAGACGGGATGTCGTGGTGGTGCCGGTCGGCTTCGTCTGCGATCACGTCGAGGTGCTCTACGACCTGGACGTCGAGGCGCGGGCCACGGCGCGCGCGGCCGGCCTGGGCTTCGCGCGCGCCAGCACCGTGAACGACCATCCCCTCTTCATCCGCATGCTGGCCGAGGTGGTCGCGGCAGCCGCCGCATGAGCGCGCGCGTCGCCGTGGTGGGCGGCGGCGTGGCCGGGCTCGCTGCGGCGCAGCGGCTGGTCGAGCGCGGCGTGACCGACTGCGTGCTGCTCGAGGCCGGCGAGCGGCTCGGCGGCTCGATCGCGACCGAGCGGAGCGGCGGGTTCACGATCGAGGCGGGCGCGGACTCCTTCTTGACCGAGAAGCCGTGGGCCGCCGAGCTGTGCGAGCGCCTCGGCGTGCCGCTGGTCGGCACGCGCGAGGGCGAGCGGCGCACGTACGTTGTCCACGACGGCCGCATCGAGCCCTTGCCGGAGGGCTTCCTGCTCCTCGCGCCGACGGACCTCGGCGCGCTCGCCGTCTCGCCCCTCTTCTCCTGGCGCGGGAAGCTGCGCATGGCGCTCGACCTCGTCCTCCCGTGCGCCGCGGACGCCGCCGACGAGAGTCTCGCCCACTTCGTGCGCCGCCGCTTCGGGCGCGAGGCGCTCGAGCGGGCGGCCGAGCCGCTCGCCGGCGGCATCTACACCGCGGATGCGGAGCGGCTCTCGCTGCGAGCCACCATGCCGCGCTTCCGCGAGCTCGAGCGGAAGTACCGGAGCGTGATTCGAGGGCTCCGCGCCGAGGCTGGCGCCATCAAGGCCGCGGGGGCACGTTACTCGCTCTTCGCCGCCCCCGCGGACGGCATGGGCGCGCTCGTCGAGGCGCTCGCGCGGCGGCTGCGAGAGGGCGTGCGCCTTCGCTCACCCGTGGGCGAGCTCGCGCGCGACGGTGCGACGTGGCGGCTCCGCGCGGGCGGGGAGGTGCTCGCCGCCGACGCCCTCGTGCTCGCCGCGCCGGCCCGCGCGCTGGCGCCCCTCCTCGCGCCGCTCGATGCGCAGCTCGGACGCCTGCTCGGCGAGATCGAGTACGCCTCCTCGGCGACCGTGACGCTCGCCTACCGGAGCGCCGACGTATCCGGGGCGCGCGGCTTCGGCTTCGTCGTCCCCGCCGTGGAGCGCCACGCGCTCATCGCCTGCACCTACGCGAGCCGCAAGTTCCCGGGGCGCGCACCAGAGGGCCACGAGCTGGTCCGAGCCTTCGTCGGGGGCGCGCTGCGGGCCGACGTACTCGCTCGCGACGACGGCGCACTGGTGGGGGTGGTCCGCGACGAGCTCCGGGATCTCGTCGGCATCACGGCCGCACCCGAGCTGACGCGCGTGCACCGCCACCGCCTGGCGATGCCACAGTACGCGGTCGGCCACCTCGAGCGGGTCGCGGCCATCGAGGCGCGCGCGGCGGCGCTCCCCGCACTTGCGCTTGCGGGCGCGGCCTATCGCGGCGTGGGTGTGCCCGACTGCGTGCGCAGCGGGGCGGCGGCGGCAGATTACGTGCTCGAGGAGCATCCGTGGCAGAGAGCCGAGGCCTGAAGCGCTGTGCCTGGCCTGCGCTCGCCTGGGGTGTCGGCCTCGCCGGCCTCGCCTACCGCATCCGGGAGCTCGGCCGCTACGGCTTCTGGAACGACGAGGCCTGGGTGGCCCTCTCGACGCGCGTGCAGGGTGTGGCGCAGTTTCGCCTCTCGCTGGGCCCCACGCCCGTGCTGTGGGCCGCGACCCTCCGGCTGCTCGCACCGCTCCCGCTGGCCCCGGAGGTGTCGCTGCGGCTCCTCCCGTTTCTCTTCAGCGGGCTCACCCTCTGGCTCGCGTTCCGCACGGGGAGGCACCTCGTCGGCGCGCTCGGCGGGCTCCTCGCGCTCGGCGCGATCGCCTTCGATCCCGGCTCGATCCTGTGGGCCAAGCTGCTGAAGCAGTACAGCGCGGAGGCATTCCTCGCCCTGCTCGCCTTTCATCGGGCGACCGTCTTCGGCCGCAGCCACCGGACGCGGGACCTGGTGGCGCTCGGGCTCACGCTCTCGGTCGGCGTCGCGCTCGCGAACGCGCAGCTCTTCGTGGGACCACCGCTCCTCGGCGCGCTGCTGGCAGACGCGATCGCGACCGAAGACTGGCCGCGGGCGCGCGCCGTCGTCGCCGCCGGGGTCGCGGTCGGCGCCTGGGACCTCGCCTACTTCAAGATCCTCGTCGCGCCGCACCTCACGGCGTCGCTCGCGGAGTACTGGGACAACGCGTACGTGACGGGCTCGGCGGACCAGGCGGCACGGTTCGTGGTGCGGACCCTCCAGGCGATGCTCGGTGCGACGTGGAGCGGCCTCGGGATGGTGCTGGCGCTGCCCTCGCTCGTGGCGCTCTTCGTGCGCGTGCGGGCCACGCGGCCGGTGCTCCTCGCCATCGTCCTCCTCATCGCCGAGCTCGCGTGGCTCTCGTCGCGGCGCCTCGTGCCGTTCAACGCCTCGCGAGTGATGCTCTTCCTCCTCACCGTCCTCAACGTTCATCTCGCTATGGCCTTCGGCTTCGCCGCCTCCCAGCTGTGGTCCAGGCGCGCGCTCTGGCCGCTCGCGCCGCTCCTGCTGGCCCTGCTCGTGCGAGACATCGCGGTCCGGCGCAACTGGGCCAGCCTCGGTCTCGTCGAGCAGGCCGAGAACCTGGGGCCGCTCGTGCGGATCGTCGAGGAATCGCGCCGGCCGGAGGACGCCGTCCTCGTCTACGACCGCAGCGTGTACGTCTACGCCTACTACCAGGGCCGCACGCCGGTGCTCGTCCCCGCGCCGGGCACCACCGTCGGGTTCGCACCGCTGATCGACGACCCGGGCGTCAGCGTCGTCGATGCCAAGCATGCCCCGGAGACCGCCGCGCGCGCCTTCGACCGCCACCCCCGCGTCTGGCTTCTCGGCTCCCGCTTCCGGGCGGGCGAGGAGTCCCGCATCCTGCGCGTGCTTCGTGCGCATGGCAGGCTGATCGCCGAGAGTCGGCGGGAGCGCGCCCTGCTCCTGCTCCTGGAGCGCTGACGGAACGGGAACGGAGCGGGACAGCGCCGGGCGGCAACACGCGTTCGGGTCTCGATCAGACGGGAACGGGCCCCTCGTCACCCGCCGCGGACCCCGTCTTGATCGCCACGAGCGCCGCGACCGGGTAGGCGAACACGATCGCGTCGCCGCGCCGGCGCGTCCCGAGGCCGAGGCCGTCGTCGGCGAGCGAGTCGATGAACATCCACCGGATCCTCTCCGCGTCGCCCCGCTCCGGGAACGACCGCTCGAGGAGCCCTTCCAGCTCCGACCTGAGCTGGTAGAACGTCACGCGCGGCGCGGGGAGGCCGACCGCCCGAAAGAGCGCTTGCAGCTCCGCGAGCGTGAGCGCGCGCACGTGCGACGGATCGCGCAGCTTCTCCATGCGGTTGAGCGCCGCCGCCTTCGCCGGGTCCTCCGACGCCGCGACGTCCACCAGCGCGACCCGGCCCTCCGGCGCGCACACGCGCTTCATCTCGGCGAGCACGGCGCGCGGCTCGGGGAAGTGATGGAACGCGAAGCGCGAGACGACGAGCGAGAACGCGCCGTCGGGATACGGGAGCGGCAGCGCGTCGCCGACCCGCCAGGCGACGTTGCCGAGCCCCTTCTCCGCCGCGAGCGCCCGCGCCCGCTCGATCATCGCGGGCGTCACGTCGATGCCGGTCGCGTGGCGCACGACCGGGGCGAGGGCGCACACTACGAGCCCCGGGCCGCAGGCGACGTCGAGCACGGTGTCCTCGGGCCCCGCCCCGGTGAAGTCGACCAGCAGCCGCAGCGCCTCCTCGTCCCGAACACCCGGCGCGGTCGAGAACGGCACGGCCTGCTTGGTGAACTGCTCGACGATCAGGTCGCGGTGTGCGGGCATGGCTCAGTCGAACTCCCGCTGCGTGATCGGCACGTGCCCCGGCTGGCTCGCGACACGCGCGAGCCAGGTGCGAACGTGCGGGTAACGCCCGAGGTGGAAATCGCCCTCGTGGGCAACGTGCGTGTAGGCGTAGAGCGCGATGTCGGCGATCGTGTAACGCTCCGCGACGAAGAAGCGCCGCTCGGCGAGGTGGCGCTCCATCACGTCGAGTGCCTGGTAGCCGCCCTCCATCTTCTCCCGCAGCCGCTCGGGCTCGACCCTCGGGCCGGTGAACACGTGGAGCCACGCGCGCGCGACGGCGATGTACGGCTCGTGGCTGTACTGCTCGAAGAACATCCAGCGCAGGACGTCGGCGCGCCCGAATCGCTCGGCCGGGAGGAATGGTGTCGCCTCGGCCAGGTAGAAGAGGATCGCGTCCGACTCGGAGAGGCGGCGGCCGTCGTCGAGCTCGAGGACCGGGATGCGCCCGTTCGGGTTGATGGCGAGGAACTCCGGCGTGCGCGTCTCGCCCTTCGCGATGTCCCTCTCGATCAGGGTGAAGCGGTGACCGAGCTGGGAGAGGAGGAGGCGGACCTTGTAGCCGTTGCCGGAGGGCAGGTAGTCGTAGAGCTTCATCATCGACGCGCCTCTACTACGGTTGCGCGGGCGCGGGAATGTCGCTTCTCCCCTCGTGGAAAACGGCCCGCCCGGGCATCAGGCGAGAAGGAGGCGGAGCGGCCGCAGCGTGCGCTTGCGCACGCTGATCGTCGTGAGACCCATGCAACCCACGCAATGCCGCAGCTCCGGAGGGAGATCAACCGCGGCGCATGCCTCGAGCAGGAATGCTCCTTGCCGGCGTGCATCCCGTTCGCCTAAGGTCCCCTGCGATGGCCGATGTCGGCGTCTACCTCCCGCAGGTCGGCCTCGCCTGGAACGACCTCCGCGCCCGCGTCGTCGCGTGCGACCGTCTCGGCATCCACTCCGTCTGGTTCATGGACCACCTCTATCCGCCGGGGCTGCCGAAGGTGCCGTCCTTCGAGGCGTGGACGACGGCGGCGGCGCTCGCGGCGGTGACCGAGCGGGTGCGCCTCGGCCACCTCGTGCTCGCGAACGGCTTCCGCCATCCGGCCCTCCTCGCCAAGATGGCGATCACGCTCGATCACGCGAGCGGCGGGCGGCTCGAGCTCGGCCTCGGCAGCGGCTCCTCGGCGCCCGAGTTCGCCGAGTTCGGCCTCGAGTTCCCGCAGGCGGCCGAACGCGCGGCGCGGCTCGCCGAGGCACTCGAGGTGGTCCGCCTCCTCTTCACCGAGGACGCACCCTCCTACGACGGCCGCCACTACCGCCTGCGCGCCGCGCCGAGCCTGCCGCGCCCATTGCAGCGACCGCACCCGCCGATCCACGTGGGCGGGGCGGGCGAGACGCACACCCTGCCGGTCGTCGCGCGGCACGCCGACGTGTGGAACTGCCCCACCTACGCGCTCGCCGAGCTGCCGCGGAAGCTCCAGGTGCTGCGCCGCAACTGCGAGCGCATCGGCCGCGACCCGGCGACCCTGCGCGTCACCGAGGAGGCGGTGCTCGCGCTCGTCCCGACGCGCGCGCGGGCGGACGAGGCACGTGCGCTCGCCGAGCGCCGCTTTGCCGGGCCCGGCTGGGGCTTCGCGGCCGGCGGATACTGCGGCACGCCGGACGAGATCGTGGCGCGCATCCGCGCGCGCACGCGGCTCGGCATCCAGGGCTTCGTCTTCTTCCTGCACGACCGCGGCGAGCCCGAGACGCTCCGCCTCCTCGCCGAGGAGGTGGCCGCCGCCGTGCGCGACCTCTAGGAGGCGGTCCTAACCGCCGAGCTCGAAGAGCACGAACGTCCCGCCGCACGGACGGGCCACGGCGCGAGCGTCGGCGGGCGGTGCCCACGGCGGGCGGATCCACGCCGGGCGCGTGAGCCAGAGGCGCGCGCCCCTCCGGCGGGCGAGCGCGAGCGCATCTTCCGGGTCCGTCGTCGGCGGGACGAGGGCGCGCCCGCGCGCGCCGTACGCGAAGCGCCCGTCGACGGCGACCAGGGCCTGGCCCGGCCCGTAGTGCTCGAGCACCAGCCGGCTCACCTCGCGCGAGCAGGCGGCGTCGAAGGGGTGGCTCACCCAGAGCGCCTGCACGACGAGCGTCATCCCGAGCGCGATGGCCGCGACGCGCGCGCGGCGGCCCAGGCGCTCGCCGAGCGCGAGGAGGCCTGCAGCCGTCGCCGGCAGGAAGAGCGGGACGAGCGGCACGGCGTAGCGCGGGCTCGGGTTCAGCGCCAGCGGGAGCGCCGTGAACCAGGCCGCGACGGCGAGCGGCCAGCGCGCCGCCCCGATGCCCAGCACGAACGGGACCAAGCACGGCGGTCCGAGCGCCGTCGCGTCGTAGAGCACCTGCCGCGCCCCGCCCCCCGCGAGGCGGGCGAGGATCGCCGCCGGGCTCCGGAGCGCGGCCTCGGCGAGTGTCGTGGCCCCCGGAGCGCCGCTCAGCAGCGCGACGCGCGCCTCGCGCGGCGAGAGCCCCCAGTGCCCGCTCGCCGCGTGCAGCGCGAGCAGCGCCGGCGCCATGAGGACCACGGCCGCACTGGCATAGAGCACGAGGGTGCCGAGGCGCTCGCGCCGGAGCCGCCAGAGGCCGAGCGGCAGCAGCAGGACGCCCTCCGGCCGCGCCAGGTAGGCCGCGCCCGCGAGCGCCCCGGCGACGCCTGCCCCGCGCGCCGCGAGCCAGGCGAGGAGGAGCGCTCCGGCGAGCGTCTCGGGGAGGACCTGCGCTGAGGCCTTCACGAGCGCCGGGTGCACCGCGGCGACCAGGGCCGCGGCGTCCGCCTGACGCTCGCCCACGAGGCGCCGCACGAGCGCGTGGACGAGCGGTAGCGCGGCCAGGCCGGCGAGCAGCGCCGTCGCGCGTCCGGCGAGCTCGAGCGGGAGCCCGGTCGCCGCGAGGCCGGCCACGGCGGCGGGATAGAGGGGCGAGTAGTAGCCGCCGAGCACCGCCCGAACCCTCCCGTCGAGCAGACCGCTCGCCAGGTCCAGGTAGGCGGGCCCGTCCGGATGCATGAGCGGAGCGCGCAGGAGGCGCGCGACCCGGAGGACGGCGCCCACGGCGAGGGCGACGGCGAGCGCACCGCCGGGGCGCGGCTTGCCGCGGGGCGGCATGGACGCGGACCGTAGGCGCCGGCGCGGAACGAGGCAAGCCAGGGCGCGCCGGCCCTCACGCTTCCCCGGGACTTGACGGGCGCCCGTTTCGCGCCCAGCAATGGGACGTGACACGCAAGCGCAGATTCGTCATGAGCCTTGCGCTGGCGGTCGCGGTCGCCCCGGTCCTCGCCGCCGAGCGCGACGAGCCCGCCGCGCCCGGGATGGAGCAGCGGCCGCTGGAGGCGCCGGCTCCGCCGGTGACGTCGCCCGTCCGCGAGATGCTCAAGAGCCTCGAACGCCTGCGCCTGCATCCGGGACAGGACGCCCTCGACGTGGCCGAGACCGCGCGCAAGCGGCCGGAGCCGCACGCGGACTCGCACTAGCGCGCGCGCCGCCGAGCCAAGGAGATCGGCGCGTCACCTCGACACCCGGGGGGACGCGGTGCTAGGAGGCGGCGGATGGCGCCGTCTCTCTCGCGGCGCGCGGTGCTGCGCGGGTTGGGGGCGTCGGCCGCGAGTCTGGTGTTCCCGCTACGGACGGGGGCGGTGACGGCGAGCGATCCCCCCGTGGTGTGCGAGGGCTATCGGCCGCGCGTCGCGACGGGATGGGTGCCGGCCGGTGAGCCGGGGGCGCTCGAGCGAGCGGTCCGGCGGGTCGTCGATGCGGCGACCGACTTCGCCTGGCTCGCCCCGGGCGACCGCGTCCTCGTCAAGGTGGCATCCAGCTCCGGGAGCCGCTTTCCAGCCACCAGCTCGCCGGCCGCGCTGTTCGCGCTGGCGCGGCTCCTCTACGCGCGCGGCGCGGGCACGGTGTCGGTCGGCGACCAGGCCGGCGTGCACCTGGTCCACCACACCCGCGATGAGCGCAGGGGCTCGACCCGCGAGCTGATGCAGCGGAACGGCCTCTGGCCCGCCGCCCGGGCGGCGGGCGCGGTGCCGCTCGCCTTCGAGGAGAGCGGCTACGACGCCTACCTGGCCGAGCGCGTCCCGGGCGGCGGCCACTGGCGCGGCGACGTCTTGGTCGCGCGCGCGGCCGCCCAGGCGGACCACATCGTCTATCTGCCGCGCGTGAGCCATCACACGCTCGCCTTCGCCACCCTCGGTCTCACGCTCGGCGTCGGCTGGCTGCGCGAGGACAGCCGCCTCGAGCTGCACCGCGACGCCGACTCCTTCGCGGAGAAGTACGCGGAGGTGAACCGCCTGCCGGCGATCGCCGGCCGCCTGCGCCTGGTCGTGACCGACGCCACGGCCGTGCAGACGACCTTCGGCCCCGACTTCGGCTACGTGGCGCGGCCGGCCGCGGGCCTCGTCCTCGCCTCGACGGATCTCGTGGCGCACGAGTTCGTCGCCCACCGCTGGCTCGCATGGACGCGCGCCGAGGCGACGCACGGCGCCTCGCCCCACTGGCTCCTCGACGGGGTCTACCGCCACGCGAGCCTGGCGAACCGCTGCCTCGTGCAGATGGTGTGGGGCCACGGCGAAGCCGTGCGCACGAAGCCCCTCGCGGCGCCGCGGGTGCGCCGGCCACTCGACGACCCGGCCCTCGCCCACGCGTGCCGGGCGCGCGGCGGGGTGCCGGAGGCGCTCGCGCTCGAGTGGGTGGACCGGACGCCGGGGCCGCCGGGGGCGGGCGAGTTCCTGGCGGCCCGCCCGCGCGCGGTGCCAGCGACGCTTACATGAGCCAGGTCTTCGCCGGCGTGCGCGTCATCGAGGTCGCGCAGTGGTGGTTCGTGCCCGCGGCCGGCGCCGTGCTCGCCGACTGGGGCGCGGACGTGATCAAGATCGAGCACCCGATGAGCGGCGATCCGCAGCGCGGGCTCGTGACCTCCGGCCTCGTCCCGCCCACCGGCGGCGTCAACTTCATGGTCGAGCAGCCGAACCGCGGCAAGCGGAGCGTCGGCCTCGACCTCGGCCGCCCGGCCGGGCGCGACCTCCTCTATCGTCTGGTCGAGACGGCGGACGTCTTCCTCACCAACTTCCTCCCCGCGGCGCGGCGGCGGCTCGCGATCGAGGTCGACGACCTCCGGCGCGTCAACCCGAGGATCATCTACGTGCGCGGCCACGGGCAGGGCGCGCGCGGTCCCGAGCGCGAGCGGGGCGGGTACGACGCGGCCTCGTTCTGGTGCCGCGGCGGAATCGCGAACGCGCTCACGCCGCCCGGCGCCGGTGCTCCGGTCATGCAGCGCGCTGCGTTCGGCGACTCCGCGGGCGGCATGACGGTCGCGGGCGGCGTCGCCGCGGCCCTCTTCCACCGCGAGCGCACGGGCGAGGCGGCGGTGGTCGACGTGTCGCTCCTGGGCACGGCGATGTGGATCATGGCGCCCGACATCATCGCCACGAGGCTCCTCGGCATCGACCTCCCCGTCTCCGACCGCACCCAGCCGCCGAACCCGATCGTCAACAGCTACCGCACCCGGGACGGACGCTGGCTCTTCCTGAACATGCTCCAGCCCGACCGCTACTGGCCCGATCTCTGCCGGCACCTCGGCCGCCCGGACCTGATCGCCGACCCGCGCTTCGCCGACGGCCGGGCGCGCTTCGAGCACCGCGCCGAGTGCGTGCGCGAGCTGGACGCGATCTTCGCCGCCCGCACGCTCGCCGAATGGCGCGGCGCGCTCGCCGACGCCGAGGGCGTGTGGGCGCCGATGCAGAGCGCGCGCGAGCTGGCCGAGGACCCGCAGGCGGTCGCCAACGGGTACCTGCCCCAGGTGGACCGCGGCGTCGGCACGCCCTTCGCGCTGGTGGCGAGCCCGGTCCAGTTCGACGAGACCGCCCCGGCGCTCCGCCCGGCACCCGAGCTGGGACAGCACACCGAGGAGGTGCTGCTCGCGCTCGGTCTCTCGTGGGACGAGATCGCGGCGGCGAAGGAGGCGGGCGCCATCCCGTGACGATCGTCGAACCGATCGTCTTGGAACAGGGCGCGAGCGCGCGCAGGATGCGGTCCCGGCAACGGACGCTCTGACCTGGGAGGCAGACATGGCGGAACGGACGCTCGGCGTGGTGCTCTTCCCCGGCTTCGAGCTGCTCGACGTGTTCGGGCCGCTCGAGGCGTTCGGCGGCCTGCCCGGGCTCTTCCGCGTGGTGCTGGTCGCCGAGCAGAGCGGGCCGGTCGCGAGCGCGCAGCAAGTGCGCGCGGTCGCGGATCACGGCCTCGCCGACTGCCCCCGCCTAGACCTGCTCCTCGTCCCGGGCGGGATCGGCACGCGCGAGGAGGTCGAGAACCGCGCGCTGCTCGACTGGCTCGCGCGCCGCGCCGCCGAGGCGGAGATCGTGGCATCCGTCTGCACCG
>Ga0209266_1000686_pt1 | contig 25030 bp, 20 predicted proteins | sample GraSoiAngelo_132_FD_185889 | JGI IMG/M metagenome (GOLD analysis project Ga0209266, IMG submission 185889) | Grasslands soil microbial communities from the Angelo Coastal Reserve, California, USA - 14_0929_02_40cm (SPAdes) (version 2) | ecosystem: Environmental > Terrestrial > Soil > Grasslands ...
AGTTGCCGGTGGTGCCGTTGGCCGAGCCCGCGCTGTTGGTCGAGCCGGTGCTCCCGACGCGGGTCGAGTTGCCGGTCGAGCCGTTGGCGCTGCCCGCGCTGCCGACGCTACCCGTGCTCCCCAAGGCTTCTTCGCCCTGGTTCGCCTTGGTCCTGTCGTCGCCGTTGCCGCTCTTTCCCCCTGCGACGTCACCCCGGGAGTCGGAGTTGCCTTCGCCGGCCTCCTTGTGCTGCCCGGTCGCCGTCAGGGAAGCACCCGCGCTGCCGTTTGCCTTGGCGCTGGTGCTGCCGCTGGCGCTCGTGCTGCCGCTCGCCTTGGCACTGCTGTCGCCGCTGGCGTGCGTGCTGACGCTACCGTTCGCGCTGCCGCCGGCCTTGGCGCTACTGTCACCGGTGGCGTGCGCGCTGCCGCTCGCCTGGGTGCTCGACTGCCCAGAGCTGGAAGCCCTGGTGCTGCCGCTTCCGCTCGACGATTGGCTGGTCTGACCGCTCCCGCTCGTGTGGCTGCTGCTGCCTGCACTCGCATGGCTGCTGCTGCCCGTCCCGCCCCCGCCCTTGCCTTTCCCTCCGCTGCCGTCGCCGTCACCGCCGCCGATGTTGTGCTCGTTTCTCGTCGTGGGGCTGTCCTGACGATGAGCAACTGCGGAAGCACTCGTGTGATCTTGTGCTTTGCCCTGGCCGTGGGAATTGTCCGCTGCCAGAGCCGGTGACGTGCGAGCAAGCATGAGGAGAAGTCCGGCCATAAGGACGAACGCCTTGACGACCAGGTGCCGTGCGAGCGCAGGGCGACTGGCTACGAATTCGCCGAATGCTTCCAAATGCCCACCTCCACGTGGAAATGAGCGATTGCCTCGCCGCCATCCTGGACACGGACCCCGCAGCCCCGGGGATATGTCGCAGAACGCCCCGCTCAGCGTTCCCTAGTAGGGCAATACGCTTGCAATGGAAACGCAAACTGCATCGCGAGTAACCATGGACGCGGCGACGAGCCAGGAATCGGTCGCCGCTTTTGTGGAAGAAACGCTGGCCGGATCGGGATGGCAGCTCGACCGCGTCCGCCGCCGGGGGACCAGGCTCGAGCCGCCCGACTGGTACTGGACGACTTTCGCCCTGGACATCAATAAGGACGGGGAAGAGCGCAGCCTGCGGCTGGTTGCCAAAGGCGCCCTCAATCCGACAGCCTGGGAGAAGCTGAAGGCTCGCTTGTCGGACGCGAGCACCCACCCCTGCGATCCGATCGAAGGGGTCGGCACTCCGCGCCTGTTCCCCGACACACAGCACGCGTACTGGTTCTACCCGTACGACCCCAGGATGCCCGACCTGCCCCTGGCCACCGATCCGGTTCGAGTCGCCTCCATCCTTTTCGGTTTCGACGAAGATGCGACCGCGGTGCTGGCGTTGGCGCGCCGGATCGCCATCGAGCGCGTCCGCTACACGCCGGAGATCGGCGCGATCCTCTGCTACACGATCGACCTGGGGGGTCAAGCCACCAAGATCTACGGCAAGGTCCAACCTGGCCACCGGGGCCTGCGCACGTATCGCATCGTGCAAGGCCTGTGGCGAGCAGCTGCGCGGTACCCCGGTTACCTGAACTTGCCCCGACCGCTCGGCTACGTCGAGCAGATAGGCCTGCTGCTCGAGGAAGGCGTGCGCGGACGCCCGGTGAGCAGCAAGCGCACGAGTTCGGAGTTCGCTCTCATGTCGGGCGCCGCGGCCGAAGCGCTCGCGGTGATCCACGAGTCGGGGGTCGAGAACGACGAACGGATTGAGATCGAAAGGGAGATCGCGCGTCTGGACCGCGTGGTGGAGCAATTTGCCTATGTCCTCCCGCAGGGCCACTTCCTCCTGAAAGACCTGGTCACCCATATGCGTGAACGCGTTCGCCGGACGACCGAAGAGGAATGGCTGCCAACCCACGGCGACCTGAAGTACGACCAGTTCGTGTTCCACAACGACCAATACACGCTGCTCGACTTCGACTACTTCGCCACGGCGGAAACCAGCTACGACCTGGGGAAGTTCTGCGCGTATCTCGTACCGTCGACGCCGAAGGACTGGGCGGAGTCAGCCGCAGCGGAGGAGATCCGCCTTCAATTTCTGCGCCGCTACCGAGAGCTGCGTCCGCACGCGACGCTCCAGCGCTTCGGCGTCTACGAATCGCTGCAGCTGGCACTACGGGCGATGGCGTTCATGTGGTCGCAGACTCGTGGATGGGAACGCATCGCCGAAACCTTCCTCGTCCTCGCGTACGAGCGCCTGAAGAGCCGCCTCCCCGATTAAAACCGCGCTCCGTTCGGCCCCGAAGACAAGCGCACGATCTCTTTTACAAGCCTTAACCCAAACGAACGCAAGATAGGCATCCCCCCAACGTCAGAGTCTCCCGTCTGCTATGCGGCTTGCTTCCTGGTTCGGGGGACTCCTCATCGCGGTTGCCGTCGCCACCAGCGTCGGCGCGATCAGCCTTGCCCGCCAGCACTCCGACAGCGCGCAGACGCTGACCGCGTCGAGACAACCGGCGGCCGGCGCTGCGATCACCACCTCCGATCGGGCGCAAGATCCAACGCGCAAGCTCCAGCCGCCGCCGACCCCGAGCCCCAGCCCATCGCCTACCGCGGCTCCCACCGCGCCTCCCGCCGCCCCGGCGGCCCCACCTCAAGTGACGACGCGGGCGCCGTCACGCCCGGCCCTGGTCATCAACTCGACACAACAGTCGCTCATCAACCAGGACCGTGCCGCGCGCGGCCTCGGTCCGCTGACGTGGAGCAGCTGCCTCTACAACGTCGCCGTGAGCAACGCCAAACGCATCGCCGCCCAGGGGTATCTGTCTCACACCAATGGACCGCAGGTGGATCTCGGTTGCGGCCTCGGCCACCAGGCAGGCGAGAACGTCGGTGACTGGTCGCTGGGCATCAACGATCGCCAGCTCAACACCATGTTCATGAACAGCGCCGACCACCGCGCCAACATCCTCGGTCCGTACAACTATGTCGCCACCGCGTGGGTGGTCGCTTCGAACGGCTACGGCTTCATCGCGGTCGAGTTCAGCTAACCCGTTCGGCTGAACTCGTTCTCGGGTACGGTGAATTGAGCGAGCGTTGTCTCTGACGTAGCGCTCGAACGCGGCGCAGTACCGCCCAGATGAGCGCTCGGAGGAGGAGCGCGAAGGGTGGCTAGCGAACCGGTGGCTGGCCGCGGCCAGCGCGCGCTCTGGCTCCGCCCCATCGCCTGGTTGTGGGCCAGGAAGGTGTGGATCTCGGCGCTGGTCGGAGCCCTGCTGATCGCCATGACGGTCTACGTCCTGTGGGCGATCAAGGACCTTCCCGATCCGAGCCAGAATGTGCTCGCCGCGGGCGACGTGATGGTGCTCGATCGCAACGGCAAGCTGATCGAAGATTGGAGCCCGGCCGGCCACTACCACGTCACCTTGACGCTCAAGGAGATGGGCTCCTACGCGCCGAAGGCGGTGCTTGCGGCCGAGGATCGCAACTTCTACAACCACGGCGCCGTCGACCCACTGTCCACGGCCCGCGCCGCATGGGTCGACATCACCTCTGGCGGACTGCATCAGGGGGGCAGCACGATCACCCAGCAGCTGGTCAAGATCCAGCTCCTCACGCCTCAGAAATCGATAACCCGAAAGGTCCAGGAGATCGTGCTGGCGATCGCGCTCGAGCAGCGCTACTCCAAAGACCAGATCCTCGGCATGTATCTGAACCGCGTCTATTTCGGCCACGGCGCCTACGGCGTCGGAGCCGCAGCCCGCACATATTTCAATAAAGACGCGAAGGATCTTTCTCCGGCGCAGGCGGCATTTCTCGCCGGCTTGATTCAGGCGCCCGCGGCATACGACCCGCTCGTTCACTACGAGCTGGCGCAGGAGCGCGAGACCTACGTGATTCAGGGCATGGTGGCGACGACCGCCCTAAGCCCCGAGCAGGCCGACAAGGCGACCAAGGAGGATGTCAAATCCGAGCTCCACATCCAGTCGACGGCGCGCCAGAGCAAGGCGCCCCATTTCGTCGACCACGTGCTCGTCGACCTGGAGAACTTGTTCGGCTCGGCGGCGGTACAGCAAGGCAGCATCGTCGTGCGCACGACCCTCGACCTGGGTGTGCAGCAGGTCGCCCAGCAAGCAGTTGCCAACGGTGTGCACGACCTGGCGGGCTTCAACGTCAACAACTCAGCGCTGCTTGCGGCCGACCCCAAGACCGGTGAGATCCGCGCTTGGGTGGGCTCCGCCGACTACGGCAACGACGCCATCGGCGGCCAGTTCGACGTCGTCTTGTCGCCCCGCCAGCCCGGGTCTTCGTTCAAGCCTTACGTGTACGAGGCCGCGCTTCGCGACCACAAGATCACGTGGTCGACCATCCTCCATGACAAGCTGACCAACTTCAACGGCTACATGCCGCGGGACTTCGACAACGGCGGCATGGGCGATATCAAAGCCAGCACGGCGATTCTCTACTCGCGCAACATCCCCGCGGTGCAGGTCGCGCAGATGGAAGGCATTACCAAGGTGATCGACCTCGCCCATGCGATGGGAATCAAAAGCAAGCTGGCGCCGTATCTGTCGACCGCGATCGGCGCCAGTGATGTCTCCCTCTACGAGCACGTGCAGGGCTATCAGACTTTTGCCAACCAGGGCCAGCGGATCGACCTGCGCGTCATCAACGACGTCCAGGACTCGAGCGGCCACTCGGTTTTCAAGTACGAGAACCCAACCAGCACGACCGTGCTCACGCAGAGCGAGGCGTTCTTGATGACCGACGTGCTGAAGAACTACCAGAACACCTGGCACTTCGGCTGGAACCGTCAGATGGCGAGCAAGACCGGGACCAGCGACAACGGCAAGGGAGGCATCCCGGACTCGTGGATCATGGCCTACAACCCGGACATCGTCATCGGCGTGTGGGTCGGCAACACAGCGCCGAACGGAGGTGGTGGACTGATCCGCGCGTACGGCGAAAACGTCGGCCTCACCATCATGAAGCGCTTCGTAAACGGGCTCCCGACGAACATGCGGAACTGGTACTCGCGACCCGCTGGCGTTCTCCAGGGTTGTAGCGGCGACTCGCAGGATCCGTTCCTGCAGGGCGCTTGCACCCCGACCCCGTCGCCTTCTTCATCGCCGAGCCCGTCGCCGTCGCCGAGCGGGCTGCCCTCCGCCCTGCCCTCGGTCCTGCCGTCGATACTTCCGACGGCATCGGCCCAGGCGTCGCCCTCGCCTTCTGCGCAACCGACGCCATCGCCCCAGCCCTCACCGAGCTGATGCTTGCCATGAACGATCCTGAGACTCCATTCCTGGACAGCGTTGAACGGCGGCGGCCGGGCACATCGCTGCGCGGCTACGTCACGCGCACGCTGCCGCACAGCTCCGCGATCGTGGTCGCCAACCGGGCTCCGCACGAGCCGCGTCCAGAGGGCGGTTTCACGCGTGGCGCGGGCGGGGTGATCACCGCGTTGCTGACGCTGGCTGAGGTGGCTGGCGCCGATTGGGTGGCATGCGCCCGCACCGAGGGCGAGCGGGCGCTCATCGAGGAGCACGGGACGACCTGGAAGGCACCCCTCATCCGCAGCGAGACGCGCCTTCACTACGTGACCCCGACGCCGGAGCAGTACGACCAGTACTACTCGGTGATCTCAAACCCGGTCTTGTGGTTCGTCCAGCACTACCTGTGGGACCTGGCCCATCAGCCCGTCATCAACGGCCGCATTCACCGGGCCTGGAAGAACGGATACGTCGAGGTCAACAAACAGATCGCGCGCAAGGTGGTCGATGTGGCGCGAGGCCTGCCCGGCCGCCCACTCGTGATGGTTCACGACTATCAGCTCTACCTCGTGCCCAAACTGGTCCGCGAGCAGCTGCACGGCGCGATCATCCAGCACTTCGTGCATATCCCCTGGCCAACGCCTCAGTACTGGAAAGTGCTGCCGCGCGAGATGCGCGACGCGATCCTTTTCGGCTTGCTCGGCTGCGATATCGTCGGCTTCCAGACCAGCCTCGACGTCCGCAACTTCTTGATGACCTGCGAGGAGAACGCCGGCCTTGCGGTGGACGAGCGCGAGCGGGCGGTGCTGGTCGATGGCCGCATCGTTTATGCGCGGGCTTATCCGATCTCGATCGACGTCGCGGGCACGACAAGGCTTTCGTACTCGCATGGCGTCATGGTCGAGGAGCGGAAGCTTCGCGACTGGCGCCCGCAACACCTCATCGTGCGCATCGATCGAACAGACCCGTCGAAGAACATCGTGCGCGGTTTCCTCGCCTACGAGAAGCTGCTTGCCCACCACCCAGAGCTCAAAGGCCGGGTGCAGTTCTGGGCCTTCCTGCAGCCATCGCGCCAGGACGTCGCCTTGTATCGGAACTACGTCCGCAAGGTTCGCCAGGCCGTGCAGCGCATCAACGCGCAATACGGCGCGCACGGGTGGCAGCCGATCCGGCTCGAGCTTGGCGAGAGCGTGCGCAAAGCGATGGCTGCGATGCGCAACTTCGACGTCCTCATCGTCAACTCCGTGTACGACGGCCTGAACCTGGTCGCGAAAGAAGGCGCTCTGGTCAACCGGTCGGACGGCGTGATCGTCGTGTCAGAGAATGTCGGCGCCCACGAAGAGCTGCAGCCTCACGTCCTGTCGATCAACCCCTTCGACATCGAGGCGACCGCCAACGCGATGCATCAGGCGATCGTCATGGGTGTGGAGGAGAAGCGGCGCCGCAACGAGGGAGCGCGCGAGGTCGTGCGTACCAACGACATCGCGCGCTGGATCACCCGCCAGGTGCAGGACATCCGCGACCTGGCCGCGGAGCCGGGGTTGCGGGCGGGGTAACTCTTTCCGCGCCCCTCTTGCCACAGCCCTCTCCCCTAGGGGAGAGGGCGCCCTTGGGCTGAGCGGCTAGAAACCCCTCGGGCGCAGTCCACCCGAGCGCCGCGCCACCGTCACGTTGCGATAGAAGATGATCGTGACCAGGCGCGCGATGGCCCATCCGAGCAGCGCGTAGACCAGGATCGCCAGCACGACCGACATCTCGAGTAACGACTGCTCATTGCCGATCGTCGGCAGGATGTTCTTGAACGGACCCAGGAAGACGTCGGTCACGTTGTAGACCCAGTTCGAGAAGCCCGCGTGTGGGTTGGCTCCCAGCAGCTTCAGCACCAGCCGGATCAGCATCAAACCCTCGATAACGCCGAACACCAGATAGACGAGCTGGACGGCGCGCCAGCCCGGGTTGAAGGTGCTGACCACCTCGGATTCGGATGGTGCCTGGGGACCTTCGCTCACCACCCGCTCGCGCTCGTGCACCTGACCGCTCGCCGGATCGCGTTCGAATTCGGTGTCCCTACGCTCCATTTCGTACTCCCTTCAGCCCTGGTGGTTAAAAGACGTGAATCGGGCTATGCAGGAAACGCCCGGGGCCACAGCGGCACCCGGGCGCCTGGGGGGAGGTTGGCGAGCTTCAGACGCCGATCAGGATGGGTACCACAGGGGAAGGTCGGAGAGAGCCTCGTCGCCGTCGATGTCGGAGTTGGGGGCGTTGCCTCCGATCTGGTACTGCCAGGCGGCCACGTAGTCGGGACAGCCGGTCCGGTACGGCTGCCAGACGGGGGCGTTGGACTTGGACCACGCGCCGGCAACCAGGGACGGCTCAAACGACCAGATGAAGGCCGTCGTGGACAGGGCCGGGACCTCGCTCTGGGCCTGGCACCAGGCGGAACCGAACTCGCTGCCCCCGGTGCCGTTGCCGTAGAAGAGTGCGACATAGCCCGCGCCGCGCACGCCGTCGTACCAGCCCCGGATGAAGCCGGCATCGACGGAGACGGCGCCGGGGCAGGCTTCACCAGGCGGCTCGATGTCGATCGCGATCACGCGGCCTTGAGGAACGCCGTCGTGAGCGGCGACCCCCGTCGCCACCTGCGCGTATCCCATACCGGTGTCGTAGCCGGACACCGAGGAGCAGTTGTAGTCGTTGTAGATCGGCAAGATGCCCATGTGCGCCTTGGCGGCCAGGTAGATCTCTGGCCAGCTGAGGCCCGGGCATACGGTCGAGGTCAGGTAGCGGCCCCAGAAGTCAGGCTGGCCCAACGAGCCCGAGATGGAGGAGAACAGCTCCGACCCGCTCGGATCGCCGGTGAACGCCTTGCACGAGTCGACTCCCCACAAGATCCTGGAGGGCTGCACCTCGGCCGAACGCACCTGGATGTCGACGAGGGAGGTGGGCCCGGTCACCTTCTGCAGGACCTGGCCCAGCTTGGTGAGGTTTCGGGTTGGCGGCACGGCGCCTATGGCGGCTGTGAAGCGGGGCGTCGCGGACGACGTCCCGCTGACGTTGGCGCTGCATGAGCTGCCAGTCTTGCAGGGCGTTCCCACCAGGTTTCCCTTGTCGTCAAAGATGCCGATGCTCCATGGCGTGTTGGTCAGATCCGCGTTGGCAGTCGCGTTGATATGGACGGCGCCCCCCACCTGGAAGGTCGAGCTGCCGCCGATGGCGATCGAAAGCCAGGTCAGCGCGAGGTGGTCGGACACCGCCCAGATGTCAGGGTTGGAAAACTTTGACGTGGGCCGGCCGACCGCGGCCACCAGGGAGCGCCCTCCGCTCGACGGCTGACTCAGGGAGACGCTGCAGTTGGTGCCATGGCTGCAATACGTGACGCGGTTCATGTTGCTCAGATCGAAGATCTCGATTGCGTAACCAAACTGGTCGGCTGGAATGGTCGACGCGGCCGTGACGAGCATGGCCTTGCCGGGTCCGGCCACAACGTTCACGGCCTTGAGCGTGAGGCCGATCCATCCCACGGCCACGGAGCTGGAGGTGAGCACCGAACCGGTCGGGACCGTGGAAGTGGGCCTGGTGATGTAGGCCGAGAAGTTGTGGACTCCCGTTTCAGCCGCGTACGCCACCGAGCACTGGGTTCCCTGCGAGCAGGCCGCGACCAGCGTGCCCGCGGTCGTGTCGAAGATCTCGATCGCGGTGCCGGTTGCGCTCACGCTGGCAGGTGCGGTCGCGGTCAGAACGACGCCTTGGCCCGCCTGCATCGCTGACGCGCTGGCGCTGAGGCTGAGCTTTTGGTGTGCGGCGGCCGGCTGCAGGGATGCGATCGGGACGCTGGGGGAGACGATTGGAGATTCGGCCGGCGTGCCGCTTTGGGAGGCAGCTAAGGGAGTGGTGTCGATGCAGGCCGCGGGCGTGCTCGAGGAGATGCTGGAGTCTGACGGACATGCGGTCAGGCCGTCGGGAGTAGAGGCGACGCCGGCCGCGACCTTGGGCGATCCGGCGCTGGTGACGCAAGCGGCGCCGTCGCCCGAGCCTGGACATGGCTGAGCGCCGTCGGGCAGGCTCACCTGGAGGCCGTCGCTGAAGGCCGCCGGGCAATGCTCCTCCCTGATGGCCTGCGCGCACGCTGCAGCCGCCCGGTGGGGGGCTGAGCTCACGACGCCGGCCGGCGCCGCCGCCAGGGCGACGAAGCTCACATGGTTGGTGATGGCGAGGAAGGCCAGGGCGAGATGAGCCTTCCGGCGTGACCGGCAATTGGACAGAAGCTTTCGAAGCGAGTGCACTGATACCCCCGTTTGCCGCGCACCCAGGCAAAGGGGGCGCTAGATGACGGGGGCAAGCTACGGTCGGCCTGCCAGTGCACCCACGGCATGAGGGTTAAATAGGTTCAAGGCTTGTGAATTGGCCTGAAATTCGTCGATGCCGTGCCCTTTTGACGGCTCAGGCCGCCCGCTGGGCGGCAGAAACGAAGCAGCCCGGGGCAGGGGGCTGCTTCTGCAACTTAAAACGCCAGGTCAGGCGGCGGTAACCGGGCCTCGAATCAGGGGCTGGCGTGGACGGCGCCGAGGACGTTTCCGTACATCACGCCCAGGGCCAGCAGGCCCAGCAGGGAGACCAGGACGAGGACGAAGGTACGGACGCAGGTGTCGACGAGCCACGAGTCTTCGGTGCTGTCGGCGTCCGCGATGTTCCACCTCTGCCGATAGAGGCCGGCCCTCACCGAGAGCCCGATCGTCGCGATGAGAATGATCAGAAGTACTGCCATCGCTATCACCAATCGAGGGCGTGGACGCCGAGCGGGTCAGCGTCCGCGCCATCCAGACAACGCGCTGGTACACGAATGTGAACAACTCGTGCCGACTTTCTGAGCCGATGACGTCAGCCATCGTCGCCCATGCCACATTTCGTTGAGGTCGCGGGAACCCCGGCGCCGCCAATACTCCCGCCGGGGGGCGCGTTCTTTTAGGCGTGGAAGTGCCGCTGCTCCTGCAGTTCTCGATCGCCCTTTTCACCGGAATGGTCGCGGCGACCTTCGTGCCGCAGGTCAGGAGGTCGATCCCCAGGGTAGTCGAGGTGTTCCTGTGGATCGCCCTCGTGACCGCGTGCATGCTGGGCGTTCTGAGCGTCACCGACCCCGAAGCGCGAGAGCTCAGCGCGTCCGCTGTCTGGGCGGTCGACCAGGTCCTCAACACTCTCGTCGGGCTCCTGCTTGGCGGCATCGGTGTCTGGATCGCCGATCACCATTTTTCGATCGCGAGCTGGTTGTTCATCCTTGCGGGGGCGGACATCTTCGCGCTCATGCTGATCGGCTCGCTGCGCAGCGCCCGGCCATGGCAGCCGCGGGTCAGGCTCCGCGAGTGGATGGAGCTGCCCATCGCGGCCGTGGCGCCGGCGCGCCGCCCCGTCGTCGTCGCCGACCCGGTCATCAACCTGAACCGCAGGCTTGCGGCCGCCGGTGCGGTCGCCGGGACGGCGGCGCTGACCAGGGTCCTTGACGCCTCGATCTGGTTTCGCGACGTGATGCTGCCGCGCCAGGCGCAGCGGCTGACACAGGCTGCGAAGTCTGGCCGCGTCGAGTCGCGGGCTCGCCTGGAGTCGCTTCGCGAGGCGTCCGCTCACCTCCACTACGCCGCCCGAGCCTGGTACGTGGCGGCCGGCAAACCCGCCATCAACGGCCTCGTGGTCAAGGCTCAGCGCGAGCTGCGTCCGGTGACCTTGCGCCCGGACCAGGTCGTCGACATCCAGGCGCTTTTGAGCGCGCAGTCGATCGGTTGGTACGGGCCCTTGAGCATCGTACCCACGTCAACTAACTCCGGAGATCACGATGTCGTTGAACCGCAACAATCAGATCGTCTGGCCTCGTAGGCCAAACGGCATTCGGCGGCGCGCAAGCGCGCCGAAGGTGTTGAGCAAGGGCAAGATCTCGCGGCCTGCGGGCTGGGTGGTCAGGCTCGTCGTGCTGCTGGTCGTGGCCATCCCGAGCCTGATCATCACGTCTCCGGGCTACGTCGCTTTCGCCGACAAGCTGCCTGACCCGAGCCAGGTCGCCACTTCCGTGCCGGAGGACACCCTGATCTACGCGGCGGATAACCAGACCCTGCTGGCAGACCTCCATCCGCCCGGTTACCAGAGCTACTTCGAACCCCTCTCCGAAATGGGCACCCTCCTTCCGGAGGCGGTGATCTCGATCGAGGACCGCAACTTCTACGACGAGCCGGGGATCGACCCTCAGGGCATCGTGCGCGCGTCGGTCGTCGACCTGCAGTCGCACAGCACCGCGCAGGGCGCCTCCACCATCACCCAGCAGCTCGTCAAGCTGCGGCTCGTCGGCAATGAGACGACCCTCGACCGAAAGATGCGCGAGGCGCTGCTCGCCTTTGAGATCGAGCGCCGCTACACGAAGGCGCAGATCCTCGAGTGGTACCTGAACAGCGTCTTCTTTGCCAACACCGCGTGGGGTACGGCCGCCGGCTCCAAGGTCTACTTCCACACCCAGACCAAGGACCTTGACCTGGCGCAGGCCTCGATGCTCGCCGGCATCATCCGAGGGCCGACCCTGTACAACCCGCTTGTCAACTGGACCTCCGCGAAGCAGCGCCAGAAGACAGTGCTGGACGCCATGATCCGCGACGGCAAGATCACCGCTGCCGACGCCGCCAAGGCGTTCGCGGAGGACCTCTCACCGCCCAAGCACATGTTCATGCCGGAAAACCATGTGGTGGCTCCGTCGTTCGTGCGGTACGTCACGGGCCTGCTCCTGACCAAGTACGGCTCGGATATCACATACACGGGTGGCTTGCGTGTGATCACCACGCTCAACCCGGCCCTCCAGACCCTCGGCCAGCGAGTGGTGACCGACAACATCACAGCCCTGCACTACCGCAACGTGACGCAAGGCGCCCTGGTCGCCATCGATCCCACCACGGGCGCGATCGTGACCATGGTCGGGTCGGCGAACCCCAGCGCGTACGGCGGCCAGTACAACCTTGCCGTGTGGCCGCCGCGCAACCCGGGGTCGTCCATGAAGATCTACACCTACACGGCCGCGATCGCGAGTGGCAAGTTCACGATGACCACGCCGGTCGTCGACAGCAAGTTCTCGTATCGAGACCCCGCCTCCGGCGAGGTGTACGCGCCCCACAACTATGACGGCAAATATCACGGCACCTGCCAGCTGCAGGCTTGCATGGGCAACTCACTCAACATCCCCGCCGTCAAGGTCGAGCTCGGCATCGGCGTCTCGGCAGTCGTGCAGATGGCGCGCAGCATGGGGGCGCCGCCCTACCAGCTTCACGGTTACGACGCGAACGGAAATCCGAACTACACAACCGACGATCCCCTGAACACGTTTGGCCCTTCGCTGACGCTTGGCGGATACGGCGAGACTCCGCTGCAGATGGCAACGGGGGCATCTGTGCTCGCAACGCAGGGCTTGCTCCGTCAGCCGTACGGGATCAACCTCATCAGCCGCGGCGGCCAGCTCGTCTACATGCACGAGCAGAATCCGGGCACGCGAGTCCTCGACGCTCGGGTCGCCTTCATCATGCAGGCGATCATGTCCAACGACAACAACCGGGCCATGATCTTCGGCCGGAACTCGCTGCTCACGCTGCGCGGCCGCCGCGTCGGCGTGAAGACCGGAACCTCCGACTCCTTCGCCGACGCGTGGACGGTCGGTTACACGCCGCATCTCGTGACCGCGGTCTGGGGCGGCAACGCCGACTGGCGCGTGAAGATGACGAAGAACTCCGACAGCTACTACATCGCCGCGCCGATGTGGCACAGCTTCATGCAGCAGGCGCTCGACACGATGGGCCAGGGCGACGAGTGGTACACCGAACCCGCAGGCCTGACCAACGCGACCTGCAAAGGGCAGCCCGTGTACTTCCTGCCGGGGACCTCAACCCGCTGCTGACCGAGGCGATCGCAACCATCATGGCGGCCGCTTAGCCAGATGCAGGCAAGGTTCGACAAGCACGGAAAGCAGCTACCCGATAGCGGTCATGGTTGCGGATGCCAGCTCTGCGCCATCTCCAACGCCCCTCGATACGAACGGCGCGACGACGATTCGCAGAACCGGATGGGAGAGTGGAGCCCGATCCGCAGGGGCCTGATCCGTCTGGTCAGGAGGGTCCGGCCCTCCACCCGACCACAGCCGGCCTGAGGCGGCCAGGTGATAGGGGCCCAGCTTTCTTAAGCCCGGCCCTTGAGGTCGCTATTTCCGCAGCGGTTCAGTCGGCTATGGCGTAGCCCCGCTCGGCCGTCTCCTCGAGCATCGCCTGCGGGCCGTACGAGTGCTTCAGCATGACTCGCAGCCGCTCCTTCGCGACCGCCAGCCTCGACGCCACCGTCCGCTCGGGTATCCCGAGCGCCTGGGCGATGGCGCGGTTGGTGTAACCGTGGTAGTGCCGGAGCACGATGGCGGCCGCCTGCTTCGGCGGCAGCTTGCCGAGCGCGGTGGCCAGGTCGCGGTGCTCGACGACCTCTTGGGGGTCGGGAGCCAGGCCGGGCCGGCCCAGGCGGCGGATCACCTCACCGACCTCACGCAGCCGCATCTTGCGCTGGTACGAGACCGCAGCGTTGATCGCGATCCGGTGCACCCACGCCTCGGCGGGTGCGATCGGCTGCCAGGTTGCCCACTTTTTGTAAGCGCGTTCGAACGCATCCTGCGCGCAATCCTCGGCGGCGGCCCGATCGCCGAGCATCGCCGTCAAAGTGCCGAGAATTTTTCCGTACGAGGCTTGATAAAGGCGCTCGAAGTCCGCCTCGTTCCCGGCTTGGTACGTGTTCGTCGCCTCACGCCCTTCTCGACCTGTCGCCGCAGAGATCGGCTCTGCCATAGTCAGTAATTCACCCCCGTGAGTTGGTGAGGCCCTCTCACCTGGCCCTAACTCTCCACCACGAGGGGGCGCCCGGTCGCCGTACGGATGCGCGGATTTTGCCTAACTCAGTTGCAGTAGCAGGTGTCAGCCTTCCCCCCAACGTTTCTAAGAAGGATGAATCCAGGCTCAGAGTCGGGCGGGAGCTACGCGATCGACGTGCTTGGCACGCTCGCCAGCGGGCTCGAAGTCGACTCGAGAGACAGCGGACGGAAGGCGCTCGCGGTCGTCCGCGAACGTTCCCCTGAGCTGATCGTGCTCGGCGAGAAGACCGGTGAGGATCTCGTCACCACGTCGGCAGGCTTCATCGAGATGATGCTGGCATCGCTTCGCAGCGACGTTGCCCTTCCGTGGCCTGACTTCGAACAGCGCTCACACGAATATGGGCGCTTGAGGGCGGCGCAGGGGATGCCCCTCGAGTCCCTCATCGACGTGCTCGCCGTTTACCGGCGCGCCACGATCGAGCTGGTCTCGCGCCCGATCCAGGGCAAGCCTCACTACGACGAGATCCTCGCGCTGGCGCAGAGCCGGCTCGAGGACGTGACCGAACGGCTGACGGCCGCGATCGCGCGCGGTTATCTCGACCACATCGATGAGGAGCACCGCGCCCGCGAGAGCGAGATGTACGGCCTGGCGGCCATCGTCACCGCGATGGGACGATCGCTCGACCTTCAGGAGACTGCCGAGGTCGCCCTGGTCGAGGCGCTCGCTGCGCTCCGCCTGAGCACGGGCGCCGTGTGGTTGCGCGAGCGATCGTCATACAAGCTGGTCCACACCGTGGGTCTCGACCAGGACCAGGTCGACTATTTCGCGCGCCAGGTCGGTCCCCACGTGAAAGCCTCGGCCTCGGCCATCGGCAGGTCTGAATCACAGGTGGACCGCATCTCGAGCCAGGAGTGGAACGCGTTGCGTGCGCAGCTGCGCGTGCGAGGAAGGACCGTCGGCATGATGAGCGTCGGCACCATGGTCGACCGGCTGTTCAGCGCGGCCGACCTGCTCTTCATGGCGGCGGTTGCCGACCAGGTCGCGATTGCGATCGACCGCGCGCGCCAGTTCGCGAGCGAGGCGCGCACCGACCACCTGAGCGGCCTGGCGAACCGCCGCGAGTTTGAGCGTGTGATGGAGCGCGAGGTTGCGCTGGCTGAACGCCACAACCGGCGGCTGTCGCTGATGATGATCGACCTCGACAACCTGAAGCGAATCAACGACCGCCTCGGGCACAGCGCGGGAGACGGAGCGCTGAAGCTCGTCGCGCAGCAGCTGCAGCGCGTCGTCCGGGCTTCGGATGTCTGCGCGCGCGTGGGCGGCGACGAGTTTGCGGTCGCCATGCCGGAGACGGACCTCGATCGCGCTCGCGATGTCGCCCTGCGCCTGCGCCGCGCCGTCGAACAGGCGGCCCTCGGGATGCGGGCCCCAGAGCACGTCGAGGTCAGCGTAGGCATCGCCGCCTGGCGGCCCGGGCAGGACTGGCAGGGCGTCTATCAGGCAGCAGACACAGACCTGTACGAGGACAAAAAGCGGCGCAAGACGGTTCGGCGATGGCAGCAGGAGGAGCAGCAACCGCCGGCGATCCGGATCCTGGGTCGATCGGGCAGCCGCCGACGGATCTCGGGAGCGTGAAGTATGAGAGGGAACCCAGAGGTGGTATACGGTTGGGACTTTTCTAAATGGCTGCTCGTAGCGACGTTTGGCAGACGTTAGAAACAAAGTCGCGGCCGGGGTGAACCCGGCCGCCAATTCGACGTCGGTAGGGAACCCAGATGGTGACACTCACCCTCTCATCGGCCGGTCGCTTCGCGACGGGCCTGCTCTTCTTTCCGGTATACGGTTGGGACTTTTCTAAATGGCTGCTCGTAGCGACGTTTGGCAGACGTTAGAAACAAAGTCGCGGCCGGGGTGAACCCGGCCGCCAATTCGACGTCGGTGAAGAAGAGGGTTCTTGCTATTCGACGAGAGCCAGCTCGCGTGCTTTGACGATCGCCTCCAGCTTGGAGTGGACCCCGAGCTTGCTGCCCAGGCTCCGGATGTGAGTCCGCACCGTGGTGTAGCTGATACCGAGCTGGCTGGCGATCACCCGGCTTGACGTTCCTTCCGCCATCAGGCGCAACACCTCTTTCTCGCGCGCCGTCAGCCGCTCGAGCTGCGCCTCCACCTCGCGGCGGCTGTTCAGCAGCTGGGCGATGCTGCGCGGCGTGAACAGGGTCCCGCCTGCGGCGACCTTGCGGATCGCGTCGACGACGTCCTGGGCGGCTCGTGACTTGTGGATGAAAGCGCTCGCGCCCACCTCGAGCGCGGCGAAGCGCGCGGCGTCGCTGTCCTCTCGGGTCAGGAAGATGAGCTTGGCGTCCGGCCGCAGCTGCCTGATGGCGGCGGCCGCATCCGCCCCCGTTCCGTCCGTCAGCCGGAAATCGACGAGCACGAGGTCGGGCTCGAGCTCGGAGGCGCGAACGATCGATTCCGCGACCGAGCCCGCGTGCCCGATCACCTTCATGTCCTCCTGGTCGTTGATGAGCGCGGCCAGACCTTCGGCCACGACCTGGTGGTCCTCCACCACCAACACGCGGGTTGGTTCGCCCTTCACGGACTAAACCTTAGAGTCTGCGAGCGGGATCCAGAACTCCACAGTCGTGCCCAGGCCTGGCTCGCTTTGAATCTTGTTCCACCCGCCGGCGAGCAGGGCCCGCTCGTTGAGCGCGAGCAGTCCGAGATGCCCAGGCAGCCGATCGCGTTCGGCGACCACGAACCCACGGCCGTTGTCCTCGATGAGGCCGTGGATCCCGTCCTCGCGCACCTGCAGCGAAACGCGTATCCGCGTCGCCGCCGCGTGCTTCTCGATGTTGGCGATCGCCTCCGCCATCTGGCGGAACAGCAGCGACCGGAACTCATAGGAGAGTTCCTCGGGCAGGTCCAGATCGACCTCCACCTCCGCGCCGGTCAGCGACCTCAGCATCCGGATGCGCTCGCGGATGGTCTCGGCGAACCCCCCCGGCACCTCCAGCGCGGGTGGGCGGACCTCGAACAGGAGGCGTCGAAGCGCCTCCTCTGTCTGCGCCAGCAGGAACTGCGCCTCGGTCAGCACCTCGGTGCTGTCGCCGTTGGGGTCGTGCAGGCGCTGCAGCTGGAGCTCGGCGGCGGTCAGCTTCTGGAGGGCGTCGTCGTGCAGGTCGCCGGCGAATCGTTTGTTTGCTTTGTCGACGGCAGTGGACACGTTCTTCAACAGCATCTGCCGCGCGGCATCCACCTTCTGCAGTCGGTCGGAGGTCTTCTTCAGGTCCGCCTCCGCGTATTTGAGGTGCCAGACCAGGCCTGCTGCGAGGCCGGCCTTCTGGAGGACCCACGTGTCCTCGCGCGAGAAACCCTCAGAGCGGCGCGAGTCGTAAGCGGCGACGAGCCCTAGTCGCTGATCGCCCGCGCGCCACGGCACGGCGATCGCGTTCGCCACGTTGAGAGCTTCCAGCACGTGCTGGAAGTCACTCGCCTCATCTGACCGCGCCGCCTTGAACATCAGGTCGTGAAAGACGACACGGCTGGCGACGTCGTCACGGTCCGGCGCGCACGGCGCCGGATACAGGCGCGCAAAAGACTCCGGGTCGATGCCGTGTGCGCCGGGGATCGGCGCCAGCGTCCCGTCCTCGTTCAGCCGCCAGAACAGGACTTTATGCGCCGCCACGAGCCCGGCGATGCTGCGGGTCAGCCGGCTGTAGAAGTCCACGAGGTTGTGCCCGCTTCGGGCGTGGCGCGAGACCGCAAGCAAGGCCTCCACGGCGGCCTCGTGAGCGCGCTCCACCCGTTCCGCGCTCCTGGCGCGTTCGTCATTGATCAGCCTATGCCGCTCGCTGCGATCCAGCTCGGCGCGCAGGTTGACGAGGGTGTTGACCATCTCCTGGCGGCGCTCCGCGTCCTGGGCCAGGGCGATCGCGGCGGCGACGTGGTTGGCCAGGATGGCAAACGTCCGCTCCTGCAGGGCGGTGTATCCGCTCGGGCTTGCGACGCCGAACATACCGAGCGATCGGCCAGCCGCCTGCAAGGTCTTGCTACACGTTGACCTGATAGCGGGACCCGCGGTTTCATCCATGCCGCTCCAGGTGCTGCCGGCAATCGCCTCCGAGAGCTCGGGCTCGGCCGCGAACATCTTCTCGATCTCGTCCCGCGGCATGCTGTCGGCCGGGTCGGCCGCCATCGAGAACACCCGCTTGTCGTCGCCGTTTTCATCGACCAGGGCGAGAAAAGCGACAGAGGACCTGGTCAGCCTGAGGGCCAGCCTGAGCGCCGAGTCGGCGACCTCGGATACCGTCCTGAAGCGGGCCAGCTCCACGGACGCTGACTCGATCGCCTCCAAGACGTGTCCATAACCGGCGTCGAGGCCGACTGTTTCCAGGTGGCTCCCCCCTTGTGCGACTTGACGCACTGAACAGGATTTTACTTGCGTCGTCCGCCGGCAAGCGAAATATCGTCGCACGTACGCGCGAGTACTGATCCTCCCAACCGCGTTGATCAGGCGAGGGCCTGCACTGGTTGCTTCAAGGGGGCTCCTCAGAAGGATGGGAGTGGCGGTACCGGTGGATGTGATCGACGAGACCTCGGTTCGGCGGTACTCGGCGACGCGGCGGCGTTCTCTAATCGCGATGGTTACGCGCCGAGCCCTTCACAGAGTGAATGGTTCGGCGAGCATGGCCCTGGTCAAGCCCTTCGTGGTCATGGCGGCCAGGGTTCTCGGACCTGGTCCGACGCGACTCAGGCTCGTCAAACTGGCCCACAACCTCGGCCAGAACGGCGTGGTCGCGGCAGCCGACCAGGATGTTTACCATGAAGATGAGAGGCCGGCTGTTCAGCCCACCAGGCGCGCGGCGTAGGCTGGTCTTCGGAGCTTACGGGGGCGCCTTTCCCCCTCCGTCGCACGGTCCAGTACGGGAAGTTGCGGGGGTCGTAGGTACTCCTGTTGAGGGAGGCGTTTCTGCTACAGATGAACGATTTCGATCTGATCCTGGAACTGAACCTTCGGCAGATGCTCGACCCGGTCGTCGCACGCAAGCCGCCCGTACGAGGCGGCCGGCTCGCCAGGCCGCAGGCGCCGATCCTGGCCCTTGAACCGGCCGGGCTCGAGCTTGCGCCGCAACCGATCGCGGTGCTCGACTCGGTGGCGGTGACCATTCCGGTTTCCCCCGCCGGCCCGCATTAGCCAGGAACCCCTTCCTTCCTCTCGCGAGGCCGGGTCGCAAGGCTCGGCCTCTTTGTACCCGATAAACTTGCCGGCGCCGGCCAAGGATACAGTTGGCGCAGGTGAGCTCCGGTACCTCCGCCACGAAGTTCCAGGTCAGCCGCGTGCCTCGCCGCGTGCCCGCCGCGGAACGGGAACGCCGCCTGGCCAACCCCGGGTTCGGCCGCATCTTCACGGAGCACATGGTGCGGATGCGCTGGGACGCCGGCCGCGGATGGCACGATGCCCAGCTGACCGCCTACGCACCGCTGTCGCTCGACCCGGGCACATCGGTCCTCCACTACGCGCAGGCCGTGTTCGAAGGCCTGAAGGCGTTCCGCCAGGCGGATGGCGGGGTCGCAGCCTTCCGGCCGGACGCACACGCCGCCCGTTTCCGGCGGTCGGCGCGGCGGCTGGCCTTACCTGAGCTTCCCGAAGAGACGTTCCTCGACGCGATCGACCTCCTCCTCGAAGCCGACCATGAGTGGGTTCCGTCCGCGCCAGAGCACAGCCTGTACCTCCGCCCGATGATGTTCGCGAGCGAGGTCACGCTTGCCGTCCACCCGGCCGACGATGTCACCTTCCTTTTGATCGCCTCGCCTTCCGGTCCGTACTTCCCGAGCGGCGTCAAGCCCGTGACGGTCTGGCTGTCCGAAGATTTCAGCCGCGCCGCGCCTGGCGGCACCGGCGCCGCCAAGACGGGCGGCAACTACGCGGGTGGCCTGCTCGCCCAGGCGCAGGCGGCCGAGCACGGGTGTGACCAGGTGGTGTGGCTCGACTCCAACGAGCACCGCTGGGTGGAAGAGATGGGCGGCATGAACCTGTGCTTCGTCTTCGGCCGGGGCGGCGACGCGCGCGTGATGACGCCGGCCCTGACCGGAACGCTGCTTGGGGGGATCACCCGAGATTCACTGCTGACCCTCGGGCGTGACCTTGGTTACGAAACCGAGGAAGGGCGCATCAGCGTCGACGAGTGGCGCGCGGGATGCGGGGACGGTTCCCTGACCGAGGTCTTCGCGTGCGGCACCGCCGCCGTGATCACTCCGGTGGCGGCCGTCAGATCGGAGCGCGCGTCCTGGACTGTAGCGGACGGCGGCCCGGGCGAGGTCAGCATGCGATTGCGGAAGGCCCTCGTCGACATCCAGCGTGGAGCGGCGCCGGATACGCACGGCTGGCTGCACCCCGCCCACGTGTCGTCGGCAAGGTAGATGGCGCGCGCGGTCATCGTCGGCGGTGGAGGCACGGGTGACGCGGCGGCGTTCGCGCTGCGCAAGCGTGGCTTCGAGGGCGACATCGTCATCGTCAGCGCCGACTCCGACCGGCCTTACGACCGTCCATACCTTTCCAAAGAGTTTTTGCGCGGCGAGATCGAGAGGCCGAAGGTGTTCCTTCACGACGAAAGGGACTACACGAAAGAACGCATCGAATTACGGCTCGGCGAGCGCGTCACGGGCGGTTCGCTGCAAGAACGCAAGCTCTTCGTGGAGGATGGGGCCGACCTCGCTTTCGACGTGCTGGTGCTCGGCCTGGGCGGCACGCCGCGGCGCCTGCCCGAGATTCCCACTGCCGAGAACGTGCTCACGCTTCGGTCCTTGCACGACAGCCAGGCGATCCGCGAGTCGCTCGGTCGGAGCTCACGCCTGCTGCTCATCGGAGCGGGCTTCATCGGGGCTGAGGTCGCGGCCTCGGCTCGCCGGCTCGGCAAGGAGGTGCTTGTCGTCGAGGCGCTCCCTGTGCCGCTGCAGCGGGCGCTCGGGCGTGAGGTCGGAGAGATCTACGCCCGCATCCACCGCGACCACGGCGTCGAGGTGCGCACCGGCGCCAAGGTGGAGCATTGGCACGCCGAAGGTGACCGCGTCGTCGGCATCTCGCTTTCCGACGGGAAGCGTGAGGATGCCGACCTGGTGCTCGTCGCGGTCGGCATCGAGCCCAATCTGGACCTGCCGCGGGCTTTGGGCCTGCCCATCGAAGGCGGGGGAGTTCGAGTCGACGAAGGATTGCGCGCCGCGGACGGCGTCTATGTCGGCGGTGACATCGCGCTTCACCAGCATCCTGTGCTGGGCCGGTCGATCCGCGTCGAGCACTGGGAGGTGGCCAAAGGGCACGGGCGGGGAATCGCAGCCGCGATCGCCGGCGGGCACGCGCCGTACACCAAGCTTCCCTATTTCTGGTCCGACCAGTACGACGTCAACCTCGAATACCGCGGTCATGCGTCAGGCGATGACACCGCTGTGTGGCGGGGCAACCGAGAAGGGCTCTCGTTTTCCGTTTTCTACCTTCGCAACGGCCGCGTCGAAGGCGTGCTGTCGATGAACGACTCCGGGACCAATGAGATGGGCGGCAAGCTGATCGAGAGCAGGCGCGTGTTCGACGCCGCAGCGCTTGAGAGCGCGGACTTGGCCGAGCTGGTCGAGAGTCCCTCCGCCGGCTAGCTTTAGTTCCGGCCCGGCCCTTCGGCGGTGCACGCCCCTCCCATGAAAAGGGAGGACGCGATTTTGTCAGGCGACCGGCTGGTTTTCCTCGGGCAGGAGCCAGGGCAGCGCTTCCGACAGGGGGCGTAACAGCGTCTTGGCCTGCTCCTGGCTGATCAGGTTGCCCGCGACCAGGCCCAGCGCGGCCATGAAGGCGGCATCCTCCGCTTTGTGGCCGATCTCGCCGTGTTCCGCCTTCCAGCTGACCAGCGCTCCGCCCGACTCGGTGAGACCGAACAGGTTGCGGCGAACCTCGTCCCAGGCCGGCCCGCGGTCGGCCTTCTCGATCCCGTGGAGCGCAGCCTTCTCGGCGTCATGGATGACCTGCAGTCCCTGGAGTCGGGCGTAGCGGTCCCAGCCCTGCGCGGCGCGCTCGACGCCGGCCGGGGACAGGATCCGGATATCGTCCATCAGGCGAGCGAGTGTCCGCTGATGCTCAGGGAACCCGTAGCCCTCGGCGTCGATGCCCACGGAAGGAAGCGTATCGGGTCAGCGAAGCCAGGCGGGAACCCAGCCGAAGCGACCGAGGGCGAGGGGACCGGCCCCCGACACGATGATCTGCGCGTTGGCGAGCACCGCCAGGTAGTAGAGCCAGCGAAATCCATCGTCGTTGACGCTGAACGCCACCGTCAGCGCGAGGTTTGATGCCAGGAGGAAGCCAAGCACTCCGGCCCACCTGGTAGCGAAACCGAGGATGAGCAGGACCGCGACCACGGTCTCGCCGACCGCCTGCGCGAGGGCAAAGGGCAGCCAGTCGGGCACCACCACCGCAACGAGGAATTCATGGAGGCCCGGGATGGGGTTGACGCGTGAGGTCGATTCGATCAGCGGCTTCATCCAGCCGACGCCCTGCCACTTCTGGCTGGCGAAGTAGAGCCAGTACAGCCCGACGACGATGCGAAAAAGGCTGGGCCAGACCTCCTGCACGCTGCCGATGGTAGTTATTTCATGGCTCGCAGCACGGGGTCGGTCGCGAGTTGGAACGCGCGCGCCGCCGGCCGCATGTGCATCTGGTTGAGCCGGTGCTGGATCGCCCCCTTCAGGATCGCCGCGCGCAGCTTGTGCTCCGAGAAGTCGGTGTTGAAGAGCAGGCGGTTGTGCCGCACCTTGTGCCACTCGCCGTGCAGCCGCCGCTCGCGGACGCGCTCGTAAAAGCCTGTCCCCGGCAGTGGATACGCGATCGTGTAGCTCACGTAATCGAGCGGAAGGCTGCTCGAGAAGTTGATGCTCCGGATCAGGGAGTCGGTCGTCTCGCCGATGTAGCCCACCATGAAAAAGCCGGCGGCCTTGATGCCGGCGGCGACGCACGCCTCGACCGCGGAGCGAGCCCCCTCCGGAGTGATGCCTTTCTTCATCTCCTTGAGCACGCGCTCGTCGCCGGATTCGATACCGAAGAAGATCCGCTTGCAGCCCGCACGGCGCATCTGCTCGAAGAGCGCCCGGTCGACATGGGTGACCCTGCTGAGGCACTCCCAGGTCAGCGGAAGGTGCGCAGCCTCGATCGCGCTTGCGAGCTCGAACGTCCTCTTGTAGTTGAGCGTGAAGAGGTCGTCCGACATCCAGATGTGGTCATAGCCGAGCTTGGCGATCTCGCGCATCTCGGCCACGACGGATTCGACGGAGCGCGCGCTGAACAGGTCGCCGAAGACCGACTTGTGGCAGAAGTCACAGCGAAAAGGACATCCCCGCGTCGACATCAATGGCGTCGTCGCGTCCTTCCAGTGCTTTCGCCAGTAACGGATGTAATCGTCATTGGGGACGTCACCGCGGTAGGGCAGAGGCAGGTTCGACATGTCCTTGCTGCGCTGCCGGGCGACGCTCTTGACCACCGAGCCGTCTCGCTTGAAGACAACGCCAGGGATCTCTTCGAAGCGCCGGTCATCGAGGTGCTCCATGATCGACACGATCGTCTCCTCGCCCTCACCCACAGCGACCAGGTCGAAGAAGTCCACAAAGGTCTCGGGTTCACCGGACGGGTAGGGCCCGCCGACCACGGTCAGCGCCTTGCCCCGCACCTGCTCGGCGAGGGACAGCGCCTCGTCCTGCATCGTGATCATGCAGTAGATGCCGATCACCGACGGCTGCAGGCGTTCGATCTCCTCGAGGACCTCACTGCGCTCGAGGAACGTGTGGTCGATGTGGCGGACCGAATAGCCGGCCTGGCGCAGCGATGCGCTCAGATACATCAGGCCCAGGGACGGCATGATCCAGTGGCGTCCCTGCCTCGGCGCGCGCTGCGGGTAGACCAGCACGACGTCGGCTCGTTGAGTCATCTCGCCTCCTGCACGTTGATGTGATAGGTCGTGCCGGCAAAGGACGCCGGGAAGACGTAGTCGAGGCCGGACCAGTCGAAATCAGGCGGGACCAGCTCGCGGCCGCCATGAAGTGAGGCCCCCGAAACAGCGGGCACCGACCACTCGACCCCGAGCGACGCCGAACGAAGCCGAGCCCAACCGCCGGTCACCGGCACCCAATTGGCGAAGGCGGCGTCTCTGAGCGTCGCCTGGTTTTCCGCGGCGAAGTCGCTGAACGTCGCCGACTGCTCGTTCAGGATGCCGACCTCCGAGTAGCCGGCAGCCAGTGAGATGACCTTCACGTTGACGGAGATCCCCGTGCTGTCGACCGTGTAGGTGACCTGGATCGCACCTCGGGAGGGGATGGCGACGAATCGGTATCCATGCGCGGCATCACCGCCGATCTGGTCGAGCTGGAATGTGCGCTGCCAGATCGCGGTGGTCGGCGTCGAGCGGTCGACGTCGAGCGTTGCGTGGGAGTAGACCCAGCCGTCCGTGTAGTGGACGATCGGCACGCCAAATCCCAGCCCTTCGCCCGCCACCTGCGTCGCTCCGGCACGCAAGACGACACCCTTGGCCAGCGGCGCCGTCTTGCCCCTGGGCGGCGCCGGCGAGATGTCGGCGTCGAGACCTGGGTAGATCGACTCGAGCGTTCGCGCGTTGCCCAGCCGGTAGGCGTGGACGGTCTTGCCGCCGCTGACCTGGTAGGTGCTCTGCCGGCCGAGCCAGGCGAACGGCGGTGATGCCGATCCACGGGCCAGGTCTGGAAAGACGGCGGTCGAGCGGTAATAGCTGATGTCTTCGACGACAACCGTGCTGACGGCGCGGGAGCGCATCCACTCGAGCGCGCGGGCGCGGTCGAGCGGCAGCGCCTGCGAGCCGGTGATATCTACCGGCCGCTTGCCGCTGTAGTAGGCGACG
>Ga0209266_1000689_pt1 | contig 24991 bp, 21 predicted proteins | sample GraSoiAngelo_132_FD_185889 | JGI IMG/M metagenome (GOLD analysis project Ga0209266, IMG submission 185889) | Grasslands soil microbial communities from the Angelo Coastal Reserve, California, USA - 14_0929_02_40cm (SPAdes) (version 2) | ecosystem: Environmental > Terrestrial > Soil > Grasslands ...
GCGTCTCGGGTCGCGTATCGTCGGGGTCGGTCATCCGGTAGTCCTTGTGAAACGCCGTGACGTGCCACGGAATCTCAGGCGAGACAGACGCGATGTACTCGGCCGCCCGGGTCAGTTGCACCTCGTCGTCGTTGAACCCCGGCACGACCAGCGTCACCAGCTCCAGCCAGAACCCGCGCTCGTACACCATGCGGATGGCGTCGAGCACGTGTTCCAGCACTCCGCCCAGTTCGCGGTAGCGCCGGTCGTCCATCGCCTTGAAGTCGATCTTGTAGCAGTCCGTCCAGGGCCGGATGTAGTCGAGCACCTCGGGGGTCGCGTTGCCGTTCGAGATGAAGGCGGTCTTCAGGCCCCGCGTCTTCGCTTCCTTGAACACCTCTACCGCCCACTCGGCTGTGATGAGCGGCTCGTTGTAGGACGATCCCACGAGCTGCGCCCCCTGGCGCAGGGCCAGGCGGACGAGCGCATCCGGGGTGACGTCCTGCGGAAGCACGCCGGCCGCGTCGTCGCGCAGCGCCTGCGAGGTGAGCCAGTTCTGGCAGTAGCCGCAGTGGAAGTCGCAGCCCAGCATCCCGAAGGTGAGCGTGTCGCTCCCCGGGAGACAGTGGAAGAAGGGCTTCTTTTCGGTCGGGTCGCACTGGAGCGCGGCCACGTAGCCCGCGGGGGCGTACAGCGTTCCGTCCCGGTTGAAGCGGACTTTGCAGATGCCGCGACGCCCCGGGCGTACGAGGCAGCGGTGCCCGCAGGCGAAGCAGCGCACCGCGCCGTCGGGGAGCTTCGCGACGAGATCCCCCTCGCGCACGCGGGCGTCGAGCGCCTGAGCGAGGCTCGCCGCTCCCCCATCGGGGGCGACGTGCGTCAGGAAAGACACGATCCCGCGGTGCGGCATGCCGGTGGGCTCCGTCCTTCCTTAATATACCGCCCGCCGGAGGGGGGTCACCGCACCGACCCGGGCGCCAGGCGATACAGCATCGCCGCCGAGCGGATATCGCGGGGTGAGAGGTCGCGCACCTTCGTGTTCGCGAACATGAGGTCGTTCGAGTCGGACGAGTGGTCGAGCCCGATCAGGTGTCCGATCTCATGGAGGGCGACGACCCGGACGTCGTCCGCAGAGAGGGGGCGCCCCTTGGGATCGAAGGTCGCGATCGTCACGGCGCCGGACAGGAGGCGCCCCTCCTGATCCCAGGTGAGGTCGGTCTGGCCCGTACGATCGATGTCGAATTGCACCTTCCAGCGGAACCGCACCTCGGCGTGCTCCGAGTCGGCGTCCACATCGAACCGGACGGGAACGGCTGCCTCCTCCCAGCGCTGAAACGCGCTGCGCACGGCGTCCAGAAAAGCGGGCTGAAAGTTCGCGGCCGTCCCGGCCGGCAGCCACACACGCACCGGGCGGCTCACGCGGTCATCCCAGCGGTGCAGGGCCGAGTCCTCGCTCTCGGCGACCACCTCGCCCAGGTAGTTGTAGCCGGCACTCGCCCGGAGCCGGCGACGGATCTCCGCCCGCGCCAGCTGGTCGATGTAGCTCAACTGCTGCCCAGGCGACGCGGGCGGAGCCGGCGCCGCCGCCACGACCGAGTCGGCGTGGGGGGCGGGAGCGGCGGAGTCGGGCTTCGCGGAGTCGGTGACAGTGACGACGCCACGGAGTGGGCGGGGGCGAGTGGACGGCGTGTAGAACGCGTCCCACAGAATCGCGCAGATCAGGAACACGGCGAGTCCCGCGATCATCGCCGAGAGTCTCCGGTCAGGCATGCGCGCAATATGCCGAAACGCGGCGTCGAGCCGCTAGCTTTGCCGCGATGCCGTCTCTATGATTGTGGCCTGCTTATGCTTGGACAGTAGGTGATCGCGTTACCCGCGAGACCCCTGATTCGCTGGCGGGCCTGGGTGATCGCGGCGTGGGCGGCGCTGGCGGTGCTGTTCGCGCCGCGCGCGGCGCGGGTACAGCACGTCCTCGACGTGCGCGGTAGTAACATCAAGCTCACCGAAGCCAGCCGCGCCTCCGACATCCTCCAGGAAGCCTTCCCCAGCCCATTCGCCGAATACGTCGCGATCGTGGTCCACGGGCCGGTCCGGTGGACCGATGCGCGCTTCGAGGCGGCGCTGGACTCGCTCAAGGCGGCCGCCGAGCGCCGGCCCTACATCAGCCAGATCGTCTCGCTCAAGAGCATCGGAGAATCCACCTTCGTCAGCCAGGACCGGCACACCACGTTCCTGATCGCCGCCCTCACCGCCGTTCGCGGGGAGGACTTCGTCCCCGATCTGCGCGAGACCCTCGACGCGGCGCTGCATCGGGTGCCGCAGGCCGGCGGATTCGATGTGAAGGTGACCGGGAACCCGGCCCTCGACTACGACGTCCGCACCATCAGCGCCGAAGACACGGAGCAGGCCGAGCAGCGGGCGCTACCGCTCACCCTCGTCGTCCTGGTGGTCGCGTTCGGCGCCCTCGTGGCGGCCACGCTCCCCGTCGCGGTCGGCGTGCTCGCCATCACGATCGCGCTCGGCCTCGTGACGATCGCGGCGCGGTACCAGACGATGTCGGTGTTCGTGCTCAACATCACCACCATGGTGGGCCTGGGAGTCGGGATTGACTACTCCCTGCTCATCGTGACGCGGTTCCGCGAGGAGCTGAACCGTGGCCTCACGCCCGTCGACGCCGCGGTCCGCACCATCGAGACCGCCGGGTCGGCGGTCGTGACCTCCGGGGTCACGGTCATCGTCGGGTTCCTCGCGCTCGTCCTCACCACGCCGATGACGGACACCCGCTCCGTCGGGACGGGAGGGTTGCTCGTGGTGGCGGTGGCCGTCCTGCTCGCCACGACCTTTCTTCCCGCGATGCTCGCCATCCTGGGGCGCAACATCGACCGCCCCAAGTGGCTCGCCCGGCCGTTGGCGCGCTTCCACGCGCCCACCGGGTGGGAGCGCTGGGCGCGGTGGCTGGGCCATCGGCCGTGGCGCGCCGTGGCGGCCGGCGGCATCGGCGTGGCGTTGCTTACGTTCCCCCTCACCCAGATCCGCCTGGGGCTGCCCGCGCGCAACTGGTTCCCGCCGCAATCCGAATCGGGGCAGGGATTGGCCGAGCTCAAGGAGATGGGGGCGGCGGGCGTGGTCTATCCCATCCGCCTGGTCATCCAGCTCCCCGAAGGGGAATCGGCGCTGTCGGCGCGCCGGCTCGCCGGGCTCAAAGTGCTGACCGATTCCCTCGCGCGGAGTCCCCGGGTCAAGGAAGTGCGGGGCGTCGCGAGCATCCGGCGGGGCATGTCGACGCTGCAGCTCGCGATTTACTACAGCGACGCGCCCGCCGTGCGGGCCAAGAATCCCAAGTTCTTCAACGCCTACCTCAGCGCCGACAACCGCACCACGCTGATCGACGTGATCCCGGGCGACACCGTGTCCCTGACCGGGATGATGGACATCGCGCGCCGGGCCCGCGCGATCGCCCGCCGTGGCACGCGCGGCCTCGCCGGCGCCGAGGTGCTGGTCGGTGGCTTCGCGGCAGGCTCGCTCGACTCGCAGCTCGAACTGCTGCGCCGTCTGCCGATCACGGTCGGCTTCATTCTCGGCATCACCGCCATCATGCTCTTCTTCGCCTTCCGCTCGCTCCTGGTCCCGCTCAAAGCCGTGCTCCTGAACTGCCTTTCGGTGAGTGCGGCCTTCGGGCTCACAGTCCTCGTATTCCAGCACGGCTACGGGGGACGGCTGTTCGGGCTCGAAGGCCCCACCGAAGCGATTTGGGGCGTGGCGCCGGTGCTCGTCTTCGCCACGGTGTTCGGGCTGTCGATGGACTACGAGGTTTTCCTCCTCACGCGCGTCAAGGAGGTCTTCGACAAGACCGGGCGCAATGACCACGCGACCATGGAGGGGTTGTCGGCCACCGCCTCCACGATCACGAGCGCCGCGCTCATCATGATCCTCGTGTTCGGGACGTTCGCGTTTGCGCGGGTGCTCGCGGTGCAGCTGATCGGGTTCGGCCTCGCGGCAGCGGTGCTGCTCGACGCGACGCTGATCCGCATGGTCCTGGTCCCGGCCATCATGCACATCGCGGGACGGTGGAACTGGTGGCCGGGCGTCAGAGCACCCAGACCGGAACAGGAAGCGAGCGACTAGGGACCCGCCCCCTGCTCATCTAATCGCTGAAGCCTTATTCCCCAGAGGTCCCAGTGCCACGCCGGCACCCGCTCGCCCGTCCGCGGGTCTTTGAGCGGCTTGTACTGCAGCCAGTGCGGATGTAGCCCGAGGTTGCGGCCGAGGGCGAGCAGACGAGCCCGGTCCGCGCTCACGAGGTGGGCCATCGGTTCGCCTTCGATGCGATGCCGATGAAGCCAAACGCCGCCGTCGAGGGCGAAGCACATCCCCTCGCGGCGGCGCGTGAACTCTCGGTAGGCGGGGCCTACGTGCAGGAAATATTGCCCTCAATCGTAGCGGTTCCTGGTCGCGTAGCGGTCCCAGAGAACACGTAACACCGTCGGCCCGTATTGATGCTGCTGATCGTCGCAGCCCAGCCGAGCGAGGTGGCCTCGTTGATGGTGACCGAGTCCCCGGGGGTCGGCGCGAAATTCGACATGAGCACGAAGTTGGTCGTGTACTTGGCGGAATCGTAGAAAAACGCTTCTTCCGCGGTTGCCAGGTTGCGCAAGTCGGTCTTCATGGCGGAGACGTACGCCTTCTCGCGCGTGTTGGAGAACTTCGGGATGGCGATGGCCGCCAGGATCCCGATGATCACCACCACCACGAGCAGCTCGATCAGGGTGAAGCCACGACGTGACATCACCGCGTACCCCCCCGGGCGCGAAAGGGCGCCGAACGGCGAGCCCGACGGCGGGCCCCCCCAGTCCGACGCCCAATTATTGGGCACCCCGACCCTTTCCTGCAAGAGCCGTGCTTACCCCTTGGCATCGACCCAATTCCTTCCAACACCTGTACTTACGACCAGAGGAACGCGCAACTCGGCAGCCGTTTCCATATGGCGTTTTACAAGCTCGCTCGCGCTCGTCTGCTCCGCCTCGGGGACCTCAAACACCAGCTCGTCATGTACTTGCAGGACCATGCGGGCACCCAGGTGCTGCTCGGCGAGCGCCCGGTCGATGCGAATCATCGCGATCTTGATGAGGTCGGCGGCCGAGCCCTGCAGCGGCGAGTTGGTCGCGGTGCGCTCGCCAAACGCGCGCACGTTGAAGTTGCGGTCGCGTAGTTCAGGAATGTAGCGGCGGCGGCCGAAGATGGTTTCGACGAAGCCTTTCTCGCGGGCAGCAGCCACGGTACGATCGAGCCACGCCCGCACCCCGGCGAAGCGCGCGAAGTATTGCCGGATGAATTCCTTCGCCTCATCCAGGGTAATGCCGAGCTGGCGTGACAGGGCGAAAGCGCCCTGACCGTAGATCGTGGCGAAGTTGATCGTCTTGGCGCGCGCCCGCATCTCGGGGGTTACCTGGTCTTGCGGCACCCCGAAGATGATCGCCGCCGTCTGCCGGTGGATGTCTCCTCCCTGCGCGAACGCTTCCACGAACGCAGGGTCGCCCGATAAGTGCGCGAGCAGTCGCAGCTCGATCTGCGAGTAGTCAGCGGTCAACAGAACGGCTCCCGGCGGCGCCACGAAGGCCCGTCGGATGGCCTCGCCGCGCGGCGTCCGGACGGGGATGTTCTGCAGGTTCGGATCGGAGCTCGAGAGCCGGCCCGTGGCCGCCCCGGTCTGGTTGAAGCTCGTATGGATGCGCCCGGTCGTCGGGTTCACATACCCGGGGAGCGCGTCCACATACGTGGACTTGAGCTTGGACAGCTCGCGGTACTCGATGAGTAGCTTCGGCACCTCGTGACCCATCGCGGCGAGCTGCTCCAGGACCTCGTAGTCCGTGGACGCACCAGTCTTGGTCTTCTTGAGGGTCGGGAGCTGCAGCTTCTCGAAGAGAACGCTCCGCAGCTGGGGCGTAGAGTTGAGGTTGAAGTCGGTGCCCGCCGCCCGGTAGATCGCGCGCTCGAGCTCGACCAGCTCCTTCCCGAACGCGCGGGAGATCTCGGCGAGACGCTCCCGATCAATCAGCACGCCGTGCCACTCCATCCCGACGAGCACCCGGACCAGCGGCACCTCGATGGAGTCGAGCAACCGCAGCAACTGGTGGTCCTCGAGCTCCGCCTGAAGCGCCTGCTTCAAGAGCAGCACGGCCTCGCTGTCGGCGCAGCAATAGCGGGCGGCGTCCGGGACGGACACCGCCGCGAACGGGCGCTCCGACTTCCCCTTCCCGACCAGCTCACCGTACGCTGGGAGTGTGAGCCCGAGCCGTTCACGCGCCAGCTCCCCCAGGGCGTGAGAGCGGCGTCCCGGATCGAGCACGAAACTCGCGAGCATCGAATCATACGTGACGCCGCCGAGCTCCACTCCCGCGCGTCGCAGCACGAGCCAGCCGAAATTGATGTTGTGTCCGGCCTTGGGCACTTGCGGATCTTCGAGCAGCGCCCGGAGCGGACGCAGTGCCTCGCTCCCGAGCGGCGGGAGGTTGCGGGGAGCGACGCCACCCGCGAGCTCGCCGTCCGGCGCCACGTGCGCGAAGGGGAGATACCACGAGCCCCCGCCCCCGATGGCGAGCGACATCCCAACGAGCGCCGCCCGCATGGGATCGAGCGAGGTCGTCTCTGTGTCGAGCGCCACGAGCGGCGCCGCACGGCAGCGGGCGAGCAGTTCGGCGAGCAGCTCGGGGTCGTCCACCACGCGGCCTTCGGCCAGGAGGGGCGGCGCGGGTCGAGGAGAGGGCGCCGCCCGCGGCGCAGGCTCGGCGCGCGGAAGCGCCAGCTGTTCGAGCTTCGGGATTAGAGACCGGAACTCGAGCTCCCCGAACAGCTCCGCCAGCCGCGCGGCGTCCGGCGGACGCACCCGGAGCGCGTCGAGGTCGAGGTCGAGGGGGACGTCACGCCGGATGGTCACGAGATCCCGCGACAGACGCGCCAGGTCCGCGTACTGCGACACGGCTTCTCGCGCGCGCTTTCCGGGGATCTCCGCCGCGTGAGCGAGCACCCCGTCCAGGTCGCCAAAGCGCTGCAGCAGCTCGAGGGCCGTTTTCTCGCCCACGCCTTTGACCCCGGGGACGTTGTCGGAGCTGTCCCCCACCAGCGCGAGGAAGTCCACGACCCGGTCCGAGTGAACGCCGAGCCGGTCGCTCGCGTTGGATTCGTCCACCCACTGCTCCTCGACGGCGGCGGGCCCGCCACGGCCCGGGTTGAGGAGCGCCACGCGGGGACCGATCAGCTGATAAAAGTCCTTGTCTCCCGAAACGATCACGACTTGGAGACCGCGGTCCGCCGCTGCTGCAGCCAGCGTGCCGATGACGTCGTCCGCCTCGTAGCCGTCCATGCCGAGCACCGGCACCCGGAACGCCCCGAGAATCTCTTTGATCCGCTCCACCGAGCGATCGAAGTCCTGCTGCAGCTGCTCGTTGAGCTTGGCGCGCGTCGCCTTGTACTCGGCGTAGCGCTGCTCGCGGAACGATACGCCCATGTCGTGCACCCACCCGAGATAGTCCGGGTGGTGTTGCGAGAGGAGGCGGATGAGGAAGTTCGTGACGCCCCAAGCGGCCGACGTGTTCTCGCCCCGGCTCGTGGTGAGAGGGCGCGAGATCATGGCGAAGAAGGCCCGGTAGATGAGCGCGTAGCCGTCGACCAGGAACAGCGCGGGGCTCGGCGCGGCGGGCATGGGCGGAAGATAATAGACCCCTAACGACAGCCCCGCCCGGAACGAATCCGAGCGGGGCAGAACGAATGGCGCGGGATGGCGTTTACACTCGGACCACGTTCGCCGCGTGCAGCCCCTTGTCGCCAGTCTTCACTTCGAATTCCACGGTCTGCCCCTCGGCGAGCGTCTTGAACCCGTCCATCTGGATCGCCGAGAAGTGTACGAATACATCCTCGCCACCTTCCTGCTCAATGAAGCCGTACCCCTTGGCATCATTGAACCATTTCACCTTTCCCTTAGCCATCCGATCAGCCTCCTGCAAAGTCACACGTAGGGCGCATTACGCCGCCCGACACTTCAGCCGGGCGCGATAGATTGCGAAGCGTCGGAAGGCTTGTCAAGGAAGCGGAACGCACTGCGACGCGGCGCGGTAACTTGTGCGCCGTCAATCGCTTGGACGGGTGTACAGGGAGCGGTAGAGGTCGCGGTTGCGCAGCACGGAGCGTGTGTAGCCCCGGGTCTCCTGATACGGGATCAGCTCGATGAAGGCATCGGGGTCCTCGCCCGCCGCGCGCGCAACCCAGCGCAGCACCGACGGCCCTCCCGCGTTGTACGCCGCGACCGCGGCTTCCACCCGCCCGCCGAAGCGTCGGAGCAGCTCCGCGAGGTGAGCGGCGCCGAGGTGGAGATTCAAGTCGGGAACGGTGATCCACGCCGGATCGAACGTGACGTCGAGCCCACGCGCGGTAAAGGCCGCAGTGCCGGGCAGCAGCTGTGCCAGGCCGCGCGCCCCCGCCGGCGAAAGGGCTTCGGGATCGAACACGCTTTCCTGCCGCACGAGCGCGACGAGGAGCAGCGGGTCCACGCCGAATTCGGCGGCCTCCGCTTCGACCGCCGCACGGTTGGGCCAGGGGAAGATCGCGCGCAGCACGCGTGCGTCGTTGGGTGAGCGCAGCGCCGCCTGCCACGCGAGACGCACAGCGGCCGGTCCCCAGCCGCGCGCCGCGAGCCCTTCGCTCCACGCCAGCAACCCCTCGAGCTCCGCGGCCGGGCGCGTCAGCGCGGTTCTCACCTCCGCCTCAGCCTCGGAGTCGAGCCCGGCGAGCACCAGCGTGTCGAGGCGAGCGAGACCTGCGGCGACCGCGGCCGGCACGGGCGACTCCACCGGCCCGGCGATGCGGGGGAGCGGCAGCCCCGCCGCGCGGCGGGCGCGCAGCCCGTAGTAGCCTATCGAGTCTTCCCGCGCGAGGCTCGTCCATAGAGCGCGGGCGCCCGCCGTGTCGCCCCGGACCAGCGTCAGCTTGCCGAGCCAGAAGCGCGCCCCGAGCCGCTGCGGTCCGGCGGCGAGCACCTCCGACTGATATAGCGCCGCGGCGCTATCCGTCAGGCCGCGCAGCGTCGCCTCGGCGGCGAGGCGGAAGCGAGCTTGCGACGCGCGCGGATCCACCGGGTAGCGGGCGATGAGCTCTCCGAACCAGCGGCCCGCACCCTGCCAGTCCCCCCGGTCGCCCAGCTGATCCCCGAGGAGATAGAGGGCGGAGGGCGCAGCCGTGTCGGCCGGAAACGTCTGGGCGAACGCCGACAGCGCCTCGGTCGCCCCGGCATCGCCGAGCCGGAGCAGGATGCGCGCCCGGCGGTAGACGGCGAGGGGCGCGAGGGCCGGATCCTTCGCCGCAGCCCGGTAAGCGCGCTCGGCGTCGCGGTAGCGCCCCGCCCCGGTCCAGAGCTCGCCCAGGAGCGCGAGGGTCGGGCCGCTCGAATCCCCCGCCTGCACTGCTCGCTCGACCTGCGTCGTGGCGTCCACCGCGGCGCCGTGCGGTTTCATTGCCCGCGCGAGCGCGACGCGCTCGGGCGGGGTCCGGGGCGGGAGGGCTGCGAGCGCCACACCCACGCCGGCTGCGGCCTCATCGCTCTCCGGAGCCCGCGCGAGCAGTCCGAACAACGCGTCGCGCGCCCGCGCCGAATCACCGACGGCGAGGGCCAGGCGCGCTACGTCGAGGGAGCGACCCGCCTCGGCGAACGCCGTGATGGCTGGGACCGTGTCCCCCGCGGCGAGCAACGCCTGCGCCCGGGCCGCGGGCACCTCGCGGGCGGCGGGGGGCGGGAGATCAGCGAGTAGCCGGAACGCGCGGGCAGTGTCGTCGGTGACCCGGGCCTGGCGCAGCCGCAGCCAGGCATCGATAGAGGCGAGCCCCTCGGTCCGGGCCGCAGCGTACGCGTGCGCGGCCGAGTCGCGCGCGCCGAGCAGCTCCCAGGCAAGCCCGGTGCGGACGGCCAGCAACGCCGCGCGCGCGCCCCGGGCCCGCGCCCGGGCGGCCGCGAAGTGGCTCGCCGCCAGCGCGTACGCCCCCAGCCGGAGTTCGGCCTCCCCCAGCGCGGCGAGCGCTTCCCCGTCGCCGTAGTCTTCGAGCCACGGCTGGCCAACCAGGAGGCTCCGCACGCGGTCGTAGCGCCGGGCCGCGAGCTCGGCCTCGGCTCCTTGCACGATGAAGCTCGCATTGGGGCGGGAGGAGCGCGCCGCTGCCGAAAGCAGCAGCTCCGCCGCGTGCCACGGGCGGCCTGCCTGCCGGAGCGACTCCGCGCGCTGCGCGACCTGCCGGTCATCCTGGGCGACCGCGAGCGAAGCACCCGCCAGGAGGAGCAGGACTGTGGCGGCTGCCTTCACTGCGCGCGACGCACCTGCGCGAGCGCGCGCTGGTACTCGGCGCGCGAAGCGGGCGTGAGGCGATACTGCCCGAACGCGGTCTCGTCCTGAAAGTAGAGTGTCAGGCGCAGGTTGGCGTAGTCCCAGCGTACCGCGCGCGTGCCGGTGGGCGTGGGCCGCGCATCGGTGCCGATATCGAACACCTCGTCGGGCTCGCCCAGCGTGATGAACACCTCGCCCCGGTCGGTCAACCACCCTGGCATGCCGGGCTCCTGAAAGCGCGCGTTCGCAATCGCGAGACGGCTGAAGTATTCATCCAACGCCTCGTTCTCCGGCGTCACGGGGACCGGGTCAGTCGCCTTGTAGAGCTCGCGCCACCGCGTCGCCCGTTGATCCGGCGGGGCGCTCCGCAGCTTCGACACGAGGTCCTGGCGCGGGAAGTAGCGGAGCAGGTTCGCCATCTCTTCGACATTCGTGATCGCCCACTGATCGGAGAGGCTCACGAGCAGTGGTGCCCGAACGCTCGCCGTCGTGCCTACCGCCGTCACCTCCAGCTCGGCACGCCCGATCGGTAAGGCACCCGGTCCGATGAACAGCCGCGCGCTCGCGAGCGCACGGTCCCCTGCAAGCACCGTGGTATCTCGCCACAACTGGACCGAATCCGGATCGACCACACGGGCTGCCAGCCGGGTCCCTGCCGGCATGCCGTAACCCTCGACGTAGAACCGCAGCGAATCCGACGCGTACGGCAGCGCCGCGCGGGGATTCACCACGATCTGCGGCACCGCGCTGAGTTGCGTGCGGCCCGCGCCCTGATAGATCGGCACGGGCGTTCCCAGCGCCGGCCCCTGGAGACGCGGCACCGTGTCGACGACTTCCTGTCGGACGTACGCCGGACCGTTGCGGTCCCGGACCACGAGACTCACCGTGTAGATGCCGGGGCGCAACGCGACGAATTGCTGGAAGATGATGCTCTCGTCCGCTCGCAGCGTTTCCTGGAAGCCGTGCACCCGCACCGCTTCATCCCGCGTCACCTGGCGCGCGGTCGCGCTGTCACTCCCGAACGCGAGCTCGACGTGATACTCGGCCACGAAACCGTCGCCGCTGTGGCGAAAACTCAGGGCCCGGTTCGCGAGGGACATCGCGAAGACCGCCATGGTCGATTCGGGCGTCACACCCGCGAGGAAGCGGATCGAAGCGACGAACGCCAGCGGCGGCGTGCCTACGATGAACCCCATTGCCCGGTAAATCGAGAGCGCGTCGAACAGCTGGGGGACGGTGGTCTCTGGACGGGAATGCGGCTGGGTGCCGGCTCGCTGCCACTGCGCGCACCCTCCCGTCAGGCCGACCAACAGCAGGATGAGCGCGGCGCCTCGTCTCACTTGCTCAACCTCAAGTCCGCACGTTAGTTTCGCGCATTCCCAAGCCCGCCGAGAACCTCGCGGGCCGCACCCTCGCCGGCTACCAGTTGCTCGAGCGCGTCGGCGAAGGTGGCACGGCCGACGTCTACCGCGCCCGTCACCCCGAGCGCGGCCTCTGCGCATTCAAGGTATTGCGGCCGGGGCTGAGGGGCGACCCCACCGCGGTCAAGCGCTTCTTGCGCGAAGCGGGATACGGGGCGCGGGTGCGTCACGCGAGCGTCGTGCGCACCTACGATTACGGGGAAGCGGACGGCCAACAATATCTCGCCTTGGAGTGGGCTGAGGGGGAGCCGCTCGCCGACTTCGTACACCGCAGCGGACCTCTGGCTCCGACCCTGGTGGGCAAGCTGGTGCAGCAGCTCGCCGACGCGCTCAGCGCCGCCCACGGCGCCGGCATCATCCACCGCGACCTGAAGCCCGAGAACGTCATGTATGACCGGGCGAGCGAGACTGCGAAGCTGCTGGACTTCGGCATCGCGCGGGACGCCCAGCTGCCCCCTGAGGAGCGGCTCACGCGCACGGGCTTCTTCGTGGGCACGCTGCAGTACGTGGCACCGGAGGCGCTCTCCGGGGAGCTGGTGGACGAGCGGGCCGACATCTACAGCCTGGCGACGATCGCCTACTACCTCCTCACGGGGCGGCACCCCTTCAGCGGTCGCACGCAGCGGGAGCTGTTTCAACGGCTGCTCACCGAGCCCCCGCTCCCCCTGAGCCGCGCCGCGCCGCGGCGGTCCTTCGCCCCCGCGCTCGAAGGCGTCGTCATGCGCGGCCTCGCGCGCGATCCCGCGGCGCGCCAGCCGACCGTGGCCGCGTTCGGCACCGAGGTGGCGGCAGGAGTCACGACCTCACCGGAGGCGGGGCGGCCGGGCGGGCCGGGCCTGCTGGGGACCTTCAGACGGATCGTGAGCGACCGGGGATGAGCACGTAGTAGTAGTAATCCATACTACTATGGCCCCATGAGCGAGAGCCCCGGGCTGCGCGAACGCCTCCGCGAAATGCTCCTCGAGCGCTCGCTACGCCGGGGCGACTTTGTGCTGGCCTCGGGACGGCGATCCTCCTTCTACATCGACGCTCGGCAGACGACCATGTCAGGCGAGGGTCTGGCCCTAATCGGCGCCCTGGGGTTCGAGCGCCTCGCCGCCAGAGGGTGGAAGCCCCAACTGGTCGGGGGGCTGACGCTCGGTGCCGACCCCGTCGCCTATGCCATCGCCGCCGCCGCGCGCGGGCGGGGAGCCATCCTGGACGCCTTCACCGTCCGCAAGGAGCGGAAGAACCACGGCACGGGAAACCGCATCGAGGGCTGCTTCACGCCCGGCGCCAGTGTGGTCATCGTGGAAGACGTGATCACCACCGGCCGCTCCGCCCAGGAGGCGATCCGCGTCGTCGAGGGGGAAGGCGGGCGGGTGCTGGGCGTTCTGGCCGTGGTAGACCGCGACGAAGGTGGCCGTGCGACTGTGGAGCTGGCGGGTTACCAGGTCGACGCTTTACTCACCGCCCGGGACCTGGGCATCGGGTGAGGGTCCCGCCGCTTGTGTCGCACGGCACGCTGTGTAGGATGTGTCCGGAGTGGCCCGACACGTGACAGCGCCGCCAGGCATCCCTCCCTTCAGAAAGTCGCTGGCCGCACGGGTCCGCGGCTGGAAGGACGATGCGTCGGGCGTCGAGCAGCGGCTCCGGGATCTCGAAGCCGTCACCCGCGCGCACCGGCGCCGCTGGGTCATGGTGGGAACGGGGTTCCTCATCGGCGTCCTGGGGTGGATCGCCGGCGTCGTCAAGACGCGGCCAACCACGATGGTGCTGCTCGCCGGCGGCGCGGCGGTGCTCAACGCGATCACCGGCCTCATTACCGAGCGGGGCTGGTACCGCTTCTGGCTGATCTACGTGCTCGCGCTCCTGGACGCCTTGCTGGTGGGCGTGCCCGTGGTGTGGTTCGGGCACGGGGGCCTCGTGGCGGCCTTCTTCATCGCGGTGCTCCCCTACGCGTTCGACCAGGGGCAAGCCGTCGGTGACTTCCTGGTCCTGATCTCCGCCCTCGTGTACCTGGCGGCGAGCCACCTGCATTACGTGCTCTATGGCGGGGCCCCCGGGCTCGGCACGGCGTCGTACATCGAGACGGTGGTCTTCATCGCGGTCGCGATGGCGTTGCGGCGGATCCCGGCGCGCCTGATCGAGCGGATCCGCCACACGCGCGGCGTCATGGGCGTAGCGGAGCGGGGACAGCTCGCCGTCCGCGCGCCGGCCGGAGAGTCGGACGAGCTCGGCTTCCTCGAGAAGAGCTTCAACCGGATGCTGGAGGAGATCAGTGGGACGATCTCCACGGTGCAGCGCGAGGCGGACGAGGTGGCGGCGTTCGCGGAGCAGCTTGCGGCGTCAGCCCAGGAGCTGCACGCTACATCGGACGCCGTGACGCACACCGCGCAGCAGCTCGCCACCGACCTCGGCGGCCAGCGGGCCACGGTCGATGGCGCGCGCGGCGAGAGCGCCAAGGCCGCCGATCAGGCGGAGTCGCTGCGCGTCCGGGCGGAGCTGATGCAAGTGGACGCGGCCCGCCTCGTTGCGGCGGCAGAGCGGGGGCGCGAACGCGTGGCGCGGGCGAGCCAGACGTTGCGTACCGTGGGCGAGGAGGTCCGCGCGACAGCCTCGACTGTGGCCGGGCTGTCGGGCATGTCCGAGCGAATCGGCGTCTTCGCTCAGACCATTGCCCGGATCGCGCGGCAGACGCACCTCCTCGCATTGAACGCCGCCATCGAGGCCGCCCGGGCGGAGCAGCACGGCGAGGGTTTCGCCGTCGTCGCTGACGAGGTCCGCACCCTCGCGGCCGAAGCGGGGAAGTCGGCGCGTGAGGTGGCAGAGCTGGTCTCGGATCTCCGCGCCGGGATCGACGCCGCCGCGCGGGCGATGCAGTCAGGGGAGGGCAAGGTGCGAGACATCGGCGCCGTGGCCGCGGAAGCCGACGGCGCGCTCCAGGAGCTGCACCAGGGCGTGCAGCTGATCGGCGACCTGGTGAACGCAACGGCTGAGGTTTCCCGCAGTCAGGCCCAGCGGCTCGCGAGCCTGGCCCAGTCGCTGCAGCAGGTGGCCGCGACGTCCGCCGCGTCGTCGGAGAGTGCGAACGGGGCGGCAGCGTCTACTCAAGCGCAGATCACGTCGATGGGCGACCTGACGGTGACGTCGCAGCAGCTCGCCCAACTCGCCGAGCGGCTGCGCAGCAGCATCGCGCGCTTTTCCGTGTTGTCGCGCGAGCATCAAACGGCGGAGCGCCGGGCGGACGCCGCCGCGGACTGATCACCCCGGCCGGGAGACGCGAGCCGCGTCCGGGCCTTGGTGCCACATCCCCGCGTTGAGGGGGTGAAACGCGCGCAGGGCCTCCCGGTACGGGGTGATCAGCAGATCGACGAACCGCGTCAAGGCGACGTCGAACGGAAACCGCTGGCGGAACTCGCCGGCCGTCACGCCCAGCATCGCCTTGAGGTGCCGCCCGAAGCTCTGGGGGGACGAGTAGTCAAGCCGGTACGCGACGTCGGCGACCGAGAGGCCCGGGTTCTGAAACAGGTACGCCGCGTGCAGCAGCCGGACGCCCGCGAGGTAGCTCTTGGGGGACGGCAGCCCTGCCCGGTAGAAGCGGGACATCAGGGTGCTGGGGCTGATCCGCAGGTGCCGCGCCAGCCCGCGCACCGTGGTGAGCACAGGGGCGAGGCGGGCGAGCGCCTCGAAGAACAGCCGTGCGTCGCCGGGGATGTCCGCCAGCGCGGGCAGGATCCGCGCCAGCACGAGCGCCACGACTGGCGAGGCGGGATGCCCCAGCAGCTCGCGCAGCCGCCGCCAGCCGCCTGGCGCGGTACAGTCGACCGCGGCGCGCACGCCGGTAGCGCCGAGCCGGAGGAGTGTTTCCGTGGCCGCATTGTCGTGCCGCGAGACGAGCGCAACCGCCGGAATGGCCGGAAACTCGCGCACAAACCGGGCGACGGCGGGCAGCTCCCGGCCGCCGCAGCCGTGCACGGAAATCACCAGCGCGTCCACCCGGCGTTTCCGTGCCGTGTGCAACACGTCTCGGAACGAATCGACGTGCAGTGCCGTAAAGTACCCGTCGCCGGCCGCGTCGACGCGAGGGCGCTCGGGCGGCGCGAGGACCGTGCACACCGTCACCATGTGGCGACGGTAACGCTCCCCCGTCAACCGCGGCTCAACGCTGCGCGCCGCCGTTCGCGCCGCTGCGGACACCCGAACACTGCGAGGACTGATGGACAGCGTCGCACCGCAGACTCCCGATCCCCGCCGCGCACGGCGCCTCGCGCTCATCCTCGCTGGCCTAGCCGTCGTGCTCGCCGGGGGCGGCGCCCTCTGGTTCTCGCGCACCCAGGTGCGGCTGCGCGTCGACCCGGGGCGCAGCTGGCGCACACCGGACGTGCTTGACCGGATGCTGGCGCGCGCGGAAAAGGCCGAGCGCGCGCGCGACCGCGGCGCCGCCATCGCCGCGTACCGCTTCGTGGTCGCCGTCGGCTCGGGCGGCGATCCCACCTTCGAGCTGTACATCGCGGCCGCACGGCGCGGCCTGACGCGGCTCGGTGCCGACTCGGCCCCTAGTCCGCGCTGAGCAGTCGCTGGTAGACGTCAAGGTCCCGCGCGCTGAAGCACACGAACCGGAGCACCTCCACGGGGCTGGGGCGCGCGAGACATTCCCGTACCGCCCGCACCGCGATCTCGGTAGCCTGCTCGATCGGGTAGTGGTACGCGCCCGTGCTGATCGACGGGAACGCAATCGAGCGAACGCCATGTCGCGCCGCGAGCGCGAGCGACGTGACGTAGCAGCTCCGCAGCAGCTCGGCGTCACCCCGCCCCCCGCCGCTCCACACGGGACCCACCGTGTGGATCACGTATTGGGCCCGGAGGCGGTGGCCTCGCGTGAGGCGCGCCTCACCGGTGGGGCAACCGCCCAGCGCCCGGCACTCCTCGAGCAGCCCTGGGCCGGCCGCGCGATGGATCGCACCGTCCACCCCGCCGCCGCTCAAGAGTGTCGTATTGGCCGCGTTAACGATTGCATCCACGGCCTGAGTGGTGATGTCGCCCTGCACCGCTTCGATGGTCGCCACGCGCCCCCGCCCCCTGGTTCTCTGGCCGGACCCCGCGCCCGCGTCTATTCTTAACCGCATCCGACCACCGGAACAAACCCTGCCGGATCCGAGGCCATGCCGGGACGCGAGCTGATCGAGCGGGTACGCGAGGCACTGCGCGACCGCTACACGGTGATCTCCGCCATCGGGCGCGGCGGCAACGCCGCGATATTCGGCGCCGCGGATCCGGCGGGAAGACGGGTCGCGATCAAGGTGCTCCACCCCGAGCTCACCGTATCGGTGGCGGCTGATCGCTTCCTTCGGGAGATGCGCTATGCCGCGCGCCTCGACCACCCGCACATCGCCCGCTTCCTCGACAGCGGCGAATCGGACTACCTGCTGTGGTTCGTGATGCCCTACGTCGAGGGCGAAAGCCTGCGGCAGGTGCTCCGCCGCGAGCGCCGCCTGGACATTGCACGGGCGGTCACGCTGGCGTGCCAGGTGCTCGACGCGCTCGAGTACGCTCACGCGCACGGCATCGCGCACCGGGACATCAAGCCGGACAACATCGTGCTCTCGGACCACGGTGCCGTCCTCGTGGATCTCGGCATCGCGCGAGCGATCGCGCGCTCGGGCGAGGACCGTGTGACCCGCAGCGGCTTCGTCGTCGGCACGGAGGAATACATGAGCCCGGAACAGGCGGCCGGCTCCCCTGACATCGATGGCCGGACCGACCTGTACTCGCTCGGGGTCGTGCTGTTCGAGACCCTCGCCGGGCGGCCGCCGTTCTCGTCCCCCAGCGCCGCCGCGGTCCTGGACATGCAGCAGCACCGGGCCCCCCCGGACCTCCGCGCCCTGCGCCGCGAGGTGCCCAAGCCGCTCGCCGCAATCATCGTCCGCGCGCTCGCCAAGGCGGCGGCGGAGCGATGGCAGACCGCTGCCGAGCTGCGGGAGGCGCTCCAGCCGTTCGCGCAGTACGCCCCCTGAGCGGCCGGCTCCTCGCCGCCGCCGCGCTCTTCGTCAGCGCGTGCCAGCCGCAGGCGCGGCGCGCGCTGGTACTGGACCTCATGCTCTCCGATCCCGCCTTGATCGAGGGTACCGCCCGCCCCTGGCACGACGCCGGATATACCGTCGAGTACCGCCGTTTTTATCCCCACCTCACCACCGCTGACCTCGCCCGCTACCACACGGTGCTGTTGCTCCTGGGCCGCGAGCCGGAGGCTCCGTCGGACGGGCTCACCGCCGGCGATCTCGCCATCCTGGACGCGTGGGTGCCGGGCGGCGGCGTGGCCGTGCTGGGGTACGCCGGAGAGGGAGAGGGGACGCTCGACCGCTGGGTCGCGAACCGCTGGCTCGCCTCACAAGGGGCCGGCATCGCCATCGGGGACGGGGCCCTGGAGGACACCACAGTGCGCAGCGTCCCGCCGCGCACCCAGTCCTGGGCGGAGGGGCGACGCCTCGGCGACGACCCCCTCGGATCCGTGTACGACCCATTCCCCATGGGCCGCAACCATGCGCTCGAAGTGAGGCGCAGCTCCGAGGTGCTCGCCGTTGCAGGCCGCCGCGCCTTCGTGCGCACGCCGAAGGCCGCGACGCCGCGCGGCGGCGCTCCGATCGCAGCGGCGGCTCGGGTGGGCGACGGCTTGGTAGTGGTGCTCAGTCGCCACGCGCTTGGGGCCCTGGGACCGGAGAATCGGCCTAGCACCATGCCGCTGCTCCAGCTCGGCGCCCTCGCCGCAACGCACGACTTTCTCACGGCGCTCGCCCGCTGGACCCGCCGCCCCGCTGAGTGGGCACACGTGCCGCCCGCGGAGCACCCTACGCCCGCGACGCTCGCCGGCGCGCCACTTCCGGTCGAGATCCAGCCGCCCCTCGCGGAGCCGCCGCCGGGCGTGACGGCCGAGCCGCTAGCGTGGCCGGCGAAGCGGGATACCACCCGTGCGAGCGGCGTCCCAGGATGGATCCGGCAGATGGGGATGCGGGCGCTGTGGGCGCCGCTGCTGCTCCCGCGAGAGGAGGGTCCCGCACCGCGCTCCACGGCGGCGCTCGACTCGCTGGTCGGCTTCCTCGACCAGGCGGGACTGAACCTGCTGGCGGGCGATGCGGACCCGGAGACCGTCGCCGACTCGCTCCACCACCGGTGGGAGGAGCGCAGTGCCGTGCGACGCGCCTGGAGCGACGCGGCGAGCCTGCTGCAGCCCACCAGTGTGGCCTGGATTCCGGCGGCAGCGTTCGGCGACTTCCGGCCCCCCGCCGGCTGGGCCGATTCATCGCGCGGCATCCGCGGCGAGCCGCTGAGCGCGGCGTGCGCCCTCGACTCGGCGTTCTGGGATGACCGCGTGGTGCCCGCCGTCGTCACCCTCGCCCGCCTCGCTGCCGGCCTCCGGCAGCTCGTCCCCGCGCTCGCCTTCGACCTCGGTCCGTTGCCGCGCGGCCAGTTCACCGGCTACTCCATGGGGCAAGAATTCTGCGACGCCGCGTGGCGCCAAGCCATCAGGCGCATGGGCCGGCACGGCCCGCTCGATTCGCTGCCCGTGGTCGAGCGCTATCGCACCCTGCGGGATGCCGGGCTACTACCGGCGTACTACCAGGCACTCGAAGCGCTGGTTGCCGAGCACGCGCGCGGTATCCGGGACCGGGTATTGAAGGAGCGCCCGGGTCTGTATTTCGCTTTCCGGCTGCGGCAGGCTCCGGGAGACTGGTTCTCGCTCGGCCTGTTGCGCGGCTTTGCGCTCCCGGACCGCCCGTTGCTGGTCTTCACCCCGGAGGTGATGACGCGCCGTCTGCTCGCCGCCTATCGCGCGCGCGGCCTCGACGCCGTGCACGCGGTGGAGCTTCCCTCGGCCCTCGTGCGAGTGCGCAACCTGGCCACTTTGAAGCCGCTCGTCTTTGGCCAGAACGACGGCTTCTGGCTCTCCGCAGGGGAGGGGACCGCTGCGCGGGGCAGGCTCGACGCCGGGCGGTCGACGAGCGACAGTGTGGCCCAGGCGCTGCGGCGGTTGGCGCGCTAGCCTTGCCCGGAGCCTCGCCCTGCTCGTAAGTTTCGCGCCGGGTGGCGGTGGGGCGCGATGGTCGCAGCGCACCGGCAGGAGTGGTGCGTTGAGGAAAGTCCGAGCTCCGCAGGGTAGACTGCCAGGTAACGCCTGGGCGCCGCAAGGCGACGGATAGGGCCACAGAGAACAGACCGCCCTGTATCCAAGGGTAAGGGTGAAAAGGTGGGGTAAGAGCCCACCGCGCGTCTGGTAACAGGCGCGGCACGGTAACCCCCAGTCGGAGCAAGGCCAAGTAAGCAGCGAGACCCGACCCGGGTCGCCCGAGCTGCGGGTAGGCCGCATCGAGGTGGCTGGCGACAGCCATCCCAGAGAGATGACCATCTGCCCACGATCCGTGGGGAAACAGAACTCGGCTTATGGCCCCACCGCCCTCCTCCCAACTAAAGCCGTATCCGCCCCAATGGGAAACGGTGGCGGACTTGCGGGTCTTCCGCACCACGTCCCAGGAGTGGGAGAAGCTCATCGGGTGGCGCGCCGACATGCGCAAGCGCGGCTGGAAGCTGCTGCGCGTTTCTAGCGACGGGCCGGAGATGGTGGCGATCTTCGGACGCACGAAAACCGATCGAGCTCACGAGCGCGGCCGGGGCGCGGTAGGGGGCACATGAGGCGCTGGCTCCGCGCGGGAGGCGCCGCACTGCTCACCGCCTGCGCGGCGCGCGGCGGGGCCGGCCCGGGAGCAGCCGCGCCCAACCCCGCGCCCGCCCCACCTCCGCCCCCGCGGCCCGGCGAGCGGCACGCACTCCCCCAGGCCGTGCGCTACGGCCCGAGCGCCGTACGCTATCTGATCCACCGCCGGCTGCACATCGAGCAGACGTTCAGCGGAGCGCCCCAGACGCAGGACCTGGGTGCTCACATCTTCGTCCGGGCCATCGTCACGGGGCCGGCGGACTCGAGTGGCTACCCGGCCACGTTTATCGTGGACTCGATCGTTCCCGACTCCGGCACGCCTCCGCCGATCGCCGACAATATCTCGAAGGCGCGCATGTTGATCATGAGCGGCCGCGTGGTTGCCCAGGGAGAGTTTCGGAGCACGGCGACGTCCGACAGCGTCCTCGCGCGCAACCTCGCGCAGCTGCTCGGCAACTTTCGCGATTTCCTGCCGCGTATTCCCACGGACGGTGCCCGTCTGGGCGCCGCCTGGACCGACACCCTCTCCCTCACCCAGCGCGCCGGCGGCTCAGAAGTCACGCGGCGCTCCGTGCAGCATTCGAGCGCGGCGGCCTGGGAAGAGCACAGCGGGGCGCGCAGCCTGCGACTCGAGACGACCGGCACCTACAGCGTGGCCGGCTCAGGGCAGAACGGCGGGCAATTCTTCCAGATCGGCGGCGCGGGGACCGTCACCGCACGGACGTTTCTCGCCGAGGACGGGCGGTTCGTGGGCGGCGAGTCACAGGACTCGTCGAGCCTGACGATCTCGCTGCCGGCGCAGGGCCTCACGGTACCCGTCACCCAGGTACTCCGCTCCACCGTCGCCGTCCTGCCGTAGTACGCCCGACGCCCCACGTCCGCGATGCTAGCGCCCGCGGATACGTGTGTGGCCGCGCGTCCGCTGCAGCCGCAGTCCGTCTCCCACCGAATCGGCGGGCAGAAGCTTGTCCACGTCGCGCGAGAGCTCCCACAGCGCTCGGGGCGACAAGCCGGTGTACACGGTGTCGCGCCGGCCCCGTTTAGGAACGAGGATGAAGACGAAGTGCGGCCCGCCGCTCCAAGTCGCGCCGAGGGCGTAGGCCACGCTATCCCGGGCATAGCTGCGCACATGGCGCGGCTCCGCGACGGCCACCCGCCGCCGCGTGACGACGAACAGGGCCGACTCCCGGTCGCCGTCGGGAGTGAACGCGAACACCGCGGTGTCCCCGCGCCCCAGGACGCCGCGACGTCGCAACGTCCGGTTCAGCGCCTCGGGCACGGGCGCCGTGGCGCGAAGCCTAGGGGGCCGGCTGAACACGGTCCAGGTCACGACGACCGCGCCGGCCAGGAACGCCGCGCCCAACAGACATCCGACGACCCCGACTCGCACGAGCGACTCGATGGCGAGCGACATGGCGCCGCGCCGAGCTTTGACCCGGTCGCGCGCGGCGGTCGGCAGGGCCCGGACCAGGGCGCGGCTCAGCTCCTCGGCGGCCTGGAAGCGCTCGCCGGGATCCTTCGCCAGCATGCGATCGAGCACGAGGGCGAGCTCCGCCGGCACGTCGGCGCGGAGGCTGCGGATCGGCGTCGGGGTCGCCGTCGCCTGCTTCATGAGGATCGACTGCGCCGACTCCCCATCGAACGGCGGCGCGCCCGAGAGCATGTGGTAGAGCACGACGCCGAGGGAATAGATATCCGACCGGCTGTCGGTGCGGTCTCCGGTCGCCTGCTCCGGGCTCATGTATTGCGGCGTGCCGATCACCATCCCCTCGGTCGTCAGCGTCGCTCCCGACGACGCGGCCTCGGTGGCCTTGGCGATGCCGAAATCGGTGACCATGACTCGGCCGGTGCCATCCAGGAGGATATTGTCCGGCTTCACGTCACGGTGCACGACGCCCAACTTGTGCGCGTAGGCCAGGGCGTCCGCCACCTGGCGCGCGATTCGGGCGGCGTCGCCGACCGAGAGGCGATGGTGCTTTTCGAGGAGCTGGCGGAGCGACGGACCGTCGACGCACCGCATGATGATGTACAGCACCTCGTTCTTGTAGCCTCCCACTTTGTAGATCGGTACGATGCTGGCGTGCTCGAGCTTCGCGACAGTGCGCGCCTCGCGCACGAAGCGCTCGGCGAGCACCGGCGACGGCGTCTGGCCCAGATCGAGCACTTTGACGGCGACGTCGCGGCGCAGCGCGCTGTCGCGCACGCGAAACACCGCGGCAAAGCCGCCTTCGCCCAGCAGGGCGCCGACGCTAAATTCGTCCCCGAGAGCCAGTTGGAGACGCGCGCGCAGTGTAGAGAGATCCAGCGACATGGCGGACGCAAAACCTAGAAAGACGCGCCAGGTGGCGCTAGGGACGACCGCGCTCGTCGCGCTGGTGTGGCTGCTCGGCGTGTGGCCCCCGCCGGTGTGGTGGCGAACGCACTGGCCGCGGGAGACGGCGCTGATGAGAGAGGCGGATTGTCGCGCGGAGGGGCAGCGACGGTCCGCCTGTCCGGCAGTTCGCCGGATCGCCCTTGCTCAGATCGCTCCCTCACTCCAGCGGATGGTGATCATCGGCGAGGACTCCCGTTTCTGGACGCATCACGGGATCGACCCCGCCGAGCTCGCCGACGCGCTCGGGCTGGATCGCGGCGCCGGCTTCTGGGCGACCCTCCGCGATGCGTGGGCGCGGCGCGACCGCTTGCGGGGCGCGAGCACGATCACGCAGCAGCTCGCCAAGAACCTGTATCTCTCGCCCTCGCGCAATCCGCTGCGCAAGCTCAAGGAAGCGGTGACCGCACTGCGGCTCGAGCTCGCGCTCCCGAAAGCGCGCATCCTCGAGCTCTACCTCGACGTGGCACAGTGGGGGCCCGGCGTTTGGGGCGTGGGGGCCGCGAGCCGCGCCTACTTCGGGGTCGCCCCGTCGCAGCTCGACGAGGCCCAGGCGGCGGCGCTCGCGGCGACGTTACCGCATCCCCGCACGTCGAACCCGGTCTACCAGCCCGAGCGCATGCTGAGCCGACGCGACCTCATCCTCGCCCGCTATCACGGCGTGGACGTGGCCATCCCACCCGAAATGGAAGAGCTGGACAGCGTCCTGAACGTGCCGCCCGTGCTGGTGCCGCCACTCGAGTCTCTGACAGTGAACAGCCCGACAGCGGATAGCGAGGAGGACACGCTAGCGGCTAGACGGATAGACGCACAGCGGGTTACGGCGGACAGTGGCTGGGATAACCCTCTCTAGAAACGATCGACTGTTCACCGCTGTGCGTCTGTCCGTCTAGTAGTTGCCGGGCCGGTTTAGTCTACGAGGCGCAGAGGCATCACGAGCGCCATATAGCTCGCGGGATCATCCCAGCCTACTGGCTCGACGGTCGCCGCGCGCTCCGGCGCCTTGAAAGTGAGGCGCACCTCGTCGGTCGGCATGAACTTGAGGATCTCGAGCAGGTACATCGCGTTGAACCCGATCTCGAGCGGCTCGCCCTCGTAGGTGACCGAGAGCTCGTCCTGCGCCTCGCCCAGGTCGGGCGTCTGGACCGAGAAACGCACCGACCCTCCGGAGAAGGCGAGCCGAATGCGGTGCGTCTGGTCGCTCGCGACGACGCTCATGCGCCGCAGCGCGGCGGCCATGGCGGCCTTGTCCACGGTCGCCGACTTGTCGTTCTCCCGTGGGATCACCTGCTCGTAGTTGGGATAGGGGCCCTCGATCAGGCGGGAGAACACGAGCGTGCCACCGGCCCGGAAGCCGAGGTGGTTGTCACTGCGGGCGATCTCCATCTCGGCATCGGCGGCGATCAGACGCCGGATCTGCTCCAGGGCCTTGGGCGGCACGATCAGGTCGGCGGTCGAGCCGCCGCTCGCGGGAACATCCATCTTCGCGAGGCGGTGACCGTTGGTCGCTACCATCCGCATCCGGTCAGGGCGGAGCTCCCACAGAACGCCGTTCAGGATCGGCCGGCTCTCTTCGCTCGAGGCTGCGAACGCCACGTGCCCCACGAGCTTGTGGACCACTCCTGCGGCCGCCTTCCACGCGCCGTCGAATTTCACCGCGGGGAACGACGGATATTCCTCGCGCGGCAGGCCAAGCAGCTTGAACTTGGCGCGACCGCATTCGATCGACACGCGCGATTCGCCGGCGGCGGTGATCCGCACCGGTCCCTCGGGCAGCTCGCGGGCGATGTCCACCAGTTTCTTCGCGGGGAGGGTGACGGCGCCCTCGGCGTCGACGTCAGCCGCGACGGTGGTACTCACGGCGATGTCCAGATCCGTGCCGGACAGGCGCAGCCCCTGCTTGCCGACTTCAACCAGCACGTTCGCCAGCACTGGGAGCGTCGTCTTGGCAGGCACGGCTGCGGCCACCGCCGCCAGGCCCTCCTGCAGTTGCTGCCGTGTGATCGTGAACTTCATGCCGGCCGAGTCCTCTTGAAGCGGTGAAAGACTCTACTTCTATACTATATAGAAACTACTCGTAGTAGCAGTAGAGAGCAGGGAGATGTGGACGGTCGCGCTAACGCTCGGTGGCGATGCGGCGTGACCTCGCCGGCGCATGTTGGCGGAG
>Ga0209266_1000693_pt1 | contig 24941 bp, 22 predicted proteins | sample GraSoiAngelo_132_FD_185889 | JGI IMG/M metagenome (GOLD analysis project Ga0209266, IMG submission 185889) | Grasslands soil microbial communities from the Angelo Coastal Reserve, California, USA - 14_0929_02_40cm (SPAdes) (version 2) | ecosystem: Environmental > Terrestrial > Soil > Grasslands ...
CCTGTCGAGGTCTGGCCCGCTGTGGAACGATGAGGGCCTGACTGAGACAAGGAAAGCCACCGATGCGGCACTCACGGCAGTGCTCCGCGAAGAGGCCGCGAAGCTCACCGGCGCGATGGTGCGCCTCATCGGCAACTTCGACATCGCGGAGGAGGTCGTCCAGGACAGCCTGGTCGCGGCGCTGGAGAATTGGCCGGCCCAGGGAATCCCGGACAACCCCGGCGCGTGGTTGATGACGGCGGCGCGGCGCCGCGCCATCGACCTGCTGCGCCGCGACCAGCGCTACGCGGAGAAAATCGCACTCCTGCAGCGTTCGACGATGCCTGCTGAACCGGCCGAAGCGGACGACCGGTTGCGCCTGATCTTCACGTGCTGTCATCCGGCCCTTGCCCAGGAAGCGCAGGTGGCGCTCACGCTGCGCGCAGTCGCGGGATTCACCACCCAGGAGATCGCGGCCGCGTTTCTCGTCTCCGAGCCGGCGATGGCCCAGCGAATCGTGCGCGCCAAAAGGAAGATCGTGGAAGCGAACATCCCGTACCGAATGCCCCAAGGCGCCGAGCTGGTGCCCCGCGTGGACTGGGTGCTCGCGGTTCTGTACCTCATGTTCAATGAGGGCTACCTGAGCCGAGGGCCGCAGGTGGCGTCGCGCCGCGACCTCGCGGAGGATGCGATGTGGCTGACGAGCCTGGTCGCCCGTCTGCTGCCCGACCAGCCCGAAGTGCTGGGACTCATCGTGTTGATGAGGCTGCACCTTGCGCGGTCGCGGGCGCGATTCGACTCGAATGGCGACATCGTCCTTTTGCCCGACCAGGACCGCGCTCTGTGGGACTCGACCGCGATCGCCCAGGCGGTCGAGGTCCTGGATCGAGCCGCGGCGATGTCGTCCCCAGGTCCCTACCAGCTCCAGGCGGCGATCGCCGCGGTGCACTCCGCCGCGCCCTCGTGGCGAGAGACGGACTGGCAACAGATCGTGGCGCTGTACGACACGCTTCTGCGGATCGCGGATACGCCCATCGTCAGGCTCAACCGCGCAGTCGCGTTGAGCCACGTCACCGGGCCGCAAGCCGCGCTGGGTGAGGTCAACGACCTCGCCATCTCGCTGGGCGGATATCACCTCTTCCATGCGACCCGGGCTGAGCTGCTCGATGAGCTCGGCGAGGTTGCCCTGGCGCGCGAGGCGCGGCTGCGCGCCCTCGAGCTCTCTCAGAACCCGGCCGAGCGCTCTCTCCTTCAACGGAAGCTGCGGGGCTAAACGGGAGCCCGCCGCCGGATCACTTCCAGTGCTTCCTCCACGCGTTTGGGATCCGCGCCCACGCACCGGATGACGAGCTCCTTGGTCTCGAAGTTGGGATACGAGCCGACCGAGACGTCCGGAAAGCTCACCTCCAGCTCGCGCATCAACGGGTAAAAGCGTGCCTCGACCGCGAATGTGAAGCGCAGCTCGCGCACGGTGGCCGCCGCCCCTCCGGCGAGGAACTGAGCCTCGAGCTCTTCGGTGAAGATGCCCTTCATCTCGAGCGGCACGCCGGGCAAGACGAAGATGCGCTTTCCGTGCGCCTCGTAAACCGTACCGGGCGCCATGCCGCGGCGATTCTTGAAGACATGGGCGGGTCCGGCGGGGATGCGCGCCATGCGCAGGTTGCCTTCGGTCACCTCCGGCGACTCGAGCAGCCCCATCGAGTGCATCCGCTGCACGCGCCGCTCGATCCGGGCGCGGGTGTCTTCCCAGATCACGAGCTCTTTCCCCAATGCCTGTGCAAGCGCGGCGAAGGTTCGGTCATCGGGGGTCGGGCCCAGCCCGCCGCTGACGAAAACGTCAGTGATCTCGGTGTCGTCGAGCTCAAGGCGGATCTGGTCGACTATCTCATCCGGTTTGTCGCGGATCTGCGTGACCCGTTTCACCGGGTAGCCGAGCAGCCGGAGCCGTTCCGCCATCCAGTGGGAGTTGGTGTCGAGGGTGAAGCCTCCGACCAGCTCGTCCCCGATGGCCACGATGCTGGATGCGGGCATGGCTGACCATATAAACATGGAGCGATTGCACGCGGTGATCCGTGGTGACGTGCAGGGCGTGGGTTTCCGCTACTTCGTGCTCCGCAAGGCGCACCAGCTTGGGCTGCGGGGATGGGTCCGCAACAACGACGACGGCACTGTCGAGCTGGTCGCCGAGGGCGCGCGACAGGACCTCGAGCAGCTCAAGCGCGCGGTCGGAGAGGGACCGCGGATGGCACGCGTCGACCGCGTGGACACCCGTTGGCAGAGTGCGACCGGCAACCTGGACGGCTTCGACCTGGCCGGCTGACAGCCCCATCCCCGGCCCACGGCCGGGTACTTCCCCATGAATGGAGAAGATGATGATTTTCCCGTTCGTTTAACCTATCGCTCCGCTGGAAGTGCGCCCTGCGCACCCCCGGCCGGCGTTTATCGGTTTCCGCGATTCGAGGGAGGTCAATGGATCCCAGCACAGCTTGGTTCGGCGTGGCCGGCGGACTGGCCGCGGTTGCTTTTGCGGTCGTCCTCATCTTCCTAGTCCTCAACCAGCCGAACGGCAACGACCGTATGCGTGAGATCGCGGCGGCCATCCAGGAGGGCGCCGCCGCCTACCTCAACCGTCAGTACACCGTGATCGCGATCATCGGCGTGATCATCGCGGTCGTGATCGGGTTCTTCATCAACTGGACAACCGCCGTCCTCTACGTCGTGGGCGCTGTGCTTTCGGCCTCGGCGGGCTACGTCGGCATGAACATCGCGGTCCGGGCCAACGTGCGGACGGCGGAGGCTGCGCGAGGCGGTCTGAACAAAGCGCTGCAGGTCGCGTTCCGCGGTGGCGCCGTGACCGGATTCATGGTGGTGGGCCTCGGTCTGCTTGGAGTTTCGGCGGCGTACCTCGTCTTCAAGAATCCCGACGTGCTCGTCGGCCTCGCCTTCGGCGCGAGCCTGGTCTCCGTGTTCGCCCGGTTGGGCGGTGGCATCTACACCAAGGCGGCCGATGTCGGCGCTGACCTCGTCGGCAAGGTGGAGGCGGGCATCCCGGAAGACGATCCGCGCAACCCGGCGGTGATCGCCGACAACGTGGGTGACAACGTAGGCGATTGCGCGGGCATGGCCGCCGACCTGTTCGAGACATACGCCGTGACGATGATCGCGGCGATCCTTCTGGGCTCCCTGTTGTTTCCGAACCAGATCGGATGGGTCATCTACCCGCTGCTCCTCGGCGCCGTGAGCGTCATCGGTTCGATCGCGGGCACGTTTTTCGTCCGCATCTTCAACCCGCGCTGGATCATGGGCGCCCTTTATGCGGGCCTGTTGGTCGCGGTCGCGATCGCGGTCGCGGGCTTCTACTTCGTGACCGAGTACATGAAGGGCAACGGGTACCTTGCCGGCGGTGGCGCCCACGGAGTCGGCGATCCAAACAACCTGTTCTTCGCCGCCCTGGTCGGGGTAGTGATCACGGTCCTGATCGTCGCCATCACCGAGTTCTTCACCGAGACGGCGTACTGGCCGGTCCATCTCATCGCCAAGGCATCGGTGACTGGGCACGCGACCAACATCATCGCCGGCCAGGCGATCGGCATGATGGCGACCGCGCTGCCGGTGATCGTGATCGCCACCGGGATCCTCATCAGCTACGCGCTGGGTGGCCTGTACGGGATCGCCGTCGCCGCGACCGCGATGCTCTCGATGACCGGGATCATCGTCGCGATCGACTCGTATGGCCCCATCACCGACAACGCGGGTGGCATCGCCGAGATGGCCAAGCTGCCCAAGGAGGTCCGCGAGGTGACCGACCCGCTGGACGCGGTCGGCAACACGACCAAGGCGGTGACGAAGGGCTACGCGATCGGCTCGGCCGGCCTCGCCGCGCTCGTCCTGTTCGCCTCCTACACGCAGGAGCTCGCCAGGGCCGGGCACCCGACGAAGTTCGAGCTTTCCGACCCCCTCGTCATCTCCGGCCTGTTCCTGGGCGGGATCCTGCCGTTCCTGTTCGGATCGCTGGCGATGCTCGCGGTGGGCCGCGCGGGCGGGCTGGTCGTGGAGGAGGTGCGTCGGCAGTTCCGCGACATTCCCGGCATCCTCCAGGGCACCGGCCGTCCCGAGTACGGCACTGCGGTCCGCATCGTGACCGCGGCCGCGCAGCGGGAGATGATCGTGCCTGGCGTCATCCCCGTGATCGCACCCCTGGCCGTCGGCTTTCTTCTGGGGCCGCGCGCCCTGGGCGGTTTGCTCCTGGGTGCGATCGTGACGGGCCTCTTTCTTGCGATTCAGATGACGAGTGGCGGCGCGGCCTGGGACAATGCCAAGAAGTACATCGAGGAGGGGCACCTCGGGGGCAAGGGGTCGGAGGCGCACAAGGCAGCGGTCACGGGCGATACCGTCGGCGACCCCAACAAAGACACCGCCGGACCGGCCATCAACCCGATGATCAAGGTGGTCAATATCATCGCCATCCTGATCGCCGCCGCGGTCTCCACGAACTACTTGATCCACTAGTAAACTCGTCCGTGAGGTGGACGACTACCAGAAGGAGATCGCCGACCTCGAAACACAGGTCGAGCAGCTGGTGGAGGCGGATGGCGACGCCAGGACGATCGCCGAGCTATCGATGCAGCTGGAGATCCTGAAGGCCATCTACGCGCGGGCCATCGACCTCTTTCAGCGGGGCAGGAAGGACGAAGGTCTCCGTTACGGGCTGCGGATCCAGGGTTACGGCGACTGGAACCTCGACAACGTGTACGCGTTCGTCTACGAACGGTCCGTCGAGCTCGAGCCCCACGCTCATCACGCCTTCGTGGGCGGGATCAGGGCGGCCGACTTCGCGCTGATGCTCAACTCATAGGAGAAGTCGATGGAAACTCCGCTTACACCCCTCGAGTTCGCGCGGCGGACACGCAAGCTGTACGGCGACCGGGAGGGTGTCGTCGACGGCGACCTGCGCCTGACGTATGAAGAATTTTTCGATCGGTGCGACCGATGGTCGTCGGCCCTCCAGGCTATGGGCGTGGGGCGAGGCGACCGCGTCGCGTACATTGCGCCCAACACGCACGAGCAGCTCGAGTCTTTCTACGCCGTGCCCCAGATCGGCGCGGTGCTGGTGCCGATCAACTTCCGGCTCACGGCGGAGGACTTCGTCTACATCACCTCGCACTCCGGAGCCAAGATCCTGTGCGTCCATCCCGACTACGTCGCCGCGGTCGACGATGTGCGGGATCAGCTGCGCGGGGTCGAGCATTTCGTCGTGCTCGGGAAGGCCGACGGTCGCAAGGGCTGGCGCGAGTACGACCCCGAGATCGCGCGCGCCGGGCCGTCCTTCAAGCGCGCTGATGTCAAAGAGGATGACCTGCTGTCCTTGAACTACACGAGCGGGACGACCGCCAAGCCCAAGGGCGTGATGATCACGCACCGCAACGCCTGGATGAACGTGGTGGACACGCTTGTCCACTTCCACATCACGGTCGACGACCGCTACCTGTGGACGCTGCCGATGTTCCACGCGAACGGCTGGACCTTCGTATGGATCATCACCGCGGTGGGCGGCAAGCACATCTGCCTCCCGAAGGTCGAGCCGGCGCGCGTCTTCGACCTGGTCCGCCAGGAGAAGGTCGGCTGGTTGTGCGCGGCGCCGACGGTTTTGATCTCGCTGGCCGGTGCGTCGCCGGAGGCCCGGGGCGAGGTGCCCGGTGGGGTGCACGTGATCACCGCGGGGGCGCCTCCCGCCGCCGCCACGATCGAGCGCATGGAAGGTGAGCTCGGCTGGGAGGTGACGCAGGTCTACGGGCTCACGGAGACGTCGCCTTTTCTCACCATATGCGAGCCGCGCCCAGAGCACGCTTCGATGCCGGCGGCCGATCGGGCGGTGATCAAGGCGCTGACCGGCGTGGAGATGATCGGCGCTTGCGAGCTGCGCGTCGTCGACGGCGACGGCAAGGACGTCCCTGCCGACGGCCAGACGCTGGGCGAGATCGTGGCCCGCGGCAACGTGATCATGAAGGGTTACTACAACGATCCCGAGGCAACCAAGAAGGTGATGGGCGACGGTTGGTTCCACACCGGTGACGCCGCGGTCATGCACCCCGACGGTTACGCCGAGATCCGCGACCGGATCAAGGACGTGATCATCAGCGGCGGCGAGAACATCTCGTCGATCGAGGTCGAAGGCGTGCTGCTCCGCCATCCTGCTGTGCAGGAGGCTGCGATCGTTGGCCTTCCGCACGAGAAGTGGGGCGAGGCGCCATTCGCCTACGTGGTGCTGAAGTCCGGCGCGAGCGCCACCGAGGCGGAGCTGATCGCCTTTACGCGAGAGCGTCTGGCGCACTTCAAGGCACCGCACGGCGTGAGCTTCGTACCCGAGCTGCCGAAGACGGCGACCGGCAAGATCCAGAAGTTTGTCTTGAGAAAAGGCGCCGCGGCGATAGTCCGCCAGTAGGGTGTCTTAGGCCCAGACCTCGGTCTTCGACCAGGCGAGACCCTCGGGCGTGACCCTTGCCGTCACCAGCGTGCCCGGGGCGAGCGAGCGCTCATCGAAGAGTTTCAGGCTGCGCGGTTGGAATCGATACACCGGAAGGCTGTCGCCCTCAACGTCGTAATCGCGGAATCGCCGGCCGTACAGGCGCCTGGCCTCTTGCGCCGCTTTTCCTGCCGAAACGCCGGCCCTGCCGAACAGCTGGATGCCGCGATCAGGCCGGCCCCACACCTGGTTGGAGGCATAGACGGTCACCGCCGCCGAGGCGCTCTTGACGAGGTTGCGGGAATGGAGGGAGTCCGGGTCAGAGATCCAGACGACCTCGAAGCGCTCGCTCCAAGCGAAGTACATGTGGTTGATATGCGCCCGCCTCCCAGCCGACACGGTGGCGAGAGCGCATAGGGGAGAGGCGTTCATCAACCGGCGCGCCACGCGCTCGAGCACGGCGGACGAGAATCTCCGCGAACGGCGCTCGACCGTCACCTATTTAGTCTGGCCCTCTCGGCAAACCGAACGTAAGCGCCATCCCCCGCCTACGGCGGGGACTTCCCCATAAATGGGGAAGACGGCGCGACGGTGATGACTTTGCCGTCGTCGGCCTTGACCAGCTGCCACCCGCCCTCATGCACCATCCCGTGATGCCGGGTGCACAAAAGGACGAGGTTTTCCAGCTCATCGCCGCCTCCGCGCATCACGTAGACGATGTGGTGGCCGTCGCACCAGGAGGCCGGCCGCTCGCAGCCCGGCCAGCGGCAGTGCTGGTCGCGGGCGTTGAGCGCCCGCCGCCTGGGGCCTTTGATCGTCCGCTCCGCCCGGCCGACGTCGATCACGACCGAGTCCTGCATCAGGACCCTCGTCAGGCTGCAGTCGCAGGCCCAGCGCTCCACGGTCTTGGCGGAGATCGGGAGCGAAAACTCGGTCTCCGCGCCCGGCGCGCCGGTGAGGTCGAGCAAGGTCTCGATCGAGCTCGTCACCTGCATCTGGATCGTCTGCTTGTGGCCGGCCAGCTCGACCAGGGCGTCCGCCATCCGCTGCGGTCGCGGGCGGTGGTCGTCCTTGCCCAGTGGTCGCGCCAGCGGCTCCAGCGCGCTGCGCACCACCGCCCCGCCGACGGGGTAGAGGAAGCCGTTCAGAAAGAACGAGCCGTCGTCTCGTCTGTTCATGTGCAGGATGTTGGTCTCCGCCAGCTCGGCCTGCTCCTTGGCGTACTGCTTGGAGTTGACCGAGTGCCGGTAGTGGAGGCACTTGTAGTGGAACTTGCCCGGCGAGTTCTCGCGGGCGAGCGCAAGCAGCTTGGCTTCGTCGAAAGCCTCGCCGACCGCGTTCGCCGTCCGAGCCATCACCGTCAGGTGAGCGAATCCGATCTCCCCTGCCTGCATGGCCTGGAGGCTCGCCGGCATCTCCGCAGCTCGTTCGCCGACCGCGACTCGATCGGCGGCGGCGTTGGAGGTCATGTGGCAGTGAAAACGCATCCAGTCGATGGCGCTGTTGGAGCCCTGGTGCTCCCAGTGCTTGCTCTTCTCGAAGTCAGCCGCCAGCCGCGAGTACTCGAGCTCGAGCGAGTCGATGAACTGGCGCAGCTCGAGCAGCCGGTAGGCGATTTCAGCGTCCGCCGGGAGCATCGCGAGCATGCAAGAATCGTACGAACGTTCGTGCCAATGTCAAGTTAATTTACGCGCAAAATAATTCAGACTAGCAAACTTCTGGGCCACCCAGGCCCACTCCCGCCCCTCTTCCTAGTCCTTCCCCGTCCGTCTCCAGCGCGCCCCGAATCCATGACAAGATTCCCTCAGTGGAGTTGCCCGACCGCTACAACGTCGGCGCCGACCTGATCGAGCGCAACCTCGCCGCCGGCCGCGCCGCCAAGATCGCCATCCACTCCGTCTCGGCCGACCTCACCTACGGCGACCTGCACAAGCTCACCTGCGGCGCCGCCCGCGCCCTTCTCGACATCGGTGTCCGGCGCGAGGAGCGCGTCCTGATCGCCGGCTACGACAGCCCAGGCTGGGTCGCCGCCTTCCTCGGCGCGATCCGCATCGGCGCCGTACCCGTCCCGGTCAACCCTCTCCTGCAGCGAAGCGAGGACTACGACCACTACCTCGACGACTCGCTGGCCCGGGTCGTGGTGGTAGACAACAACACCGAGGAAAAGCTGAGGCCCGCCGCGGATCGTGCAGCCACCAAACCGAGGGTCCTCCGCGCCGACTTGTTGACGCCCGGCGACGAGGTCGCGGCCGCCCCCACACGCAGGGACGACATGGCCTTCTGGCTCTACAGCTCAGGCTCGACCGGCAAGCCGAAAGCCGTCGTCCACCTCCAGCACGACATCCCCTACACGTGCCTCACCTACGCGGAGCAGGTGCTCGGCATCACCGAGCGCGATACCACGTTCTCCACCACAGGCCTCTTCCATGCCTACGGCTTCGGCAACAACCTCACCTTTCCGTACTGGGTAGGTGCGTCGACCGTCCTCCACGCCGGAAGGCACACCCCCGCCACCGTCCTGGACACGATCGAGAAACGACGCCCGACCCTCTTCTTCAGCGCGCCGACGCTCTACAACGCGATCCTCAACTCCGAGGGTGCGAAGAGCCGTGACCTGTCTTCGATCCGGCACTGCGTCGCCGCCGCGGAGGCGCTGCCGGCCGAAGTCTGGCGGCGCTGGAAGGACGTCTTCGGGCTGACCATCCTGGATGGCGTCGGTTCGACCGAGATGCTGCACATCTACTGCTCGAACCGGCTCAACGAGGTCAAGCCTGGCTCGAGCGGCAAGCCTGTGCCGGGATACGAATTGAAGATCCTCGACGACGAGGGCAAGCCGGTCGCGACGGGCGATGCCGGCGACCTGTACGTCAAAGGCGACAGCGCCCTCGCGCTTTACTGGGCCCAGCACGAGAAGACCAAGCGCTCCATCCTCGGCGAGTGGTTCTTCACCGGCGACCGCTACCGCGCCGACAGCGACGGCTTCTACTGGTACGAGGGCCGTTCCGACGACATGATCAAAGTCAGCGGCCTGTGGGTCTCGCCGATCGAGATCGAGTCCGTGCTGCTCGAGCATCCAGCGGTCACGGAGAGCGCCGTGGTCGGCATCAGCGTTGATGGCTTCACGAAGATCAAGGCGTTCGTGATCGCGAAGCAAGATGCGGTCAGGGGCGACGCACTGGTCGGCGAGCTGCAGGAACACTGCAAGTCGCGGCTCCAGCGCTTCCAGTACCCCCACATCATCGAGTTCGTGCCCGAGCTGCCCAAAACGGTCACCGGCAAGATCCAGCGCTACAAGCTGCGTGAGAAGGAAGCCGCACCTGCGTAACCACATCGCAGTCCTCCCTTGCGACGGGGCGGGCAAGGAGGTTGTACCGGAAGCGATCAAGGTCCTCAGCGCAGCCGGCGCAGAACTTGAATTCCAGGACTACGACGTCAACGCCGATCAGTACCTGCGCTCCGGACAGCCCATCCCGGCCGCGGTGTGGAGCGACCTCCAAAAGGCTGACGCGATCCTCTTCGGCGCGGTCGGCGACCCTCGCGTCGACGACGCGGCGTACCTGGCCGGCGTGCTTTTGAGGCTGCGTTTCGAGCTCGACCTCTACGTCAACCTCCGCCCGGCGAAGCTCTACGACGACCGCCTCTCACCGCTGCGCCGGGAGGACAGGCGAAAGATCGACCTGCTCATCGTGCGCGAGAACACCGAAGGCCTCTACGTCGGCATGGGCGGGCGGTTCAAGAAAGGCACCGAGCAAGAGGTGGCGGTCCAGGAGGACCTGAACACCTACCTCGGCGTCACCCGGATCCTCGATTACGCGTTCCAAGCGGCGAAAGGCGAGGTCGTCATGGTCGACAAGGCCAACGCCATGACGTACGCGGGCGCTCTATGGCAGCAGCAGTGGAAGGCCGTGGCGAAAAAGCACCCGAAGATCAAGACGCGTCATCTATATGTGGACGCCGCCGCCATGCAGCTGGTCCGCGACCCGACGCAGTTCGAGGTCATCGTCACCGGCAACCTCTTCGGCGACATCCTGTCCGACCTGACCGCGGAGCTCATCGGGGGTATGGGCATCGCGCCGTCGGGAAACATCAACCCGGAGTCGAAACGGGGGCTGTTCGAGCCTGTCCACGGCACCGCGCCCGACATCGCAGGTCGGGGCGTCGTCAATCCGATCGGGGCCATTCTGAGCGCATCTATGATGGTTAGACACCTGGGTCACAACGAAATGGCTAACGCGATCGAGGGTGCGGTCGAATCGGCCATCCGCGCCGGCGAATGCACGCGCGACCTCGGTGGCAGCCTGTCGACCCATGAAGTCGGCGACGCGGTGGCGAAGAGGCTCAAGGACTAGATGACCGTGGCCATGACGATGACGGAGAAGATCCTGGCTCGCGGAGCCGGACGCGAAAGCGTGCGTCCCGGCGACCTCGTGCTGGCGAATGTCGACTTTGCGATGGGGCACGACCTGACGATTCCGCCTGCCGGGAAGATCATGCGCGAGCAGATGGGTGCGGAAAAGATCTGGGACCCGGACCGGGTCGCCGTCACCCAGGACCACTTCCAGCCGGCCAAAGACGCGGCGAGCGCCACCCTCGGCCGCCTCACCCGTGAGTTCTCGCATGACATGGGCATCAAGTGGTACTTCGAGGTGGGGCAGGGGGGCATCTGCCACACGGTCCTGCCGGAGAACGGCCTTGTCCTGCCCGGCGAGCTCGTCGTGGGCGCAGACTCGCACTCCTGCACCTACGGGGCCCTCAACAACTTCGCCACCGGCATCGGCTCGACCGACCCCGCCTCTGTCTTCGCGCTGGGCGAGTTGTGGTTCCGCGTCCCCGAGACGCTCAAGTTCGTTTACCACAACCGCCTGCGCGAGTGGGTGGAGGCAAAGGACCTGATCCTGTACGTGATCGGGCAGATCGGGGTTGACGGCGCCAGGTCGAAGGCGATGGAGCACACCGGCGAGGCGCTCCGCCACATCGACATGGAAGCGCGGCTGACGATGACCAACATGGCGATCGAGGCCGGCGCGAAGAACGGCATCATGGAGTTCGACGACGTCACCAAGCAATATCTCGACGGCCGAGCGAAGCGTCCGTACCAGCCGGTCTCCTCGGACCCCGACGCGGAGTACGAGAAGGTCTTCGAGTTCGACGCCGAGAAGGTCGAGCTCGGCGTGGCCAAGCCGATGTCGCCCGACAATTACGCGCCCCTTTCCGAGGTCGCCGGCACGAAGCTCGACCAGGTTTTCATCGGCTCCTGCACCAACTCCCGCATCACCGACCTGCGGCGCGCCGCAGCCGTGCTTGCAAACCGCAAGGTCGCGTCCGGCGTGCGGCTGATCATCACTCCTTCGTCGCACCAGGTGGCGATCCAGGCCGAGAAGGAGGGCCTGATCGGCATCTTCCTGGCCGCGGGCGCCGCGTGGACGACGGCCACGTGCGGCGCCTGTCTCGGCGGCCACATGGGCGTGCTCGGTGAGGGAGAGGTGTGTCTCAGCACGACCAATCGCAACTTCCCCGGGCGCATGGGTCACCCCAAGGCGCAGGTTTACCTCTCCAACCCCGCGGTGGCGGCGGCGAGCGCGGTGACGGGCGTGATTTCGCACCCCAGCGAGGTGCTGGAGAAGATGCCGGCAGAGATCCGTTGACGCTCCCCAAGGTCGTCCGCGGACGGGCGTGGAAATTCGGCGACAACATCGACACCGACCAGATCATCCCGGCCAAGTACGCGATCTACTCGCTGGACGAGAAAGAGCTCGGCAAGCACGCCATGGAAGGAGTGCCGGCCCGGGATACGTGGGCCTCGCAGGTCACGCAGGGGGACATCCTGGTCGGCGGCTCGAACTTCGGATGCGGCTCCTCGCGAGAGATCGCGCCCGTCGCCATCCGAGGCGCCGGCGTCTCGCTCGTCATCGCCGACTCCTTTGCACGCATCTTCTTCCGCAACGCGATCAACATGGGCTATCCGATCTTGCAGTCGCCGCAAGCCGCCGAGGCGATAGAGGAAGGCGACGAGCTCGAGGTCGACCTCGAGCAGGGCGTGATCCGCAACATGAGCAAGGGCGACGAGTATCGCGCCGAGGCTTTTCCAAAGTTCATGAACGACCTGCTGCGGATGGGCGGGCTCGTGCCGTGGGTGCGCAAGCAGCTGGAGGAGCGGCGGCGGCGCGGCGCAGCCGTCCCGCGCTGATGGCAAGCGAACCCCCCCACCCGGCGCTTCGCACCGACCTCCCCGGCAAGCGGGGAGGTGAAGGCGACCTTCCCACAGGGTGGGGAGGTGAGATCACACCCGTAGAGTTGCAGGAGCCGCTCGCTGAGCTGGCTCGCGACCCGAAGCGTTTCTCGCACGACCTGAGGTTTCCCCCGGCGGAAAAGATCCGCATCTACGACGACACGCTTCGCGACGGCGAGCAGATGCCCGGTGTCGCGATCACGCCGCGGGACAAGTACGAGCTTGCCCGCATGCTCTCCGACATCGGCGTCCACATCATGGACGTCGGCTTTCCGTCGGTGTCGGAGGGGGAGAGGGAGACGCTGCGCCTCGTGCTCGAAGGCCGCAAGCGAGGCGAGCTGCGGGCCGACCTCGAGGTCGTCTGCATGATGCGTTCGACCAAGGGCGACATCGACGCGACCATGCGGGTCATCGACAAGCTCGGCCACAAGCGCGAGGACGTTACGTACTTCATCTTCACGTCGGCGTCCGACCTGCACGTCAAATACAAGCTGGGCAAGACGCTGCTCCATCGCGACGGCATCCCCGAGTCCGAGTGGCTAGAGCTGCCCGTCTCGTACTACCGCGAGGCAAACCTGCGCATGATGTGCGAGGCGATCAGCTACGCGCGCGAGCAGGGCGCGACGTCGATCGAGTTCGGCGGCGAGGACGGGAGCCGCGCCGACGTCGACTACATCGCCGAGATCCATCGCGAAGGCCTCAAGGCGGGCGGCACGCGCCCGTCGACGCCGGACACCGTGGGCTGCTACTCGCCATTCGCCGTGCGCGAGTACATTCCGGCGATCAAAGCGGCGGCGCCTGATGCGCCGCTGGTCGTTCACTTTCACAACGACCTCGGTCTCGGCGCGTGGAACACCGTGATGGCGCTGGGTTCCGGCGCGGAGGTCTTCACCACCAGCGTGAACGGCATCGGAGAGCGGACCGGGAACGCGCCGATGCATCAGGTCCTGCTCCAGCTGCGCTACCTGTTCGGCATCGACCTCCCTGGCTTCAAGTACGACAAGCTGCGCACCCTCGCGCGAAGCCTGGAGCGGATGAGCGGAATCCCCGTGCAGCCGACCGAGCCGGGAATCGGCCTCGACGTCTTCAGCCATGAGTCAGGAATCCATACCGCGGGCTTGCTCATCCACCCCGCGATCTACCAGTTCATCCCGCCTTCCGACCTCGGCGCCGAGATCACGTACGTGTATGGCAAGCATTCCGGCGCGCTGGTCATCGAGCACGCGCTGCGCCGCGCGGGCATCGCGCCGGAGCCTGAGCTGGTGGCGAAGGTGCTCGCCGAGGTGAAGCGCATCCGCGAAGAACGCGCCGAGCGCAGCGACTTCTCGGATTTCCACCGCCGCTACTACGATCACCTCAACCGCATGGGACTGACCGCCGAAGAAGTGGTCGACATTGCGAGGGCATTGACCGCAAACTAGCGGGCCATGAATCTGGCCCCTCCGCCCCAGCTGCCGGCGCGCTCAGCCGGGTCTTTCCTCGCATCGGCCGCGCTGCTGCTCATGACCGGCGCGCTTGCATTCTTCGCCGTCAGCGATTTCCATGACCCGGCCCTCCCGACCTTCGTCGACCTGGAGATCTATGCCATCCCGATCGGGGCTTACGCCGCGGTCGTCGTCCTGGTCCGCGATCAACGCCGGCGGGTGGCTCTCGTCGCCGCCGCTGCGGGCGCGCTGGGCGGCATCGGTTTCCTCGGCGTCAGCGACGCAATGGGATTCCTTCGCGACTTCGCCTTCGTTCGCGCCGACGCTCTTTTCTGGGGCTTGATGTTCTTGCTGCTCGCGGCGGTGGCCATGGCCTGGTGGGAGTCACGGCTGACCGTCAGGCAGGGTGTCGGGCCGGCCGTCGCCGGTGGCGCGCTGGGCGTCGCGCTCACCTATGGCGCGATCCTCGCCCTCGCGGTCATCGCGCTGTCGCGGTGCGGAACCTGAACGCAACAAGGGGATAGGTAAACTCCCTTCAATGGCGACCACGACGCGGTCGGACCAGCGAACGAAGGAGGAGTACCTGCAGCTGCATCGCTGGATGTGCATCGCCAAGGCACTCGACGACCGCATGCACATCCTGGTCAAGCAAGGCCGCGCGCCGTTCGTCGGCTCGAGTCGCGGCCACGAGGGCATCCAGGTCGCTTCCACAGCTGCGTTGACGGCCGAGGATTGGCTCGTCCCTCATTACCGCGGTCTCGCGAACGCGATCGTGCGCGGGTTGACGATGAAGGAGTGGATGCTGGCCGTCTTCGCGAAGGCAAACGACCCGCTGTCCGCCGGCCGCAACATCCCTGGCGGCTGCTACAGCTACCGCAAGCTTCTGATCGCCCCCGTGTCCCAAGTCGTGGCGAGCTGGATCCCGAAGGCGGCTGGGATCGCATACGCGGCCAAGCTCAAGGGCGAGAATGCGGTGACCCTATGCACATTTGGCGACGGCGCGACGAGCCAGGGCGAGTTCCACGAGGGCGTCAACTTCGCCGCCGTGCACAAGCTGCCGATCGTGTTCGTCTGCGAGAACAACAGCTATGCGATCTCGGTACCCATCCGGCTGCAGATGGCCAACCCCAACGTGGCCGACCGCGCGGCGGGCTATGGGATCGCCGGCATTACCGTCGACGGAACTGACGTGCCGGCGTGCTTCGACGTGTGCCTAGAGGCCGTCGCGCGGGCCCGCCGCGGCGAGGGTCCGACGCTGATCGACGCCAAGATCTGGCGCATCAACTCACATACGTCCGAGGACAACCAGCTGAAGTACAGGACCCAAGAGGAGCTCGAAGAGGCGTCCCGGCATGATCCCATCGCCCGTTATACGGAATGGCTGGTCGAGCGAAGGAGGATCACCCCGGACGCGGCGGCCGAGGTCCAGGCGGGGTGCGACAGGCAGGCTTCCGAGGCTGCGGACTGGGCCGAGCAACAACCCGATCCGCTGCCTGAAGACGCCCTCAAAAACGTCTTCGCGTGATCTCGGCCTGTGACCGGCGCAAACTGCGCAACGCAAAGCTAGACTGACGGCGATTTGGAGACAGGACCATCCGCCTCTAACGATTCGACGCCGCCGGAAACGGCCGACGAGGAGCCGGCGACCGCTGTGCCGACCAGCGAGACGACCCCCGTCTGGGCGAACACGGTTCCCGTGGCGCCTGCTGAGGACAGCGACGAGGCGGCTGCGATGACCGACGAGGAAGAGGCCCTGCCTGCGCTGCCCATGCAGAAGGGTGACCCGGACTGGTCCAAGCCGGAGACATCGGCCAACGGCGATGCAGCCGAGACGGGCCCCCAGTGGGCGCAGACGTTGCCGACCTCGCCAGGTGCGGAGGCGCCCGAAGCTGGCGCCGCCGAAGAGGTAGAGGTAGCGGAACCACCTGTCGAGGAACCAACTCTTCAAGGCACGGCCGACTCGACCCCGCCGCTCAAGGCCGAGGTGACCGTCGAACCTCAGGTTGCCCCCGCGTCCGAGTCGGAAACTGAGGCGGGCGCAGGCTCGGAGAACGAGCCCCCCGCAGAAGCGCCTGTGACCGCACCTCCGCGGGCCGTCGCCGCCGATGCCCTCAAGTCGACATGGCCACCCGCGGCCGAATCCGCGCCCGCTCCGCCTGAAGAGACAGACATCTGGCCGCCCGAGCCACCGACTGAAAAGGCGATGCTCGCCTGGCCGCCGCCCTCTGAGCTCGAGGAGCCGGCGACTCCAGCCCAGGCGATCCCGAGCTGGCCGGAATCGATGCATCGCGCATCGACCCAGCCCTCCGCGCCCGTGCCGGCTGCGGCGGCGCCAACCCCGCCGACCATCACCCCCCCGCCGCAGCCGGAGGCAGTCGCGCCGACCGCGGCCGCGCCACCGCCTGGCCCGCCGGCCCAACCTGCTTCTCGCCCTCCAGCACCGGCCCCCGCTCCTGCTCCGACGCCGCCGTCGCAGGCCGTGCAACCCAGCCAGCCGGGGCCGGTTTCGCCCGCCCAGTCGGGCCCGCCTCCACGACCGATGTGGGCGCCGACTGGTGCCGCGGAGCCGGCGACACATGCGCCCAATGCCGGCTCGGCGCCCCCCGTGCAGGTCCCGGCCTGGGCGCCGAGGGTGCCGCTGGCGGCGGAGCCTGGCACGCCGACGTGGTTCTCGCCCAGGGAGGCGATTCCGCACACCACCGCCCAGCCGGTCCCCCAACCCGCGCCGGCTCCAAAACCCACGCCACAAGCGCCGATTGTTGGTGGCCAGCTGCCCGTCGCCCCGGTCCCGGCCACGCTGCCGACGACACCCGCCCAGCCTGCGCCAGCGAGGTCCACATGGGAGGTCGTGGAGCAGAAGTCCAAGTCCGAGCCGCATGCGAAAGTGGATCCAGGCCCGACCGCCGAGGACCGGTCCTACGCCGAGTGGTTCGCGTGGGCGAAACGGGGTGGTGCTCCGGCAAGCGCTTGCCACGCTGCGGCGCAGGGGGCCTTCAAGGCCCTCTCTTCGGGCAAGGACGTGTCCACCGCTGTGCAGTGGGCGACGGCCGCCATGAGCCGCCCGCCTGAGAACGTCTCCTTTACGCGCCAGACCTACTGCGCCTGGTTCTCACTGGCCAACATCGACCTCAACCTCGACCAGCATCGGGCCCATGCGTTCGCGACGGCGGCGGTGCACGTGCTCGACGCCGGGCAGGACGCGGCGGCGGCTCACGCCGCCGGATTGGTCGCGGCAGGGATCCGGTAACCGACAAGGCCGGGTCCGGTCATCAGGTGGGGAGGTGACCACTGTGATCGGCGTAGTCGCGGACACGCACTGCCCGGAGTTCATCGATCGTCTTCCCGAACGCGTCTTTGTGATCCTTAAAGACGTGCGGCTCATCCTCCACGCCGGCGACGTCACGGCGGCCGCAACGCTGGAGGCGCTGGCGCGGATCGCCCCGGTCGAGGCGGTGCGGGGAGACCACGACCGCGGGCTGGAATCGCTGCCGCCAACCCGCGAACTCTTCGTCGAGGGCAAGCGGATCATGCTCGTTCACGGCCACAGGTCGCCTTGGCTCGAAGAGCCGCTGACGCTGCTGTGGACGCTGAGCCTCGGTTACTTTCACCCGCACGGCGGGCTGCCACGAAGCCTGCGGCGCCGGTTTCCGGATGCGGACGTGATCGTCTACGGCCACACGCATCGGCCTCACATGCGGCGAGTCGATGGCGCCCTGCTGTTCAACCCGGGCGGGGTCCATCAATGGAATCCAGCCACCGCGAAACGGCGGCTGGCGGAAAAACCGGGATGGTTCGAGTGGTGCTGGCTGCAGGTCGCCCGACACCTGCGCCGAACCGAGGCGCCGTCGATCGGCATCCTCGAGCTCGACCCGGACGGGATTCAGCCGAGGATCATCGAGCTTTAGAGTCTCTGGGTGCACGCGGCCCTGGGGTACGAGCGGCGCCCGGGATTCGTCGAGCACCACAAGCGGGTAACAAATAAGGGTGCCTAAAACCAAGGACTTCTACGAGGTGCTCGGCGTGCCCCGGACGGCCACGCAGAAGGAGATCTCGTCCGCCTTCCGCAAGCTCGCCCGCAAGTACCATCCCGACCTGAACGCGGGCGACAGGCAGGCCGAGGCGCGCTTCAAGGAGCTCTCCGAAGCCCACGAGGTTCTCTCGGACACCAAGAAGAGAAGGCTTTACGACGAGTTCGGGCAGAACTGGGCGGCGGCTCAGGCGGCCGGGGCCGAACCTGGCGCCTCGCGTGGGCCCGGCGGCCGCCCGGATGCGGGGCAGAGGGTCGAGTACCGGACAGTCACGCCCGAGGATATGGAGGATCTCTTTGGCGAGGGCGGCGGATTCGGCGACATCTTCGGCTCGATCTTCGGCAACGCCCGCGGGCGCCCGCGCCAGCAGCCGCCCCAACGGCCGATTGATGTGGAGGCTCCCATCACCGTCAGCCTCGCCGAGGTCTATGGCGGCACGAGCCGCACTGTGGAGCTGCCAGGCGGGCGCCGGGTCGAGGTCAAAGTCCCCGCCGGGGTCAAAGAGGGGACGGTTCTCCGCGTGCCCGGGCTGAGGGCAACGGTGCAGGTGGCGCCGGATCCGATCTTCACGCGCGAGGGCAAGGATGTCCGCGTCGTGGTCCCCGTCCCGCTTCATGTCGCGCTGAGCGGCGGCGAGGTGGCGGCGCCGACGCTCAAAGGCGGCCAGGTCAAGTTCAAGGTGCCGCCGGAGACGCAGAACGGGACCAAGATCCGCCTCCGTGGCCTGGGCATGCCCGACCCGAAGGGCGGCCCGCCGGGCGATATGTACGCGGAGGTGCGCGTCCAGCTGCCGGTCCCGATGGACGAGCGGACGCGCAAGTGGGCGGCAGAGCAACCGATCTGATCGCGTCGCTGCGCACGCGCCGCTGGCTGCTGCCGCTGGTCTTCATCTCCGGCATGGCTTCGTTGGGGGTCGAGTTCGGCGCGGCGCGGCTGCTGGCGCCGTACTTCGGTACGAGCCTTTATGTATGGGGCGTCCTGATCGGCCTCATCCTCATTTATCTCTCGGCCGGCTACGTCATCGGCGGCCGTCTTGCCGATCGGCACCCGCGCGACGAGGTCCTGTACCAGATCACGGCGTGGGCGGGACTGTGGATCGGGATCATCCCGCTGGTCAGCTATCCGATCCTGCTGATGTCGCAGCAGGGTTTCAAAGAGCTGAGCGTCGGCCTGGTCGCGGGGACGCTGCTCGCTGTCGTGCTGCTTTTCGCCGCCCCTGTGATCCTGCTCGGCTGCGTCAGCCCCTTCGCGATCCGCCTGCTGCTGCGCGACGTCGAGACCGGGGGCAACACTGCGGGACGCGTCTATGCGCTGTCGACCGCGGGCAGCATTCTCGGCACCTTTCTGCCTGTCTTCTGGTTCATCCCGAGCTACGGCACGCGGCCGACGCTCGAGGGATTCGGTCTCGCGCTGGTCGGGATCTCGATCGCCGGCCTGTGGCCGCGCCGCCGGCTCTATGCCTCCTTCGCAGCTGCCGTGATCATCGCCTGGATCTTTCTGCCGTCAGGGATCAAGCCACCCCAGGTCGGTCAGCTTCTGTACGAGAAGGAGTCCGCGTATCACTACATCCAGGTGGTGCAGGACGGATCGAAGACCGAGCTGATCCTGAATGAGGGAGAGGCCATCCACTCCATCTACGACTCCCAGAGCCTGCAGACAGGAGGCCCGTGGGACTACATGGTGGTCGCGGATTCGTTTCGTCCGACCCAAGGTGCCGAGGTCGCCCCCAGGGACGTCGCGATCCTCGGCCTGGCGGGCGGCACCGCGGCTCGACAGTACACCGCTGCGTTCGGCACGGGCGTGCAGATCACCGGAGTCGAGATCGACCCTGACATCCTCGACGTCGCGCGTCGGTATTTCCACCTGGACGAGCCCAATGTTCACCCGGTGGTCGGAGATGCGCGTTACTGGCTCAACACGCAGGCGCGCCAGTACGACGTGGTCGTGATGGATGCCTACCGCCAACCCTACATTCCGTTCCATCTCACGACGCGCGAGTTCTTCAGCGAGGTCCGCGATCATCTGCGACCGGGGGGCGTGGCGGTCGTCAACGCCGGGCGCACCGCGACCGACTACCGGCTCGTCGACGCCATCGCGAGCACGATGGCGGCGGTGTATCCAAGCGTTTTTCTCGTCGATGTGCCGGCGTTCAACAACACGCTGGTCTACGGAACCACGAACCTGGTCACGCTCGACGACGTGCGCCACAACCTTGGCCTTGTCTCGGAGCCGTTCGCGGGGAGTGTTGCGCAGAGCGTTCTCAACGAAGGCGACCTGCGCGTGTCGCCGTATCACGACCAGGTCTTCACTGACGACCTGGCGCCGGTCGAGCGCCTGATCGACGAGATCATCTTCGGCTACGTAACGGGTCGGTGAAGCGGTTAGCGCTGCTCGGGGTGCAGAGCTCCCTTGACTTGCTCGCCGGCGAGCGACTGGTCCCCCTCCAGGCAGAGCAGCCGGACGCGGCCGGTGGCAACGATGCGGTCTTCCTCGTCGATCACCCTGGCTTCCCACACCTGGGTGCGCTGTCCACGCGTGATCGGGGTGGAGATCGCGCGCAGCTTGATGCCGGTTCTCACGGCGCGGATGAAGCTGGTGTTGTTCTCGAGCCCGACCACGTGCTGCCCCCGCGGCAGCGCGAACAGCGCCGCGCCGATCGAGGCAAGGGATTCGATCAAGCCGCAGTGGACACCGCCGTGCACGATGCCGTAACCCTGAAGGTGCTCGGTCCCGGTCACGAGCTCGGCGCGGACCTCGTCTTTGGTCGCCAGCGTGATCGTGACCCCCATCGCCTGCAGCCAGCCCTCAGGCATCTCGTTCAGGCGAGCGGAATAGTCTTCGGCCACGACTGTGAATCGTAGTCGTGGACAAAAACTAAGGGCCGGACGGCCCGGCCCTTAGCGTCTACGTTCGCAGTGCTACCGCCTCCGACTCCAGGAGCCGGATCCGGATTGGAAGCTCTAGAGGCTAGAAGCTGCCTTCCTCCCGAGCTCCCGGCTGGCAAACGAGGCGGCTGGCACCACGACTCGGTTTATCCAAGCTTCGCCTCACCTCCTTGCCCCACGGGCGTTGAACTTCGGAGCAAATACTACCGAATAGACTTGTCGGTCGATGCCCCGCAGATATGTCGCGGTGTGCGGAGCCTCGGAGGCGACCCCATCGCAGCTGGATGCGGCGCGTGAGGTGGGCAGGCTCCTGGCCCGACACGGCGCGGTCGTGATCAACGGAGGATTTGGCGGCGTGATGGGTGCGGCGAGCGAAGGCGCGGCGATCGAGGGCGGGGTGGTCGTCGGCATCCTGCCGGAAACGGACCGCGGCGGGGCCAACCCCCATCTCACGGTTGCGCTCGCGACGGGGCTGGGCCAGGCGCGCAACACCGTCATCGTCACCGCGGCTGACAGCATCATCGCGATCGGACATGGATGGGGCACGCTGAGCGAGATCGCGATCGCGCGCCGCCTGGGGCGCTCAGTGTTCGGGCTCGACACGTGGGATGTGAAAGGACTGGAGGCGGTCGACACACCAGCTGAAGCGGTGAAGCGTGCCCTCGAAGACTAAGGGCGTCACAAGGCGAGTGGTCAAGAAGCCAGACGGCCGCTATCTCGTCTATTACGAGAAAACCAAGAAGTGAGCGAGCTGCGTTGGAATCCGCTGCTCGAGGAGTGGGTCACCGTCGCGCCCTGGCGGCAGGACCGCACCTATCACCCGCCGGCAGAGCACTGCCCGCTGTGTCCCACCAGACCGGGCGAGCCCGAGACGGAGATCCCCGAGCCGGACTACCACATCGTCGTTTTCGAGAACCGCTTCCCTTCCTACACCGGGGATCAGGGTCGGGCAGAGGTCGTCTGCTACACGCCGGACCACGACTCATCGCTGGGTGAGCAAAGCGTCGATCACATCCGCGACCTGATCGAGGTGTGGCGTGACCGCACCAGCGAGCTGGGCCGGTTGCCGAACGTGCGCTACGTCTACGTCTTCGAGAATCGCGGCGAGGAGATCGGGGTGACGCTCAGCCATCCACACGGCCAGATCTACGCCTACCCGTTCATCCCGCCCGTGATCCAGCGGGAGCTCGCGGCGGAGGCAAGACACACGCGCAAGACGGGACGGTGTCTCTACTGCGACGTCATCGAGGGCGAGGACAGCAATGTCCGCACCGTGCTTCGCGACGAGCGTTGGATCGCCTTCGTACCGCCCTTTGCGCGCTGGCCGTATGAGGTCCACCTCGCCCCGATCCAACACCGAGGCGGTCTCGCCGACCTCGATGAAAAGGACGATGAGTCGTTCGCAAGCAACCTGAAGGGACTGCTCCAGAAATACGACCGGCTCTTCGACAAGCCGCTCCCATACGTGATGGCGATGCATCAGAGGCCGCCAGGACGCGGAGGCCGGCATCACCACTTCCACGTCGAGTTCTATCCGCCCAACCGGACGCGAGACAAGCTGAAGTACCTGGCCGGCTCGGAGCTTGGCGCCGGGGCGTTCATCCTCGACGCGCGCGCCGAGGACACCGCCGCGGAGCTTCGTGCGATCTGAATGGAAGGGCCGCGCGCCCGGCCGGGTGAACCTGATCGGCGAGCACGTCGACTACCTCGGCGGGGTCGTCCTCCCGGCGGCTGTCGACCGCTTCACCGAAGTCTCAGGACATCCAGCGCCGGACTGGGCGATCGCGAGCGACGTCGCCGGCGGCATCGCCTATGTGCAGGCGATCGGCGAAGAGCTCGGCGTCGAGCCGCAGGCGGTGCGCGTCACCTCCCAGGTCCCGCCGAGCGCGGGGATCAGCTCCTCAGCGGCGCTCCTGGTCGCGCTCGCCGCGGGGTTGAACCCGGACATGGACGGCAAGGAGGCGGCGCTCGCGTGCCAGCGCGCGGAACAGAAGGCGACCGGCGTGCGGGTCGGCGTCATGGACCAGTTCGCCTCGGCGCTGGGCAGGCGGGGCTGCGCGCTGTTGCTCGATTGCGCGACGCTGGAGTACGAGGTGGTTCCATTTCCGGAAGAGGTGGCGGTCGCGGTGATCGACTCGGGCGAGCATCGCTCGCTCGCCTCGACGCCCTACAACCAGCGGCGGCGCGAGGCCGAGGCGGGCGATCCGAAACGGCGGCGCCACGTCGATTCCGAGGTCGCGCGTGTCCACGCTTTCGTTGAGGCGCTGCACGGCCGTGATTTCAATCGCATGGGTGAGCTGCTGAAGCAGTCGCACCGGAGCCTGCGCGACGATTTCGAGGTGTCCACCCCCAACGTGGACGCGCTGGTGGAGCGGGCATGGTCCGCGCACGGCTGCTATGGCGCGCGCATCATGGGTGCGGGCTTTGGCGGCAGCATCCTCGCCCTGGTCGACGGACGCCAGACCGAATCCTTCGCCCGCTCCATGGCGCGTCCGATACTTTTCTGCTCCACTGCGGATGGCGCCTTTGTGAAAACGCAATGAGCGACTCGCTGTTCATGCCGCTGACGCAGCGCGCCGCGGGGCGGCGTGAGCTCACCGGATGGGAAGCGGTCTGGATGCCGCTCGGCGAAGGCGAGGCGGAGCGCCTGACCATCGGCCGCGGCACCGGCTGGAAACCCATCGAGGTGCCCCGCCAGCTCGCGGCCACGGAGGGCCGCGAGTCGGTCTGGTATCGCACCGAGTTTCCGCGCCCAGACCATGCCGGCCGTGTCGTGCTGCGGATCGGCGGCGCTTTTCTCGCCACCAACGTGTGGCTGAACGGTCGGTTGCTCGGCTCGCATTACGGCTACTTCGCTCCGTTTGGCTTCGACCTCACGCCATACCTCAAGCCCGAGAACCTCCTCGTCATCTGCTGCGAGTCATCGGTCGAAACGCAGCCTGAAAAGAAGCGCCACATCATGGGCCTCTTCAACGACGGCGACCTCAAGCCGTACCCCGCGTCGGCCTACTCGAGCCTGTCCGAGCCCTACCGGTCCGAGGTTCCGCTCGGCCTGTGGCAGCCGGTCGGGCTCGAGTATGTGGGACCCATCGCGATCGATTGGCTCCGGCTCAAACCAGGCTTCGAAGGTGGCGACGGCAGACTCGAGGTCGAGGCCCGTCTGCGCAACCTCGATGGCCGCCAGATGGACGGTGAGGTCGAGCTGGTCGTGGCCGGGTCCGGCCGCGATGGGCTTCGCCTTCGGCGCGAGGTGCGGCTGGGCGGCGGCATGGAGCAGACCGTGACCATGCGGCTTGCGTTTCCGGATGCCAGGCGTTGGGAACCCTGGCGCCTCGGGCAGCAGCACGTTTATCACGCCGATCTCGTGGCCCGGGGTGCGGACGGGAGCGAGTCGTCGCGCATCGACGACGTGTTCGCATTTCGCGAGCTGTCATGGGATATCGGCCCGCGCCGCTGGAGCTTTGCGGTCAATGGGCGACCCATGTTTCTGCGCGGCGCGTGCTACGCGCCCGCATACCGGCTCGACGAGCTCAGGCCTGATGTCTTCGCGGCGGACCTCGCGACCGCAAAGAAGGCCAACATCGACGCTCTTCGCGTGGTCGCCAACGTGCTGCCGAGGGACTTCTATCGGCAGGCTGACGAAGCAGGCATGCTCGTCTTCCAGGACCTGCCGTTGACCGGCACGTACGTCTATCACGGCCGCAACGACGAGGCGCGATTCTTCGAGAACGCCGCTCGCGAGCAGCAGGTGGAGATGGTCACGATGCTCCACAACCATCCGTCGATCGTGCTCTGGGTCGCGCATGACGAACCGCCCTGGCTGGCCACGAACTTCGAACTGGGCGACGTCCACGCCGTGCGCCAGAACCATTCAGTCGACCAGGACCTGAAGTCTTCTTTCGAACATCTCGACCCAAGCCGGCCCGCGATCGC
>Ga0209266_1000704_pt1 | contig 24578 bp, 21 predicted proteins | sample GraSoiAngelo_132_FD_185889 | JGI IMG/M metagenome (GOLD analysis project Ga0209266, IMG submission 185889) | Grasslands soil microbial communities from the Angelo Coastal Reserve, California, USA - 14_0929_02_40cm (SPAdes) (version 2) | ecosystem: Environmental > Terrestrial > Soil > Grasslands ...
CGTCGCTCACGTCGAACGTCCCGGTCCCGCGCGATCGGAATCTTGACGAGAGCGACATCCCCTCGACGTACGTCCCGGCGCGAAACACGATCTTTCTCTCGCTCGCGCTGGGATGGGCCGAGGTCCTCGGCGCGCACGACATCGTCGTCGGCGTGAACGCGCTCGACTACTCCGGGTATCCCGATTGCCGGCCCGAATTCATCAGCGCGTTCGAGCGTCTGGCGAACCTCGGCACACGCGCCGGCGTCGAGGGCGGCCGGTATCGCGTGCGCACGCCGCTCATCGCGCTCGGCAAGGCGGACATCATCCGCCGCGGGCTCGAGCTTGGACTGGATTACGGGCTCACCCACAGCTGCTACGATCCGTCCGCGGACGGCCGGCCATGCGCCGCGTGCGACAGCTGCATGCTGCGCGCGAAGGGATTCCGTGAAGCCGGCGTCCCCGACCCGCTGCTCCTGCGCTAGAATCGCGAAGACTCCTTGCGGATTCTCGAGACCCAGCCCATCCGGCGCCAGATCGTCGCGATCACGTGCGCCCTGCTCGTGCCGTTCGCGATCGCGGCGGCGTGGGCGTCGGGCCGCACGCGCAGTGAGCGCGCGTCCGAAGTGCGCGAGCAGGCCGGTTCGGTCGCCGTGACCACCGGGGCCCATTTCAATCAGTACCTGACCGGCCTCGATTCGATGGCGTCTGCACTCGTACGCCATCCCGCCGTGATGGGGCTCGATGGAGTCCAGACCGATCGGCTGTTCGCCGAAGTGCTTCGCGGGCAACCGCTAATCCTCAACATCGTGCTGACCGACACCAACGCCGCGCTCAAGGGCACGGCAATGCCTGAGCGCCGCGACATGAGCGCCACGGTGACGGCGCCCTACGTCGGCGAGGTGGCCGCATCGGGGAAGCCGCTGGTCAGCGAGCTGTTGACGGGAGCTGTCACCGGAAAGCCGACCGTGGTGCTCGCGTATCCCGTGCGCAACGCGCAGGACGCGGTGGTCGGCGTCCTCGCGCTGGGTCTCAACCTGGCGCGCCTGCAAACGCTCTTCAGTGGCATCCCGCTGCCGGATGGCTCCGTTGTGACGTTGACCGATGCAAAGGGACGCGTGCTCGCGCGCAGCCGGGACGCGGAGCGGTATATCGGCAGGCTGACGGATCCGCGGGCCACCATGGCCCCCGGCGATGTGCCGCGCACACGGGTGCTGACCGGAGTCGATGGCATCGAGCGCTTCTGGGGCACTGCCGTTGTCGAACGCGGCCCATGGCTGCTGAGCGTCGGCATCCCGACCAGCGTGGCTGCCGCGCGCGCTGCGCCGCTGTACCGGAGAAACGTCGCGATTGCCTTGACGGCGATCGGGGCCGTCCTGCTGCTCGCGCTGGCGTTGTCGGCGCTGATGACCCGAAGCGTGAATGGCGTTCGTGAGGCTGTCCGGCGAATCGCCGACGGCGATTTGTCGCCTCCCGTCAGAAGCCCCGTGTCGAATCGCGAGCTCGCGGGGCTGCAGGACGCGTTCATCAAGATGGCCGCGAATCTCCGCGAGACGCACCAGGCGCTGGATCGCCAGGTCGAGCAGGAGCGGAAGATGCGCGAGGTGCTGCAGTCGCTGCAGCGCCAGGTCGTCCGTCAGGAGCGCCTGGCCGCGGTCGGCGTGCTCGTCTCGGGCGTCGCGCACGAGCTGAACAATCCGCTCCAGGCCATTCTCGGGACGGCGGAGTTGCTCGAGCGACACCGCGCGCTCTCGCCGGAAGCGATCGAAGAGGTCGGGTTCATCAAAACGCAGGGCGGCCGCGCCCGCGAGATCATCCGCAACCTCTCACGCTTCAGCAGTCAGCAGTCGGGGCCGGCCGCGGTCGTCGACTTGCGCGACGTCATCGCGGAGGTCGTGCAGCTCCGCCGCCGCGATCTCGACGCCTCGTCAGTCGTCCTGGACGTCGAGCTGTCCACCACGCGGAAGGTGTACGCCAACTTCACCGAGGTCGAGCAGGTCACGCTCAACTTCGTGATCAACGCGCAGCAGTCCATCGAGGCCGCGGCGCGACCGAAAGGCCGCATCCTCATTCGCGTCTACGACGCGGGGAAGAAGGTCCGCCTCGAGGTCCAGGACGACGGCGCCGGCGTCGCGCCGGAGGACGAGCCGAAGCTGTTCCAGCCCTTCTTCACGACGAAGCCGGTCGGGCAGGGGACCGGTCTCGGGTTGTCCGTGAGCTACGGGATCATCGAATCGTACGGCGGCGCGATCGGTTACAGCGGCAACGAATGGGGCGGCGCCACGTTCTTCTTCGAGCTGCCGGTCACCGAACCCGGGGCGCGGCCGCCCTCCTCGTCCCTGAAGGCATCCCCCAAGTCTGATGACGGACCGCCTCTACTACAACGATCCGTATCTTCAGGAGTTTGACGCGACGATCGAGCGCGTCGAACGTCGCGGCGAGCGACTCGTCGTGACGCTCGATCGCACGGCGTTCTACCCCTCGTCGGGTGGGCAGCCGTTCGACACGGGCATCCTTGGATCACTCCGCGTCGTCGAGGTCGCCGACGAAGACGACGGCTCGGTCGCGCACGTGGTCGACCCCGGAACGACGAACGTTGAACTCCGAACCCCGAACCTTGAACCGCGAACGAACCTTGAACCTGGAACCCTGAACCTGGAACCCGGTCAGAGCGTCCGCGGGGTCATCGACTGGGAACGCCGCTTCGATCACATGCAGCAGCACTCCGGCCAGCACGTGTTGTCGGCCGCTTTCGATCGGCTGTTCGGCATCCGAACCATGAGCTTTCATCTCGGCGCGGCGGTCTCGACGATCGATCTCGCGCACGATGTGTCGCCCGCCGACATCGCGGCCGCGGAGGCCGAGGCCAACCGCATCGTCTGGGAGGACCGCCCCGTGGCGATCCGCTTCGCGACCGCGGAGGAGGCGGCGAGGCTGCCGCTGAGGAAGGAGCCCGTGCGCGGAGGAACCCTGCGCCTGATTGACGTGGAGGGCTTCGATCTCTCCGCATGCGGCGGCACGCACGTGGCGCGCACCGGGGGCATCGGGATCATCGCGATCGCCTCGTGGGAGCGGTTCAAAGGCGGACAGCGGATCGAATTCCTGTGCGGCGGTCGCGCGCTGAGCGCGTTTCGATCGCTGCGCGATGCCGTGAGCAGCAGCGTCCGGCTGCTGTCGGTGCTGCCCGCGGAGCTGCCGGCGTCGATCGAGAGGCTGCAGGCGGAGGCGAAAGATCAGAAGCGTTCCCTCGCGGCACTGCAGGTCGAGCTCGCACGGTACCGCGCGGAGGAGCTCGCCGGGGGTGCGGAACAGGTCTGGCTGAAGCCGGACGCTACCGGGGCGTGCCGCCTTGTTGCTCGCGCAATCGATGCGGATGCGAACGGTCTGAAAGCGCTGGCAACCGCCATCACCTCCAAACCGGGCCATCTCGTCGTCTTCGTCTCCTCATCCACCCCGGCGCTGGCGGTCGTCGCGCGTTCCGCGGATGTCAGCGTGCAGGCGCAGCAGGTGCTGGCCGCGCTCATCAAACAGTTCGGCGGACGCGGCGGCGGCAAGCCGGAATTCGCTCAAGGTGGCGGGCTCTCAGCCTCGCCGGACGCGATCCTGAAGGCCGCGCGCGCCGCGATCTGAGACAAACAGAGGGCGAGGCTGCCCGCCTCTGCTCGCTGTGGAATCCATCGAGCTTCGGGGACTCGCCGAAGCCGAGGTCACGGAGGTTGCGGAGCGCACGGTTTCAACACGGAGGAACGGAGCCACGGAGACGAACGGAGAAGACCGCGGCAAACCGAAGCGAGCTGCGGGCGGCGTGATCGCGGTTCGACGGGCGTCGCGAAGCGACGCGCGTGACCGGATCGAACGGATACGCGAACCTGGTTGTGTCCCGATCGGGTTCGTGTATCCGTTCGAGTCCGGCCACGCCAGCCGCCCTGCTACGCAAGCCGGCCCTGCTACGCAAGCCGGCCGTCGAACCGCTCTCCTCCGCGCGTCTCCGTTACTCCGTTTCTCCGTGTGAACCCGTTACGTCCGAGTCCTCCGTTTGCTCAGCGCCTGAATTCGGCGAGCCGGACCACGATGGCGTCAACGGTTCTGGTGATCGTCTCCGGGGCCGTCTCGAAGTTGTTCGCGAGGATGGAAAACACGACCGGCTCGCCCCCGGCCGTCGTCACGTAGCCCGACAGCCCGCGCACGTTGGACATCGAGCCGGTCTTCGCGCGCGCGTTGCCTTCCGCCGGCGTCCCTTTCATGCGATTCGACAGCGTGCCGTCGCGGCCGGCGATCGGCAGCGATGCCTCGAACGGTCCGCGCAGCCGATCGTCGCGATCGACGTGCGTGAGAATCGTGACGAGCGCTTCGGGCGTGATGAGGTTGTAGCGCGAGAGCCCGGAGCCGTCGGCTATGATCAGGTCCGACGCCGCCACGCCCCAGCCCTCGACGAGCGAGCGCGCGTCAGCCAGGCCGGCGGCGAAGGTCGGCGTGCCTCGGGTCAGCCCGAGCGTCTTCACCATCGTTTCCGCGTCGAAGTTCAGGCTGATCTTCATCAATGTCGTCGCGATGTTCGAGAGCGGCGGCGATCGATACGCGATGACCGGAACAGCGGTTTCCCGCGACGGCTCGGGAGTCACCTCGTCGATATCCACCGCCGGTCCGCGGACGTCGATGCCGTGCGCGATGAGCGCGGCGCGCAGCGCGTTGACGAAGAAGAGCGTCGGGTTGTCGACCGACACGGTATGCACTGCCGGCGCGCTGCCGAGCGGAATCGAGCCGCGGAGCTCCAGGCGGCTGCTGCCGGGAAACCGATGCGCGACCACGAGAGCCGGAGTGTTGGCGGCGGCCGTTTTCAGCGAGCTCCTGATGACGAGACCGCTGCCATCGGGCGCGACGGCGATGCTGGCGGGATCGCCGGGGGCCGCGCCGGGCCCAATCGTCAGGCGCACCTGGCTCTCGTTGAACTGCAGCGCGCTGACTCCCGCGGCGTAACCGTCAGGCAGGTCGTCCCACGACCAGCCGAACCCCAGGCCGTCGTCATCGAACGCATTGTCGTCGCCGATGATGCGGCCGTCGATCGTCCGTACGCCTTTCGATTTCAGCCGCTCGGCCCACTCGGCGAAGACACGCTCGGCCATGCCGTCGGCGACGACGAGGCTCGGGTCGCCACTGCCGACGACCACCAGATCGCCGTGCAGGACGCCGGACTCGATCGGACCTGCGGCGAACACCTTCGTTTCGTACGTGTAGTCCCACCCCAGACGCTCGGCGGTGGCCGCGAGCGTCACGATTTTCATGTTCGACGCGGGCATCATCAGCTTGCGGGCGTTCACCGCATAGAGTGTCTCGCCGGTCTTGAGCGACCTGACCAGCACGCCCCAGTACCCATGCGCCAGCTGCGGCTCCGCGAGGATCGCGTCGATATCGCGCCGGAGCCTGTCCGTCGCGGCGTCCGGCTTCACCCGGACGTCAGCGGTCGTGACTTCAGCGGTCGTGGCGTCCGGCTTGAGCCGGACTTCGGCGGCGGGAGAACCTGGAGGGGCTGGAAGCGCGGGAGGCTTCGTCGTCGCGCACGCGGCGACGGTCAGCGCGACGACGACCGTGGCGCAGGCCTTCAGGCCTGTCCGCCGCGTCACTTCCTCAGCTCCGCCGTCCAGTTGACGACGACGTTGATCGGCGACTCCGTCGTGTCCAGCAGCATGTTGCCGGGAAACCACCGGCCATCGCGCGCAGGCGCAGAGCTCCTGCGCGTGTTGGTGACGTTCGCGCGCCGGTCGAGTAGGAAGTGCGGCGTGCCGTACTCCAAAGCGCGTCCCGCCGTGCATGTCGACCGCGTACAGCTTTCGATCCTCGGTCACGTAGAACAGTTCCAGGCCATCGGCACGCCACGTCACCTGCCGCCCGCTGGTGTTCGAGATTTGCTACTTGCCACCGGTCCATGCGGCCGGCGCCGACGAGCGTCAGCCCGTAAGGGCCGAGCCGCGTTCCGGGATTGAGCGTGGGAATGCGCGATTATCGTCACGGTCCGGCTGAAGCCGGACACTACTTCGATAATTCATCGAGCGATTTGATCGCTTCGTTGAAGTCGGTCGCGTCGGTCTTTGCCGCGCCTGGTTCTCCGGGGCGGGAGGCGAACACGTCGTTCCCCACCTGGCCGAACGTTACCTTCTCTTCCTTCTTCCCTTCTTCGAACTTCACGGTGATCGTCATCGCGGGTTTGTCGAGGCCGGTCTTGGCGGACGAGTCGACGAACGAGCTGGCGCGCGTGTTCGACAGCTTCGAGAGCAGGCTGTCGATCTTGTCCTTGTCGACGTCGGCCGCGGTCGGGCTGACCCGCCGCCACTTGTCCTGCGCGTTGTCGCCCTGGCCCTTGACCTTTTCGAAGACCACCGTCTGCCCGTTGCGCGCGACTTCGACGCGGTTGGCATTGAACGCCCGGAACTCGAAGAGGTCCTTCCGCCGGTAATCGTCGGCGCCTTTCTTCAGCTCGTCGAGCAGCGCGCTTTCGACCGTGACGACCGCCGGCTTCGACGCGTCGCGTGCATACACGGTGTTGTCGGGCGCCTTGCCGCCGAGCAGCAGCGTCGCGCGGGCGCTGCCCACATTGAGGTTGACCGTCGCGTCCGGCTTGTCGAGCCCGTACTGTTTCAGGTCGGCCGGCTTGGCGTCGTCGGTCACGATCGATTTCATCTGCAGGCTCTGCAGGCGCCCGACGAGCCCCTCGACCGTGCCGAAGTCGGCGCGCGTCTGCACCGGCTTCGTGATCTTCCATTCGCCTCCGTCCTTCGCCACCGCGAGCGTCTTGCCGCCGGCGCTGACGTCGAGGCTGTCCACCTTCTCGCGGTCGAACTTGAGCAGCACCTTCTCGCGCAGGTCGAACGTGCGGCGATTCAAGGTCGTTTCCTGAAACGCGGGAATCAGGAAGACCTTCTTCTCGTCGTTGCGCTTCGCGAACAGATCCCCGCCCGTCGGGGTCTTCTCGCCCACGAGCAGCTTCCGGTAGTCCTTGTCGCCGCTCGCCTTGAAGTCGATCTCGATGCGCGGGTTCGAGAGGCCGTAATCGTTCAGGCTCGCCGGGTTCTCGTCGATGACGCGGACGACCTCGATCGACGTGAGCGCCGACGTGATGCCCGTCACCTCCGACTCGTCGGCTTTGGCCGCGATCGGCTGCGTCAACTGCCACGCGCCGCCTTCCTTCTTCAGCGTCGTCACGTCGCCCGCGGCGGTCGAGACCTTGAGCTCGTCGATCTTGTCGGCCTGCAGCGCGGCGAAGACCTTCTCCTGCTTCTTCGTCCCGCTGTCGTTCTCCGGCGTCTTCCACGTGACGAAATAGATGTACGCGCCGAGCCCGGCGAGCACGACAACGAGACCGGCCGTTGACCACAGACCGCGCATTTACCGTCTCCGCCACCAGGTAAAGACTCCCGTCGCGAAGACGAAGCCGGGGATGAGGAGCAGCGACAGCCACGTGATGTTCGACTGCTGCGTCGCCGTCAGCGTGATGCGGCGATCATCGGCTTCCTTCGGACGGATGGAAATCAGGTTTTCCTGCAGCGTCAACCACCCCACCGTGTTCATGAACAGGTCGCGGTTCCCCTGAATGCCGAGGCCGCCGTTCGCCGCGAAGTCCGAGTCGCCCATGACCACGACGCGCGTCTCCGGCTTCGGCGCGTCGGCTTCCCCGGGCTTGGGCGGGGCCGCCGGCGTGGCCGCCGCCGACACCGCCGATGCGATGGCGACCGGCCCTTTCTTGTCGCCTTTCGACTCGTCGAGCGCGACCTCTCCCCTCAACAACAGACTCTTGATGTCGGTCTCGGCCCAGCTCCTCGGGCTCGTCTCCACGAACGTCTGCGCGATGTGGCCGTTGACGCCGCCGGAAATGGGCGAGGCCTCGCGCGCCAGCGGAAACGCCGTCAGAAATGTGAATCGCTGCGTGATCGGATGCGACGGGTAGTTGGCGGCGACCGGCACCGACGCGTCGGTGCCAATCAGCCGGCCCATGCCGCTCACGTCGACGACGACGTTGTTGGCGACCTGGACGCCCCAGTCGTGCGCGAGGGCGATCAGATTGGTCAGCGGCGGACTGTCCGCCTTGTCCGGCGGGTCGAGCTCGAGCAGCAGCTTGCCCGACTTCTCGAGGTACTTCTTCAGCGCCTCGATCTCCGGCGCGAAGAAATCGGTCCTCGGGCCTGCGACGATGACGACCGACGCCTCGTCCGGTACGGCGCCTTGTTGAGCGATGACCACTTTCTCGACCGTGTAGTTCTCGCGGCCGAGCGCCGCGGCGATGGTGTTGTAGCCGTCGCGGTCGGCCGAGACGGTGTCCTTTTCGCCGTGGCCCTGCGTGAAATAGATCTTCCGCTGCTGCCCGGAGACCACCTTGATGACGCCGTTGGTGAGCTCCTGCTCGTTATCCGACGTCACGCGCTCGGTGCGGCCTTTGTAGTTGAAGACGATGGTCCCGTACTGCTGAATCTGATTCTGCTTCGCCAGCGTCGGCTTCTTGTCAGGATCGATGTACTCCGTCGTCACCTTCTTCGACATGTACTCGTATTCCTTGAGCTTGTCCCGGTAGCGCGGAAACTCCGGTTCCTGCGCGAACACGAGCACCTGCAGCGGCGAATCGAGCTTCGTGAGCACGTTGCGGCTTTGATCCGACAGGCTGAACTGCTTGCTGACCGTCAGGTCCCAGCGCTTGTTCTGCCGCGCCCCGATGTAGTTGATCGCGACGAGGATCCCGAGGACGACGAGCACGCTCGTCGCCGCCAGCGTGCCGTACCGCGCCTGGCGCCGTGAGAAGACCTTCGCGATCTCACGCCATTGCCCGAGCGTGTACGCCAGCACGCAGACGAGGCCCGCCCACGCGAGGTAGGAGGCCCATTGCTCTTTCGCCGGGTATCCGAAGCGGATCGCGACGGCGACGAACACGAGCGCCGTGCCGAGCCAGCCGACCAGACTCAATAGTCGATTAACCATATGCAAACTCTCAACTCTCAACTCTCAACTCTCAACGCTCAACTCTCTGAGACTTGAGAGTTGAGCCTTGAGCGTTGTTCTTGGTCAACCCCGCCACCGTTCGCTGTCGACCGACTTGGCGGTCAGGAACAACCCGAACGTGATGAAGCTCACGTAGTAGACGAGATGCGTCGTGTCGAGCACACCCTTTCCAAAGTCGTCGTAGTGGTCGACGATCGAGAGATACTGCGTGAGCTTGTCGACGGTTGGTCCCGAGAAGCTGCCGATCCACGTGATGATCCACAGCATGAGGAACACGGCGAATGTCACCATGCCGGCGACGATCTGATTCCTGGTGAGGCTCGAGATGAACAGGCCTGTCGCGATGAAGCATCCGCCCATCAGCAGCAGCCCGATGTAGGCCGTCACGATCGGCTTCCACTCCGGGCGTCCATACACGAACAGCAGGCCGAGGTGAATCAGCGTGACGGCGAGCATGACGCCGTACAGCGCCATCGCGCCGAGGAACTTGCCGACGATGATCTGGAAGTCGGTCAGCGGAGACGTCAGCAGCAGCTCGATGGTCCCCGATCGCTTCTCCTCGGCGTACGCCCGCATCGTCACCATGGGCATGAGGAAGAGGATCAGGATCAGCACGTTCTGCAGCAGCGGGCGAATCAGCTGCTGGTTGACGTTCATCGCCTGCGGACCCTGCATGCCGAACTGGCCCATCTGCATGCTCTGGCGCACGAAGAAGCTCAGGATGGCCACGAAGAAGTAGCCATACATGAGCGCCCACAGTCCGATCACGATGTAGGCGATCGGCGACGAGAAGTACGCCTTCAGCTCCTTGTGCGCGATCGCGAGGATGTTACTCATGGACCACTTCTCCTTCGAGCGCGGCGGCTGCTTCGGGCGCCGGCGTCGGGACCTCTTCGGTGGTGAGCGAGAGGAACACGTCCTCGAGGCTCATGCGCATCGGGCGCAGCTCCAGCAGCCCCCATCCGCTCGTGACGACGAGACGCGCGAGATCGCGGCGCACGTCGCGCCCGCGCTCGCTGTCGATTTCGTAGCCGGTCATGCCGTCGCGCCGGTCCGACTCCACGACGCGGGTCACGCCGGGCACGCGTCCGAGCGAGGCGCCCGCGTCGGCGCCGCTCGCGTCCACCTGCAGATACATCGTCTCCGATCCGCGGAGGCGCGCCGTGAGGTTGTCCGGCGTGTCGATCGCCACCACGCGGCCCTTGTTGATGATCACGACGCGCTGGCACGTCTGCGAGACCTCGGGCAGAATGTGCGTGCTGAGGATGATGGTGTGGTCGCCGGCGAGCTTCTTGATGAGCTCCCGCGTTTCGATGATCTGTTTCGGATCCAGCCCCGCGGTCGGCTCGTCGAGGATGAGCACGTCGGGGTTGTGGATGAGGGCCTGGGCGAGGCCGACACGCTGCTTGTAGCCCTTGGACAGCTTGCCGCAGAGCCGGTGGCCCACGTCGTCGATGCGCGTCCGTTCCATGATTTGCTGCAGGCGCTGGCGGCGTTCGCCGCTCGGGACGCCCTTGATCTTGGCGACGAACTGGAGATACTCGACGACGCTCATGTCCGGGTAGAGCGGCGGCGTTTCCGGAAGGTAGCCGGTCCGGCGCTTGGCGTCAATCGGCTGGTCGAAGACGTCGAACCCGGCGACAATGGCTTTGCCGTCGGTGGCCGGCATGTAGCCGGTCAGAATCCGCATCGTCGTCGTCTTGCCGGCGCCGTTGGGTCCGAGGAACCCGAGGATTTCGCCGCGCTCGACTCGGAAGCTGACGTCGTCGACGGCCGTCACGCGGCCGTAGCGTTTGGTGAGGTGCTGAACCTCGATCACGGAGAAGCTCCTATCAACGTGTGCGAAGGGCTGAGAGTGGGGGGCTTCGAGCCTCCACCGAACAAAAATGCTAACCCGAACCGCCTGGTTTTGTGTAGCGGGCGGCCAAACCTTATCACCAATTTAATGGAGGCTTCATGTCTGTCGACGTCGGATCGAAGGCCCCGGATTTCACGCTGACCGCTCAGGACCGCCAGCCCGTCACGCTGAGCCAGCAGCGCGTGGTACTGGCCTTTTTCCCGGCCGCCTTCAGCTCGGTCTGTGCCAGGGAGATGTGCACGTTTCGCGATTCCCTGCCGCGGCTCGGTCAGGCGACCGCCGAGGTGTACGGCATCAGTGTCGATACGTTCTTCACGCTGAAGGCGTTTCACGACCATGAGAAGTTGACGTTTGCCCTCCTGAGCGATTTCAACAAGCAGGTCATTCGCGACTACGGCGTCTTCAATGAGGACATGATCGGCCTCAAAGGCATCGCGAGGCGGGCCGTCTTCGTCATCGACAAGGACGGCGTCGTGCGCCACCGCGAAATCCTCGACGACGCACGGAACGAGCCGGATTACAACAAAATCTTTACGGAGCTCGCTGCGCTCGCCTGACGGGGACTGGGGACCGGGACTGGGACTTGGGACTTGGGACCGACGGACTCTCCGGCCCCCAGTCCCCACGTCCCCAGTCCCCAGGTCCCTGCTATACTGAGCACACGCTCATATATCACGATTCAGGACCGGCTCCTCGATGATCGGTCGGCGGCGGCGCTCGCCGAGACCTTCAAGGTCCTGGGCGATCCGACACGCGTGCGGATCCTCGACGCCCTCGCGCGCGCGGAAGTAGCGGTCTGCGACCTGGCGGACGTGCTCGGCCTCACGCAGTCGGCCGTGTCGCATCAGCTCCGGCTGCTGCGGAGCATGCGGCTGGTGCGGTCGCGCCGCGAGGGCCGCCACATTTTCTACGCGGTGGACGACGACCACATCGCCAGGCTGTTCAAGCAGGGGCTCGAGCACGTGCAGGAGCGCCGATGACCACCACCTGCACCGTCTGCGAGCTGCACGCCGAATCGACCTTCAAGATCGAGGGCATGGACTGTCGTGAGGAAGTCGCCATGCTCGAGCGCCGGTTCAGGAACCTGGCGGGGCTGGAGGGTTTTTCGGCCGACCTGATGGGGCAGCGGCTCCACGTGAAATACGACGCCGCCAGGCTGACGACGGCGACGATCGCCGATGCGGTCGCCGACACCGGCATGCGTGCGTGGCTCGAGCACGAAGAACCGGTCCTCGGCAGCGAGCGCCAGGCACGCATGCGCCAGGCGCTCGTGTGGACGGCGGGTCTCGCCCTTGGCCTCGGGCTCGCTTTGCCGCTCGCGCGCGCACCGTCGTTCTGGGTGTCCTGGTGCTTCGGCCTGTCGCTCGCCGCCGGCATCGCCGCGACGATCCGCAAGGCGTTGAACGCGCTGCGGGCCAGGTCGCTCGATATCAACGTCCTGATGATCGTCGCGGCCGGGGGGGCGGCGGCGCTGGGCGAATGGTCGGAGGCGGCGACCGTCGTGTTCCTGTTCGGCGTCGCGCAGGCACTCGAAGCGCGCACGCTGGAACGAGCGCGCAACGCGATCCGCGCGCTGATGGACCTGACGCCGTCCACGGCGCTGCTGCGCGACGCGGCCGGCGAACGCCACGTCGATGTCGACGACCTCGCGCCTGGCGCGGTGATCGTCATTCGGCCGGGCGACAAAATCCCGCTCGACGGCGAGGTGATCTCGGGCCAGAGCCCGGTGAACCAGGCTCCGGTCACGGGCGAATCGCTCCCGGTCGACAAGGCGCGAGGCGACGAGGTCTTCGCGGGGACGATCAACGGGCGCGGCGCTCTCGAGGTCCGCGTGACGCGGCTCCGGCGCGACACGACGCTGGCGCGCATCATCCATCTGGTCGAGCGCGCGCAGGCCCAGCGGGCGCCGGCGCAGGCGCTCGTCGAGCGCTTCGCGCGGATCTACACGCCGGCCGTCATGCTGCTGGCGGCGGCCGTGGCGATCGTGCCGCCGCTGGCTCTTCAGCTGAGGTGGCACGACTGGATCTATCGCGCACTCGTCCTGCTCGTGGTGTCCTGCCCGTGCGCGCTCGTCATCTCGACGCCCGTCTCGATCGTCGCGGCGCTGGCGGGAGCGGCACGCAAGGGCGTGCTCATCAAGGGCGGCATGCATCTCGAGCGCACCAGCAGCGTCCACTGCGTCGCGTTCGACAAGACCGGCACGCTGACTCGCGGTGTGCCGGAAGTGGTGGACGTGGTGGCGGTGAATGGCGTTGGCGTGTCGTCGATCGTGGGCCTGGCGGCGGCCGTCGAGCGTCGCTCGGCGCATCCCATCGCCCAGGCGATCCTCCGGCACGCCGCGTCGATGGACATCGCGGCCGAGCCGGCCGAGGACGTCGCGGCGCTGCCGGGGCGCGGCGCCGAAGGCCGGGTGAACGGGCACCGCGTGGTGCTCGGCAACCATCGGCTGTTCGAGGAGCGGCAGCTCTGCTCGCAGTCGATTCACGACCGTCTCGGCGAGATGAGCGCATCCGGCCGCACGCCGGTGCTCGTGGTGCGCGACGATCGGCCCATCGGGATCATCTCGGTCGCCGACCGGCCGCGGGAAACCGCGAAGGACGCGCTCGATCTGCTGCGGCGTCAGGGCGTGAGGCGCATCGTCCTGCTCACCGGCGACAGCCAGGGGACGGCGAAGGCGATTGCCGCCGAGCTCGGCGTCGACGAGTTTCGCGCCGAGCTGCTGCCGGAAGACAAGGTCGCCGCGGTCGAGGAGTTGCGGCGGACGTACGGCTCGGTCGCGATGGTCGGCGACGGCGTCAACGACGCACCGGCGCTCGCCACGGCCGACGTGGGCATCGCGATGGGTGTGGCGGGGAGCGACGCCGCGCTCGAAACCGCCGACGTCGCGCTGATGGCTGACGAGCTGCTGAGGATTCCGTATGCCTTCCGCCTGAGCCGCGCGACGGTGCGCAACATCAAGGCGAACCTCGCCATCTCGATCGTGATGAAGGCGGCGTTTCTGACCGCCGCCGTGGCCGGCGTCGCGACGCTGTGGATGGCGGTCGTCGCGGACACGGGCGCGTCCGTGATCGTGATCGCGAACGCGCTGCGGTTGCTGCGCGCGGATTGAGACAAGGACCTCGCTGATAGGGTTGAAGAAACGCCGATAGTCACGTTCCCTCTACTGGCAACAACCCGAGCAGCTCGTACGCCCGGCGTTGGATGGGTGTCGGCGCCGGGATCTGTTTGAACGTCAGTTTCGATTCGTCGGATTTCAACCGATAGGTGTTCCGCGCGCGACTCGCCAACTCCGCGATGAGACTCTCAAAGCTGTGCACCGGGAGACCATCGGGTGTCGTATGCGTGGCCTTCTTCGCCTTCGCCGATGCGGTGGGTTGCGGGGCGAAGGCGCGACGCATGTGCCACTCGACATAGCAGGCGAGCACGCAGAGGAAGATGTGCGCGGGCACGCGGGCCTCGGTGCGGTGGCGAATCGGCCGCACCAAGACATCGATCCCTTTCAGGCACCGGAACGCCCGTTCCACTTGCGACAGGCTCTTATACGTGCGCACGGCGTCGGCGGCTGAGAACCGCGCGGCCGGCTCGCTGGTCCGAATCACATAGATGCCATCCAACTTTGCTTCCGCCGCGATCGCCTCTTCGCGACGGATCCACTGAAAGGTACCCTCGCCGATCGTCAGCTGATAGTGCTTGCCGACTTTGTGGCGCTCCAGAATTTTGCCTGCCTTCAGGCCGATCGCGGATGCGGCGAATGGTTTCTTCGTGCGGCGCGCGACGTCCCGCGCGAGTTTCGTCAAACCCTGCTCGGTGGCGTCGAGCAACGCTGGTCGTGTGCCACAGGCGCGTGGTGGCTAATCTCGAACAGGGATGCAGTAACCGCTCGGCGATCATCGCGACGACCAGATCGCGCTGACGACACCGTTTGGCGGCGATCACGGTGTCCAATCCTTGCCGATCATCGAATCGCCGAAGTTGTGGCGGGGCAATACGTTCAAGTAGAAATCAGCTGATTCTTGGCAGGGAACTTCGGCCTAATCGGGATTCTCCTTCGTGTCCTTTGTATCCTTTGTGTCCTTGGCGTATGTCGGCTTCGACAGCCACACCTTCGCCACCCGCAGTCCGTCAATCGCCTCGACCCGCATCTTGCGGCCTTCGACCTCGATCGTGTCGCCGACGCGCGCGCGACGGCCGAGGCGGCCGAGCACGTAGCCGCCGATGGTCGTGTAGGTCGCTTCGTCGATGTGCGTGCCGAACTGCACGTTGACGTCGCCGACCAGCGCGAGGCCGTCGATGTCAGCCGACCCGTCGCCGCGCACGACGGTGCGCGCCTGCGCGCCAATCTCGCCGGGGATTTCGCCGACGATGCGCTCCATGAGCGACTCGAAGGTCACGAGGCCGGCGGTGCCGCCGTACTCGTCGATGACGAGCGCTTCGCGGGCGCGCCGGCGCCGCATTTCGCCCAGCAGGTCGTCGGCCTCCAGCGTTTCCGGCACGGTGAGGACCTCGCGGGCCAGCGCGCCGGCGTTCACCTTCATGTCGCCGGCCGCCAGCGCCTTCAGCAGATCCGTCACGTGCAGCATGCCGACGACATCGTCCATGTCCGCGCGATAGACCGGCAGCCGCGTGTGGCGCCCCTGGCCGATCTGCGCGATCAGGTCGCCCAGCGACGTCTCCGCCGAGACGGTCACCAGCTCGGTCCGCGGGATCATCACCTGGCCGGCCGTCAGGTCGGCGAACCCGAAGACGCGGTGGAGCATCTGCTCTTCCTGCTCTTCGAGCACGCCCGCTTCCTGGCTGGCGGTCACCAGCATCTTCAGCTCCTCTTCCGAGTGGACCATGGCGCGATGGTCGGCGCCCTTCATGCCGAGCGCGTTGATCACGGCCTGCGCGGTGCCGTGCACCAGGCGGATGAACGGCCAGAACGCGCGCATGAAGAGCTCGAGCGGCGTGACCAGCCACATCGCGGTCGCTTCGGGCTGCTCGAGCGCAATCCACTTCGGCGTCAGCTCGCCGAACACGATCTCGGCGGCAGTGATGATCGCGAACGCGATCGCGACGGCGATGCTGTGCGCCGTCGCCAGCGCCAGGTGCGCCGGCAGGAACGCAAGCGAGGGCTCGATCGTCGACGCCAGCGCGGGCTCGGCCATCCAGCCCAGCCCGAGGCTCGCCATCGTGATGCCGAGCTGGGTGGCGGCGATGTACCGATCGGGCGCCGACACCGCGCGGCGGACGGCCTTCGCGCTGCGGTGCCCCTCGGCGATCAGCTGATCGATGCGCGTCTTGCGCACCGTAACGATCGAGAACTCCGCGGCGACGAAGAAGCCGTTGGCGCACACGAGCACCAGCAGCCCCGCGAGCTGCCACAGAGTGGCCGCGAGCGAGTGCTCCATGCGGAAATGTTACGCTTTTCTGTTGCTGAAGAAGTGCGCGTCGACGAAGTTGTCGATGATCCCCTGGTTGGCCGCGTCGACCTTCTCGAACTGGATGCCCATGCCGACGCGCCGGTCGCTCCACGCGATGCGGCCCTCGCCGTCGATGTCTTTCTTGGACCCGGGCATGCGGAACCGGACCTTGATCTTCGCACCGCTGTCGAGCGGGCTCGTCGTCCGGATGGCGATCCCTCCGTGACTGAGGTTGAGGGTCAGCGCCGCGGCGATCGTGTTGCCGAACCGGTACTGGATCGGGATACCCAGCACCACACGGGGGCCGCCGCGGCGGTTGAAATTGTCGGGGAACAGGTGCGGCGCGAGCGACGGCAGGATGTGCTGCACGGCGCTGTACTCGTTGATGTAGCCGGCCACGCCGAGCGCGGCCAGCTCGCGCACTTCATCCGCGCTCGCGATCGTGCCGCTGAAGACGAGCACCGGCAGCCGCCCCTCGTCCAGCTTGCGGATCGACCGCACGAGATCCACGCCCGGCGCGTGCGGCAGCCGCAGATCGACGACGATCAGGTCGATCTGGTCGAGATCCGCGCGCACCCGCGCCAGCAGCTCCGCGGCGCTCGTGACGACGATCGCCTTATGGCCGGCGTGTTCCACCGCGGTGCGGAATCGGTCCCGCACGAACGCCGTATCGTCCGCAATCACGACGGTTTTCGTGCCGACCGAGGCGCTGGGCATCGTTACTGAGTATCGGAACGCGTCCCCACAGGCGTTAGGTCGTGGGTCAATGTGAAATCGCCTCCGGCTTGGCCCACATTTCAGGTGTCAGGGCGCGTTGCAGATCTTCGCACGTTGTCGATATAATCCGAATCTTATTCCGATTGCGCCTGCCGAGCGGGATTCTGGCACGTCGCGTATGCGAGGAGCCGATATGGCCACCTGCCCGGAATGCGACGCCGAAATGGAAGTCGACGAGTTCGATGTCGACAAGGGCGATCAGCTCAGTTGCCCTGAGTGCGGCTCGAATCTCGAGGTCGTTGGTCTGTCTCCCGTCGAGCTCGATCTCGCGCCGGACGAAGACGACGATGACGACGACGACGATGTGGAGGACGGCGAGGAGGAAGACGCCGCCGACGACGACGAAGTGGAGAAGGACGAGGACGAATGATCGAGAAGGAACGGGCTCTGTGCGACACGCTCGCCTCGCTCGACTCGGTCGTCGTGGCCTACAGCGGCGGCGTCGACAGCGCGTATCTCGCCTACATCGCCGGCCGCACGCTCGGTGACCGCGCGGTGGCGGTCACCGCAGACAGCCCGAGCTACCCGGAACGGCACCGCGAGCTCGCGATTCGGATCGCGCGCGATTTCGGCCTGCGACACGAGATCATTCACACGCGCGAGCTCGAGCGCCCCGAGTACCGCGCGAACCCGGCCAACCGCTGCTACTACTGCAAGCACGAGCTGTACACGCACCTTTCGCGGCTCGCCACGGCGCGACATGCGATCGTCGTCGACGGGAACAACGCCGACGATCGCGGCGACTATCGGCCGGGCCGGCAGGCGGCGCGCGAGTTCGGCGTCCGGAGCCCCCTCGATGAGGTGGATCTCACGAAGGACGAAATCCGCGGGCTCTCGCGGCGCGCTGGGCTGCCGACCTGGGACGAACCGGCGTCCGCGTGCCTGTCGTCGCGCATTCCGTATCACACCGAAGTCACCGACGAGAAGCTCCGGACGATCGAGCGTGCCGAGCAGGCGCTGCGCGCGCTCGGCTTCCGCGTGTTCCGCGTGCGCCATCACGACGATCTGGCGCGGATCGAGATCGCTCGCATCGAGATGCCGCGCGCGCTCGAGCCGGAGATCGCCGCCGCCATCACGCGCGAGCTGAAAGCCGCGGGCTATCGCTACGTGTGCCTCGATGTGCAGGGCTACCGCACAGGCAGCCTGAACGAAGGGCTGTTCTTGCGGCCCGCGTGAGCCCGGAAGACCCGGAAGACATCGAACGCAAAGACCGCAAAGCGCACATGGTTCGACAAGCTCACCATGAGCGCCCGCTCGTCGTGAGCCTGTCGAAGGACGCGGGCTCTGCGTTCCCCGTCGGACTCGCCGTCGTCTTTCTCATCCTCCATCTTCCTTATCTTCCCGCGTCACTCGAAGATCTCGACTCGATCAACTTCGCGCTCGGCATCCGTCATTTCGACGTCGCCCATCATCAGCCGCACCCGCCGGGCTATCCGGTCTTCATGCTGATCGCGAAAGCGATGCAGAAGGCGGTTTCGTCCGAAGCGACCGCCCTGGGTCTGGTGAGCATCGTGGCGGGAACGCTCGGTGTCCTCGCGATGGCGGCGCTGTACCGCCGGCTGAATGGACCCGGACCGAACGCCTCTTCGCTTGCGGCTGTCGGCGTGGCGATGACCTCGCCGCTGTACTGGTTCACCGCGGTCCGGCCGCTCAGCGACGTCAGCGGTCTGGCGGCCGCGCTCGCCGTGCAGGCGATGACGCTCGGCGCCACGAGCACGCGCGCGCTGGCGGTGGCGAGCTTCTCGGCGGGCGTCGCCGCCGGGCTGCGATCGCAGGTCGTGTGGCTGACGATGCCTCTGCTGATTGCGAGGGGACTGGGGACTAGGGGACTGGGGACCAGGGGCCAGCCCTCAGCCCTCAGTCCCCAGCCCTCAGCCCTCAGTCCCCAGTCCCCAGCCTCCAGTCCCCAGTCTCTGGTCCTCGTCCTGGCCGCGTTCGTGGCCGGCGTCCTCCTCTGGTTCGTGCCCCTGCTCGTCGTCAGCGGCGGGCCGCTTGCGTACTGGCGCGCACTCTTCAACCAGGGCGCGGAGGATCTCGGCAACATCCAGATGCTCTGGACGGCGCACGGCGCGCGCGACCTCGCCGACGCGCTGTACTTCGCGTTCGTCGCGCCATGGGCCGCGTGGCCGGTGGCGTCGGTGGTTCTGGTCTCGGCGGCGGTCGGCGCTCGGTGGTCGTATCGCCATGCACGCCACGCGCTATTCGCGATCGCCGCGGGATTTGGTCCGTACCTTGTCTTCGATCTGCTGTTTCAGGAGGCATTCACCAGCCGCTACGCGCTGCCGCTCGTGATCCCGGTGGCGTATCTGGCCGTTGCCGGGACGCGCGTTCTGCCGCGCCAATCGGGGCTGGTGCTCGGAGTGGGGTTGGCAATGTTCGACGCCCACGTCGGCGGGACGTCGATCGCCGCTTACGCACGCCTGAAGGCGCCGGCCTTCCGTTTGCTCGACGACATGCGGAGCGCCGCTCGAGCCACGCGTGAGCCTCCCGTGCTGGCGATGGACCGGCGCGAGGACTTCGATTTTCGCCGGCCGATCGCGTGGGTCGGCGACGCGCGGCCGCCGGTCGAACGAAAACTGCCCGCCCCGCCGCAGCACGAGTGGCTGGAGCCGGTGAAGTACTGGGCCGGCGGCGGTCGCGCGCCCGTCTGGTTCGTCGTCGATCCGATGAGGACGACCATCGATCTTGTCCAGCATGAAGAGCCGGTCCGCTATCGATGGCCGCTGCCGTACCCGGTCCTCGTCGGCGGCGCCCGCCCGAACGAGATGGACTGGTACCGGGTGGATCGGCCGGAGTGGTTTGTCGGTGAAGGGTGGTCGTTGACGCCCGAGGCGGCGGGCGTCGCGGAGGGCGATCGTCGCGATCTGTCGCACGGACCTGTTGACGCCTGGATCCACCGCGATGTGCTCGGCACCGGACACGGAAGCGGCGTGCTGATGATTGGTGGTCGCAGCTTCGATCCGGCGCTCCAGCCACGGTTGTCGGTGGACATCGCGGGCCGGGCGGTTCTGGACGAGACACTCAGGCCGGGATCGTTCCTGCGCTTTGCGCGTCTGCCGCTCGACGTCGCCACTGTGGATTATCCCAGAGTGACCGTCAGAACCACGCCGGGTGCACGCGTGGCGATCGAACAGTTCGACGCATCGGCCACGCGCACCGTCTTCGGATTCGGGGAGGGGTGGCACGAACAGGAATTCAACCCGCGTACCGGGCTTCGCTGGCGCTGGCTGAGCGAGCGCGGTGACCTGCAGCTTCGCGCGAGCGCTCCGCGTGTGTCGCTGCACGTCGAAGGTGAATCACCGCGCAAGTACTTCTCCCGGGGATCACGCTTCGTCATCCAATCGAGCGGCCGGATTGTCTTCGATCGGGTGCTGACCGACGACTTTTCGCTCGACGTCCCGATCCGAGACCCCGGCGAGACGATCGTGCTCGAGACCGATCAAGTATACGTGCCGGCGGAGCGCAGCCGACGGACCGAGGATCGCCGGCATCTCGGGCTGCGGATCTTCAAGTGCGAGATCCGGCGACCCTGAAAGGGTCGCCCTACAGCTACCGTGTCCGGCCGCACCTCCATGTAAGGGTGACCCTTTCAGGGTCGCCGCACCTCATGGCTTCTTGGCCAGGCAGAGCAGCGAGCTTCCAAAGGGCGCGTTGAACGCTCGAAGCCAGAGGCTCTCGGCCCACATCACGACCGACATCGCAGCGTTGATCGGCGCCGGCGGGACGGCGATCTCGCGTTCGGCGCCCGCCTCGCGGCCGAGGCCCCGGCGGCGCTGCAGCGTCCGCGCGGCCACGAGCGGCAGAAACAGCGTCGCGTTCGTGTATGTCAGGCGCACGACGGAGAAGCCGGCGGCCTCCAGCCGCCTTCGAAGATCGTCACGGTTGTACCGCCGAACCTCGTGGCTCAACACCGAATGATCGCCGCGCAGTGCCGTCATCGCCGCGACGTTGACGATCGCGAACCCGCCGGGTTTCAGCAGACGGTACATTTCCGCTATCGCCTCGCGCTCGTCACGGGCGTCGAGCGCATACAGCACGTCGAACGACGAGACGAGGTCGAAGGAGCCGGTCGGAAAGGGGACCGCCGTCACGCTCGCGCGCGCGAGACGCCTGCGGCCCGCTTCGCGGCCGAGGCGCAGCCCGAGCTCGGCCAGGTCGAAACCGTACGCGCGGCCGAAGGTCCCGAGCAGCTCCACGTTTGCACCGGTTCCACATCCGCAATCGAGCAGGAGCGGATCCGGCCGGCCCGCGGTCGCATCTCTGAGGAGGGGCGTGACGAATGCTCGGAAGCCGCGGAACCAGAAGTGCCGCGATTCCGCTTTCGCGGTGGCGCGCAGCAGACGTTCCACGCGGCGTATTGTAGCGTTTCCCGAATTGCCGCTTCATTGACAGCGCGAATTCAACTTTGTAAGCTCCGAGCCCGAGGAGTACACGATGATGCGCCTCCGCCGACAGGTTTCCACAATTGCGCTCGGTCTGGCCCTCGCCGTCGCCGCGGCCGGCTGTCACAAGAAGGTTCCGCCGGTGGCGCCGACTCCGCCGCCCCCCCCGCCGCCTTCGGCTGCGCCCGTGACGCCTCCGCCGCCGCCTCCGCCGCCGCCTCCAGTGGTCACGCCCGCGCCGCGGCCCCTGACCGAGGACGAAATCTTCGCGCGAAAGTCGCTCGCCGATCTCAATGCCGAGCGTCCGCTGGCCGACGTGTTCTTCGATCTCGACAAATCCGAGATTCGCGACGACGCGCGGACGTCGCTGCAGAAGGACGCCGACTGGATGAAGCGCTGGGCCAGCACGCAGATCACCCTGGAAGGGCACTGCGACTCGCGGGGCAGCGCCGAGTACAACCTCGGGCTCGGCTCACGTCGCGCGGCGGCCGTAAAGGACTACCTGGTGAATCTGGGCGTGTCGACGGGGCGCGTCACTGTTGTCAGCAAAGGCAAGGAGCAGCCGTTCTGCAGCGAAGAGAACGAGTCCTGCTGGCAGCAGAACCGCCGCGGACACTTTGTGATTACTGGGAAGTAGCCCCGTCAAGTAGGTCCAGTGGGTCTGGTAAGGGGGCAGGTTAGGTAGAAAAGGTTTACCTTACCCACCCAACCTACCTGACCCACGCGACCCATTAGGCCTATCGCGTAGAATCCGCGTCAGCTCCTCTTCCCCTACGCGATATTTCGCCGCCTTCCTTCCATCCACGAAGAGCACCGGAATCTCCGCGCCGTAGCGAACCTCGAGGTCGCGGTCCGTCGAGATGTCGATCTCCTCGATCGCGAGCGGGCCTGGCGCCGACCGCGCCACGCGCTCCACGATCGCCTTCATCTCATCGCACAGATGGCAGCCGGGCCGGGAGTAAATCGTGAGCACGATCATGAGCTCACACGCAAATCTGAAGTAGGAAGTCTGAAGTGGGAAGTCTGAAGTCTGGGGCGATCTGACTTCGGACTTCAGACTTCAGACTTTCGAGGGTGCCCACGAGATCCGAAATGCGCGCGACGTTGTGCCGCCGCATGTAATCGCGGATGCCATCGGTGAGCTTCGACCAGATGAACGGGTCGACGAAGCTCGCCGTGCCGACCTGCACCGCGTCCGCGCCGGCGATCATGAACTCGAGCGCGTCGCGGGCATCGGCGATTCCGCCCATTCCCAGGATCGGAATCTTCACCGTTTGCCGGCATTCATGGACCATGCGGACGGCGATGGGTCTGATCGCGGGACCACTCAAGCCGCCGAACACGTTGGAGATCTTCGGCCGGCGCGTCTCGACATCAATCGCCATCGCGAGGAACGTGTTGACCAGCGACACAGCGTCGGCGCCGGCGTCTTCGGCCGCCCGCGCGAACGACGCGACATCGGTGACGTTCGGCGTCAGCTTCGGGAACACCGGCAGCGCGGTCACCTTCCGCACGGCGCAGACGAGGTCGAACGTCCCGTTCAGGCTGCAGCCGAACTGGATCCCGCCTTCCTTGATGTTCGGGCAGGAGATGTTCAGCTCGATCGCCGCCACGCCCTCCGCCCCGGACAGGATGCGTGAGACCTCGACGTACTCGTCGAGGGTCGTCCCGCAGACGTTGACGATGACGACGGCACCGCGGGCACGCAGCTCGGGCAGCTTTTCGTCGACGAACCGCCGCACGCCGATCCCCTGCAGCCCGATCGCGTTCAGCAGGCCCGCCGGGGTTTCGACGATACGAGGCGCCGCGTGGCCTTCGCGCGCCTCGAGGAACAGCCCCTTCGAGACGACAGCCCCGAGCGTGGACAGGTCGACGATGTCGGCGTACTCGACGCCGTAGCCAAAACACCCGCTCGCGGCGATCAGCGGGTTTTTGAGCGTGAGCGATCCGATGCGGACCGACAGATCCATTTGATCAAGTCTCAAGTCTCAAGTCTCAACTGTCAACTCGGCTCAAGGCTCAACTCTCAGGGTCAACGCTCAGGAACCTTCTTACCCTGAGAAGAAGTGACAGCTGACTGCTGACAATTGAGAGTTGAAACTTGAGAGTTGAAAGTTGAGAGTTGTCTATCTGTCCCAGAGTATCTGATCCCCCGCCAGCACGGGCCCCGCGATACAGGACCGGACGTGATGAAACCCGCCGTCCTCGTGGCGCATCGGGACGACGCAGCTGTAGCAGCCGCCGAGGCCGCACCCCATGATGCGCTCCACCGACACCTGACACGGCCGGCCGTATTTCATCGCCGTGCGCGCCGCGGCCGCCAGCATTCCGTCCGGGCCGCAGGCGTACAGCATCACCGGCGACGATGCCGGGCGCGAGGCGAGCCGCCGATCCAGCGGCGCGACGATGCGTCCGCGCTCTCCCTTGCTGCCGTCCTCCGTGGTCAGCACGAGCTCGATGTCGAGCGTGGCGAAGAAATCGAGATAAAAGAGCTCAGCCGCGCGACGCGCGCCGTAGAAGAGCGTGGACTTCACACCGCGCGCGTGGAGCGCTTGCGCCAGCGACGCAAAGGGGGCCAGGCCGACGCCGCCGGCGACCATCCACGCTTCGGCCGGCGGATTGACGAGGGTGAACGGACGGCCGAGCGGACCCAGGCAGTCGATGCGCTGTCCCTCGCGTGCGTCGTAGAGGAGCGAGGTCGACATGCCGATCCGCTTGCTGAGGAGCGTGAGTCCCGTGGCCGTGCCCCTGGTGTCGCGCAGAATCTCGAACACCGAAAATGGCCGGCGCAACAGCGGATCGAAGCCGGTGCGCGCCTTGACCATGACGAACTGTCCCGGCGCGGCCTCGGCCGCGATCGCCGGCGCCGCCAGCGCAAGCACGTTGTAGTCGCTCGACAACGATCGGTTCGCGATCACACTCGCGGCGACATCGATCGGCACCGCGGCAGTATACTGCAGCGAATTCAGTCCTTAGTCCTTGGTGCTTGGTTCCTGGTCCGTCCCTGGTCCTTGGTCCGTCCTTAGTCCTTAGTCCTTGGTCCGCGTCCTTGGTCCGCGTCCTTGGTCGCCGGCCGGCCCGTCCAGGGCCCGGACAAGGGACAGAGGACCGAGGACCAGGGACCGAGGACCAGGGACCGAGGACCAGGGACCGAGGACCAGGGACCGAGGACCAGGGACCGAGGACCAGGGACCAGGG